>Ga0134126_10014053_pt1 | contig 10105 bp, 8 predicted proteins | sample KB31752_FD_96881 | JGI IMG/M metagenome (GOLD analysis project Ga0134126, IMG submission 96881) | Terrestrial soil microbial communities with excess Nitrogen fertilizer from Kellogg Biological Station, Michigan, USA - KB3-175-2 | ecosystem: Environmental > Terrestrial > Soil > Unclassified ...
ACGCTGATTCGTAAAGCTGTCAGCGTAGGCAGGAGGTTGTGCACACATTGCCCTTTGAGCACAGTGTGTCCTATGCTCACTGCCATGCAGGAACACTCTGAACTGCTGCGCGGGATCAAGGTTGTCAGCCTCAGCATCAATACGCCGGGGCCGGTCGCGGCCTCTCGGCTGGCAAGGTTAGGCGCGAACGTCACCAAAGTCGAGCCCCCGGCCGGCGATCCGCTGAAGCTGTTTGCGCGAAGCTGGTACGACTCAATGTGCGAAGGCCAAACCGTCGCCACAATCGATTTGAAGGATCAGGGTGGCCGAGCGCAGCTCGATGCGCTGCTCGAAGAAGCCGACCTGCTTCTTGCTTCCTATCGACCTTCGGCGTTGCGACGTCTGGGCCTGGACTGGGAAAGCCTGCATGCGCGATTCCCCAAGTTATGTTTTGCGGGGATCATCGGCTACCCGGCGCCGCTGGAAGAAAAAAGTGGTCACGACCTGACTTATCTAGCGGAAACCGGCTTGGTAATCCCTCCGGAACTGCCATCAACGCTGTTCGTCGACTTGGCCGGCGCAGAGCGCTGCGTGAGCCAGGCCCTTGCTCTGCTGCTGCACTTCGCGCGCACCGGAGAGGCCGGTTGCAGGTTTATCTCTTTGTACGATTGCGCGGTGGAACTGCATGCTCCCGTGAAAGCCGGATTGACGAATCGAGGCGGTGTGCTCGGCGGCGGATCGCCTTTCTACGGCGTTTATGAAACTCGTGAGGGCTGGGTGGCCGTTGCCGCGCTCGAGCCGCACTTCGCCCAGCGCCTGACATCAGAACTCAAATTGAGCAGGGCGGATCATTCATCTTTGGCGAACGCTTTCCGCGAGCGCAGTGCCGGGGATTGGGAAAAGTGGGCGGAAGAAAGAGACTTGCCAGTTGTTCGCGTGCGCTGAAGCTGGTTCAGCTCATTTACAATTCCGTGTTCCAAGGAGAGCAAGGTGTTCCAACCCAATTTACTGGCAGGCAAACGGATCCTCATCACCGGCGGCGCAACCGGTTTGGGCAAAAGCATGGGAAAGCGCTTTGTGGAACTGGGCGCCACGCTCTACATCTGCGGGCGTCGCGAGGACATGCTGAAACAGGCAGCAGAGGAATTGCGATCGGCAAGGTCAGGGGCGCAGGTGACGACTTTCTCCTGTGATGTTCGGGACAAAGACCGCGTGGAGGCGATGATCGAGGATATCTGGAAAGACGGGCCACTCGACGTGCTGGTCAATAATGCCGCTGGCAACTTCATCTCGCGAACGGAAGACCTTTCCATTGGAGCTTTTGAGGCCGTAATCGGGATCGTGCTCATGGGCACAATCCATTGCACTATGGCGTGCGGAAAGCGCTGGATCAAAGGCGATAGCAGGGCCAACGTGCTTAACATCACAACCATCTACGCGGAGAGCGGCTCTCCCTATGTTGTCCCGTCTTCAGTGGCAAAAGCTGGGGTGCTCAATTTGACGCGCAGCCTGGCCGTCGAGTGGGGGAAACGCGGCATCAGGTTCAATGCCATTGCGCCCGGGCCCATCCCCACGGAAGGGGCTTTTTCGCGACTAATGCCGATCAAATCCCTGGAAGAGCTGGCCAAGAAACGCAATCCGCTGGGTCGCTTCGGAACCCATGAAGAGTTGGCTGATCTTGCGGCATTCCTGGTCAGCGACCACTCGGGCTACATCAACGGCGAACAGATTGTGATGGACGGGGGCGAGTGGCTCCAGGGTGCTGCGGAGTTTAACCATCTGGGAGACTTGATGACACCGGAGATGTGGGAAGCGATCAAACCGAAGAAGAAAACATCTTAAAATCAATCAGATCAGCGAATAACGAGAAGTTGGGCGTTAGGGTTAGCTGCCTGTTGGCGTTTGTGGTTTCCTACACTTTTGACACTTCTGATCCGGGGCGGTTTGTAACCCACAGAAAAAACTAGCAGTAGGTAAGTGAAAAGACCTAGAAAATGAAGGCCGGCCTCTCTTAATGAATAGAGATTCAACGGTTTCCGCCAGAAATTTTTGGAAATTATTTTGTGGGCACCTCTATCAAACAGGAAGCCTGAGACTCTACTACTACAGAAGCAGGCTCATCCGTCGACTGCTATTAAGGGCCAGGGACCCGGAAGCTCTGGCCCTTAAATATTTTCTGAACATCGTCTTTTCCACTCCTCTCAAAAGCCGCTCAATCAAGCGCAACTCGTCAAAGTAACGTTCCGGTCAACCACAAACACACGATCCCGGCCCCAAAGACGAGGTTATTAAGAGAAGCTGTGCGTGCTACGATTTATTACGATTCTTACCAATGTTCCGCATTCAATTTTCTGATTTAGAAAGGATTTTTCGCATGTTGAAATTTGCCATCATAGGCCTGCTGGCGGCGGCCACCGGGGTAGCGCAGACGGCAAGCCCGAGCCCGACGCCGTCTCCGGCCGCGGCGAAATCTACCAGCACAGCAAAGAAGAACCCGGCTACGGCCAAAACAAAGTCAGATGCGCCGGCGGCCCAGGCGCAGGCGTCGTCGGCGGCGAAGAGCAGTGAGTCTTCCAAAGAAGCGAAGAAGGAAACGACCGCCGCAGAATCCGTGGCACCAGCTGCCGCGGTCATTACGATTCATGGGGTATGCGAGCCGCATAAGTCAGCGCTAGGGGCCGAGCCTGTAGCCTCGCCGGCTTCTGCCCAGTGCACAACGACGATCAGCCGGGAACAATTTGATAAGCTCCTTAGCCTGGTGATACCGGCGGGCCGTCCGGAGCAGCCCGGAATGCGGCGGACGCTGGCCCAGAGATATGTTGAACTGCTGGCAATGGTTGAAGCGGCAGAGAAAGCAGGCATCGAGAAGAGTCCCGAATTTGAGTTACTGCGGCTGCGAGCGCTGGCAGAGGCTTACCAGCAGTCACTTACTGAGAAGTACCGCAATCTTCCGCAACAGGAATTGGACTCCTACTACAAAGAGCATAAAGATGACTTCCAAAGCGTGACCCTGCGGCGAATTTATATCCCTAAAGGGGATCCTGGAAAACCAACCGCTTCGCAGGACGACAAGAATGCATTCGGCAAGAAGGCTGCAGAGGTCGCGGACAACATCCGGGAACGAGCGGCCAAAGGTGAGGATCTGGATGCGCTCCAGAAAGATGCGTATTCCAAACTGGGATTGACGGTTACGCCGCCTTCCACGCAGGTTGGTCCGGTCCGCAAAGGCGCCCTGCCGCCGGCCGTGGACAAGGAGATCTTTGCGCTGTCCCCAGGAGGGATTTACAAAACCGACGAGCCAACGGCATTCATCATCTACAAGGCGGAAAGCAAACAAACTTTACCGCTGGAAAGCGTGAAAGACGAGATCAGCCGTACTATGCTACGCCAGAAGATGGAAGGCACGCTGAAACAGATCACCTCATCCGTGAAGGCCGACTATAACGATACTTACTTTGGTCCGGGAACACCCACGCCGCAGTTGCCACCGGACAAGGTTCCTCCGCCGACCGCGAAGAAGTAGACCGGCTGGGACGCGGTACCACGCGTGGCTGAGTTGATCTCAAAACAGCAAAAATTCCCGCTGCATCTGCTGTGTTCAGGTAATTGCCTGAGCACGGCAGATCAGAGCGGGCTTTAAACCAGAAAACGCATTCCCAAAGAGGCCCCACCGAAGTACTCCCACCAGACACATACCTTAGTTTCGCCGAGAGTTCTTTGTGCTACGATGACTTGCCTTTCCCCCAACACAACAAAGAGTCGCGCACCCGAAGTATGGCAAGCAAACCAACAGTTCTGATCACCGGCATCGCTGGCAACCTTGGCCTGCGGCTGGTGGAGAATCTCCAGGATTTCCAGGTGATTGGGGCGGACGTGCGCGAACCATCGGGTTCGGTGGCAATGTTCCGCTTTGAGAAAATGGACCTGGGAGAGGAGCGCTCGTGCGATCAGTTGCTCGATCTGATGCGCGCCTACCGGCCTGAAGCCGTGGTGCACCTGGCATTCATCCTGGATCCGGTGCGCAGCGGCGTGCTCAATCCGCAGCAGATGTGGACGGTGAATGTTGCCGGTACGAGCCGAGTAACGGAGGCCATCGCCGAGCACAACCGAATGATTGGTGGAATAGACAAATTCATATTTCCCACCAGCGCAATGGTTTATGGTCCGGAGCTGCAAAAGCCCGTAACTGAAGAGACCGCGCTCGGCGCGCAAAGCCTGCCCTATGCGCTCCAACAGCAGGAGGCAGATGAAACCGTGCAGGCGCGCGCCCGAGGCATGCGCAAATGCAAAACATATATTCTGCGTTCGCATGTCTATGCTGGCGCCTGCGTCCAGAATTACCAGCTTGGAGTATTGCGGGGAGTACCGGGCGGCAAGGGACGCCTGGCAGAACGCCTGCGCCGCAAAGGAACCAAGCTGCCGCTGTGGCTTCCTTCGCGCGGCGACTACCTGGAACACAGGTTCCAGTTTGTGCACGTGGATGACGTGGCGCGGCTCATCGCCCACATACTGCAGCGTAAACAGGCAGATCCAAGGCTTACAGTCTTGAACGTAGCGGGACGCGGCGATTCACTTTCGCTGCGGCGATGCATTGAGATCGCGGACATTGAGGTGAAGAATGTTCCCGGAAGAGCCATATGCCGTCGCGCGTTGAAACTCTTATGGGACCTTGGTGTATCTGACATTCCGCCGGACGCGCTTCCCTATTTGCTTGGGTCCAGCACCATGGATACCGCAAAGCTCCGGGTTTTTCTGGGAGAGCACTACCGGTCAGTCATTCAGTTCACCTGTGAAGAAGCGTTGGCGGAGAGTTTTTCAAAAGCGATGCCGCACCTTGCTGCCGCCGCGCAAAGCTGATGCTGGAGGCGCACCAATGATGAGCTTCATGCACACATTTCGGAGTTTAAGCATTCCAGGAATTGTGTGGCAGAGCCGGAGCACGTCAAAGAATCTTTTGATCCTGCTTCTCCTGTCTGTCTTTTCGACGACGCCACTCTGGAGCCAGCAAGACGAACCTGACGATCAACCGAAGAAGACGGAACACGCGGCTTCGCTCAAGATTTCCGGTACAGTGACCAGCGTCAGAATTGACGATGGAGACAACTCTGTCAATCTCCACGTAGGGCTGAATCTGGTTGCCCAAAATGCCGGGCAGGAACCCATCATCCTGCTGAACCGCACGCCAGGAGTAAACGCTCAGTATCTGTTTACATCACCTACCGGCGGCTTGCCTCTCTGGGTAGCGGAACATCACACAGGGCCCACCGACGATACAGTCAAGAAGAAAGCACGCGAATTAAAGACTGGTCTCGACCAGAAAGAACCTCCGGATGACTTGACCATTATGCTGGGTCCGGGAGATTCCGTTGGGTGGGACGTCCCTCTTGAGCTTACGTTCCTCAAAACCGCTGAGCCTCGGGAAGTGCAGGTGGGAACACCGCCGCGCCCGGTCTGGGATGTTGTGAAACGGTCATGTCCATGCTGGCTGAAGCTGGATCTGGATCTCTGGCCGGCAAGCATTGAGCCCAAACCAGATGCAGACGATCCCGCGCTCGCCCGCAAACTGGCAGCTCGGTGGAGAAAGAAGGGCGCGCTGTTTTTCAATGAACAGCGTTCCGACGGAATACCGATTCCGCTGGAACCGATGAAGCGCTAGCATCTGCAGCGGAAACGTGCTTTGCCGACGAGCAAGGCGTTAGTATTTTCCGCATGGTACATCAGCGCCAGATTTCAATTCACACCAGGGCCCATGGAGACATGCACGACTTGACCGGCGAAGTCGCCGCAACCACGGCAGCTTCGGGCATCAAGGCGGGCACGGTGCACGTTTTCAATGTCGGCAGCACAGCGGCCATCGGAACCATCGAATACGAACCGGGGTTGCAGGCTGACTTGCCGCATATTCTCGACAAATTGATTCCGCCCAGTCGCGATTACGGCCACGAGCAGGCCTGGCACGACGGCAACGGTCACTCGCATCTGCAGGCGACACTACTCGGGCCGTCGCTGACAGTGCCCGTTATGTCAGGAAAACCGGTGCTCGGAACGTGGCAGCAAATCTTTCATCTGGAATGCGACATACGCGGACGGCAGCGGACCGTGATCATCACTGTCTCCGGTGAATAAGGGCTTAGAGACGTAATACGCGACCAGTGTGTGCTCGCCTCGTCTCCGGCTACCGCTATGACTCTCGATTAATCTGTGCCTCTACACACCTCTGCTTACACAGAGGCATCCCACCATTTGTTCCCCAAAATAAGTGCTCAACGGAAATTCATCCGCATCGTGACAAATTCAAGGAGAGGTAATTACTGCTATGGCTGATGCCCAAGGCATAAAAGCTACACGTGTACAAAGTATTAGTTCCCCTATTGGCGTCGCCGCACTGGTTGGAGGCGGCGCTCTTGCATTGGCAGGACTAACGCGCCGCTCGAAAACCGGACTGGCTCTTGCAGCCGGAGGCGGCGTTCTTGCTTATGCCGGATCAAAAGCAATCTCACGCCCTGCTCACCTCAGCGCGAGCAGCACCATACAGTTGAACTGCTCTCCGAATGACGCCTATCGATTCTGGCGCAACTTTGAAAACCTGCCTTTGTTCATGCGTCATCTACAAAGCGTGTCTGTCACAGGCGACCGCCGGAGTCGATGGATTGCAGCCGGGCCGCTGGGGTCACAGATCCGCTGGGACGCAGAGATTGTCGCCGAACGGGAAAACGAGCTCATCTCATGGCGTTCGCTGCCAGGTTCCGATATCGAGATGGATGGATATGTGGAATTCCGCGGTGCCCCAGGCAATCGCGGAACATTCGTCTCAGCAAACATCATTTATTCACCTCCGGCCGGGCGAGCTGGCGCTGCAATAGCCAAACTTCTCGGTAAACATCCGGAATTTTTAATGCGACAGGATTTGCGCCGTTTCAAAGCATTGATTGAAGCCGGCGAGATACCAACCATTGAAGGCCAGTCTCACGGGCCAAGGTCGCGAGTCGCGGCTGCAGCTCGCGTGCTGGATCCCGACCAGTCGATTCGCAGGGAATCGCGGCTGGTGGACGTGCTTGAAGGGAAACGGAGGACAGCATGAAGGCAGTTTGTTGGATGGGAGTCGGGAAGATGAGCGTGGAGACTGTCGCTGACCCCACGATATTGAATCCGCGCGATGCCATAGTAAAGATCACCAGCACCTGCATCTGCGGGTCTGATCTTCATCTCTACAACGGTTTCATGCCCACGATGGAGCAGGGCGACATCATGGGACACGAGTTCATGGGCGAAGTGGTTGAAGTGGGAAGCGGAATTAAGCCGGAAAAGCTTAAGGTTGGCGACCGGGTAGTAGTTCCCTTCACGATCGCCTGCGGCAATTGCTTTTTCTGCCACGAGCAACTGTGGTCCTGCTGTGAGAATTCGAACCCGAATTACTGGATTGCAGAAAAGATGATGGGCTACTCGCCTTCCGGACTTTTCGGATACACCCATATGCTCGGCGGCTACGCCGGCGGACAAGCTCAATACGCGCGTGTTCCATTTGCTGACGTGGGCCCGCTGAAGTTGCCCAACGGCTTGAGCGACGAACAAGTGGTTTTTTTATCCGACATCTTTCCGACCGGCTATATGGGGGCGGAAAACGCCAATATTCGACCCGGTGATACGGTTGCAATCTGGGGATGCGGTCCCGTCGGTCAATTTGCCATTCGCAGCGCCTTCATGCTCGGTGCGGAGAGGGTAATTGCGATCGACCGACTTGAGTATCGCCTGCGCCTGGCGAAAGAAGCCGGAGCGGAGACGATCAACTACGAACAAGTGGACGATCTGATCGAGCTTTTAAAAAATATGACCGGCAATATGGGACCGGACTCATGCATTGACGCAGTCGGCATGGAAGCTTCCGGACACACGCTGCCGTTCCTTGTCGACAAGGCGAAGCAGGCCATGAAACTAAGCACGGACCGTCCGAACGTTTTGCGCCAGTGCATTATCGCCTGCCGGAAAGGTGGAACTGTGTCTGTCCCCGGAGTGTATGGCGGCTTCCTCGACAAGATTCCGTTCGGAGCATATGTGAACAAGGGCCTGACCATGAAGACTGGCCAAACTCACATGATGAAGTACATGAAGCCGCTGCTCGATCGGATTGAAAAGGGAGAGATCGATCCCAGCTTTGTTGTCAGCCATCGGGTACCAATCGACGACGCCCCGAAGATGTACCAGGTCTTCCGAGATAAGCAGGACCAGTGCACCAAGGTGGTGCTCGATCCATGGGCAGATGGAGCCATGGCCGCATAGGTTCGCATCACCTTGCGGGAACGGCCATCCTCAGAAACCTGAGGATGGCCGTTCTTTTTTAAGGCCGTTCTAATAAGAACGCAAGGTCAGAAGGGGGCCAATCCTTCTACAAACGTGCGGCGAATGGGTTAAGACAAAATTTCCTCAAGCAGAACAACCCAGCAGGGCCACAGCCAATCCAGCAGCAGCATCGGAACGAGATATCTGCTCCCCTTAAGAATTACCTTTCAGGAGGCCCAGTTGTGAATCGGAGAACAATACAAGCTCTGGTGGTGTGCCTCGCGCTCGCGGGCACAGCATTCGGTCAGATTAATTCGTCAACATACCATTACGTCGCCATCAACTTTCCCGGCGCTGCCTCGACTGAAGCGCATGGCATCAATAATTTTGGGGAGATTGTCGGGTTCTTCAACATCGGCGTCGCGAACTGCCAGTTCGGTTCCACTCTTTGCCGGTTTCATGGCTTTAAACTTAAAAACAAGGTTTTCACGCGGATCGATATTCCCGGCGCCACCGACACGAGAGTACTCGGCGTGAATGATGGCGGTGATGTCGTCGGCGATTACAGGACCAGCGACAACAACATCCATGGATTCCTGCTCCATCACACGGGAGCTCTTCAGAAAATCAATCAGCCGGGTTCCAGCGGCTTCACTTCTACAAGCGGAGTAAACAACTCGCTAACGGTGGTTGGGACCGGTGTGACCGGCTTCATCTGGAAGAACGGCGTTTTCACCAAGCTCGACATCACCAATCACACGATCGGTGGTGAAAGCGAAACCATCAACGGGATTTCCAATCTGGGAGTGATCGTTGGTAGCTTGTTCCGCCAGGACTTTCAGAACGCCTGGCAAAAACGAGGATCAGATCTTGATGTGTATCAGCGCATCAATGGCCTCGACACGTTGCTGAATGGGGTTAACGGGCGCGACGACGTAGTCGGCACCGCGAGCGTCCTCAACCGCGGCTTCGTCTCATTCCACGTTGAATCGTCCGAAACGGGCGAAACCAGCGAAGCGTTGAAGCCGGTGCGGATCCACTTCCCGAATTCAACGGACACAACGCCATGGAGCATCAACTATGCCCAGTCGATTGTCGGAGCCTTCACGGGATCAGACAACGTCTCGCACGGATTTTTGGCGGTGCACTAGATGGGAAAACCTCGGCGGCTGGGTTGAACTGCCGAGGTTCTTTTAGCTCCTCACCGCGACGGCGATACCATCCCTGATGGGCAGTATGGTGGTAAAGAATTCATTTGAGGCCCAGAGCCGCCGGTTGAATTCCTGAATCGCCCGCGTAGTTTCTTCTTTTGCATCCGGCTGGGTTATCCGGCCGTACCAGAGGACGTTATCGGTAATGAAAAGCCCTCCGGGGCGAAGACGGGCAGCCGCCAAGAGAAGAACGCGGGGATAATCTTCCTTGTCCACATCATTAAAGATGATGTCGAACTGCTGCTTCTGTTCGGAGAGCAGTTCCAGCGCGTCACCAACCCCGACATGAATGCGGCCGGCGACACCTGCGCGCTGAAAGTAGCCACGGGCCTCTTCAGCGTTTTTGGGATCGCCATCGGTGTAGAAAACCTGGCCGCCTTCGCCTGCGGCCCGTGCCCACCAGATGGTCGAATAGCCGATTGCCGAACCCATTTCGAAGATCTTCTTCGCTCCGATCAGACGTGCGTACTGGTAAAGGACCCGCGCCACGGCGGGACCGACGATAGAAATATCGCGCTGCGCCGCCTGATGCTCCATTTCCATGAGAACAGGATCGCGTTCCGGCAGAAGCGAAGCCATGTACTGCTCCACCGCAGGGTTGATGATGCCTTCGACGGCCATCAGGAAAAAGTCTCGCC
>Ga0134126_10014056_pt1 | contig 10104 bp, 11 predicted proteins | sample KB31752_FD_96881 | JGI IMG/M metagenome (GOLD analysis project Ga0134126, IMG submission 96881) | Terrestrial soil microbial communities with excess Nitrogen fertilizer from Kellogg Biological Station, Michigan, USA - KB3-175-2 | ecosystem: Environmental > Terrestrial > Soil > Unclassified ...
GACCGAGGCACAGCGCCGGCTGCCCGACGCCCTCCTCGAACGCCTTCGTGCCTCCGGGCTGATGAACGCCGGCGCCCCGCGCGAGGCCGGGGGACTCGAGCTGCCGCCCGGCGAGCTGCTGCGCCACGCCGCGACGATCGCCGCCGGCGACGCCTCGGCCGGATGGTGCGTCTCGATCGCCGCCACCAGCAGCCTGCTCGCCGGCTGGCTCGAAGCCGACGGGCGCGAGGAGCTGTTCGCCCACCCGTCCGGGATCGCCGCGGGCATCTTCGCCCCGCGCGGCACGGCGCGGCCTGCCGAGGGCGGGTTCGTCGTGAGCGGGCGCTGGCCCTACTGCAGCGGCATCAACCACGCGGGCGTCCTGTTCGCGGGCGCCTTCCAGGCGCGGGAGGGCGAGTCGCAGGCTCCTCCGATGCCGATCGTCGTCGGGATGCCGCGCGAGGAGCTCGAGGTCCTCGACACCTGGCACACGCTGGGCCTGCGCGGGACCGGGAGCAAGGACTGCGTCGCCGGCGACCTGTTCGTTCCGGCGCGGCACGCCTTCTCGCTGTTAGACGGCCCACGCATCGACCGTCCCCTCTACCGCTTCCCGGTCTTCGGCTACTTCGCCCTGTCGGTGGCTGCGGCCGCGATGGGAAACGCCCGCGGGGCGATCGGCGACTTCGCCGAGCTCGCGAAGGTCAAGGTCGGCCAGGGCTCGGCGCGCACGCTCGCCGAACGCTCGACGACCCACGCCGCGCTGGCCGACGCCGAGGCGTCGCTGCGCGCCGCCGAGATGCTGTTCGACAGCGCCGTCGAGGCGGCTTGGGAGGCCGCCCAGGAGCAGGCCCAGGTCCCGGTCGAGCTGCGCAACGGGCTGCGGATCGCGGCAACGCACGCGGCACGGACCGGCGCCGCCGTCACCGGGACGCTGTTCGATCTCGCGGGCGGCCCCGTCATCTACGACGGCGCGCCGCTGCAACGCCGCTTCCGCGACGCCCACACGGCCACCGCGCACTTCCAGATCGGCCCCGTCTCGCGCGAGATCCAGGGTCGCATCCTGCTCGACCAGCAGGCCGACACGACGATGCTCTGAGGGCGCCTACTCGGCGTCCGCGGCCGACCACCCCGTCCACCGCTCGACGTCGACGGCGAGGACGACCCCTGCCGCGCGCTGCTGCGGGTAGCGCGCGGCGAGCAACGCGACAGCGCGCTGCGCCTCATCCTCGCCGGCGTCCAGGACGCGCGCGCGGCCGTCCGCGCGCACCCACCACAGGCGCCCCCAGTCATGCTCGTAGTGGTCGGCGAGCACCGCCGCGGCGGCGCGCTCGCGCAGGTTCTCGACGCGCTTCAGGCGGAGGGTGCGCTTCGGCTTCTCGTCGACGACGCTGTAGATCGTCTCGCCGTCGAGGGCGAACACGATCGGCACGATGTGCGGCCTGCCGTCCCGGCCGACGCTCGCAAGTCGCGCGACCTCCGCCCCTGCGAAACGCTCCCGCGCCTGCGCGGGCGTCATCTCACTCCCCGTGCAGTTCGGCGACCGCTGTCTCCCAGCGGTCGAGCGCGGCTTCGACCGGCGCGATCCCCGAAGAGGGGATGTAGCGCACGACGCGCCGGACGCCCATGCCCTCGAGCTCCTCGAGCACCTGTGCTTTGGCCGGCGCTGCGTTGATGACGACGTCGATCTGGCGGTCCGCGCGCGAGCGCAGCTCGGCGATCCGCGCGGCCAGGTCTTCGCCGGGGATGTAGTTGGGCATCCACGCATCGCCGAAGGCGAGCACGCGGTCGAGCACCGTGGGCCCGTTGCCGCCGACGAGCACGGGCGGATGCGGCCACTGCGCCGGCTTCGGCCAGGACCAGATGTTCTCGAAGTCGACGAACTCGCCGTGGTAGCTGGCCTCGTCTTCGGTCCAGATCGCCTTCATCGCCTCGATCCGCTCGGCCATGATCGCCATCCGTTTGCGCGGGTCGGTGCCGTGGTTCTCCCTCCTCGCGGTTCCAGCCCGCGCCCACACCGAACTCGAAGCGCCCGCCCGAGATGCGGTCGACGCTGGCCACCTCCTTGGCGGTGGTGATCGGGTCGCGCTGGATCACGAGGCAGATGCCGCTCCCGATCCGGATGTGGCTCGTCGCCTCCGCCGCACACGCGAGCGCGACGAACAGGTCGTAGGTGTGGCTGTATTTGCGGGGCAGCTCGCCGCCCGCCGGGTACGGCGTCGCGCGGGAAGCCGGGATGTGCGTGTGCTCGGGGAAGAACAGCGACTCGTGCCCGCGCTCCTCGGCGAGCCGCGCGAGCGCGCCCGGCTGGACGCCATCGTGAGTCGCGAAGCAGGCGAGTCCGAACTCCACGGGGGGCAAGCCTATCCCGCACGGAGGGTTGACAGTCGGCCCCACGGGTCGGATACGGTCGTTCACAGACCCGGCTCGATCGGCGGGCCGGGCTTCTCCAAGGGGGGATGAGCATGAAGCGGATCCGACTCGCGGGTCTGTGCGCGACGCTCCTGCTGGCGCTCGGCGCGGCGACGGCGCAATCGTCGAGCGCGGCGCTGCCGGAATTCAGCGCGCCGTTCGGGAAAACGTTCACATCGTCCAGCGGGCAGAGCCGGCTGAGGGCGGTCAGCGGCAAACGGGTGATCTGCGCCGCCAGCACCGACGCCGGCGAAATCACCGGGCCGAAAGCGGGATCGGTGACGATCACGTGGACCGGATGCACGCTGCAGAAAGCTCCCTGCTTCACGCCGGGATCGGCCCCCGGCGAAATCGTCTCGCCCACTTACGCGATGACGGTGGGCTACATCAACAAAGCCGGCAAAACGGTCGGCATCGACCTGACCGAACCGTCCGGCGGGCCGTTCCTGCTGTTCACCTGCAAACTGGGCACGCGGGTGCTCGTGCTCGGCTCCGTGATCGGCGAAATCACGCCCGTGAACAAACTCGTCACGCCATCGGAAACGTTCCTGCTGCGCTTCCAGCAGAACAGCGGCGTCCAGAAAGTGCAGAACCTCGAAGGCGAACCGACGGACACGCTTGAAGTCTCCTTCCTCGGCCCGTTCCAGAAAGCGGGTCTGCGGATGGCGGACAGCATCCTGTTCGGCGAACCGGTGACGCTCTCGGCGTGACCGCGCGGCGGCGCGGGGCGGACACGTCCCGCGCCGGGCCGCCGCCTGATCCGCCTGCACGGCACGCGCGTAGACAGGTACGGCTAACCGCACCCGCGGCGACGTGCTCTCCCCATGGCCCGAAGCCGCGCGCGGTGCGATCGTCGCGGCCATGGAGCTCACCTCCCACATACCCCGAGGCGCGGGCTTCCAGGCGCTCGTGCGCGAGATCGCGCCGGCGGGGGCCGAAGCGGGCGGCGCGCGCAGGCACCGCCTGCTCCCCCTCGCGTGGCTCGCGGCCGCGGCCCTGGCCGCGCTGCTCCTCGCACGCAACGGGGGCGACTTCGTGCAGGCGCTCGAGCGCGCGCTGCACGGCGGCTGGCGTCTGGTCGCGCTGGGCGCCCTGCTGGAGGCGGCGTCGCTCGCGGGCTACGTGGCGCTCCAGCACCGCGTGATCGGCCGCGCGGATGAGCGCATCCGCGCGAAGGACTCCTACGACATCGCGCTCGCAGGCACCGCCGCGACGCGCATGCTGCCGACGGCCGGGCTCGGCGGCGCCGCCGTGACCGTCTGGGCATTGAGAGCCCGCGGCCTGCGCGCCGCTGAGATCACCGAGCGTCTGCTCGCCTTCCTGCTCCTGCTCTACGCCGTCTACATGGCTGCGCTGCTCGCCTCCGGCGCGGCCGTCGGCTTCGGCCTCGTCCATGTCGCGTCGGGCAGTCCCCTCGGCCTGATCGGTGCCGCCATCGCCCTCGTGCTGACGGCCGCGGTGGTGACGCTGCTGGCCAACCCGTCCTCGTTCGAGAAGGTGCTCGACAGGCTGATGGCCCACCCCTCGCTCGCGCCACATGCCGAGCGCGCCGCCGGGCAGCTGCCCGCATTGCGCGCCGCGCTGCGCCGCGCCGGCGGCGAGCTGCGCCGGCCGCACCCCGCGCTCCTCGGCGCACTCGCCGTGTGGGCGTTCGACATCGGCGTGCTGGTCGCGATGCTGCACGCGTTCGGCGCCTCGCAGCCGTTCCCCGTCGTCGTGCTCGCGTACTTCCTCGGCACGATGTTCAACGTGCTCCCTCTCCCCGGGAGCCTGAGCGGCGGACTCGCGGGCACCCTCGCCGTCTTCGGCGCGCCGGCGGCACCGGCGCTCGCCGCCGTGCTCGCCTACCGGACGATCGCCGTCTGGCTGCCCGCCGCCTCCGGCGTGGCCTCGCTCGTGGCTCTCCGCGCCACCGCCTCGCGCTGGCGCGCTGAGCCCGCCGCCGGGCGCTAGCGGGTCGCCTTCTTCGCCGCGCTGCGTGCTTTCCCGGCCGCGTTCTTGGCTTTGCCGGCGGCTTTCTCTGCCGCTCCGCGGGCCTGTTTGCCGGGTTTCCCCGAGGCCTCTCCCGCGGCCTGCTTGGCACCGCCTTTCGCCTCTTTGGCCTTGCCCTTCGCGCGCTGCATGCGGTCGCCCATCACTCCTCCGTATCTCGCTTTCGGAGGATCTACCCGCGAGGCCCGCACGCGACACAGGGGCGGTTAGCCGCACCTGCCCTCACCTGCTCCCCGTATAGGGCCCGAGGGCTCTCGGGGCGAAGCTTCTTCACACAGCGTCACCGAACCGAGAAGGGGGCACCGATGCCGTCCAACACCCAGACCGCCCTGCAGGGCACCGCACAGCAGAACGTCGCCGGCCTGCGCATGCTCGAGATGGCGATCGACGGCACCGTCGTCGCGCCGGGCGACCACTGCTACGACCAGGCCCGCCAGGCGTGGAACCTGGCGGTCGACCAGCGGCCCGCCGCGGTCGCCTTCCCGCAGACCGCGGCCGACGTCGCCGCGATCGTCGACTTCGCACGCGAGCGCGGTCTGAAAGTTGCCCCGCAGGGCACCGGCCACAACGCCCACGGCCTCGAAGGCCGCCTCTCGGGCTCGGTCCTGCTGCGCACGGACCGCATGCGCGGGGTCGAGATCGACCCGGCAGCGCGCCGCGCCCGGGTCGAGGCCGGCGCACTGTGGATGGACGTCGTCGCGCCGGCTGCCGAGCACGGGCTCGCAGCGCTCGCCGGCTCCTCACCCGATGTCGGCGTTGTCGGCTACACCCTCGGCGGCGGCCTCTCCTGGCTCTCGCGACGCTACGGGCTCGCCGCCAACAACGTCACCGCGATCGAGCTCGTGACCGCCGGCGGGGAGCAGGTGCGCGCCGACCACGAGAACCACCCCGACCTGTTCTGGGCGATGCGGGGCGGCGGCGGCAGCTTCGGCGTCGTCACCGCGCTCGAGATCGAGCTGTTCCCGCTCACGCACGTCTACGCGGGCGTCATGTTCTGGCCGCAGGAGCGTGCCCGCGAAGTCCTGCCCGCCTGGGGCGAGTGGACCGAGTGGGCGCTGCCGGACGAGATCACCTCGGTCGGGCGCATCCTGAACCCGCCCCCGATCGACGAGGTGCCCGAGCCGCTGCGCGGCAAGAAGTTCGTCGTGTTCGAGGCGATCTACCTCGGCGACGCCGAAGAGGGCGCCGAGCTGGTCCGGCCGCTGCGGGCGCTGTGCCCGATGCTGGACACCTTCGCCACGATCCCGGCCGCGGACCTGAGCCACCTGCACATGGACCCCGACCATCCGATCGCGGGCAAGGGCGACGGCATGCTGATCGACTCGGCCGGCACCGAGACGATCGACGCGTTCGTCGACGCGACGACCGGCGAGGCCGCCTCGGCGCTGCTCTCGGCTGAGCTGCGCCAGCTCGGCGGTGCGATCGGGCGTCCCGCTCCCGAGCACGGCGCGACCAGCTCGATCGAGGCTGACTACGCGATGTTCGCCGTCGGGGCCACGCCGGTTCCCGAGCTGGAGCCGCTCGTCTCCTCGCAGGTCGCCGCAGTGAAGGACGCGCTCGGGCGCTACGACCACGGGCACGGCTACCTGAACTTCGCGGAGAGCCGGCTCGACAGCCGCAAGCTCTACCGGCACGAGTACACGCACCGTCGCCTGCAGTCCGTGAAGGCCGCCTACGACGGCGGCGAGCTGATCCAGTCCAACCACCCGATCGTACCGGCCGGCTGATGGACACGCGACGCACAGCGCCGCCCGAGGTGGACGCGTCCAGCGACACCCGGGCGGCCCGCGTCCCGCCCGCAACCGGCGCGTTTGCATCAGTCAGAATGCCCTCGCAATGGCCACCACAGTCCTGATCGTCGACGACCACCCCGGCTTCCGCGCGAGCGCGCGGATGCTGCTCGAGGCAGAGGGCTTCGAGATCGTCGGCGAGGCCGGTGACGGGGGCACGGCCGTCGAGCAGGCGGCTGCGCTCTCGCCGGACCTGGTCCTGCTCGACGTCCATCTCCCGGATATCGACGGCTTCGAGGTCGCGGACCGCGTGATCGCCGCCGACGGCGCTCCTGCTGTGATCCTCATCTCCAGCCGCAGCGACGGCGAACTCGAGCCGCGCATCCGCGCGAGCGGTGCCCGCGGGTTCGTCTCCAAGGCCGACCTCTCAGGAACGACCCTTCGCGCGCTGCTCGATGCCTGACGCCGCACTGCGGGTGCTCGTCGCCGACGACTCGGTGCTCTTGCGCGAGGGGCTCGTGAGGCTGCTCGAAGAGGGGGGCTGCGAGGTGGTCGGCCAGGCGGGCGATGCCGAGGACCTGCTGCGCAAGGCGCGCGCGCACAAGCCCGACCTCGCGGTGATCGACGTGCGCATGCCGCCGGACAACACCGACGACGGCCTGCGCGCCGCGCTCACGATCCGCGGCGAGCTACCGGGCACCGCCGTGCTCGTGCTCTCCCAGTACATCGAGGACCAGTACGCGATCGAGCTGATCGGCGAGGGCCACGAGCGCGTCGGCTACCTGCTCAAGGAGCGCGTGACCGACGTCGGCGCCCTGCTCGACGCGGTCGATCGCGTCGCCGGAGGCGGCTCGGTGATCGACCCCCAGGTGGTGAGCCAGCTGCTGCGCCGCCATCGCCAGGAGAGCCCCGTCGAGCTGCTCTCCGACCGCGAGCGCGAAGTGCTGGGGCTGATGGCCGAGGGCCGCTCCAACCACGCGATCGCCGCCAGCCTCGTTATCTCCGAGCGTGCGGTCGAGAAGCACGTGACCTCCATCTTCTCCAAGCTCGATCTGCCGCCCGCGGAGGACGACCACCGGCGCGTCCTCGCGGTACTGACGTTCCTGCGCGCCTGATGAGCGAGCATCCGGCCCGCCGAGGAGCGCCGGCGATCCGCCGGCCTGCAGCGAGCACGCTGCTCCACGGCTGGAGCGCCGCTGTCGCGCTGTCGGCCGCCGTCTTCGTACTGGTCGCGCTGGCGCTCGGGATCGGTTGGCTGGCCTCGCGCAGCTCGCGCACGACGACCTACTCCTACCCCGGCGCGATCAGGCAGGTGAGCCTGCAGCTCGGCTCCGGCGACGCGACGATCGTCGGCAGCCCCTCAGGGGTCGTCGAGGTGCGGCGCACGGACCGGTACGCCTTCGGGCACCGCGCCGTCGAGCGGCACAGCGTCACGAACGGCTCGCTCGCCGTCTCCTCCGCCTGCCCGCGCATCCTCGTCGGCTCGTGCTCGGCCTCGTATGAGGTCGCGATCCCCGAGACCGTGACCGTCGAGATCCGCACGACCAGCGGCGACGTGCACCTCGACGGATTCCGCGGCACCGCCAACGTGCGAACCGGCTCGGGCAACCTCGACGCCGAGGCGTACTGCGGCTTCGGGATCTCGGCTGCGAGCGGTTCGGGCAACCTGCGCGTCGCCGCCGCCTGCGCGCCCCAGTACCTGCAGCTGCACACGGGCAGCGGCGACGTGGTCGCGCTCGTGCCGCCCGGGCGCTACCGCATCCGGGCAGGCGGCTCCCACCGCCGCGTGACCGGGGTCACGCCTGACCCCGGCGCGCCGTTCTCGCTCGATTTGCACAGCGGCAGCGGCGCGGTGACCATCGGCGGTGGCCTGTGAGCGCCTCGCCCGCCGCGGCCGCCACCCTCGGACGACTCGAGTCCTCGAGCGGGCTGGGCGCCGCGCGCCTGCTCAAGGCGCTCGCCTACATCGCCGCCGGCCTCGTGCTCGGCAGCCTCTACCTCGCGGTGCTGATCGCGGTGCTCGTGCTCGGCGGGCTGCTGGGCGTCCTGTGGATCGGGCTGCCGCTGCTGATCGCGGCTTCGGCACTGCTGTGGAACTGCGCGGCGGTCGAGCGCACGCTCGCCAACAGCCTGCTGGATGCCCGCATCCCCGCGCTGCCGCCGCTGAGCTCCGCGCGCCGCGGAGGCGTCTGGCAGCAGGTGGTGACGCGGCTGCGCAGCCGCCCCTTCTGGCGCGCGATGCTGCTGCTCGTCCTGCGGGCGCCGGTCGCGATCGTGGCGGTCAGCGTGATCGCTGCGGGGGTCGCGCTGGTCGTCTCGCTCCTGATCTACGGCATCCGCGGCATCGCCGGCACCGACAGCGGCTTCGTCGGGCCGTTCACGCTCGGCCCGGCGCTCGGCGTCGTGCTGTGCCTGCTCGCCGTGCCAATGACGATCCTGACGATCGCGGCCACGGACGCCTCGGCACGGGGCATGCGGGCGCTCGCCCGGGCGCTGCTCAGCACATCTCTCGCCGCCGGCGCGCCGGTGCGCGAGGCGCTCGCGGCAAGCCTCGGCGATCGCGAGCTCGCGATCGCCTACTGGTTGCCCGACCGCGAGGAGTTCGTCGACGAAGCCGGGCACGTCGTGCCCCTCCCCGAGCCGGGCTCGGACCGCACCTGGACGGCTGTGGACTACGAAGGCCAGCGTGTCGCGGCGATCATCCACGCCGCGCACCTGGAGGCGAGCCCCGAGCTGGTGCAGGCGGCCGCCGCAGCCGCTTCGCTGGCGCTCGACAACGAGCGCCTGAAGGCCGACCTGCGAGCGCGTGTCGAGGAGCTGCGTGCCTCCCGGGTGCGCATCGTCGAGGCCTCGAACGCGGCCCGCCGGAAAGTCGAGCGCGACCTGCACGACGGGGCCCAGCAGCAGCTCGTCGCGCTCGCGCTCGAACTGCAGCTGCTGCGCACCCGCGTCGGTGAGAACCGGGAGGCACTCGAGCTGATCGACGGCATCGACGGCAAGCTCCGCGCCGCGCTCGAGGAGCTCCGCGAGCTCGCGCGCGGCATCCACCCAGGGATCCTCACGGACCGGGGACTGGCGTTCGCCCTCGACGCGCTCGTCACGCGCGCGCCGCTGCCCGTGACCCAGGAGATCGACCTGCCCGAGCGCCCGCCCGCCTCTGTGGAGACCGTCGGCTACTACGTGGTCACCGAGGCGCTGGCGAACGTCCTGAAGTACGCGGAAGCGAGCTCTGCGACGGTGCGCGCCCACTACTCGGGCGACGACGTGATCGTCGAGCTGGAGGACGACGGCAACGGCGGCGCCGACGAGACCAAGGGCTCGGGCCTGCAGGGGCTGCGCGATCGGGTGGCGGCGCTGGACGGCACCCTGATGGTGATCGCCGAGCCGGGGGTGGGAACGCTGATCCGCGCCCGCATCCCGAGCGCCCGGCACTACGGCTAGCCGCACCCTGCATTGAGGAGCCTGCCGCATGGCGCCCGCGCCGCCGCCGGGACAGGATCGCACGATGCTGCTCATCGACGGAGATCCGCCCGAGGTCTGGTCGGCCCACGCGCACATGCGCGCGAACGCGCACGACGTGCTCGCCGCCCTCACCGACCCAGAGCTGATCGCCGCGTGGGCGCCGGTCGGCTTCGAGCTCGCTGACGGATGCCCGCGCCGCCTGCGAGCCGGCAGCCACGAGCGCGTGAGCGGCTCGCTGGCGGGGGTCAGGGCCAGCTTCGAGATCGAAGTGCGCCGCGCCGGCCCCGATCGCCTCGAGCTGGTCGCGGAGGGGCCCGTCTCGATGGACGTGGCCTACAGGTTGCGCGAACGCGACGGACAGGTGCTCGTGGACGCGAGCGTGGGCCTGCGCCGCCGCAACGGGCTCACGGCGAAGATCCTGCGCGCCGCCGTCGTCGCGCTGCTCAACGCGGGAGCGCTGGACCGCGCGCTGCAGAGCCTGGCGGAGTCGGTGCGGCCGGCCGGGTGCGAGCTCGCCGCCGCCTGAGCCGGC
>Ga0134126_10014057_pt1 | contig 10104 bp, 8 predicted proteins | sample KB31752_FD_96881 | JGI IMG/M metagenome (GOLD analysis project Ga0134126, IMG submission 96881) | Terrestrial soil microbial communities with excess Nitrogen fertilizer from Kellogg Biological Station, Michigan, USA - KB3-175-2 | ecosystem: Environmental > Terrestrial > Soil > Unclassified ...
CAGTCAGGTAGGCGTGGACGAAGTCCACCACAGTACTCTGCTGCGCGCCACCGGACGGCGCAACGTACGGGCGATCGATCCCGATGCGCCGCCGGCTCGATCCGTCCCGCGACCCATGGTGCGGGACCACATCGCGTGCGAAGTTTGGGTCTATGCGACGCTTCCTTTCTCTCGCGATCCTGACGGCGCCATTGATATCCGCGGCGCCGCGCCTCCACGCGCGTGTGGATACGAGCTATCAGGTGGGCCGGATCGAGACGCGGTTGGGCGAAATCCTGTTCGTGCTCGATGACCAAACACCACATCACAAGGCGAGCTTCATCAAGTTGGCGGGCGAGCACTACTGGGACACGCTGACGTTCAATCGCGTCATCCAGAATTTCGTGGCGCAGGGCGGATGTCCCGACACGCCCGAAGGATTCTCCAAGTCGCCGTATTTGCTCGCGCCGGAGTTCAGGCCCGAGCTTCGACACGTTTACGGCGCCGTCGGCGCGGGACGCGACGACAATCCGCAACAACTTTCGGCGGGCTGCCAGTTCTACATCGTCGCCAACAAGGCGGGGCTGCCGCGGCTCGATGACCACTACACGGTGTACGGCCAGGTCTTCAAGGGCATGGACGTGGTCGAGTCGATCGTGTCGCAGCCCAAGGACTCGACGAACAAGCCGCTCACGCCCATCCCGCTGCACATCGATGTCGTGACGATGACCAGCGCCGAGCTGGCGCGCCAGGGATACGTTCCCAAGTAGATCGTTAGGCATGACACTCGGCCTCAAACCCAGGATGAGACTCATGATCGCGCGACCCGCCGCACTCCTGCTCGCCACCGTGTTCGCCGCCGCCGCGCCGGCCGCCGCCCAAGGCGCGCCGACGGCCACCGAGCCGGGCGCGTCGATGCTCGCGTTCGTCAATGTGCCGGCCAAGGATGGGGCGAAGCTGGCCGTGAGCACGCCCGCATTCACGGCCGGCGGCGACATTCCGTTCGAGAATACGCAGTATCGGGGCAACATCTTTCCGGGACTCGAGTGGAGCGCCGGACCGTCGGGCACCAAGTCGTACGTGATCATTCTCCAGGACGGCGATGCCCTGCACAACGGCGCGCCGATTTTCCACTGGAGCATGATCAATATCCCGGCGTCGATCACGAAGCTCGAGGCGAAGATGAGCGCGCCGCCGGCCGGCGCATCGTACGGGCCCAACATTCGGGGCGAGAACCAACCGTACATGGGACCGCACACGCCGGCTGGTCCGAAGCACCGGTATCACTTCCAGGTCTTTGCGTTAGACACGACGATTCCGGCGGACGCGACCGCCAACTACGACGCGCTCACCGGCGCGATGAAGGGTCACGTGCTGGCGAGCGGGGAAGTGATCGGGCTGGGCCAGATCGCACCGGGCGCGTCGCACTGATGCAGCTCGCCGCATCTCCGGAGGCCATCGAGTCGGCGCGCGGCCGGCTGCGCGGCATCGCGGTGCGTACGCCGCTGGTGCCGCTCGAGATCCCCGGCCGCGAGCGGCCGATCTCGCTCAAGCTCGAGACGCTGCAGCCGGTGGGCTCGTTCAAGATCCGCGGCGCCGGGTCGGCCATCACGGCCGCGCCGCGCGACCGATTGGCTCACGGCGTGTACACCGCGAGCGCCGGCAACATGGCGCAGGGCGTCGCGTGGTGTGCGCGCGCCGTGGGCGTGCCGTGCACCGTGATCGTTCCCGAGCACGCGCCCGCGGCGAAGATATCGGCCGTCGAACGGTTAGGCGCGACGGTGGTGCGCGTGCCGCTCGCGCGGTGGTGGCAAGTGATGGTGGAGCGCAGCTATCCGGGCATGGACGGGTTGTTCGTGCATCCGGTGTCCGATCCCGACGTCATCGCCGGCAACGCGACGATCGCCGCCGAGATACTCGAGGACGCCCCGGACACCGACACCGTGCTCGTGCCCTTCGGCGGCGGCGGACTCTCGTGCGGGATCGCGCTCGGCTTGCGCGCACGAGGATCCAAGGCGCGGGTCTTCGCGTGCGAAGTGGAGACGGCCGCGCCGCTCGCGGCGTCGCTGCGCGCGGGCAAGCCGACGACAGTCGAACGGACATCGAGCTTCGTCGACGGCATCGGCATCGGGAGCCTGCTCGAGGAGATGTGGCCGCTCGCGAGTACATTGTTAGGCGGAAGCCTCGTGAGCTCGATCGACGAAATTGTCGGCGCGGTGCGGTTCATGGCCGAGCGCGCGCACGTGATCGCGGAGGGGGCAGGGGCCGCGGCGGTGGCGGCCGCGATGTCCGGCAAGGCATCGGGCGACAACATCGTGTGCGTCGTGTCGGGCGGCAGCATCGATCTCGCGAAGCTCGTGACCATTCTCCAGGGCGGGGTGCCGCCTGCCTAACGGAGTGGCGCGGCGCCATCGTGCGGCGCCATCCTCCCACGCTCCCGCGTAACGTCGCGCCATGGCCGGCCGGTCTCTCGAGAGGCGATCAATCGCCGGGCGTCGCCGGGAACCGCGCGTGAGGAACCCGGATTCGCTGGTCGGGTATCCGTACGAAACACCGATCGAGGACGTCATGCGGTTTCTCGAGACTATGCCCGGCGCCGCCTCACACCGGCGCGCCGTTACCGTTAGGCAAGCACTTGCGGCGGCCGCCGTGTGCGGCGTCGCGCTCGCCGGTTGCTCGAGCGATTCGGTGACCGCGCCACCGACGACGAACCAGAACGTCGTGCTCATGGCTCGCTTCGACTCGGTGCTCGGCACGCTGGACCCCGGCACACAGGCGCGCCGGCGCGATCTGTTCTCCAAGGCAATCACGCTCCTCGCCTTCGGCGCGCCCGTGCAGAACGTGCGCCTCACCGTCAATGGCGCCACGCAGTCGTATTCCGGCGTGGGCGGATTCATCGTGAGCGATGATATCGAAGGGCATCCGTCTGATTCGGCATACACCCTGATCGCGTGGCGCGGAGACGCTGCCGACACGCTGGCACAGGTGGCCGTGTTCGAACAGCTGAGCACCTTCGAGCTCACTTTTGACACCACTCACATCGGTAGCATCGGCCAGGCGAATGGCACGGCGCGGGCTGCCGCCCCGCATGACTCCTGTACGTCGTACCTGGACCATCTCCCGCCCGACGTGAGTGTGCCGAGCGGCCTCACGTGCAAGCTCGAGAGCGTCACGGTGTCGGCGTCGGGAAACACGGACGCTCCCGGCACCTTCGCGTTCTCATCGCAATTGGTAGCGGGCGTCCGTGTGGACGGCCAGACTGGCGGTTAGGCAAACCGCGTGATGCGCCGAACGCGCTTGGCACGAGGCGTCGTCGCGCTCGCGACGTGCGCCGGCGCGGCGTGCACGACATCGCCGGCGCCGATCGCGCCGGCCGCGGCCGTCCTCCCGGTGGTGGTGCCGATCGAAGTGTATCGCCACCGCGTGTATCTGCCGGCGCGCATCGCGGGAAGCGACACCGCCAGGCTCATCCTGGATAACGGCGCGAGCGTGAGCGGCGTGCGCGATTCCGTCGCCCGCGCGCTCGGCGTACGCCAATCCAAGACGGCGAAGCTCACCGGTAACGGCCAGTCGATCATCTCCATTGGCCTCGCCACCAACGTCCCGTTCGACGTGGGAGGCGTCACGATTCGCGAGCCGCTCGCCGCCATCTTGCCATACGACGAGTTCGCACGCCACGAAGGGCGGCTGAACGCCGGCGTGTTAGGCAAAGACGTGTATGCGCGATTCGTGGTCGACATCGACTACGCCGCGCATCGCCTCACGCTGCGAGACCCGGCGACGTTTACCTATGATGGGAGCGGCATCGTGATCCCGTTGCACGTGAGCCGGAATGCCGACTTCGCGTGGATGTCGGCGCGCGTCACGTTTCCGGGCCTCATGCCGATCGAGGCGCGACTCGGCCTCGACATGGGCACGTACACGGCGCTGCGGTTCTACAGTCCGTTCGTCAAACAGCACCGGCTGGCGAGTGCCCTGCCTAACGGAGTCGCGTCGTACGGCTTCGGCCTGGGCGGCGAATTCCCGGTGCGGCTCGCCCGCGCCTCGCATCTGGCGATCGCCGGGCTGGACGTCGACCGTCCGGTCGCCGAGCTCTCCCTCGCCGGTTCCGGAGCGACGGCCGGGTCGAGCGTGGATGGAACTATCGGCGGCGCGATCCTGAGCTGCTATCGCGTGATTGTCGACTACGCACACGCCCGCATGATTCTCGAGCCGAACGGGCAAGCCTGCTCGTCGCCGTCCGACGCCGACATGAGCGGCCTCGTCCTGGACGCCGGTGGACCGCGGCTCGCGACGATCACCGTTGGCCACGTGATCGCCGCGACGCCCGCAGCGGACGCCGGCTTCCGCGAAGGCGACCGGCTAGTGGCCATCGACGGCACGCCGGCCGATAGTCTCGGTCTGCTGCGCGTCGAGACGATGTTCACGCATGCAGCGGCGTATCGCGTCACCATCCAGCGAGCCGGCGGGACGAGCGACCTGACGCTGCGCACCCGGCCTCTCATCTAGCTCGGCGCTTTACGCCGGCCGGTGATACAACCGTCGCAGCTCGCCCTTCGCGCGCTCGAGCACGCCGCGCTGACGCTTTCCCAGATTGGCTCCAGCCCGATTGATGTAAAACGTCAACATCGACATGGCCGAGCGATACGGCTCGCTCTTCCGGCGACGGCTGTGTTCGGCAGAGCGCTTGAGCGAGCGCGCGATGCGCCTGGGATCCTTCCAGGTGAACACACTGCGATCCAGGTCCAACGCCTTGCTGTTTGTGGTGACGGCCGCCGACCAACGCCGGGCTGAGCCTCGGCGTGTCCCTCGGGTTGGTCTCCGTTTGTCTTTGACGGGTGACATGAAAGAGCTCGGGTTCAAGCTCCGTTCCATTGGCGGCTCGCAACGTCGCGCACCGTGCGCTTGGAATCAGGCGCGTTGCTTGCCTGTACGTTGGCCATGAGCCCGTTCCCGCCCCACTCGCAGGTCGCTCGTCCCATTGGGCACGACGTTTCAGCCCGTCGCGGGGCAGCGGGCGTGCTCGTGACGTGCGGATTGGCGATCGCGGCGCTGACCGTCGCCGCTTGGGCGCGACCATCGGGCGTGCGTCCCGCCTCCGTCGCGCAAGCGGCCGATACTGCGCCTAACGGGCCGCCGCAGGCGGCCCGCGGAACGGAGGCCGCCGCTACGGAGGCGCAGTTCAAGAACGTCGACTTCGACATCGGTCGCGGCATCGTCCTCGACATCTCGCGGCTTAGAGGTCAGCTCCGCAGCAAGCAGCAAGGCGCGCCGATCCAGTTCGACGACAAGTCGGCGTTCGTGATTCACATAACATCGGCGGAAGTCGGACTCAGCATGCAGAGTCTCGACAGCTTGATGAACGGATACGTGTTCGCATACGGCGGCGCGCCGCTCAAGCATCTCAAGTTCTCGACCGACAGCGGCAAGCTCGTGCAGGAAGGGACGCTCCACAAAGTCGTCGACATCCCGTTCCGCATTACCGCCGTGATGTCCATGACGCCGGAGGGTTTGATTCGTATTCACCCGGTGGCGATCAAGATCTTCAAGGTGAACGGACGCGGCCTCATGAAAGCGTTGGGCATCACGCTGGCGTCGCTGCTCGATCTCAAGCACGCGCACGGCGTGAGCGTCGAAAAGAACGACTTGCTGCTCGACCCGCAGCAACTGCTGCCGCCGCCGGCCATCGAGGGCCGTGTGACGGCGGTGCGCATCGAGCCTAACGAAGTGGTGCAGGTGTTCGGCGATTCGGCTGCTGCCGTTGGACACGCATTGCATCCGCCGGAGACGGCGCGCAACTACATGTACTTCCGCGGCGGCACGCTCCACTTCGGCAAGCTCTACATGGTCGATGCCGACATGCAGATCATCGACCTCGAGCCGGTCGATCCGTTCCAATTCAGCATCGACAAGTACAACACGCAGCTCGTCGCGGGCTATTCGAAGAATACGCCGAAAAATGGGCTTGTCGTGTTCATGCCTGACCTCGCTATCGCCCAACGCGAGCAGGCGTCACAGCAGGTGTCGCGTCGCAAATGACTCGCGGTGCCAAAGTCGCGCGTTCATCTTTCCCCGCGGACTCACGTCCGCTTCATCACCTACCGAGCCCGAGGCTCGAATCCATGCCCAACCGCTCGTTGCAGCGCTCGCTCTCCGTCTCGTTGGCCGTTGCAGTGACTTTGCTGTGCGGCGGATCTGCGCTCGCGCAGGTCGCCGAGCCGCCCTCTGCGAGGTCCGCGGCAGGCGATCCACCGGGCCGCGTGGGGCGGCTCGCGTACCTCACCGGCACGGTGTCGTTCCGTGCGGGTGGTGACACCGCGTGGGCCGTTGCGGTACCCAACAGTCCGATTACCACGGGCGATGCCCTCTGGGCCGACAATGCCGGACGCGTCGAGGTCGAGATCGGCTCCGCCGAATTGCGGATGGATCAACAGACGGAGCTCGACGTCGAGCGCCTGGACGATGCGGCGCTGCAGTTCAGCATGCCGCAGGGCTCGGCGATTCTGCGCCTGCGGTCGCTGGTCGCGGGCGAGACCGACGAGATCGACGCGCCTAACGCAGCCATCCAGATGGCTTCGGTGGGCGAGTATCGCGTCGACGTCACGCCCGACGGCGCGACCACGTCCATCAGCGTGTTCTCCGGATCGGCCAATGTCACCGCGGGCGGATCATCGTTCGCGGTGGATGCCGGCCAGGTGGCGACGGTGCAGGGCGACAGCACGGCGACGTACAACCTCGCCGACATCGGCTCGGCCGACGACTTCGATCAATGGTCCAGGACGCGTGATGCACGCGTCGATGCAGCGGCGAGCGCCGCGGCCAGCTACGTATCGCCCTACATGCCAGGAACGGCCGATCTCGACGCCGAGGGCGCGTGGTCGCAGGACGCGTCGTACGGCCCCGTCTGGTATCCGCGTGCGGTAGCCGTCGATTGGGCGCCCTATCGGTACGGACACTGGGTGTGGGTGAGCCGCTGGGGATGGACCTGGGTGGATGACGCCTCGTGGGGTTGGGCGCCGTTCCACTACGGGCGTTGGGCATACATCCACAATCGGTGGGGCTGGTGCCCCGGCCGGAGGGTCGCGCCGCCGGTGTTCGCTCCTGCGTTAGTCGTGTTCGTCGGCGGAGGCGGATTCTCGGTTTCGACATCCTTTGGCCCCGGCGGCGGCGTCGGCTGGTTCCCGCTCGCGCCGGAAGAAGTCTATCGGCCGCCGTACACGGTGAGTCCGGTGTATCTGCGGCGTGTGAACGTGACGAACGTGAACATCACCAACATCAACATCACGAACATCAACGTGACCAACGTGAACTATCGCAACCGCACGGTCGTGAACGCGTTGACGGTGGTGTCGCAGAAAACGTTCGTGAATGGAACGCCGGTGGGTCGGTCGGTGGTGCGCGTCGCGCCGCAAGACGTCGCGCGTGTCGCGGTGATCGAGCGTGCGCCGGTGGTTCCGACGCGTGTGAGCTTGATCGGTGAAGAGGCCGCGGGACGGCGCGCTGCGCTTCCGCCCGTCGTGTTGGCGCGGCGTCCGGTTCTCGCGGTGCACGCGCCTCCGCCGAAGCCAATCTCGTTCGCCGTGCAGCAGGCGGAGCTGGCGAAGACCGCCGGGCGTCCGCTCACGCACACCGAGGTGGCGACACTGCGCAAGCAACTGCCCGTCACGTCTCCGGTGATTCGCGAACGGCCGGCAACGACTGTCATTCCCGGTGGAGCGGGGCTCAAGCCGGCGCGGACCGGGTTGCCGGCGGCCCGTCCGGCCACGGAGCCTGCGCCTGCCCGCGTGACGGTCACGCGTCCAACGACGCAACCGGTTCCCAGCCAACCGGCTACCAAAGTGACGCCGGAGCCGCCCACGGGTCCGGTGCGGCTGCCGCCCGGTTCGCCGCCCATGCCTAACGGAAAGACGGCCGTGCAGTCCCGCGCCCAGCTCGACAAGGCGTACGCGGCGCAACAGCAGCAAATGGAACAGCGGCATGCGCAGGAATTCGCCAAGCCGCCCAAGGGCGAGACTGTCCCCCAGCTGACGGCGCGCCAAGACTCCGAGCATCGCGCACTCACCGGGCACTATCAGGAAGCGGCCGCCGCGGGGAAAAGCAAGATGCCCGTGCAGCCCAAGGCACAGCCCAAAGCACAGCCCCAAGTACGCACGGTCGCGAAGCCGTCCAAGAAGCCGACCAAGCCCGAGAATCCCGCAATGATGCGCTGATTGGCGGCTCGCGGGCTCGCGTCCCGCCAGTCACGATGTGTGGTCCGTGTTATGCGAGCCGCTCGAGGTAGTACTCGAGCGGCTCGTCGTTTTGGGGCGAGTGAAAGTGCACACGAGGATGCGCGAGAAGGGAAGTCGGCATCGACGCAAGCGGGCGAATTCGTGCGGGAGGAAATGGATCACATTCGTGAAGGGACGCGCGGTGCGCGGTCTCGCACGCGCGCACGTCATCGGAGCTGACGAAGAGACCCGTTCGCGGCGGCCGGGTGCGGAACCTTGCCGTTAGGCGAAGATCCCTACCTGGCCGCCGGTGTGCCAGAACAGCACGGTCGCATCGGCCGGAATCCGCCCCGTTCGCACCGCGGCGATGAGTCCCGCCAACGCTTTCGCCGTATACGTGTTGTCCACGAACACGCCCTCGTGTCGCGCGGCGAGCTGCTGTGCTTCGCGCGAGGCGTCGCTCGGCACGCCGTAGCCGTCGCCGATGAAGGCGTCATTCACGTCAATGGATCGCGCGGCGGCGAGCGTGGCGCCGTCCACGCCTAACAATGACCCCATGCCGACAATCACGTCGCGGATGCGGTTGGTGATCGACGCCACGGGATCGTCCGGACTCACGCCGATCACGCGCGTCGCGATCCCGTGGAGTGCGCAGCCGGTCACGAGTCCGGCCTGCGTGCCGCCGGACGAGCCGGCGTGCACGATGACGTCGGGCGGCGCGACCTGCGCGAGCATCTCGCCGACGGCGCGCACATAACCCATTGCGCCTAACGGCGTGGATGCGCCCAACGGGATGACGACGGGAATGCGTCCAGCCCGGCGAGCCTCGTCAGCGGCCGCCTCCACCGCCGCGTTGCGCTCCTCACGCGACGAGACATAGCGGACCTCGGCGCCGAGCAATGCGTCGAGCAGCGCATTTGCGGTGGGCCGCTCGGGGCGCGTCCCGTTCGCGATCAATACGCACCGCATGCCGAGCGTCGCGGCGACGGCCGCGGTGACGCGAGCGTGATTGGATTGTACGCCGCCGGTCGTGATCAACGTGTCGGCGCCCGATGCGAGCGCTTCGGCACCCACGTAGGCGAGCTTGCGCACTTTGTTGCCGCCGAATCCGAACGGGATGGCATCGTCGCGCTTGATGAGCAGCTTCGGGCCGCCGCCGAGCGCCGCACGCAGGCGCGGCATCTCGTGAACGGGCGTCGGGTCGGCCACGATGGGCAGCATCGGCAGCGCGCCGAGTCGCTCGAGGGCGGTCCGGGCGCCCGGAATGGTGTGGGGCATTGTGCCTAACGTGATGGGGATCGCGCTCCCCCATCCGGGGGCCGCTGCGTCGACGAGTCCGGTGCGCCGTGTGCGCTCGAACGATGGGCGCCATCGCGCAACCCGTCAACCGGCGCGCGCCGCGCTCGTTGCATGGGAAGGGGCGCGATCGCCGGCACCCGCTGGCGGACGCGTCGCGACACGCCGAGATTTCAGGGGAGCGCGCGGTGCCACGTCACCCCCGCGCGTCAATGCCTAACGGAGAGTGCGGGCCATCGTGTCTCGGACGTACGCGGTCAAAGAGCTGTACTACACGCTGCAAGGCGAGGGCGCCCAGACCGGTCGCGCCGCCGTGTTCTGCCGCTTCGCGGGCTGCAACCTGTGGACGGGCCTCGAGCGCGATCGCGCCGCCGCCGTCTGCACGTTCTGCGACACGGACTTCGTCGGCACGGATGGCCCGGGCGGCGGAAAGTTCGCCACGCCGGCGGATCTCGCGCATGCGGCGACGCTGGCGTGGAACGGGGGCGGGCCGCGCACGGGAAAACCGCTCGTCGTGTGCACCGGCGGTGAGCCGCTCTTGCAGCTCGACGTCGCGCTCATCGACGCGTTTCACGCCGCGGGCTTCGAGGTAGCGATCGAAACCAACGGCACACAGCTC
>Ga0134126_10014058_pt1 | contig 10103 bp, 9 predicted proteins | sample KB31752_FD_96881 | JGI IMG/M metagenome (GOLD analysis project Ga0134126, IMG submission 96881) | Terrestrial soil microbial communities with excess Nitrogen fertilizer from Kellogg Biological Station, Michigan, USA - KB3-175-2 | ecosystem: Environmental > Terrestrial > Soil > Unclassified ...
CGGGCAGGAGGTGATGATCGGCTTTGATCCGGAGCGCCTCGACGAACTTCTTGCCGGCTAGGGCCCACACCCTTCGTGGCTATCTGTACATAGCTGCGGCCGCGCTGTGTTTTGGCATATCCGCCACTTTAGGACGGGCGGCCTTTACCGGACGCGTCCTGGCGGGCACGCCGGGGCTGGGGGCCATTGACCCGCTCATCCTGGCGCAGACGCGCACGACTTTTTCCCTGCTGCTGCTGGCGCCCTTCCTGTGGTGGCGGCGCGGGCGCGCGGGCATGGCGCTGCCCCGAGCCGATTTCGTTCGCTGCCTGGTGCTCGGGGTGCTGGGCGTGGCCGCCTCCAATTACCTCTATTACTTCGCCATCCAGAAGACAACCGTGGCGGTGGCCATCATCCTGCAATACACGGCTCCGGTGTGGGTGCTGTTGTACATGGTGGCGCGGGGCCGGCAGCGCGCCACCGGCCGCCGGGTAAGCTCGGTCGCGCTGGCCGTGGTGGGCAGCGCCCTGGCTATCGGCGTGATTGGCGGCGGGCGCTTCCACCTGGACGAGTGGGGAGTAGCGGCGGCGCTGGTAGCAGCATTCGCCTTCGCCTTTTACAACGTCGCCGGGCACGACCTGCTCACCCGCCACGATCATTGGCGCGTTCTTGTGTATGTGCTGCTGGGCGCCGCGGCGTTCTGGCTGGCGGTCAATCCACCCTGGAAGATCGCGGCGGCGCACTATGGCGCTGGGGAATGGCTGTTTCTGCTGCTGTTTGCCGTAGTGTCGGTGCTGGTGCCGTATCTGTTTTACTTTGCCGGACTGCGCCACCTGGATGCTACCCGCGCCATTGTCACCAGCTGCCTGGAGCCGGTGTTTTCCATTGTGATCGCGGCCCTGGCACTGGGAGAGCTGGTTCGGCCGGTGCAGGTGGCGGGAATCGCGCTGGTACTGCTGGCTACCGTGCTGGTGCAACTGCCCAGCACAACGGATACGGGGTCCGCTATTCTCGAACCGATTGAATAGCGGACCCCGTGGTGCAGACGCGAGGAGGAACCTTTATTTCAGAGCGAAAGAATGAGCGCCGCGCAGGGCAGTGGTTGCAGGACGCAGCGGCGATACCACCTTCATCTGCTGCCAGTCGTAGGCAAATTCCTTGCCGCAATCCAGGCAGACAACATAAGCGCCGGTGGTGGCGGCGGCCGCCGACCGCTGTTTCAAAATCTTGCTGCTGATAGGGAAGCTGTAGTGTTGATGACGGCAACCAAAGAACACATCCCACAGAGCTAAGAACAGATCCCGCAGAACTGAGAACATATCCTACCCCCTGGCCGGGACGCACCAACCACAGTCACTAGGCCCACAGAACCATTCAGCTACTTAGATTCAGCTCTGCAGCAAAAGGTTTCGTAATTGGCAACATTGCTTGCAAACCCTTGCACCACGGGCAGGTAGAGGGACCGGCGCGACGCGAACGCCGAATTACAAGTCCCGCCGGCTAAAGCGGCGGATGGCGAAAAGCAATGCCAGGGCGGTGTAGGCGCCGGCATAAACGACCATGGTGGAACTGGGCAACGAAGCGGAACTGAAGGGGGAAAAGTTGAGCGGGTTGGCGTTGGCCAGTTCCTCAGCGCGGGTGCGGTCGCCGAGCAGGCGCAAAAGCACACTCACAATGCGCCCATAATGCTCCAGGAATACTGCTTCGAATTCCGCTTCCGGCCACTGCATGGAGCGAGACTTGCGAGCCGGACCAAGGGCGTTGAGGGATTGCGCTGTTTCCCCTATCACGAGAACTCCGCTTCTCAGCTCTTAATACGCCTGCCAGGAAGAAATTGTGACACGAAAGCGCGGCCGACATCAGGCAGCGCTTCCCCCGGCCGCGCCTGCGGGCAAGTGCCGTGACTTCCAGATGGCGAAAATGGGCGGATAGACCACCAGTTCCATGAGAAAGGAGGTGAGGATTCCGCCGATCAAAGGCGCGGCGATGCGGCGCATCACATCGGCGCCGCTGCCCGCCGACCACATGATGGGCAGCAGCCCAAATAACATGCAGGACACGGTCATGACTTTAGGCCGCAGGCGCTTGACCGCCCCGGTGATGATGGCCTGGCGCAGGTCGTCCCAGTTACGCATGTGGCCGCGCTGCAGCGCTTCGTGATAGGCGAGGTCGAGATAGAGCAGCATGAAGACGGCGGTCTCCGCATCCACGCCCAGCAGCGCAATCAGCCCCACCCAGACGGCGATGCTCAGGTTGTAGTGCAGCAGGTAAAGCAGCCAGATGGCGCCGATGGCGGAGAAAGGCACCGCCAGCAAGATAATGCAGGTTTTTATCCCCGAGCCGGTATTGAAATAGAGCAGGAGGAAGATGATTAGAAGTGTAATTGGCACAACCAGTTCCAGCCGGTCCTTCACCCGTTGCATGTATTCGTATTGGCCGGACCAGACCAGGCGATAGCCGGGGGGGATCTGCACGGCGCGCCCCACCGCGGCCTTAGCGTCGCGCACGTAACCGCCGATGTCACGCCCAGTGACGTCCACGTAGACGTATCCGCTGAGGCTGCCGTCTTCGTCACGGATCATGCCCGGGCCGGTGCGCAGGCGCAGCGTAGCCAGTTCGCCGATGGGAACCTGGGCGCCGGAAGGGGTGCTCACCAGAACCCGCTGCAGGCTGGCTGGATTGCTGCGGTAATCGCGCAGGTAGCGGATGTTGAGGGGATAGCGTTCGCGGCCCTCGACAGTGGTGCTGACAGAATCGCCGCCCACTGCCGACATCAGTACTTCCTGGGCATCGCCCACAGTCAGCCCATAGCGGGCGAGTTGGTCACGGTGAAGGTCGAAATCCAGGAAATAGCCGCCCACGGTGCGTTCGGCGAAGACGCTGGTGGTGCCGGGAACGTCCTTAAGGGCGCCTTCCACCTGCTCGCCGATATGCTGGATGGTGGCCAGATCCGGGCCCAGCACCTTGATGCCTACCGGGGTGCGGATGCCGGTGGTGAGCATGTCAATGCGGTTGCGGATGGGCATCGTCCAGGCGTTGGTCACGCCGGGCAGAGAGAGAGCTTCGTTCATGCCGCCGGGACCGTAAACCAATTCCTGGGTGCTGACGTGATCGGGCCAGATGCGGGCAAGCACCGCCTGCAGAAAGCGCGGCGTCCAGCTGGAGTACCAGCGGCGTTTTTTCGGCCATTGGTCCTGCGGCTTGAGCACGACAACGGTTTCAGCCATGGAGAAGGGAGCGGGGTCGGTGGCGGTTTCAACTCTGCCAGCCTTGCCGAATACTCGTTCTACTTGGGGAAATGACCGCAGGATTTTGTCCTGCACCTGCAGCAAACGAGCGGCTTCGGTAACCGATATGCCGGGCACGGTAGTCGGCATGTAGAGCAGGCTGCCTTCATCCAGAGGAGGCATGAACTCCGAGCCCAGACGGAAGAACACTGGAACGGTTACGGCCATCGCCAGCAAGGCAACGGCGATGGTGCTCCAGCGATGCTGCAGGACAAATTCGACCACGGGGTGGTAAAGCTTCATCAGGGGACGGCTGAGGGGATGGTTTTCTTCGCTGTGAATTTTTCCCACCAGCAACGCATTGGTCAGCCGGGCCAGCCAGGCAGGACGAAAGCTGAAATGCTTCATCCGCGTGAACAGCAGGCGCAGCGCGGGATCGAGCGTGATAGCCAGCACGGCTGCAATGGCCATGGCGAAATTCTTGGTAAAGGCCAGGGGCCTGAACAAACGGCCTTCCTGCGCCTGCAGTGCGAACACCGGCAGGAATGCTACGGCAATCACCAGCAATGCGAAGAAACTGGGGCCACCGACCTCTTTCACCGCGGAGATAATCACATCACGATAGTCGCCGGCGCGGCCCTCGGCTTCCCAGTGTTCCAGCTTCTTGTGGGTTTGCTCCACCACTACCACCGCGGCGTCCACCATGGCGCCGATGGCTACGGCAATGCCGCCCAAGGACATGATATTGGCCGTCATGCCGCTCAACTGAATGGGAATGAAGGCCAGCACCACAGTCAAGGGAATGGTGATGATGGGGATCACCGCGCTGGGAAAGTGCCAGAGAAAAATCAGAATAACCAAGCTGACAATGATGAGCTCTTCGATGAGGGTGTGCTTCAGATTGTCAATGGAGCGCTCGATCAGCTGCGAGCGATCGTAAGTGGTCACGATCTTCATGCCGGGCGGAAGACCCGGTTCGATTTCCTGGAGCCTTTCTTTGACCCGCTCGATCACCCTTTCCGCGTTTTCCCCAAAGCGCATGATGACTACGCCGCCCACGACTTCGCCTTTGCCGTCGAGTTCGGCGATGCCGCGCCGGAGATCGGGCCCCAGGGTGACCGTGCCCAGATCGCGCACCAGCACCGGAGTACCGGTCCGGGGATTGGCCGCCACCACGATGTTCTGCAGATCTTGCAACGATTTGATGTAGCCCAGCCCGCGCACCATGTACTCGCGGCCGCTCATCTCCAGCAAACGGGCGCCCACTTCGTTATTGCTCTTGCGCACCGCCTCCACCACGGCGTTGATGGGAAGGTTGTAAGCCAGCAGGCGGTCGGGATCAACATTCACCTGGTACTGGCGCACAAAGCCGCCCACGGGCGCCACCTCTGAAACCCCGGGCACCGCTTGCAATGCGTAGCGCAGGTACCAGTCCTGCGCACTGCGCATCTGGTCGAGGCTGTAACGGTGGGTGGGGTCCACCAGCGCGTACTGGAAGACCCAGCCTACGGCAGTGTTGTCCTTGGCCAGTTCCACCTTGACGCCCTGGGGCAGCTTCGGAATCACAGAATTCAAATATTCCAGAGTCCGGGAGCGGGCCCAGTAGAGATCGGTTCCGTCTTCAAAAATCACGTAAACGTAGGAGTAGCCGAAATCGGAAAAGCCGCGAACATCCTTAACCTTGGGCATGCCCAGCAGGGCAGAGGTGATGGGATAAGTGACCTGGTCTTCGATAATGTCAGGGCTGCGGTCCCAGCGCGAATAAACCACGACCTGTGTGTCGGAGAGGTCGGGGATGGCGTCCAGCTTGGCATTTTTCATGGCGCGCCAGCCCAGCAGGGCGGCCACGGCCACTAAGAGCAGCACCAGGAATTTTTGACGGGCGCAAAACTCGATAATGCGGTTAATCATTGCGGGACCCCTTCCATCAACTGGTTCAGGCGCAGAACGACGCCACCGTTTTCGCGGGCGAAGGCTTCGGCGTCCTGGCGATGGGCAAAGGCGTAGGCGCCGGGCGAGCAGCGGTCGAAGGCCAGGTGCTCGGCATGCCTGGACTCATCCATCATGGGCTGGTCGTGCGAGCACAGCACTCTGCGGCTGCCATCCACGAACCAGGCCTGGGCGGAAGCCAGAGGAGAGCCAGTAGCGTAGTCGGTGACCCGTATAAGGCGCACCGGGCGGTGCTCCTGGAAAGCCTCGGTAATGGCGCAACGGGCGCAGCAGGCGTCCAGGAGCCGGCCGCCAATTTCCATGGTTACCCGGGCGCGGGGATTGATTTGCCGCTGGCAGATCTCACAGACTTGCGCCCGTCTGGGATGCAGTGCCAACCAGCTTCCTGCCAGCAGCACGGCCAGTACCCCTCCCAGCACCGCATAACCGATTTTGTCTGCGCGCTTCATGGTCACCTCAGTGCTGCATGCCGCTCATGGCGTCTTTCAGCTGGCTTTCGGAATCAATCAGGAAATTGCCGCTGCTGACGATGACTTCGCCGGGCTGCAGGCCGGAGAGGATTACATCTTTGCCCTCCACCTGCGGCCCGATTTTGACGAAGCGCGGCACGAAATGGCCGTCGCCGGCGGCCACGAACACAGTCTGGCGCTCGCCGGAATCGAGCACCGCCTCCTGGGGCACCACGAGCTGCTTGCCATAATTCACCTGCAGTTGGACGTCGGCGAACATTTCCGGCTTCAGCTTGAATCCGGGATTGGGAAGATCAACTCGGACCTTGGCGGTGCGGGTTTGCGCGTCGAGTATCGGATAGATGTAGCTGACACGGCCGGTGTAGGTTTTGCCGGGATAGTAGCTGAGCTGAACTTCCGCCCGCTGGCCGACCCGCAGGTAGGGCAGTTCGTACTGGTAAACGTCGGCCATCACCCACACGGTGGAGAGATTAGCGACCGTATATAGCTCCATGTCGGGGGTGACCGAGGTCTGGGGAAAGGCTTTGCGATCGGTCACGAAGCCCGTGACCGGCGAGTAGAAAGTCATGGTGCGGCTGACTTCGCCGGTGCGCTCCAGCTTTTCGATCTGTGCCTCGCTGATGTCCCAGAGCTTGAGCCGGTCGCGGGTGGCGCGCAGCAGGGAATTGGCGCCTTGGCGGACTTCGGCGAAGGGTGAAGAGCCCAGGCTATTCTCGCCCCGGCGCGCGATCAGGTATTCCTCCTGCGTAGCCACCAGGTCGGGACTGTAGAGCGTGAAGAGCGGCTGCCCTTTTCGGACCAACTGGCCGACGAAATCCACGTACACCTTGTCAATCCAGCCGCTTACCTTGACGTGAACGTGGGCGATGCGGGCTTCATCAACTGCCACCTGGCCGGTGGTGCGAATCGTACGCACCAGGGACTCACGCGCCACCGTGGCAGTGCGCACGCCCATAAGCTGCTGCTTCTGAGGCGAAATCATCACCGTGCCCGGCGGCATCGGTTCACTGGTGGAATCGTCGGCGGCATACTTGGGCACCAACTGCACTCCACAGTCGGGAGCGATGCCGGGCTTGTCCGACTTGTAGGCGGGATGCATGGGGTCGTACCAGTAGAGAACCCTGCGCTCGCCGGGAATCCCGCCTGAGGCAGCGGCATGAGAATGGAGGGCGGGCTCAGCCGGAGCCGCGCCTGGGGCCGCAGAGCCGTGCCTGTGCTGGTCATGTCCCGCCCACAGGCCACGACCGTAGAGGAGCACCAGTACGGAGGCCATCGCCAGGAGCAGCGCACCGAGGCGTAAGAACTTCGCGATCATAAATCACTCCTTGCTTTCTGGTTGAGCACTCGCGGGGTGAGTCGAAGTCAACTCCACGCCGGTAAGGCTCTCCAGTTGGGCTAGCGAGCTCTGGTAGTTGGCCAGCTCGCGATAGTAGTCAACCTGGTAATTGAGAACGGTGCTGAAGTTAGTGAAAACAGTCAGGAAGTCCGCCGTACCCACCTCGTAGGCCGACATGGAGGAGTCCAGGGCCAGCGAAGACTGCGGCACCAGGCCGTGGGAGTAGAGCTGCAGCAATTGCTCCGACGCCTTGGCCTCCAGGTACTGCTGTTTGACCTGGAAGTCCAGTTCGTTTTGCCGGTTCTGGCGGCTCTTTTCCGCCGCCGCCGCCTGCTCGCCCGCCTCCGCCAGCTGCTGGCGCTGTTTACTTTTATAGAACACGGGAATGTTTACCGTGAAAGTGAAGCCGTGCATGTCGGGCAGCAGAGGGCGCTGCTCGTACATGTAGCCAACGGAAAGGTCGGGGTAGTAATCCTTGCGAGCCAGGGCGACCGCGAGCTGGCTGCGTTCCGCCATGCGCTGCTCGCGCTGCAAGCCGGGATCGGTGCGGTCCGCGAGCTCATAAAGCCGAGCCAGGCTGTAGCTGAGCGGAGCAGGGCCGGCGATGTCGGCTGGGGGAGCCAGCGGCTTCTCGGGAGGCAGCGCCAGCAGTGCGTTCAGGCGCGCTGCCGCTGTCGCTCGCTGCTGCTGCAACACAGTCAGCTTTTGCAGAAGCAGCGACAGTTCCACCTGCGATTTCAGCACGTCCTGTTGCAGGCCCTTACCCACCCGGTAGCGGGCTTCGGCAATTTGTGAGAGCTTCTGCAGCAGGTTTTTATTCTGCAGTGTAATCTGCAGCGCTTTGTCGTAATACCAGTAGTCGTAATAGGTGGTTTTCACCTCGGCGGTAAGCCGGCGGCAAAGGGCGTCATAATCTGCTTGCGCGGCATCCGCCTCTTTCCCGGCCATAGTGCCGCGCAGCTTGCGCTTGCCGGGAAAGGGCAACTCCTGCATGGCGGCAACACCGCGATAGCTGGAAGGGTCATTGGTCTGAACAGAAAACGGCGTGATGTTGCCCATCCAGTTGACTGAAAGTTTCGGGTCGGAAAAACTGCTGGCCTGGGGCACGCGGCGGCGCTGCGCCTTGGCCGTGTGCAGCGCGCTTTGCAGGGCGGGGTTATTGCCCAGGGCTTCGCGCACGGCATCCTCCACGTGCAAGAGCTGTTTGCCGCCCTCAGCGGCTTGGGCGGTAAGCACATGGGCTTGTCCCTGGGCCGCTCCTGCAAAGCACAGAAGCATGGCAAATATCCGAAATAATAAATTTTTCTCCACGTGGTCCTTCCGTTCTGAGAAATTCCGAGTTCCGGCGAAATAGTCACCGGGTACAGGCCGGAAAAAGGACGCACGTCTAGATCAGGAAGGTGCAGAGCAGGGCGCGGGAAGAGGAGACAAGTGGCACAGAAGTATGGTCTGCGTCTCCCAGGAGGGCGGGGCGGAGCGGAAGGAGAGATGCTGCGAGCGTGGGCGGCGCCGATGAATAGGACGCCACCGGCTGCCAGACTACCTCAGGGGACGTCCGGGCGGCAGAAATCTGGCAGCAGGGGACGTTGCTTTCCGCCAGCGTATTCGATTCCGGCCCCGGCTGCGGCATGGGGCAGTTGGAGCAATGGCCCATGCTGCGCAGCGTCCGGCAAGAGGCGTGAGCCTGGGCTAGAGGTCCGAACCATAAGACCGCTGCCAGCAAAAACGCCGCAAATTGAAAAGCGCGCCGCATGCGATGCCAAGCACAATTCTAAGCGGTGATGACCGCATTCAGTGTGACCTGTATCACAAGTTATTGTGACTCTCACCGGGCGCCGGTGCAAGCCACACTTGCCCGGGTGGGGCGCCCGCGCACAAGTGTTGTTGCTTCGGGGAGAAGGCGAAGGCCAGACCTATGGAGAAGGCAAAATCACTTAGGAAAGGGAAAAACAGACTTGTCGCGGAAACTGCCCTACACGTCCTGCGAGCCGACCTTCTTCTTTTGCGAACACTTGTTCATGATGGCCGAGCGCAGCCGGGTTCGCAGGTCGTCAGGCAGTTCGTAGAGGGTGGAATCGCGGTAGATCTCGATGGTTTTCTTGGTGGTATCGCAGATGACGTAGCAGTTGTGGCACCAGGCCAGATGTTCTTCCAACTCCGCCCTTGTGCGCGTGTCAAGGGTGTCATCCAGGTAATCGGTCAGCTCTTTCAGGAATTCAGAGCAAGTCACTGTTTCCCATCTCCAGCTTGGCGCTTCTTAAAGTAACGGTTCAACCGTTCTCGCAACTGCAGGCGGGCGCGCAGCAACCGCGATTTTACCGCCGGTACACTTAGTTCCAAAGCCTGTGCCGTTTCCTCTGTGGAAAGACCCTCCACATCGCGCAGCACAAAAACCGTGCGGAAGCTGGGCGGCAGACCCTGAATGGTCTTGCCCAAAATGTCCCGCAACTCCGCCTGGTTGTAAAGCTGCTCGGGATTTGGGCTCCAATCCGCCACTTCGCGGGGCATGGAGTCCTCTTCCGTCTGCACTTCCTGGTCAAGCGATACCATGCGCTCGGGGCGGCGGCGCCGCAACTTCATCAGCGCCTCGTTCACCGCGATCCGCACCAGCCAGGTGTAGAACTTGCTCTGTCCCTGAAACTGCTCCAGGTTCTCGTAAGCCTTCAGGAACGCGTCCTGGACCACATCTTCCGCATCTTCGCGATTCTGCGTAATGTGCAGCGCGATGCGGAACACGTTGCGGTCGTAGCGCTTGACCAGCTCGCCAAAAGCGCCGACGTCGCCCTTTTTGGCGGCCTGAACCAGCCTCAGCTCATCGCTGACCGGCTCATTCACTTTGGTTTGGATGGTTTCCATTATGGTTCGATTCAACTTTTCTCGGTTGCCCGGAAACCCGGCCCTCATTCTACCCGTTTTTGCAGGCACCCGCTGGAGACAGGGATGGCCGGCGGGATTTAGACGTCTGTGACCTCTTTCGGTTGGCAGGAAATCCCACAGGCCGGGCGGGGAACCCCCAGAGGCACAGCCTGAAGGTAACTTGCCCCTGGCCGGTAAATACGGTATGAAACACCTAGTTTTTCCTGTGAATTCGGGGAAAAGGTGCGTCCGACAAAGGTTTAGCGAGCAAATGGCCGATAATAA
>Ga0134126_10014059_pt1 | contig 10103 bp, 9 predicted proteins | sample KB31752_FD_96881 | JGI IMG/M metagenome (GOLD analysis project Ga0134126, IMG submission 96881) | Terrestrial soil microbial communities with excess Nitrogen fertilizer from Kellogg Biological Station, Michigan, USA - KB3-175-2 | ecosystem: Environmental > Terrestrial > Soil > Unclassified ...
CTTGTTTAAATATTGGTGGTATAGCAAACATATCGTTTACCCATAAAAAACAAAGGGTAGCTTTTGATATTTGCCCTACAAACTTGGTATTTAATTTTTACGCTAACAAGGCCGGAATGTCTTATGATAAAGGTGGTAAACTTGCTGCTAAAGGAAAGATTAATCAACCTTTATTAAAAAAACTAAACGCCCTTTCCTTCTATAAAAATTTTAAAGCTAAATCATTAGGCAAAGAGTGGATTGATGAAAAGGTAATTTCTTTATTAGAAAGTGAAAATATTTCATTGAATGATAAATTGGCTACCGCTATAGAACACAGTACTTTTCAAATTGCAAGAGTACTCAATCATTTCGATATTAAAAATGTACTGGTAACAGGTGGTGGGGCTTACAATGCTTATTTTATTGAACGAATAAAATACTACACTACCTGCCAGTTAATTTTACCAGATGATAAAACCATACAGTTTAAAGAGGCTTTAATATTTGCTTTTTTAGGTGTACTGCGTTTACGTAATGAAACTAATTGCTTAAAACAGGTTACTGGAGCCAGTAAAAACAATTGCGGTGGTGCTTTGTACATAGGCTAAAGCTCTATAACAAGAAAATCCTCCTTAATTAAGGAGGATTTTAATCTTTAAATTTTACGATCTATTTAGCGTAACTGGTTGCTCTTGTTTCGCGGATAACAGTAACTTTTACCTGACCCGGGTAGGTCATTTCAGTTTGTATTTTTTGCGAAATTTCGAATGCCAGTTTCTCAGCATTTTGATCGGTTACTTTATCAGATGAAACTAATACACGTAACTCTCTTCCGGCTTGTATAGCATATGTTTTTTCAACACCAGGGTAAGATAGGGCAACGTTTTCTAAATCTTTTAAACGTTTCATATACTGCTCTGCCATCTCTCTGCGTGCACCCGGACGAGCACCGCTTATAGCATCACATATTTGAACTATAGGAGATAACATAGTAGTCATTTCAATCTCATCGTGGTGAGCTCCAATAGCATTACAAATTTCAGGTTTTTCTTTATATTTTTCAGCCAATTTCATACCATAAATAGCGTGTGGAAGTTCTAACTCTTCATCAGCTACTTTACCTATATCATGTAATAAACCGGCACGTTTCGCCATTTTAGGGTCTAAGCCCATTTCAGCAGCCATAACAGCACAAAGGTTTGCAACCTCGCGGCTATGTTGTAATAAGTTTTGTCCGTAAGATGAACGGTATTTCATTTTACCAACATGACGAAGTAATTCAGGATGAAGAGCATGAATTCCTAAATCGATACAAGTACGTTTACCGGTTTCAATAATCTCTTCTTCAATTTGTTTTTTAACTTTTTCAACTACCTCTTCAATACGAGCCGGGTGAATTCGTCCGTCTAATGCTAATTGATGCATAGCCAAACGTGCAATTTCACGACGGATAGGGTCGAAACAACTGAAAATAATTGCTTCAGGGGTATCATCAATAATAACTTCAACACCTGTTGCAGCTTCAAAGGCACGTATGTTACGGCCTTCTCTACCAATAATACGACCTTTCATTTCATCACCTTCAATATGGAAAACCGTAACCGAGTTTTCAACCGCATGCTCTGCTCCTACTCGTTGCAAGGCTTGTATAACAATTTTTTTAGCTTCTTTGTTGGCGTTAATTTTAGCCTCGTCCATTATGTCTTTAACATAACTCATGGCCTCTGTTTTAGCCTCTCCTTTAATGGTTTCAATTAACTGTTCTTTTGCCTCGGCAGCACGTAAGCCCGAAATGGCTTCTAACTGTTGCACTTGTTTAACATGTGCCTTATCAACCTCTTCTTGCTTTTTGTTAATGACTTCTAATTGCTGAGTAACCTGAGCTTTAATTTTATCAGCATCTTGTTGCTTACGATTAGCTTCTTCATTCTTTTTATTAAGATCAGTTTCCTTTTGTTTCAGGTTATGTTCTCTTTTTTGAAGTTCTTGGTTTTTTTCAGCTACTTGTTTATCGTGCTGTGTTTTTAACTGAAAGAATTTTTCTTTTGCCTGAAGTATTTTCTCTTGTTTAACAGCCTCGTTTTTTAACTCGGCTTCTTTAATAAGGTTTTCTTTTTCTTGCTGACCGCTTTTATTTAGGCGAGAATTAGCTAGGATAAACCCAACAACCAGTCCGCCTACTAAGGCTACTGATATGGCAACGATGGCTATAATTATATTCATATATATTTAGTTTGTGGCTACAAACCAAACCATACGAAAAAGAATATTGTTTTTAAGCCTGTACTTTTTTAGCATGGTTTTCTACCATACTATTAAGTTCATCTAAAAGCGTTTGTAAGCGGTGTATCTCTGAGGCTTGCTGTTGCTTAGTTTTTAGCAGTTCGGTAACCATTTGAAGGCTAACCATGGCAAGAAGGTCGCGTTTTTCTTTAACGGGATAATTTTTTTCAAATTCAGAAATATGTTCATTAATAAATGTGGATGCTTGCTGAACCATATCATGGTCTGCCGCATCTAACGTAAGCTGGTAACTTAGTCCTGCTACTGTTATGTTTACCGAAGTTTTACCCATCATTTATTTATTTTTATTCGCTTAACAACGCTATACAATTTTCAATTTCACGTATCAGTTCGTTTATAGCCTGTTTTGCCGCAGTTTTATCTTTTACCTGCAACATTAATGTTTGCGCTAATTTAATGTTTTTATTAGTATGTTCCAAATTATAAATTGCACTCTTTTGATTTTCAATTACTTGAGTAAGACTAGTTAAAGTTTCGTTAGCGGCTTGTAAATCAGCTTCGGTTGTTTGAAACAAGGTTTCAAAGGTGTGTTTTTGATCATTTAACAAATTAACCTGGCTCAATAATTTATCAATAAACACTTCATCATCAGTTTTTTCAGTGCTTGTACTATTTAACTCTTCTTCTTTTTGAGATACAATAGAAGTAAGTTGTTCTAATTGTTGGCTAAGGTTTTGCTTTTCTTCTGTTTCAGCTAAAATGCCTTCTTGTAAAGCGGCTATTTGAGATTGTAGTGAGCTAATTTCTGATTGTAGTAACACAACTTTTTCATCACGCTGTTGAGATATAATTTCTAACTCATGCTTAACAGCCTGTAATTCAGATGATAAATGCTCTTTTTCGGCTTGTATATTTTCAACTACACTTTCAACCTCCTCAAAAACCGGAACTGTTTGCTGAAGTTCAGTATACTGCATATATAATGTAGAATAATCTGCCTGCAAAGTTGCGTTATCAATTAACAATTGTTCTTGCTGTTGTTGCCAGCCAGCTACAATTTCTTCGGTTTGCGATTTTAACGTTGTTAACTCAACTTTATGTTTCTCTATATCTAAGTTTTGAGAAGCTACTAGTTGTTTTAAGGTGCGTTCAGAGTTACTTATTAAGTCCAGTTTTTCTGACATGCCTTTTAATTCGGCTGTTTTTTCTTCTAATTCAGTTGCTTTGTTTCCAAATTCGGTTTTTAGGCTTAGCTGAACTTTAAGGTTTTCAATTTCGTTGTTCTGACTATCAATATGGTAAATTAATTCTCTAATTTTTGCCGTATACTCTTCATTTTGAATGCTAAGTTTAGTTAGTGCTTCAGTATCTTGGAGTTTAGAACTTATCTCTTCTTTTTCTAATTGATGAGTAGATTCAATAGTTGTTAATTTTTCCTCAAACCCTTTAAGCTGATTCTTTAAAGTTTCAATTTCATCGTCTTTTTGCTGAAGAATGCTTTTTTTCTTTTCAACCAGCATATTAAGACTGTTTATTTCAATCTCTTTTTGCGACACAAGTTGTTGTTGCACCTTAGTGCCTTCTGAGTTTAAAAACAGGTTGCGGCGGGTATCCTGCAACGTATTTCGGTTAGATAAATCTTCTGTAAGAAGCTTTTCTAATTTCTCTTTTAAATCAATATACTCCATGTGAACAAAAATTAATTGTTGCTAAAATATATAATGAAAACACGTTTTTTAAGCCGCTTAATTTTTGTTTTAAACAATAAAAAGTTAGTATTGTGCTTTTACTATACATTTGCAAAAACTAAATATATGCTGCAATCAATGACAGGCTACGGAAAAGCCTCGGTAGATTTTGAAGATAAAACCATTACTATAGAAATTCGTTCGCTTAACAGTAAAGGCCTTGATGCCTCATTACGTATGCCTAGTTTATATCGTGAAAAGGAAATTGAACTGCGCACCGAACTAGCCAAATTATTTGAGCGTGGTAAAGTTGATGTTTCAGTATCGGTTGATTATAGAAGTGAACAACCCTCTACCCAAATAAATGTACCGCTTGCTGAGGCTTATTACAAGCAACTAAAAGAATTGGCTACTAAAGTACACGAACCTAATGCAAACTTGCTTGAATTGGTTATGCGTATGCCCGATGTTACAAAATCAGCAACTAGCACCCTAACTGAAAAAGAATATACTCAGTTTTTAGAAGCCTTTAAAAAAGCAGCGGAAGGAACCATTAACTTTAGAAAAACAGAAGGAAAGTCGTTAATAACCGAGTTTACCAAAAGAACAGACTTGTTATTAGGTTATTTAGAAAAAATTGAAGTAACCGACCCTTTACGAATTGAAAAGATAAAAACCCGCATACATAAAAATATTGCCGAGTTTGTTACTGCCGAAAGCATTGATAAAAATCGCTTTGAGCAGGAACTTATTTATTATTTGGAAAAAATTGACGTTACGGAAGAGAAAACCCGCTTACGCACACATATAAAACACTTTATGGATACAGCTAAAGAACCTGCCGGTGGTAGAAAACTAAATTTTATAGCCCAAGAAATGGGGCGAGAAGTAAACACTATAGGTTCAAAAGCTAATGATGCTGACATACAGCAATTAGTTGTTTTAATGAAAGATGAGATTGAAAAAATAAAAGAGCAAACTTTAAATGTTCTATAAAAGAGCGTTTTAGTCTATTTACCTTTTTTCTTATCTAATAAGTTATTCAGCTTTTCAATAGCCGGTTCGTAATTTGCTCTGGTTTGTACAGCCATTTTATAATCTGCTTCGGCATCGGCAAAGTTTTTCAAATCTTCAAAGCATATGCCGCGCGCTAAATAAGCCTCTGTATATTCAGCATCTGCATCTATAGCTTGGGTAAAATAACCTTTGGCTTTTTCTACATCTTTTAAGTAGGTATAATTTATAGCTCCTAAATTATATAAAGCATGTTTATTTTTTTTATCAATACCCAGCAATTTATTATATGCATCAACAGCTTGCGGTATCCTTTTGGTATCCTGATAAAACTTACCTACAAAATAAATAACCTCGGTGCTTTGTGGTTTTAAACGTAAGGCATTATTAAAATATTCTATACATAAATTACTTCTTTTTGCCGCTAATATACTTCCTAACTCTACATAGGCATCGTAATATTTGTCATCTTGTTCGCAGGCTGTTTGCATGCTGCTTATAGCTAAAGCAGTATCACCACTTTCTTTATAGCACATTCCTTTTAAAAAATAGCCTAGCGCTATATTTGGGTTTATTTTTAATGCACTATTTATGTTGCTTATGCTTTCTTGATATTTTTTAACAAAAAAGTACATTTCAGCTAATTTTAAATAAGCCTTGGTAGAAGTTGGTATGTTTTTTATGCAACGGTCGAGTGTGTTTTTAGCCAAGCGTGTTTGGCCTGATATAAAACTAGCATCGGTAAGTAAAATATAAAAGCTATCTGTTTTTAAACTATCTATTTTAAGTGCGCGGTTTGCATCTTCAATAGCCGCTTCAAAATCCTTAAAACCTAAGTAAACTCTACCACGTTCATAATATAAATGGGCGTTGTTAGGATTTGCTTTAAGCATTTCGTTTAGTTTTTTTAACTCCACCGAATTTACTTCTACACTAAGAGTATCGTTTGCAGAAGTGTTTTTGTTTTCTTCTTCCTGATTAGGGCTTGTGCAACTGCTTATAAAAATTAACAAAACAGCAGCAAATGGTAGAAATTTTTGTATCATGGCTGCAAAATAAATAATATTTTTACTGCTATAGGTTAATTATCTGAAATTAATGCTTTTAGATTACTGTTTATTGAAAAAGGGGCAGAAACAGCCTGAAAGAAAATTATTAAAGAGTAAATTGGCTTTTAACTAAAAAGTGTTATATTTGCACCCTTAATTTTATTAAATATCATGAAAAAAGACATTCACCCAGAAAGTTACAGACTATGTGTTTTTAAAGACATGTCTAACGATTTTACATTTTTAACCCGTTCTTGCACAGATACTAAAGACACTATTAAATGGGAAGACGGTAACGAATATCCTTTGGTTAAATTAGAGATTTCTAATATGTCGCACCCGTTTTATACCGGTAAACATATGCTAGTTGATACTGCAGGACGTGTAGATAAATTCCGTACACGTTACTCTAAAAAGAAATAAAAATGAAAAAAATTTCTCTAATAGCACTTGTTGCTACATTATTTTTTGCTAGCTGCGGCAATAAAAAATCTAAACTTATTGTTGGCGATTGGAAAATAGCTGATATGGCTGCTCCTATGCCTCCTAATATGCCTGACTCTTTAAAAACTCAATATGATGCTATGTTGAAAGCTCAGGTTGATAAAATTAAAACTAGTTCTACTTTTAATTATAAAGATGATGGCACTTATGCTTACAATTTTGCAGGACAAGCTGGTGGCGGTACTTGGAAAATTAATGATGAAGCTACCGAACTTACTTTAACTGAAGGTGGTAAAGCGGACGTATCTAAAGTACTTGAATTAAGCGAAACTAAATTGGTTATTGAATCGCCTCAACCTAACGGTGCAGGTAACTTAACTTTAACTTTAGCTAAATAATAATAATTATTTGTTTTTGATTACAAAAAAAGCCCTTTATAAAAGGGCTTTTTTTGTTGCTCATAATTTCCCATTATTAGACCTTATTTTATTTGACTAATGGCTCGCTGGCAATTAACATAATTCACCGTATCGTTTTTAGATAGGTAGTATTTAGAAAGTTCTTGATACGCGTAAACAAAGTCTTTTTTGATTTTTAAAACCTTCTTCCATTGCTCTGCTGCTAAATCCATTCTATCGGTTAGTTTATACAAGGTGCCCAAATTTTGCATAGCTGTATAATTTTCGGGGTGTAAGGCAAGTTCTTTATTAATCTCTCGTTCTGCCTCAGGAAACATATCTAATTTCATATAATCGGTTGCCATGTTGTTATGAAACATAACTAAGGTAGAATCTACCTTTAAACCACGCTGATAAGTTATAATAGCTGAATCGTATTTTTCGATTTTTTCATATTGTTTACCTAGGGTCAAGTAAGCAAATGTCCCATATTCTGATGTTTCGGTGCCATTTTTGTAAAATGAAATTCTATCCTTAAATACGGGCAAACGATTATTGGTTAAAAACCAAAACACTATAATAAACCCAAAAGGAACAGCTGTTGTTTTAAGATTTGTTGAGCTTATATCTTTAATCCATTTGGTTTCGGTCATTATTATTAAAAAACCAAACATGGGTACATAAATTCTATGTTCTAAACCCACAAAAGGAGATACTAAAGCCGGGAACAAGAAAATAAAATACCAAAACAAGCCAAATAAAATATAGTTCCATCGTTTAACAGGTGTAAAATAAATAGCTACTGCAACTAATGCCACAGCAAGAATTCCGTAAATAAAATGAGTATCTCTAATAGTTGGCAGCACACTTAAATCAAAAGGAAATATTGTTTTACCTATGTATTGAGAAATCATAGGGGCATTAGTAATTATATTTTTTATAACATTGCCCACATAGGTAGAATTGTTAGCATCTAAAGCTGCTTGCCTCATAAACCACCAAGGCAAAATGCAAACTAAATACCCGATGCCTAAAAAAATATAGGTTGATAGCTGAACTTTAGTTTTATCCTTTACTATATACTTTAGGTAGAAAAACACAAGCGGTATAAGCATAATGCCATTTTCTTTAGCAAAAAGCCCTAATACAAACATCAAAACATGTAAAACAACTAAGTATGTTTTCTTTTCTTCTAAATAACGAATCAGGAAAATAAAACCAGCTAAAACAAATACAGCTAATAAAGAATCATTCCTGCCCGGAATCCAGGCTACTGCCTGTGCCAAAGCCGGGTGCACTAAAAAGAACAAACACAATATAAATGATGGCAAAGGAGCTACACCAACCTTTTTAAAGAAAATAAGCAACAAAATGCCAGTTAAAATGTGCAGTAACAGATTTGTAAAGTGGTAAAAATAAGGTGCCGGACTACCTGCTATATGTGCATCTAACATAAAACTAAGTGTCATTAGTGGGCGATAGTAATCATGCGACCACTTATCTACTTGATCATCTACCTTAAATATATGTTGACTAAAAGCCTTTGGTATGTTATGATAATCTGAATTGAACTTATATTTATCAATAACCAAAATGCTATCATCTAAATAATTAAAGCCAAATTTTAAGGCTTTGCCATACAAAATAAATGATAGTATAACCAATACAATAATCTGCAAACGCATATTGCTCCATAATGCAAACCCCGATGCAGATGTTGTTTTATCTTGTTTAACTTTTGCCATTATTTAAAAATATCATATAAAAATCTACCATAACGATAGGGTAATTCTATAACTCTGTTTGGTCCGGAAGACATCATTAAATAAACCCCAACACCAATTGGGCCTCCAACGGCTGCGGCAGCTGCTAAACCTGCACTCCCTTTATTAGCAGGGTTTTTCATTGCCTTTAAATTAGCTGTGTTTGCTTTAGATTTTGGTAAAATAAAATATCTCGACTTTTTTTCTGATTTATACTTAACAAGAAGATTAGTAATTTTATCTTTATTAACACCCAAGTTATAATCAGTATTTAATACAGCACTAATATTAAAAGTTTTAGGCGAATTAAAAATCTGCTTAATTCCATTTAAATAAAAATCAGCTGTATCTGTATATTTTGTACTTGTTCCAAACACATAAATGCCGTTTTTATTTATTTTTCGTGAATTCATTTTCAAGTAATAATCGCCAGCGAAATATATATTAATTGTTAAAGTAGCTATAGAGTCTTTCTCTGTATATTCTTTTAAGCAAAAAGCATCTGCATTCAATTTTTGAGCTATTTCCTGCATTTTAACAGCCCACCTTACTACTGTACCTGTATAACAATAAGCCTTGCCTTTTATCTGTAAAGTGGCAATGTATTTTAGGTTAGACGTGTCATTAATTTCTTCTATATAATTAAAATGTTTAATAGCATAATTATGCTCAAAGCCTGATTTATTAAGTATTTCTACCTTTTGGCCATAAAAAAATTTAAAACTTAACAGGCAAAGCAGCCAAATACTTTTTTTCATCTATTTCAGTAGAAAGCAAATATACTAAAACCCTTCATTTTTCGTTGGTAGGGCTATAAATATGGTTAGTTTTTCTTTATCAAATACGTATATTCGCAGTTCAAAATTATGAGTACAACGATAGCTAAAAAAATACAAATGGTAGACCTTAAAGGTCAGTACCAAAAAATTAAAACAGAAGTAGATGCTGCTATACAAGAGGTGATAAATAGTACCGCTTTTATAAATGGGCCAGCTGTAAAAGAATTTCAAGCAGATTTAGAAAAATATTTGCATGTAAAAAATGTTATTCCTTGCGCTAATGGTACCGATGCTTTGCAAATAGCTATGATGGCTTTGGGTTTAAAACCTGGTGATGAAGTTATAACGGCAAGTTTTACTTATGTGGCTACTGCCGAGGTAATTGGTTTATTGGGCCTTACCCCTGTTTTAGTAGAAATACACCCTGATACTTTTTGCATTGATGTTGCTTCTATTGAAAAAGCCATTACACCCAAAACAAAAGCTATTGTAGCAGTACACTTGTACGGACAATGCGCTGATATGGAGCCCATTTTAGCCTTAGCTAAAAAACATAAACTTTTTGTGATAGAAGATGTAGCGCAAGCTATAGGTGCCGAATATGCATTTGCCAATGGTACAAAACATAAAGCCGGTACTATGGGCGATGTAGGTTGTACATCATTTTTTCCGAGTAAAAATTTAGGTTGCTATGGTGATGGTGGTGCTATGTACACTAATAATGATGAATTAGCTAAAAAAC
>Ga0134126_10014061_pt1 | contig 10103 bp, 9 predicted proteins | sample KB31752_FD_96881 | JGI IMG/M metagenome (GOLD analysis project Ga0134126, IMG submission 96881) | Terrestrial soil microbial communities with excess Nitrogen fertilizer from Kellogg Biological Station, Michigan, USA - KB3-175-2 | ecosystem: Environmental > Terrestrial > Soil > Unclassified ...
AAATTTCCTCGCGTGGTGCGCGATTTGGCGCTTGCGTGCGGCAAGCGAGTGCGGGTGGAGATGGAGGGCAAGGACACCGAACTTGACAAGATCATCCTGGAGGCCATCAAGGATCCTATGACTCACTTGGTCCGAAACGCTGTCGATCATGGTATCGAATGCCCGTCGCAACGGGAAGCTGCCGGGAAACCGCCCGAGGGCCGGCTGTTTTTGCGCGCCTATCACGAAGGAGGTCAGGTCAACATTGAAATCTCCGACGATGGCGCCGGCATCGATTTAATCGCCGTGAAGGCGAAAGCTGTCGAGCGAGGGTTGATTCGGCAGGAACAGGCCGCGCGAATGATTGAGCGCGAAGTCTATCAATTGATTTTTCTACCGGGATTTTCCACAACTCAAAAAGTGACGAATGTATCCGGTCGCGGTGTCGGTATGGACGTCGTGAAGACCAATATCGAAAAGATTGGCGGCATGGTGGACCTGCAGAGCGTCACGGGCCTGGGCACGACGGTAAAAATCCAAATTCCGCTGACGCTTGCCATTAATTCCTGGCCCCATACTGCCTTGCAGCGGTGAACTTCTAACACCAGCGGCAGCAGATTCCCACTCCGACGCTAGACCGGCGCCTCCTGAATGCCTATCGGCTGGATTTACCTTCCCATCAGCCGCCCTGAAATTTTCTTTTGAGGAAATCTTCTAAATCAGTCCCAATTTGGATTACCTTGGTGCGCCGCTGCCGTGGTTTTCGCTTGATCGTCTCCCCCTGCACAAGCGAAGTTAGATACACCTTACTTGGAAATAAGCCGCCATGCCTCTGGAATCTTCCAGAGGAGAGTGCTGTTCCATCGACGGTGTTGCTAAGAATTCACAAATTGTAATTCCTTGTTGTTCTGGAAATGGATTTCTGCCGATGAGAGTTCTGATAGCTGAGGATGACCCTGCGCTGGGATGTCTGCTGCAGCGCACGCTGGAAAACGATGGCCATACGGTGAGCTGGGTGCAGGATGGCGAATCCGCGCTGGCCACGTGGCAGACCGCTCAGTTTGGGCTTCTGCTACTTGACCTGAACCTGCCGCGCAAGGATGGACTGGAAGTCCTGAAAGCCATTCGCGAGGTGAGTGACGCTGCGGTGCTGATTCTGACCGCGCGAAACACGCTTGAGGAGCGCCTCCATTGCCTGGAGCTTGGCGCTGACGATTTCTTAACCAAACCATTTGCATTGCGTGAGCTACAGATGCGGTGCCGTGTCCTGATTCGGCGACTTGATTCCAGTGCCGGCTCGCAATTGCGCTGCGGCGACCTGGTGCTCGATCGCAGCCGTCGCGCCGTCCAGCGAGGCGGCCGGTCAATCGACCTGACGTTGAAGGAATATTCCCTGTTGGAGTATCTCCTGGAGCATCGTGGGGAGTGTGTTTCGAGAAGCGGTCTGCTTAAACATGTATGGAAAATGCACCCCGATGTTACGACCAATGTTGTCGATGTCTACATCAACTATCTTCGCCGCAAGGTAGATGAAGGCGCAGCGGACAAACTGATTCATACAGTGCGCGGCAATGGTTATGTGATGCGAGTACCCTCCCTGGAACCGGTGTGATCGCGGTATTTGCCGCTGCAATCGGTTCTTGTTTCTTATCGGTTCCAAACTAGGGAGGAGTTTCGAAATGCAAACCTTGCACGACATGGATGTTCGCGCGGCGGCGGTGTCTCGTACGGCCGTGCTGGTGAGCGCTGATTGTTCGTTCCGCCAAAAGCTGGCTGAAATTCTGATTGGCCTGCGATGGAAGGTTCGGGAGGCATCTGGAGGGGCCCAGGCCTTGTCGTATCTGGAGGAAGCACCCAGCGAAGCGTTGCTGCTGGACTTCTGGCTGCCCGACCTGGAAGCCGGCGATTTTGCCGAACAACTGCGGATCCAGTATCCAAATCTGGATTTGATCTGCGTCAACGAGGCCGAGGAGATGGTAGGCAGACCCCGATCCGCGCGCCGTCCTGAACTGCTGCATGCTGTTCGGCGAGCCCAGGAATCCGGAAACTCTGTCTGGGCCGGACAGTCTGAAATTCGCCCGGCGGGTCTTCAGTCGATCACGCCCCGTGGCATTCGTTCTCCTCAAGCTCATGGAATCAACCCGGCCGGTAGTTTTGTCTCTACCCGGCCTACGCGAGTTGCTGCTATTGCATCGGAGAGTTTCCTCGTCCGCGATGGCTTGGATGAGATCGCCTCAGAGAAGGAACCGAGCTCGGCCAGCTTGCTAGCCAGTTCGTCCATCTCCGCGCCGTCGCACCTGCACCCGATAGCGAGTTTGCCCGGGATGGTCGGCAGCAGTCGCGAATTGCAGAGCGTGGCCCATGCCGTTCGTCTGGTCGCTCCGCGCTCGACGACCGTTCTGATCGAAGGACCGACGGGCACGGGAAAAGAGCTCGTCGCGCACGCCATTCATGGATTGAGTCCGCGAGCGAATCGCCCCTTTATCGTATTGAATTGCGCGGCCATTCCCGAGGCCTTATTGGAGGCAGAACTGTTCGGGCACACCCGCGGAGCGTTCACCGGCGCGATCCAGTCGCGTACCGGACGGCTGGAGGCGGCGCACGGAGGGACATTATTTCTGGACGAAATTGGCGAGATGCCTATGGCGCTGCAGGCAAAGATGCTGCGATTTCTGGAGGCCGGAGAGTTGCAGCGGATCGGCGAAAATGAGCCGGTCCGCGTCGATGTTCGCGTGATCGCAGCCACCCACCAGCCGCTGCTGCAGTGCGTGGACGAGGGAAAATTTCGTAGCGACCTGTACTTTCGATTGGCCGTTTTTCCCGTTCAGACGCCGTCGCTGGCAGAGCGACGCGGGGATATTCCGGAATTGGCCGCGTATTTTCTTGAGAAGCTGGGGCATGCAGGTCCGTCAAAAGCATTTCATCCAGAAGCTATCGAAAAGCTATGCAGTCATGCATGGCCTGGCAATGTGCGCGAGCTTGGCCATGTGGTGGAGCGGGCCTACATTCTGGCCGAAGATCGCCCCATGATTACCGCGGCCGAAATTCGTATGAGATCCCGCGAAAGGCCGGCGGCAGGAACCGGAATCTGAGGACTCTCTAATTTTCCGCGTCCAACTTTAGACCTTCTCTTGCACATCGACTGAATGGAGCCAACCTTGAGAGCGAATCGGGAAAATTCTGCCGAATTCGCCGAGGGAGGCAAGAGCGATACACGCATAGCTGAGGCAAGATCGAGCAGCAGGAGGATCGATGGAGATTACGACACCCCTGATCGATGTATTGGGAAAATTTCTGGATTTGACGAGTACGCAATTCAAGCTGACGAGCAGCAATGTCGCCAACCTGGACACGCCGCACTATCGCGCGGTCGGGATCGATTTTGCATCTGAGTTTTCCGCCGCCGCATCGCAGGCCCTGGCGGCGCGCCAGGACGGAAGCAATGGCTCGCCCGCTGGCACGTCGAGCGTCACGCCTGGCGATCAGGCGCCCGCGATTCAGCAAGTGGATGGATTGTTAGAACGGGCGGACGGCAACGACGTTTCGATGGACCGGGAAGGCCTGAACCTGGCTAAGGAACAACTGGATTACAAAACCGGGATTGAGCTGCTGCAGGAGCAGTTGTCTGAAATTCGCAGCGCAATTCAGGCACAGTAGGGTTGCCAATAACGGGCATGCGAGGGAGTAGATGAATCTGTTTGGAGTGATGGATATCAGCGGTTCGGCGCTGGAAGCGGAGCGGGAGCGCGCCGAGGTGGTTGCTGCAAATATGGCAAATGCAAATACCACGCGGACAGAAAGCGGGAAACCGTACCAGCGGCAGCACGTCGTCTTTCAAAGCTCCGCCGTCGATCAGCCGCAGGACTTTGCCAGCGCCTTGCTGTCCTCCGCCGGTTCGCCAGATCGGTCGGCGGAAGTGGGGGAAGGGGTGCGTGTGGCTGCCGTCGTTAGCGATACAGCAGCTCCGTTGCAGCGGTACGATCCCGGCCACCCAGATGCGAATGCCAAGGGTTTCGTGACCTATCCGAACATCAACCCGTTGACGGAAATGGTGGATCTAATGGGTGCACAGCGTGCCTACGGCATGAATGTTTCGGCGGTGACCGCGGCCAAGTCCATGATCACCTCCACGCTTGATCTTTTGAAGTAATTCAGAAAAAGTTTGCGCGGTGGTTTGACGTGCAGAGGAAGGATACGCAAGAAGGGTATGACAGCGATTCCAAATGTTCAGGCCGCGGCGCAGCGGATGATAGCCAATGTTGCCTCGACAAAGGAAACAGCCGGGATTTCCGGTGCGAGCGAACCAGCGCCTTCCTACTCGACACCCTTCGCCGGATTGTTGCAGGATGCCATTGGCAAGACACAGCAACTGGAAACGAATGCTTCCAATGCGGTGACCGGTCTGCTGTCCGGGCAGGGGGTCGATGTGCATACCGCCATGATCGCAACAGAAAAAGCCAACTTGGGATTTGAGATGATGGTGGCTTTTCGCAACAAGGCGGTCGCCGCCTACCAGCAGTTGATGGGGCTGCAATTTTGACCGTTCGCCGGCCGTAATCGAGATTAGAAAAAATTCACCATGCCAGAGAAGACACCCACGACTCCGCCATCGTCCGCCCTCGTTAAGACAGGTATCGAGGAGCGCCTGACCGCGAATACCCGCGCCTTGCGCGCCCGGTTTGGCAGCATGTCTTCGCGTCAGCGCTGGGGACTGCTCGCTTCTCTGGGTATTCTGCTGGCTGTGGGTGGAGGCATGATTTGGCTGGCGATCCGCCCCGACATGCGGGTGCTGATGAGTGGACTGGAGGCGCGTGATGCGCAGCAGGTCGAGCAGGAACTAATGAACGCCAACATTCCCTATGACCTGACACCGGACGGTACTACCATTCGTGTTTCGGCCGTTTCCCTGGACAAGGCGCGGCTGGCCATCGCAGGCAAAGGGCTGCCATCCAGCGGGCGCATGGGATTTGAAATCTTCGATAAGCCCAACTGGGTAGGGTCGGAGTTCGACGAGCGCGTGAACTATCAGCGAGCCCTCGAAGGCGAGCTGGACCACACAATCGAGTCGCTGAACGCGGTAGAACAGGCGCGGGTCAATCTTGTCTTGCCGCATGATTCGCTATTCACCGACGACCAACGCAATGCCAAGGCCAGCGTTGTCTTGAAACTCCGCCGATCCTTGAGCGATGAGGAGGCGCAGTCGATTCGAAGCCTGGTCGCAGGTGCGGTCGACACGCTGAAGGTGAACCAAGTGACCCTTGTCGATGCGGATGGACGTCAGCAGTTTGGGCGGAAAACCTCCGCCGCGCAAGAAGCTCAATACGAGCAGACGCTGACGAACAAATTGCTCGCAACTCTGATGCCAGTGGCCGGCGAGGATAATGTGCGAGCCTCCGTCACGGCGGACTTCGATTCCGGCAGCGAAGACGATGTCGATGAGGTCTACGATCCCAACAAAGTTGCGACTCTCTCGACCGATCGCACCGAAGCCAGCTCCGGCCCTCAGCCCGCTCCTGGCGGTGTTCCCGGAACGGCGAGCAATGCTCCCAATGTAAAGCCTGTGTATCCGCAGCAGACCGCGCCTGCGCAGAACAGCAAGCGGGAGCAGGATAGTTATGCCGTCAGCAAGGCGGTTCACCACCACATGCAGGGTCCAGGGCGATTGCGCCGGGTGACCGCCGCCATTTTGATCAACGATCGCATGGTGCGTTCCGCCGATGGCAAACATGCTAGCTGGGTGGCGCGCACGCCGGCAGAGATGCACGAGATCCAGCAACTGGCGCAGGCTGCCGTGGGGATTGATGCGGCTCGTGGCGATCAGTTGACGGTACAGAATCTTGCCTTCGCCACCAATGCCAACCCGGCGACGTCCGGATTGGCGACGAGAGTGATCCAGCACGTCGGAGACAACGCGGGATTCGTGCGCTACGGGGTCCTGTTCGCGGTGCTTCTGATGGTGCTGATTTTCATCGTGCGGCCGGTACTCGCCCAAATCAAGCAATTGAGTTCTTCGGTGCAAACCATCTCGGCCTCCGGTGGGCAAGTGCCACAATTGAAATCTGCTTTGGGCGCGGCGCACCTCGATCGGACAGAAGAGTTGAGCTTCGAGCGACAGCAGGCGCGGGCGCAGGTGCTCTTCGATCATGTTTCAAATTATGTGAAAAAAGAACCGCAGCAGGGGACGCGGCTTTTGCAGAGCTGGGTTCGCTCGACGCACAAGTCCTGATGGTACGGCGTTGAACTGACGGCAAGCGAAGGACAGCGAGGCTATCCGATCGCTTGCTGGAATCGGAAGAGAAGGAGACAGTAGCGATGGCGACAGTAACCGCGGCCCCGCAGGTTCCGGCGCAGGAAATGCCCCCGGCGGCACTTGCTTCGGAGAGTCAGGACAAGTCGCCGCTCAGGAATCTGACGCCGCTACGCAAGGCCGCAGTGCTGATGATTACGATTGGCGATGAGCTGGCCCGGTTGATCTATCAACATCTATCGGAGCGGGAACTGCAGTTGTTGACCGAAGAAATTGCCTCGGTTCGAGATGTTTCTCCTGAGGTGGCGAGCGCGGTTCTCGAAGAGTTTTACGAACTGATCGAGACTCAGCAGTACATGGTGCATGGCGGGCTGGAGTATGCAACCAAGTTGCTGGTCGATGCCTTCGGTAAACAGCGTGCGACCGATCTTCTAAGCCAGGTAAAGAGTGCGCAAGAAGCGCAGCACAGCGATCTGGCGATGTTGCAGGAGGTCGATCCGCATCAACTCAGCAAGTTCCTCGAAGGAGAACATCCGCAGACTGTAGCGTTGGTGCTGGCGCACCTCGATCCAAAGCGGGCCTCGCAGGTATTGCAGGAACTGGCGGAAGGGCTGCGAGTCGACTCCATCCGGCGGTTGGCGGAGATGCAGCAGTTCTCCCCTGAAATGGCTCAGAAAGTAGCGTTGGTGTTGCACAAGCGGCTGCTGTCGTTGGGAGACACGCACCGCAAATCCTACTCCGGATTCAAAGCAGTCGCCGACCTGCTGAATCGTCTGGACGCGATCGCGGCAAAATCTATTTTGGAACAGATTGAAAAAGACGATCCTCAGTTGGCCATCAACATCCGCAACCTGATGTTCACGTTTGAAGATTTGGTGACCGTACCCGCGACGAGCATTCGAGAACTGATTTCTCAGGTAGACAAGAAGCAGTTGGCACTGGCTTTGAAGGGCGCCAATCCTGAACTGAAGGCGCACCTGTTCAAGGCGCTCAGTTCACGAGCTGTCGAGATGCTGCAGGAGGATATGGAGGTCCTGGGTCCAGTGCGCGCGCGGGAAGTGATGGGCGCGCAGCAGGAAATCCTTGTGCTGGCGCGAAAACTGGAAGCCGATGGCAAGCTAATTCTCGCCACGGAAAAAGAAGACGACCTGATGGTGTAATCAACACGGCTTCCGCGGGCAGGCATCGACACGCGATTGGGTCGGACAGCAATCCCGTGGAATTGATTGCAGGATGAAAGAGGAATTAAAGTGGCAGCGTCAAGAGCAATCCGCGCAGACTTGAATGACACCGATCAGCCGGGCCCGCAAATTCTGGAGCGACTGCAATACCGCACCGTTCAAACCGCCAAGCCGCAGGACGCATCGTCTAAAAAAAATGGTCCCAGCCAGGCTGGACAGGCGAACGACTGGGCCGTTCTCTTTCCCGGCCACGCGGATGGGTTCGCCGGCGTGGAAGAATCACCGGTGGCGGAGGCTCGGTCGGACGCGCAGAGCGATGCTCATCTCAGGCTGGCCGAACTCGAGCAGCGCTTGCACCAGGAACAAGTCGCTGCGGCGCAGGCCGTCACCGCAGCCCGCGAGCAGGGTCGCCGGGAAGCACGTCAGGCTGTCGAGCAGCAGGTGAACGAGGAACAGCAAAGGCTGCAGGCGCAGATCTTTCAGTCTCTCGAACAGTTCCGCTTCGAACGGCAAAGCTACTTCCACAATGTTGAAGGAGAAGTGGTGCGGCTGGCGCTGGCGGTCGCGTCGCGTGTGCTGCACCGGGAGGCGTCCCTCGATCCATTGCTGTTGGCAGGAGCAGTGCGGGTCGCGTTGGAGAAGCTGGGCGATTCCAGCCATGTCGTTATGCGGGTTCCTCCACGGGAGGTCGACCGATGGAAAGAATTCTTTCGGGCAGCAGCCAATCTGCGAATTCAACCGGGAATTCTGGAGGATCCTTCGCTTTCGCCCGGCGAATGTCTCCTGGGAACTGAACTGGGCACGATTGAGCTGGGCGTGAGAGCGCAGTTGGAAGAAATTGAAAAGGGATTTTTTGATCTTCTGGATCGCAGGCCGGTGGAGGCCATCACCAATGCTGCGACGGCGGGGCGGAACGCGATGTAGCAGCGGCATGCCCAGCCGATTTGTTTTTCGCGGGGGAAGAGAGGAATAATGTCCGATCCAATGTTACCGGAAGGATTGGGAGTTGACTCCATCTCACACTTCCAAACGGCAATCCATCCGCTGCGCAATCCGAAGGAGCGATCGCAGAGAGATTCACTCGCGACGGAGCCTGTCTCCGAGCCCGTCCACTCTCCTGCGCCGGAATTTCTGCCGGAAGATCGCTGGGAGCCGAATGCCGCGGATGACGATATGGAAGATTACTCCGATCGATGGATGCGAACGGACCCGCAGGGCGGAAGCATTCGTACCGAAGAGAACGGTTCTATTCGGCCACCCCAGTCGACTGCCGGGCAACTTCTGAAAGCGTATTTTCGACGGCTGGAGAAACGGCCCGCCTGGCGCTGGCGTGGGCGCGTCATCGAAGCCACTGGTCAAACGATTGAGTCGGAGGGTCCATTCTGCTCGGTGGGCGAATGTTGCGAAATCCTCGATCGCGAGGGAAACAGTCATCCTGGGGAGGTCATCGGTTTTCGCGGGCCGCACGTCCTTTCCATGACTCTCGATTCCTCTGACGGCATCCGGTTTGGAGATAGTGTGGCAGCCTTGGGCGAAACGCCCTCGATTGAGGTGGGAGACGATCTGCTCGGCCGGGTCCTGAATGGCCAGGGAAATTCACTCGATGGCGGTCCGCGGTTGCGAGTGAAGGAAAGCTGGCCTCTCGAACGGGCGATCCCGCAGCCGATGGATCGTGTGCCCATTCAAACCAGGCTTGGCACAGGCCTGCGCGCCATTGACGGGCTGCTGACCGTCGGACGCGGACAACGGGTGGGCATCTTCGGAGGCTCCGGCGTGGGGAAGAGCACGTTGATCGGCATGATGACACGCAACACTGCCGCCGATTTAACTGTCGTCGGATTAGTCGGGGAACGAGGAAGAGAAGTGCGAGAGTTCCTCGAAGATAGTCTTGGCGAGCAAGGCCGCAAACGCTCGGTGGTGCTGGTTTCAACAAGCGATCAGTCTCCGCTGCTGCGCATGCGAGCTGCCATGGCGGCTACTTCGATTGCAGAATTTTATGCGGCGCAGGGGAAACACGTGCTGCTGGTGCTCGATTCGCTGACACGCTATGCCATGGCGGCACGGGAGATTGGGCTGGCAGCAGGTGAGCCGCCCACGGCGCGAGGATATACTCCATCCGTATTTCGCCGGATGGCTCGGCTGATCGAACGTGCCGGGCAATATGCCACCGGAAGCATCACTGCCTTCTACACCGTCTTGATGGAGGGGGATGATCTGCAGGACCCGCTGGTGGACGCGGCGCGATCGTTTCTTGACGGACACATCGTGCTGTCTCGGGCGCTGGCCTCGGAAGGATGGTATCCGCCGGTCGATGTGCTGGAATCGATTAGCCGGCTGATGCCCGCTGTCACGACGCCGGAGCATCGCGAGCGGGCGATGTTGATCCGGCAACTGCTTTCGGCGTATGCGCGATCGGAAGATCTGGTTCGCATTGGAGCGTACAAGGCTGGCTCGGATCCCGATCTCGACCGGGCCCTGGCCGCGCGTCAAAAGCTGCGCGCTTTTCTTGAGCAAAAGCCGGAGGAGCGTTCCTCCTTCGAACAAACCTTCAGCCAGATGCTGGCATTGCAGATTTGATCTGGGAAGGAATGTTATCTCCATGGCAAAAGCTTTGCAGCGCATTTTGCGGATTCGGCAACTGGCGGAAGAACAGGCGCGTCTGGAAGTCGAGCAAGCCGCGCAACGAGCCCGCCAGG
>Ga0134126_10014062_pt1 | contig 10103 bp, 9 predicted proteins | sample KB31752_FD_96881 | JGI IMG/M metagenome (GOLD analysis project Ga0134126, IMG submission 96881) | Terrestrial soil microbial communities with excess Nitrogen fertilizer from Kellogg Biological Station, Michigan, USA - KB3-175-2 | ecosystem: Environmental > Terrestrial > Soil > Unclassified ...
CGCCTGAGGCTTCGCGGGCGGCCACTTTCTGGATGCTTCGACCGCTCCGACCTCTGCCCCTGCGCTTGAAGAGTCGCACGACGGTTATGGAACTGAAGTGCGCGTGACGAAATGACGCCGGCTCTCACACGGTAGCGAAGCTGGCAGAATCCGCAAATCGGGATGCGATGGCTGATCGGATGCGTGGCCGCGGTGGCACTGCTGTCGGTGCTGCAGCTGGCGCCCGGCAGCCGCCCACCACCGCAGCACCTGGCCGAGCTGGTGCCGTGGCGACCGACGCTGGCGATGCGCTTCTCGGGTCAGATGGCTGCGATGAACGAGCCGCTGACCAGCGCCAGCGACTGGAACGGCTACGTCACCATGACCCTGGCCGGGCTCGGCGTCAGCGACCCGGCCCGGCTGCACGCGGTCACCCGTCGCGCCGCCCGCCGGGTCGCGGAGCACTGCCGCTGCCGCGTACGCGGCTACGAGGTGCGCGCCCGCATCCCCGGACGGGGGCTGCTGGTGGTCGTGTCCAGCTCGGACTGACCGCTCGGCTAGCCCGCCCCGACCTCGACCGGCTCCCGCTCGATGACCGGAACCTCCCGCTCGCCCGGCGACTCGATCGTGACGTTCGGCAGGATCCGGTCGAACCAGGCCGGCATCGCCCAGGAGCGCTCTCCCAGCACCGTCAGCAGCGCCGGCACCAGCGTCATTCGCATCAGCAGCGCGTCGGTGAGGATGGCGATGCCGAGCAGCAGGCCGAACTCCTTCGAGACCCTGTCCGGGCTGAGCAGGAACGAGAAGAACACGCTGGACATGATCAGCGCGGCGGCCACGATCACGCGGCCGACGCCGGATATGCCGTCCTTGACGGCGGTGACCGTATCGCTGCCGTGCACGTGCTCCTCGCGGATCCGGCTCATCAGGAACACCTCGTAGTCCATCGACAGGCCGAACAGGATGGCGAACGCGATCGGCGGCACGAAGCTCTCGATCGGGCCGGTGCGGTCAAGCCCGATGATGCCCATGCCGTGGCCGAGCTGCACGACCAACGTCAGCATGCCGAACCCGACCAGCGCCGACATCAGCGTCGTCAGCGCCGCCTTGATCGCGATCACGACCGACCGGAAGGCCATCGCCAGCACCAGGAAGGTGACACCGATGATGTAGAGCAGGAACCACGGCGTGCGGCTCAGGATCTGGTTGCCGATGTCGGTGAAGGCGGCGTTCTCGCCGGACACGTAGGCCCGCGCCTGCGATCCCGCCAGCGCGGCCGGGATGGTGGTGCCGCGGAAGGTCGAGACGATGTCGTCGGTCTTCGCGTCCTGCGGCTTGTACTTCGAGTACGTGTTGATGATCGCGACCGACGCCTGCTCCGGCGTCTTGGCGTTGTAGATCGGCTTGTTGACCTGCGCGACGCCGGGCACCTTCGCCAGCGCTGCTGCGATCTTCTCGGCCGACTGGTGGTCACCGCGCATGTCCACCACCACCGGGATCGGCGACGTGAAGCCGGGGCCGAAGCCCTCGGACAGCAGGTCGTAGGCCTTGCGCGTGGTCTGGTCCTTCGGCGCCGTGCCGGCGTCGGCCAGGCCCAGGCGCACTGCCAGCACCGGCGAGGCCAGCAGCACCAGCACGACGATCACGACCGGCAGCACGATCTTCGCGTTGCGTGACACGAACCGGCCCCAGGCGGCGACAAACGTGCGCGACTGGCCCTCGCGGGACTCGTCGATCGGCTTCATGCCCAGGCGCCCGCGGTCGATCTTGTGGCCGAGCAGCGACAGCACCGCCGGCAGCAGCGAGTTGGCGAGCAGCACTGCGGTCAGCACGCCCAGCGCGCTGCCGATGCCGAGCTTGGTGATGAAGTCGATGCCGATCACGGCCAGGCCGGTGATCGAGATGGCGACGGTCACGCCGGCGAAGATCACGGCCCGTGCCGCGGTGGCGCCTGCGGCGGCGGCCGCCTCGTGCGGCGTCAGCCCGTCGTGCAGCAGCTGCCGGAATCTGGTCACGATGAACAGCGTGTAGTCGATACCGACGCCGAGGCCGATCATCGGCACCAGGATCTCGGTGATGGTGTTGAAGTGCCAGACGGCGGCGGCCAGGTACAGCAGCAGGAAGGCCGTGATCACGGCGGTGATGGCGAACAGCAGCGGGATCGCCGTCGGCACCAGCGCGCGGAACAGGACAATCAGGATGATGAACGCCGCGATCAGTCCGATGATGTCGCTCAGGCCCTGGGTGGGCGGAGCGCTCTCGGCATCGCCGGTGAACTCGACCTGCAGGCCGGCCGGCGCGCCGATGTCGCGCAGCTGGTTCTCGAGATCGACGACTCCTGAGCGCGGCAGCTCGAAGCCGGTGCGATCGAACTGCACGTCGAAGTAGGCGATCCGACCGTCCTTGGCCAGCTGATGCGCACCCGCGGGCGCGAGCGGGCTGGTGATGGCGCTGACATCGGACTTGACGGTATCCAGGGAGGTCTGCGACTGCTTGCTGGCGGCTAGCATCCTGGCGATCGCAGCCTGAGCCTCGGCCGAGTTCAGGTTCTGGCCCTGCGGGGCGGCCACCACCACCCGCAGCGCCGATCCCTTCTGGCCGCCGAACTTGGCGTTGATCAGATCGGTGGCCTTCTGGACGTCCGATCCGGGGATGTTGAAGTCGTTGACGAGCGTGCCGTGGAACGCGACGTTCAGCACGATCAGCGAGACGAAGATGACCAGCCAGGTGCCGATCACGCGCCACGGGTGCCGGGCGCAGTGCCCGGCCCAGCGCGCCAAGGCGCCCGTGTGGGCGATCCGCCGTTCCTCGCCGATCCGTGTCCCGTTCGCCGACTCGTCTGTCATCCGGCCGCCTCCATCAACATCGGTTGGTGTCGCACCGTAGCAGAGCTTCCGCGGCGTCCCTTCTCCAAATCTGCTCAGTCGTTCAGGCGGTAGGATTTGCCAGCCGCAAGCCCATTTCGGCCAGCGCGGCCGGTGTCGCGGGGCTCGGTGAGCCGGTCAGGGGATCGACCCCGCCCTGCGCCTTGGGGAACGCGATCACCTCGCGCAGGGAGTCGACCCCGGCCACCAGCATCGCCAGCCGGTCGAGGCCAAACGCGATGCCGCCGTGGGGCGGGGCGCCCATCGCCAGCGCCCGCAACAGGAACGAGAAGTTCTGCTCGGCCCGCTCGGCGGAGATGCCCAGCAGTTCGAACACCTTGCTCTGCGTCTCCGGGCGGTGGTTGCGGATCGAGCCGCCGCCGATCTCGTTGCCGTTCAGCACCAGGTCGTACTGGTGGGAACGGGCCGCGGCGGGATCCTCCCAGAACCGCTCCGAGCCGGGCGCCGGCGCCGAGAAGGGGTTGTGGGAGGCCTTCCAGCGGGACTCGTCGGGCAGCCACTCGAACATCGGGAACCCGGTCACCCACACGAACTCCCAGCCGCCGGAGATCAGGCCGAGCCGTTCGCCCAGGTGCAAGCGCAGCGGGCCAAGCACCCGCACCGCCGCCTCCTCAGCGTCGGCCACCAGGAAGATGGTGTCGCCCTCGGCCGCGCCACAGCGCTCGACGATGGCGGCCAGCTCGTCCGGTGAGAGGAACTTCGCGATCGGGGAGCGGATCTCGCCACCGGTCTGCAGCTGCAGCCAGGCGACGCCCTTGCCGCCCCAGCCCTTGGCGAACTCGACCAGGTCGTCGAAGTCCTTACGCGAGAACTCCGTGGCGCCGGGCACGGCCAGTCCCCGGACGACTCCGCCGCCGTCCACGACCCCCCGGAACGCCTTGAACTCGGTGGCTGCCAGCAGGTCGGTCACGTCCGAGATCTCGGCACCGAACCGAAGGTCGGGCTTGTCGGTGCCGTAGCGGAGGGTTGCCTCGTCCCAGGTCATGCGGCGGAACGGCGCGGCCACCTCCGCGCCCAGCAGCTCGATCCAGATGCGCACGAACAGGGTCTCCATCAGGCCGAACAGCTCCTCGGGGTCGAGGAACGCCATCTCGATGTCGAGCTGCGTGAACTCCTGTGTGCGATCGGCGCGCGTGGCCTCGTCCCTGAAGCAGCGGGCGATCTGGTAGTAGCGCTCGTAGCCGGCGATGGCGTACAGCTGCTTGAACGTCTGCGGCGACTGCGGCAGGGCGTAGAACTGGCCCGGCCGGCTCGAGGTCGGCACCAGGAACTCCTTGGCTCCCTCCGGCGTCGACTTGTAGAGGATCGGCGTCTCCAGCTCCCAGAACTCGTTGTCCTCCATGTGCCGGCGGATGATCTGGGTCAGCCGGAAGCGCGTCCACAGGTTGCGGCGCATCGCGTCGCGGCGCAGGTCGAGGTAGCGATGGTGCAGCCGCAGCGTCTCGTCCACGTTCTCCTCGTCGAGCTGGAACGGCAGCACCGACGCCGCCGACAGCACCTCCAGCCGGTCGACGCGGATCTCGACCTCGCCGGTGGGCAGCTTCGGGTTGACGGTCTCGGCCGATCGCGGGGTGACAACGCCTTCGGCCTGCACGACGTACTCGTTGCGGAGGTCGTGCGCGGCGGCGTGGGCCTGGCCCTGGTCGGGGTCGAGCACCAGCTGCACGATGCCGGCGCGGTCGCGCAGGTCGACGAACACCAGGCCGCCGTGGTCGCGTCGGCGGGCCACCCAGCCGGCCACCGTCACCCGCGTGCCGGCGTCCTCGGCCCGCAGCTCGCCGCCCAGTCGCGTTCTAAAGCCCACCCTCAAGCTCCTTCACCAGCTCGTCCAGCGCCACGCTTCGCTGCTCGCCCGAGGTCATATCACGCACCGTCGCCTGCTCGTGCTCCCACTCGTCGTCACCGACGATCACGACCCTGCTGTCGCCGCGCTTTGAGGCCAGCTCCAGCATTCGCTTCAGCCGGCGGGAGCCGTAGGCGGCGTCCGCCTTCACCCCGGCTGCGCGGGCCTCGTCCATCAGCGCGAACAGGCGCGGGCGCGCCTGCTCGGCGATCACCGCGAACAGCACGCTGCCGCCGGCCGCCGGGGGCTGGGGACGCACCACCTCGAGCAGCCGTTCCAGGCCTGCACCGAACCCGACGCCGGGCGTGGGCGGCCCGCTGATCTGCTCGGCCAGCCCGTCGTAGCGGCCGCCGCCCGAGATCGACGTGGCCAGGCCGGCCGCGCTCCACTCCCAGGCGGTGCGCGTGTAGTAGTCGAGGCCCCGCACAAGCGTCGGCACCAGCTCGTAGTCCACCCCGCGTGCGTCGAGGTGGCGGCGTACCTCGGCAAAGTGGTCGGCACAGTCGTCGCAGAGGTGGTCGGTGATGCGCGGGGCGTCCGCCAGCACGGCCTGGCAGGAGGGGTTCTTGCAGTCCAGCACGCGCAGAGGGTTGGTCTTGCGCCGATCCAGGCACTCGTCGTCGAGCTCGTCGATGTGGGCGTCGATGAACTCCTCGAGCAGCGCCACGTAGGCGGGGCGGCAGGTGGCGTCGCCGATCGAGTTCAGCTCCAGACGCAGCGCCGGTACGCCGCACAGCCGGTACCAGCTGTGCTGCAGCGCGATCACCTCGGCGTCGACCGCCGCATCGGGCGAGCCGATCGCCTCGACGCCGAACTGGTAGTGCTCGCGGGCGCGGCCGCGCTGCACGGCGTTGTAGCGGAAGTGGCTCTGGCAGTACCAGACCTTGACCGGCTGCGGCAGCCGGGACATGCCGTCGAGGTAGGCGCGCATCACCGGCGCGGTGCTCTCCGGGCGCAGGGTCAGCGAGCGGCCGCTGCGGTCCTCGAACGTGTACATCTCCTTGCTGACGACGTCGGAGGATTCGCCGGACGAGCGGGCGAACAGCTCGGTGTCCTCGAACCCGGGCGTCACCACCTCGCCGTAGCCGGCCGGCTCGAACACTGAGCGGGCCAGGTCGATCACGTTCCGCCGAACGGCGGCGTCATCACCGAACCAGTCGCGGGTGCCGCGCGGCGGCTGGAAGCGCTCGCTCACCGCAGCGGCTCGAGGAACGGGTTCGACGCGAGCTCGTGCTCGAGGGTGGTTGCCGGGCCGTGTCCGGGTGCGACCACCGTCTCCGGCGGCAACTCCCGCATCAGCAGCGTGATGCTCTCGATCAGTGTGTCGAGGTCGCCGCCGGCCAGGTCGGTGCGACCGATCGAGCCGGCGAACAGCACGTCGCCAACAAAGGCAACGCCGTCGGTTGCGAAGGCGACGGAGCCGGCCGTGTGTCCGGGCACATCGAACGTGCGGAAGTCGATGCCGGCGACGCTGACCGTGTCGCCGCCGCCCACCAGGTGCGCCGGATCGTACGGGGCCGGCTGGAATCTGCGCAGGTCGTCGGCGTCGCCACGGGCCATCCACACCTCGACGCCGGTGGCGGCCACCAGGTCACGGACGGCTCCGATGTGGTCGAGGTGCCCATGCGTGACCAGGATCGCGACCAGCGTGAGGCCGCGCTCGGCCAGCACGTCGGTGATGCGACCGGCCTCGTCGCCGGGGTCGATGACCACGGCATCGGTCGAGCCCTGGACGGTCACCACGAAGCAGTTGGTTTGGTAGGCGCCGAGGGGGAGGCTGACGACCTCGAGCGTCACCCCTGTTGCCGCTTCAACCAGCGGTTGTACATGAACGCGTCCATCAGGTAGCCGAACGGCACCAGGAACACGAAGAAGGATGCGGCCTGCACCGCCGAGGCGGCGAGGGTGTTCTTGGTTCCTCCCAGCGGCACGACCTGGGTGACCAGGAACAGGCCGCCGGCAAACAGCGCGCCTCGCTTGAGGGAGCGCATCCAGGTGGGCCGGGCCGGGACGCGGGCTCCGCGCGGAAGGTTCCGCTCCTGCTTGCGCTTGGGCGCATCGTCGCTGCCGGGCTGCGGCTCGTACCCCTCGTAGAGCCGGCCTCGACCCTGCGCTCGCTGGTACTTGCGTCGCTGCTGCTTCTTGGTCGCCATGGTGGTGAAGTCTAGAGGGTCGCAGGCGGTGGCCGGTGCCGTTACATGACCTCGAGCTGCGCGGCCAGGGCGGCCGCGTCGTCGTCGCGGCCCTCGCGCTCCGCGCGGGCGATCTCATCCAGCAGCCGCCGCGCCTCGTCACGTTTGGGCGAGTAGGCCAGCCGCTCCTGAAACACCCGCTGCGCGGTCGCGGATGTGGTCGCGGGCTTCGGATCGGCCGGGGGCTGCGGCGTCAGCGGGGCGGCGCGCGGCACCGGCGGCGGCGCTGGCTCGGGTTCGATCTCGGGCTCGGGTTCGTTCCGGTGCAGCGGCACCGGAGCGGGCGGCGTCGGCGGGGCGTCGGACAACTCGACCAGGTCGGGGTCGACCTCGCCGTCATCGTCGGTCAGGCGATCGGCGGCCCCGTCGGTCGCGGTGAGCGGCGCCCGCTCGCCCAGCCGGGTGCCGGCCAGCGACCAGGTCACGATCAGCGCCACGGCGGTCGAGGCCTGCAGCAGCCAGGTGAAGATGCGCTGGTCACGGGTGTACACCACCTCCAGCACGCCGCCCCCGATCGAGCCGCTGATCGCGACGATCGTGGATCCGATCACGACGGCGGCGGCCAGCAGCACGAATCCGACCGCCACGCCACCGGCCAGCCGCGCCAGCTCCGGCGCGCGGCCCTCCAGCGTGGCGCCCCATGCCAGCGCCAGCCACAGCAGCACCAGGCCGAGCGTGAACCAGAGAGTGTGTTCGAGCCGGAAGCTCCAGAGGCCCAGCAGCAACCTGTCGTTCCAGTCCATCGCCGACGAACCCGGTGTCTGCTTGGCCGCGGACACCAGTCCGTCGCCGGTCACGACCAGCCCGGCCGCCACCAGGCCCAGCGCGGCGGCGGCCAGCGCGTCGGCGAACGATGCGGTACGGGCGCGCTCGATCACAGCCCGCGGCCGGCCTTGATCACGCCGGCCACGGACGGACCGCCCAGGTGGTAGGCGGCGTGCCGCCAGTCGTCGGAGTCGAGCAGCACCACGTCGCCATCGTATCCCGCTGCGATCCGGCCGAGGCGGTCGCCGCGTCTCAGCACCCAGGCCGCGTTCACGGTGCACGCCACCAGCGCCTCGGCCGGGGACATGCCCAGCTGCATGCAGGCCAGCGACATCACGAGCGGCAGCGAGTGGCAGAAGGCGCTGCCCGGGTTGAAGTCGGTGGCAAACGCCACGATCGCCCCGGCGTCGGCGAGCTCGCGGGCGGGCGGGCGGGGCAGGTCGAGCATGATCACGCACGCGGGCAGCATCACGGCGGCCACGTCGCTGGCCGCCAGCGCAGCGACGCCCTCGGGGCCGGTCGCCTCGAGGTGGTCGACCGAGCGCGCGCCCAGCTCGACGGCGAGTTCGACCCCGCCCGCCTCGCTGAACTGGTCGGCGTGCAGCCGCAGGACCAGCCCATGGCCCGCGGCGGCGCGCAGGTAGCGCTCGGCCTGGTCGCGGTCGAAGGCGCCGCGCTCGAGGAACACGTCGGCTGCCTCGGCGCGGACGGCCGCCTGCGGCATCACCTGGTTGATCACGAAGGTGAGGTAGTCGTCACCGTCGTCCCACTCGGGGCCGACGGCGTGAGCGCCGAGGAAGGTGGGCGCGACCTCGATCGGATGGCCGGCGCCAGCGGCGTCGAGCATGGCCAGCTCGGTGTCGTGGTCGAGGCCGTAGCCGGATTTGACCTCGGCGGTGGTCGTCCCCGCGGCGGCCATCCAGGCGAGATGGCGGCCGAGCAGCGCGGCCAGCGTGCCGTCAGCGGCGGCGGCACGGGTGTCGCGGACGCTGGCGGCGATGCCCCCGCCGGCGGCGTGGATCTGCTCGTAGCCGGCGCCCTGCGAGCGCAGGTCGAACTCGCCGGCACGGTCGCCGCCGAAGGCGGCATGCGTGTGGCAGTCGACCAGCCCCGGGATGGCGGCACGGCCGCCGGCGTCGTGCACGGGCAGGTCGCCGTGGTCGCGCAGCACCTGGTCACGCGGGCCGCAGGCCGCGATGCGGCCGTCCACGATCGCGATCGCGGCGCCGGTGACGACCTCCACCTCGCGCAGGGCGGAACCGCGGGCGGGCGCCGGAGCGACCGGGCTCGCATACTGCGCGAGGTTGTCGATCAGCAGCGAGGTCACTGTGGTCAGATCAGGCTCGCCCGTAGGCGGGGATCGCGCCGCCGGAGAGCGGCGCCGAGTCCTCACCGCAGAGCCATTCGATCACGCGCGCCATCTGCTCGCCGGTCGTCCAGCGGGAGACGTCGGCATCGGGGTTCTCGCGGCGGTTCTGAGGGGTGTCGACGATGCTGGCCATGACGGTGTTGACGCGCACGCCCTTGGAGCGCACCTCGGCGTCGACGGCGCCCATCAGCGCCAGCACGGCGGCCTTGGCGACGATGTAGGAGGCTGCGCCGGGGAACGGCCGCACGGCCGCGCGGGAGCCGACGTACACGATCGAGCCGGATCCGGCGGCCAGCATCGGGGTGAGCGCGGCGCGGGTCATGGTGTAGGCGGTCTCGAGGTTGGCGGACAGCATCGCCCGCCAGACGTCGGGCGACGACTCGTGCAGCAGGCCATCGGTGCGAAAGCCGCCGGCCACGCAGGCGAGGGCGTCGACCGAGCCGAAGCGCTCGAGGGCGGCGGCGACCACGCCCTCGGCCGCGGACGCGTCGGTCAGATCCGCCTCGACCACCAGCGCCTGGGTGGGCACGTCGACCCCGCCGCTGTGGGTGGTGGCGCAGACGTCCCAGCCCTGCGCCAGGAACCGGTCGAGCACGGCCCGGCCCCAGCCGCCCGTGACGCCGGTCAGCACGGCGGTGCGTCCGGCCATGCGGTCAGTCCTCCATGGGCAGGTGCAGGCCCCTGGCGTGGGCGGTCTCGATGGCCTCCTCGTAGCCCGCGTCGGCGTGGCGAGCAACCCCGATTCCGGGGTCGTTGGTGAGCACGCGCGACAGCCGCTCGTCCATCTCCTCGCTGCCGTCGGCGACGATCACGAGGCCGGCGTGGATCGAGTTGCCGATGCCGACGCCGCCGCCGTGGTGGACGGACACCCAGGACGCGCCGGAGGCGGTCGAGAGCAGCGCATTCAGGATCGGCCAGTCGGCGATGGCGTCGGACCCGTCCTTCATTGCCTCGGTCTCGCGGAACGGTGAGGCGACAGATCCGGTGTCCAGGTGGTCGCGGCCGATCACGATCGGGGCGGACACCTCGCCGCGGCGGACGAGGTTGTTGAAGATCAGGCCGGCCTTGGC
>Ga0134126_10014063_pt1 | contig 10102 bp, 4 predicted proteins | sample KB31752_FD_96881 | JGI IMG/M metagenome (GOLD analysis project Ga0134126, IMG submission 96881) | Terrestrial soil microbial communities with excess Nitrogen fertilizer from Kellogg Biological Station, Michigan, USA - KB3-175-2 | ecosystem: Environmental > Terrestrial > Soil > Unclassified ...
ACGGCGTCCAGGCAATTCAAGATTCCGGTGGCGCCTTGAGCGTAGATAACGCCGTCGGCGAAAGTCGGCGTAGCGCGCGGACCGGCGCCGCTTTGGCTGTCCCAGAAGCGAACGGCGTCGTCGTGCGACCAGACGCGGCGGCCCGTCGCCGCATCGAGACAGACGACGGCCTCGACTTCGCCGACTTGCTCCTGCGTGAACAACCGCCCGCCGACGACGATCATCGACGACCAGGCCGGTCCGATTTTCTGCCGCCAGACCAGTTCGGGCGGCGCGGCGTCCCAGTCGGTCGGGATCTCGATGCCGCTGACTTCGCCGTTTTGGTTGGGGCCGCGAAAGACCGGCCAATCGCCTGGCCCGACTTCGATCGGCCCGGCCGCAATCGCCGAAGAAAACTCGCCGCCGGCCGAATCCGCGTCGGTTTCCGTCTCGCGGGCCCGCTCGGCCAGGTAGGCGTCTTCGGTGCGCGGGCTCCAGCGCCAGCGAAGGTCGGACTGCAGATCTCCGCTCAGTCCATCACTGCGCAGCAGCGAGAAATAGCCCCACATCAAGCTGAGCGCCAGGATCAATCCCGCGCGCAGATGCCGGGGCGAAAGCCAACGCAGCAGGAGGGGCCCGACGGCCAAGATCGAAAAGGCCGGCGGCAGGCCCGTGAACAGTAGGCCGGGAACGGTCAGCGTTTTTTGCGAAACGACCGCGGCGGTCGTCGCGCCGATGATCAGGGCCAGAAACACCCATAGCCGGTCGGCCAGGCCGATCGTCCAGTTCGCGAGCCACCAGATGGCGCCGAGCAACACGAACAAGGCGCCCGCCCCGGCCCGGCTCATGAAGGTCGTGGTGATGGGCAGTTCCGGCAGACCGATGCCAAAATAAAACGCCCAAAAGGCGCCCGCCAGCAGGAGTCCGGGCCAGACCCGAATCGTGCGCGGTTTTTCGGAGGCTTTCGATGCCGGCGCCGCGATTGGCGCCGGGGAGTTTTCTGGTTCCATAATCGGCGTTCTCGTATGAGCCGCTGCATCTTCTAGGGATGCATGGGCCGTTCCCGCAAGAGGCACAATGCGGTAAGCGCCCAGAGGTTGCGTCGGATTGAAGCTTAGAACTGAAGTAGCGATATGACTCGAATGGATTAGCTGGCATGAACTATAAGAAACAAGCTATTTTCCCGTCAAGAGGATAGATAAACGAAGGTATTGGTCACCGGGCGCAAGACGTTCGCGCGGCCGCGTTGGAGCTGCCGTAGGACGGACCTCTGGTCCGTCGCGGCGCTCGCTTTACATGATTCAAAACGGCCCTCGCGTGATTTATATTTCCGCCGATTTATTTATATCGCGGCGCGTTTTGTCATTTCGGCGGCCGGTCGCTTGCGGCATTTGCCGAGAATTCTAGGGTGTTCCTCGCAAGGCGGCTGCCGCGGCACGCAAAAAAGGGGGCGTTTCGGGAGTGATTGGCGCCCAATTGCGGGCGACTTTGGGCGTGAATTATAAAAACCGCCGCCGCGGCGCACGCGGCGAAACGACGTAATTGCCGGACGGGAGCACGGTTCGCCGCATTTGATGATTTATGTCTCGGACGTGGCGTATAAATCATGATTTCCCCCCGTTCCAGACCCTGCTGCGCAAGCGCTCGACGTTACCGCGCGGCCGGCTTGAGCGACAAGTCAAGCCGCGTCATTTCCGCCGAGCCAAGCCAGGGTGTTCGCTACGGAATTTCGCCGCGGGCGGGTACAATGGCCGAGCCGAACGAAATCCCGTTCAAGCGCAGCAGGAGAACCTCGTGGCCGATCGAGACGATGCCTTTCTCCGCCGAGTTTCGCGGAGGCGGCTGTTGCACCTGGGCGCCCTCGGCGCGGCGGGCTGCGGATTATCGCTGCCCGAGTTGCTGGCGGCCGACGCCGGCGGCGGGCGCTATGGCATTCGCCCCTCGGCCGATAACTGCATTCTGCTGTTTCTCGACGGCGGGCCGAGCCATCTCGACATGTGGGACATGAAGCCGGAGGCGCCCGAGGGCATCCGCGGCGAGTTTCAGCCGATTTCCACCTCGCTCGCCGGTTATCAGATGGGCGAGCATTTGCCCAAGGTGGCGCAGTTGGTGCATCGAGCCACCGTTGTCCGTTCGATGCACCATACGGTCAATAATTCGCATGGCGCCGCCGTATACACCGCGCTCACGGGCCTCGATCGCGGCGAACGCGGCGGGCTGGCCTCGCCGACCGATCATCCTTGCATGGGCGCCGTGCTGGCCAAGCTGCGCCCCGTCGCGCCGAATGTTCTGTCGCACGTCCACCTGCCGTACATCACCCAGGAGGGCGCCGGCAATCCGCCGCAGCCGGGTTTCTTCGGCGGCTTCATGGGCCGCAGCTACGACCCGCTGTTCGTGCTCGAAGATCCCAATTCGCCCGACTTCAAAGTGCCGGAGCTAACGCTGCGCAACGAAGTCTCCGCCGACCGGCTGGGCCAGCGGCGGCAATTGTTCTCCACCCTGGGCGCCAAGCTGGCCGCGCGGGCCGACCGCTCGGCGGCCGCCGAAATGACCGCGATGCAAGGCGTGGCGCTCGATCTGCTCACTTCCGACGAGACGCAGCGCGCGTTTCGCCTGGCCGAAGAAACCGACGCCAACCGCGAGCGCTTCGGCCGCAACGTCTACGGACAGAGCGTGCTGCTGGCCCGGCGGCTGATCGAACGAGGCACGCGGTTGGTGACGGTTTCGTGGGCCCCCGACGCCAATGCCACCTGGGACACGCACGGCGGCAATTTCCAAAAGCTCAAGACGACGCTGCTGCCGCAGCTCGACGCGGCTTGCAGCAGTCTGGTGACCGATCTGGCCGATCGCGGACTGCTCGAACGCACGATCGTGGCCGTCTTCGGCGACTTCGGCCGCACGCCGCGAGTGAACGGCAACAATGGCGGCCGCGACCACTGGAATTATTGCTATAGCCTGATGCTGTTCGGCGGCGGGTTCAAAGGCGGGCATATCTATGGTTCGAGCGACGCCACCGGCGCCTATCCGGCCAGCAACCCGCTCGTGCCCGGCGACATTCTTTCGACGATCTACTACGCGCTGGGCATTCCCAATCAACACGAAGTTTACGATCAATTGCAGCGCCCCCACCGCGTCGTGCCGGCCGGCGACGTGGTGCATGAGTTGCTGGCATGAGGATGGAGGCCCCGCGATGAACGCAGCGAGTTGCCAGCGACCAATGGCTTGCCCGGGGCCGATGCTGCGGCGAGAGTTCTTGCGGCTTGGCTCTTTGGCTCTGGGCGGCTTGGGGCTGAGCGACGTTCTGGCGGCGCGCGCCGCCGCGGGCCAACCGACCTCCGACGCCTCGGTGATCTTGTTCTGGATGTGGGGCGGTCCCAGCCAGTTGGAAACCTACGATCTCAAGCCCGAGGCGCCGAGCGAATTTCGCGGGCCGTTCCGGCCGATCGCCACTAACGTGCCGGGGATGGACATCTGCGAGCTGTTTCCTCAGCAGGCCCGCCTCGCCGACAAGTTTTCGCTCGTGCGCTCGCTGCACCACGAAATGGCCTCGCACAACGACGGCTCGATCGAGGTGCTGACCGGCAAGACGCCCGCCAAGGCCGATCCGACTTCGACTGCCCGCTCGGAGCACCCCGATCTGGGCATGATCGCCAGCAAAGTGTTGGGCGTGCGGCCAGGAGGGCTGCCGCCGTATATCGGCATTCCGCGGCAGCCGTTCATGACGCAGCCGACCTACCTGGGGCTGAGCCACAAAGCTTACGAAGCGGGCGATCCATCGGCCGCCGGGTATCGGCCGCAGAATCTGTCGATCGGCGCCGGCTTGAACGGCGCCCGGCTCGGCGATCGCCGCGGACTGGTCGAGCAGTTCGACCGCTACCGCCGCGATCTCGACCTGAACGGCTCGCTCGAAGCCACCGACGAATTCCGCCGCCGCGCGTTCGATCTGCTGCTCAGCCCCGACGTGGCGAAGGCTTTTGATTTGGAGCAGGAACGGCCCGAGCTGCGCGACCGCTACGGCCGCCACCTATGGGGCCAAAGCTGCCTGCTGGCGCGGCGGCTGGCCGAGGCGGGCTCGGCCGTCGTCACCATCGACGCCTTGGCGCCGCAAGCGGGCACGCCGCTGTATTTCAGTTGGGACGACCACGCCAACGCCCAGCCCGGCTGGGACATGGCCAAGGGCATGCGTTGGCGGGCCGAGTACATGGACCCGGCGCTATCGGCCCTGGTCGAGGACATTTACGATCGCGGGCTCGACAAGAAGATCATGGTCGTGGCCTGCGGCGAGTTCGGCCGCACGCCGCGGCTGAATACCAACAACGGCTGCCTGGGGCGCGACCACTGGCCTGGAGCGATGACCGCGTTCGTGTCCGGCGGCGGATTGCGGATGGGCCAAGTCGTCGGCGCCACCAACTCGAAGGCCGAGTATCCCGCCGAGCGGCCGATGTCTCCCCAGCATCTGTTGGCCACGATCTATCGCCATCTCGGCATCGACCATCGCGCGGCGCTGGTCGACTTCTTTGGCCGGCCGATTCATATCCTTTCGGAAGGCGAGCCGATCAGGGAATTGATTTGAAGCGGGATTGATTGAAACGTCGGCAATTGTCCCCTGTTTTCCTTTCACTCGCGACCGGTGGCTGGCTATAATCGCCGCCGATGGGCCTCAAGCTGACGGCCCTCACCCTAACCCTCTCCCAAAGCGAGAGGGGACCGTACCGCCTTTCCTCCCACCCATGATAAAGCCTCCGATGAAATTCTTCGCTCGCCGCCTGCCGATGCTCGCCGTCGTTTTTTCGCTTTCGTTGGCAAGTTGCAATTCGGCGGCCTCGGCCGCCGAATTGGCCGTCTTGAAGCTGGAAACGTGGGATGAATACGCCCCGCGCGGCAAAGAGGTCGATTGCATCTATGGCGACTTCGTGCTGCGAAACGACCGGATCGTCGTGGTCGTGGCGCAGCCGATCGCGGGCCGCAACGCCAATATGACGATCCGCAATGTCGGCGGCGCGATTATCGACCTCTCGCGAGTCGACCGGCAGAACGACCAACTCGGCGCGTTTTACCCGCTCGGCAAAGGGACCGACTGGCGCTCGATCGAGCTGCCCGCCGACTTGCAGGGCGATGCGAAGCGAACCGTCAGCCGCGGCAAATCGGTGCGCCTCGTGTGCCGCGCCGAGGGCGCCGCCGCCAAACCGGCCGCCGAAGTCCGCTACACGCTCGAAGACGGCTGGGATTGGGTGCTCGTCGAGACGAGCTACGCCAACCGCGGCGAGAAGCCGTTGGAAGTGAGTTTTGCCGACGAGATGCGGGCCGACGCCAGTTTCGAGAAATCGCCCGATGCCGTGACCGAACTGTTTTGGGTCTACGACAAAGGGTTCGATCAGGCGTATGGCCTGGCGGCCGAAGGGCATTCGCTCGCGCCGAAGTCCGACGCCCGCAACTCGACGATCCAATTCCTGCATCAAGACAAGGCGCAAACGACGCTGGCGCCGGGCGAAGACCTTCGCCTGGCGCGGCGGCTGTTCCCCGCCGCGACGCTGCTCGAAGTGCGCGCCATCGGCGGGCGGTTGGCGGGCGTCGAACAGCGGCCGGTCGAACTGGAAGTGCGCGACACGGCCGGCCAACCACTGGCCGGCGCCGACGTCGCGGTCAGCCAAGGTGATGCGCCGTATGCGAGCGGCAGGACCGACGCCGAAGGCAAGCTGCGGTTCGAGCTGCCGCTGGGCAAGTTCACGGCGAGCGCGTCGTCGCAGGCCCACGGATCGAATACCCTTGAGCTGGCCGACAAGGGCAACGTAATCATGTTGTTCTCGCTGCTCAACGCCGGCTACGTCGTCGCCAAGATCGATAGCGAACAGGGCGGACCGATCCCCTGCAAGGTGCAGTTTCTCGGCCGCTCGGGTACGCCGAATCCCGATTTCGGCCATCAGACGGGCGAATGGGGCGTGCGCAACGTCTACTACAGCGAGAACGGCCGCTTTCGCCAACCGCTGCCGCCGGGCAAGTACGAGGCCATCGTCAGCCACGGACCCGAACACGACGCCGTGTTCGTCGAGCTGGAGATCAAGCGCGGCGCCGAAACGCAGCTCGAAGCCGTGCTCGTGCGCAGCGTGCAGACGCCCGGTTGGATCAGCGCCGATTTCCACAGCCATTCCAGCCCCTCGGGCGACAATACTTCGAGCCAACTGGGCCGCGTGCTGAACTTGCTATGCGAGCACATCGAGTTCGCCCCTTGCACCGAGCACAACCGGCTGTCGACCTACGAGCCTCATTTGAAGCGGCTGGGGGCCGAGCGGTTGATGGCGACCTGCACCGGCATCGAACTGACCGACAGCCCCTTGCCGCTGAACCATCACAATGCCTTTCCGCTGGTGCGCAAGCCGCGGACGCAGGACGACGGGGCGCCGCTTTCCGACGCCGACGTGGAGTTGAAGATCGAGCAATTGGCGCTGTGGGACGGCGACAGCGACAAGCTGGTGCAGCAGAACCATCCGGACATCGGCGCTTTGTTCTACGACAAAGACGCCGACGGCCGACCCGACAGCGGTTTCCGCAAGGCCTTTCCGTTCATGGACGTGATCGAGGTCCACCCGCCGCACAACATCTTTCAGCCCGCGGTGGTCCGCTCCGGCGGCCAGGGCCGCAACAACACGATCTTCAATTGGCTGCAACTTTTGAATCAGGGCTACCGCATTCCGGGCGTCGTGAACACCGACGCGCATTACAATTTTCACGGCTCGGGCTTTTTGCGAATCTACCTGGAAAGCGCGACCGACGATCCGGCCGCCGTGCAGACGCTCGACATGGTCCACACGGCCGAACACGGCCATATCATGATGACCAGCGGGCCCTACCTGGAAGTGCGGCTGACGGCGGACGCGCCGGGCGACAAGAGCAGCGGAACGGCCGGCGACGACGTCGAGGCGCCCGGCGGCAAGGCCAAGCTCCGCGTGCGCGTGCAGTGTCCCAATTGGTTCGACGTCGACCGGGTGCAGGTCTTCGTCAACGGCCGCGCGGACGATGCGTTGAACTTCACCCGCGAAAAGACGCCCGAGCGGTTCGCCGGCGGCACGATCAAGTTCAACCAAGAGCTTCCGCTGGCGCTCGACGCCGACGCGCACGTCATCGTCGCCGCGGCGGCCGAGAAATCGACGCTGGGCCCGGTGATGGGGCCGCAGCACTCCAAGGACATGCCGATCGCCGTCTCGAACCCGATCTTCGTCGACGTCGATGGCGGCGGCTTCAAGTCCAACGGCGACACGCTCGGCGCCCCGCTGCCGGTCGCCTCGGGGAAAGCCCGGCCACGTTAGCCCGGCCACGTTAGACAGTCGCGGCCCGGCCCGGTAGGCTATCCGCGTCGTCCGTGGTCGAAAGAGAACCGATGCTGTTGGAAAGCCCGCTCGTTTGAGCCTGCCCCTCGTCGAGTCGCCGTGCGATGCTCGCTTCCGCTGGCGCTGGGCCGCGCCGGAGATCGTTTGCCTGGCGCTGCTCTTCGCCGCGCAGGCCGGCTGGCCGCCGCCCGAGCCGAACGAACCGCACTATCTGGGCAAAGCCAAGCACTACTGGAACCCCGACTGGGCGCCGCACGATTTTTTCTTCAACTCGGCCGATACGCATCGCGTGTTCTACGTCACCCTGGGCTGGCTGTCCCGCCGGCTGGAGTTGGATCAACTCGCCTGGTGCGGGCGGATCGCGACTTGGATTCTGTTGGCCTGGGCCTGGCGCCGGCTGAGTTGGACGATCGTCCCGCGGCCGGGCTGGGCCGTTGTGTCGGGCTTTTTGTTTCTTTCGCTCAACGCCGGCTATCAATTGGCCGGCGAATGGGTCGTCGGCGGCTTCGAGGCCAAGGGCGTCGCTTATGTCTTGGTTCTGCTGGCGCTGGCGGAACTGGCCCGCGATCGCTGGAATGGCGCGCTGGCCTTGCTCGGCGCCGCTTCGGCCTTTCATGTGCTGGTCGGCGGTTGGTCCGCGGCGGCGACGGGTTGTTGCTGGCTGATGACGGGCGGCGAACGGCCCCCGCTCAAGCGTCTCTGGCCCGGCTTGCTGGGCGGATTGTTGCTGGCCCTGCCTGGACTATGGCCGGCGCTCGCGCTCGATGCGGGCGTCGATCGCGAAACGGCCGCGCTGGCCCACGAAATCTACGTCTTCAAGCGGCTACGGCACCACTTGCTGCCCCAGGCATTTTCCGCGGGCGCGATCGCGACGCAGTTGTTGATGATTTTGGCTTGGGCGGCGCTGAACGCTTTTCCGGCCGAGGGCGGCCGAGTTGCATCGCCATCTCGCACCCAGCGCATTCGTCACTTCGTGATCGGCGCCCTGGCGATCGAACTGGGGGGCATGGCGATTTCTCTCTTCGCCGACGCCTATCCTGCCGCGACCGCCGGGCTGTTGCGAATGTATTGGTTTCGCCTGGCCGACGCGATGCTGCCGCTGGGAATCGCGCTGGCGGTCGCGGCGATGTGCTGTAGGGAACGCCCTCCGTGGCGTTCCGGAATCGGCTTGGTCGCTTGCCTTGCCGCGTGCGTGGCGCTGGCCGCCTTCCGCCATCAGGAGTACGCTCTGACAAAGCTTTTTGGCGGCCCGCCGCGCACCGACAAGCCGGGCAAGGTGCTGGATCATGCCGATTGGAAGGCCGCTTGCGACTGGATTTCCGGTCATACGCCTTCCGATGCGACGTTTCTCACGCCTCGCAACGCTCAGACCTTTACCTGGTACGCCGGTCGCGGGCAGGTCGTGTCTTGGAAGGACATCCCGCAAGACTCCCGCGCGATCGTCGAATGGCGCCGGCGGCTGGAAGCGATTTACGGCACGCCGAATCCCGAGGTCCAAGGCATGTGGTTCGAATCGCTCGCCGAGCGCCGCCCGGAAGACTTGCGGCGATTGGGCGTCGAATTCGGCGCCGCCTATCTGCTCTGCGAGGCCGACCCTCCGCTTGCTCTGCCGCGGTTGTACCAGAATAATTCGTATGCAGTGTTTGCTCTGAAGCCTTAATCGCTGCATCGATCATGGATTATCAATCACTATGGAACGACGCCGATCCGTGGGCCGGTATTCCGGCGCGGTATAACCTGGGCGTCGCGCTGACGCGCGGCCATGTCGAAGCCGGCCGGAGGGACCGCGTTTGCCTGAGTTGGGAAAACTCCGCCGGCGAATGCCGGCAGTTTACTTACGCCGAAATGGACGCCGCCAGCAGCCGCTTCGCCGCTGCGCTGGCTCAGCTCGGCGTCGAGCGCGGCGATCGCGTGCTGCTGCGGCTGCCGAACCTGCCCGAGTTCTACATCGCGGCCTTGGGCGTCGCCAAACTGGGCGGAGTGTTCATTCCTTCGAGCACGCAGTTTCGCGCGGCGGAGATCGAGTATCGATTGCGAGATTCCGGCGCCGTTGCGGTCGTGGCCACGACGGGCCTGGCGGCCGAAGTCGAAGCCGCGGCGCAGCGAGCGCCCGCTTTGCGACATCTGATCGCCGTACGCTATGCCGGCGTGCCGCTGGCCGGCGCGCAGCTCGATTTTTGGCGGTTGGTCGAAAACAGCTCGGAGGATTTCCAGCCCGCCGATACCGCCTCCGACGACGCGGCCTTCATCGCCTATACGTCCGGCACGACCGGCGATCCGAAAGGCGTCGTGCATCGGCATCGCTATCCAATCGCTTACGACTCGCTGATTCAATACTGGCACGGCTTCCGCGACGATGATATTTGCGCCTGTCCGGCGGAACTGGGCTGGCTGCTGCCGGTGGCTTGCACGTTTCTGTATGCCATGCGGAGCGGCATTCGCATCGTGCTGTATCACCCGCTCGACGGGCGGTTTCAGCCCGAGGCCTGGCTGCGGCTGATCGAAAAGCATGGCGTCACGAACTTCGTCGGCACGCCGACGATCTATCGCATGTTGATCGCGCACCCGGCGATCGAGCGGGCCAGGCTCGAGAGCCTGCGACACGGCGTGAGCGCGGGCGAGCCGTTGCCGCCCGATACCATCTCCGCCGTGAAGCGGCATTTCGGCTTCGAGCCCCTCGACGGCCTCGGCATGACCGAGTGCATGGTCTACTGTTTCAATATGCTCGGGCTGCCGTATGTGCAAGGCAGTTGCGGCCGGCCGGCGCCGGGCTGCGAGATCCGGCTGATGGACGATGA
>Ga0134126_10014064_pt1 | contig 10102 bp, 15 predicted proteins | sample KB31752_FD_96881 | JGI IMG/M metagenome (GOLD analysis project Ga0134126, IMG submission 96881) | Terrestrial soil microbial communities with excess Nitrogen fertilizer from Kellogg Biological Station, Michigan, USA - KB3-175-2 | ecosystem: Environmental > Terrestrial > Soil > Unclassified ...
CGCGAACGCGCCGGGACCTGATCCCCCAACATGGTCACCCGCGGCCGCCCCGACCCACTCCGAGCAAGACTGACCTGATCGAGGAACGAACCATGGCGGGCCGCGCCACCCCGCGCCGCGGACGGTGCCCCTCGATGCGCAGACCGAGAATCCACAAGCCGCCGCTCGTGCCGCCCGCAACATTGAGGAGGTCGCCGTCAAGCTGTCCGAACGCAGGGCCACGCTGCTTGGCATCGACGACCCGGACAGACCAAGGCCACCGTCACCGAAGTGGCTCAGCAGGACATAGCGCTCGCCGAGCTGATGCGACAGGCTCAGACTGCGGCTGCGGTGGCCGAGCAACAGCTACGCGAGGGGACAAATCCATGAACTACTACCCGCTGTTGATCGCGCTCGGTCTGCTGTTTCTGGCCGCGAGCTTCCTGGTGATGCACCGGACAGGGCGTATCGCCCTGGTCGTGCTGTCCTGCGTGGCGTTCCTCGTGGCCGCGATCCTGACCGTCGTCGGGACTGCCGGGGTGCCGGGCGGCTAAGTGACCACCACCCTCGCCTCGCCGCCACAGGCCGCCACGATCGACCTGGACACCTACCGGTCGGTTCGACGCTGACGCACTGGCGCAGTCACCGGACTACCGCCGCGCGTCTCTCGGGCAGACCCGCTGGCGTCGCGCTGCTCGATCCCCCGCATCACCTGCGCGGAGACGGCGGCCGGATCACGTTTTCGGAGTTCCACCGAGACCTGCCCGAGAGCACGCATTTCCCTCACGGACCACGGTGCACCGCATCCTACGCTGGCACGGGCTGATCGAACCCCGATCACCACGCCGCAAGCGCAGCGACTAAATCCGGGGGGAACGTGAGGCGCCAATGGCGCCCTCGCAGCGATGGTGTTTTCCCTTGGCGAGGGTCGTGCTCTCGCTATCCGGTGACCCAACAGCTGTTGGCGAACCGGTGCCGGAGAAGCGCCGGGAGGCCGACCGTCGGCCATGTCCACCGGGTTGGCTGCTCAGCGACGCCGCTATGGTGAATCCTTTCTCGTCGTCAGCCGCAGGGGGAACGTGATCAGGATGTACCGTCATCGGCATCCGGCGAACCGGCGCCGATACGACCTGCGGACCTTCGGCGAACGGCTGGCCGACCAGGTGACTGCGCGGTTCGGCTCGTGGACGTTTATCTCAGCGCAGAGCGTTGTGGTGGTCGGGTGGATTGTGGTGAACCTCGTGGCGTTCATCCACCGGTGGGATCCATATCCGTTCATCCTGCTCAACCTGTTGTTCTCCACGCAGGCCGCGTACGCGGCTCCGTTGTTGCTGCTCTCGCAGAACCGTCAGGCCGACCGAGACCGGATCGAGGCCGAGCACGACTACCGGGTCAACCAGCTCGCCCTCCAATTCCTCATCGCCTGGCACCGCGACGCGCACCAACCCGGTTGCCAGTGCATACGCGGTCTCCGTCCGGCTGCTGATGAGATCCTTGCTGAGCTGGACCGCGATCTGCTGGCCGCCACAGTGGACAACCAGGCCAACGGAGCGCAGGACGAGCCAGGTTTACACTCGAATAAGATTCCGGCTCCGTAGTCGTAACCAACGAAATCAGCCCACTTCCGCGAGAATGCTCGACGAATTCGCATATCACTACAACTGTCGAACGTCCCATCGACCAGTGGTACTGCGGCCTCCACGACCCGATCGGCCGGTCACCGACCTGAGCTTTGAGCGCATCCATCGTCGACCATTCCTCGCAGGACTGATCAACGAGTATGCGAGAAGTCCTGGCGGGACTGCGGTGTCGCGTTCACAGCACCAGATCGGTGACAGTCCCACCCCAACACCGCCCAGCCCGGGCCCACGAAGCTGGGACCGATCATCCGGGGGCGGGCGTCACGTGGCGTCGGTGGCTTTCGATCCTGGCAGCGTCCCAGCTCCTGCTAGGTCCTACAAGGCGATCTCGCGTTCGAGCACCTTGGTGCCGTCCGCCAGGTGGATCGTCTCGGCGAGGTGCGGCCCTTCGAACTCCAGCGACACGTACCCATGCGCGCCGTACTCCTGCTCGTGACCCGAGACGTACATGTTTGGCGCATCGAGCATGGTGCCGCCGGGCACGAGGGCACAGGGAGGCAGCCGCCGCCACCGTTGGTCTCGTTCTCGCTGGGAAACCGTGCCATCTGGTCGCGGAACGCGGGAAACCCGCCGTTGCCGACGCAGCGGCCCAGCAGATGCCACACTAGACAGCGGTCGTACAAGATGCAGCGGTGTTCGTGACCCCAGTACCAGGCGAACACCCGCCGCCGATCGAGAAACTGTCCCAGCTTGGCCACGAGCTTTGGGCCCTGACGGTCCAGCAGCGAAAACGGCTGGTGGTGGGAGACAGGATCAGCTTGCGGTCGCCGGCGGCCGCCAGCAGCTGCCGCAACCACTCCACTTGCGCACGTCGGGAGCCGTGGTCCATCACATGGCGGGTGGACCCATGACCCAGCACGTTCTACTCGGCTGAGGCCCCCGGCCGGATCGCGTCTCACCTCGATGAGGGGCCCATCGAGGCTCTCAGCATCGTGCGTCGTGCCGGTGGGAAGGTGCAGTGCCCACCATGTGTCCGGACGCGCCTTGTCGAGCTCGGCCCCAGATCAGTGCGGCGAGAGTCAAGGAGACAGTGATGGAGTGATGGGTCAGACGGCGGCGCAGGGGCACCCCGGCTGCCGTGTGTTCACCTTGCCGGTCTCGGCGGCGTGGGTCTACCGGTGGTGGGGATGGGTCGACCTCTTCGCCAGCCGCCTTATCGCCATTAGACGAACATGTCAGAGTCCGCGCGGTCATCGATCACAATGGGCACAACGGGTGGCCGCCGTGGAGCTAGGGTTGGTCCCGGCAGGAGGTCCAGCCGGATTAGGGAGGGTCCGAGCGGGACTACCCGGACCTCGGCAATACCGAGGTTGTATGCGATCGTCGGGGCGTGTGCGGCGAAGTCGTCGGGCATCTGGCCGGGAAGGATCCGGATGTCCAGCCCCACCGGGGGCCCGTCGGTCACCGAGACCACTTGCGGAATGTGCTCCATCCGCCCGCAAGCGTTGCTGAAGCCGGTATGGGTCAGCCCGAGCCCGGCGATGATGTCCTGCACGCGCCAGGCGAGGATCTGGTCGTGCTCCTGGTGTCTGCGTTCGCGCTGCCGGGCGCGGCGCCGTGCTAGCGGGTGGCACAGCAGCGATGGGAGGGGCGCGAGGGTCTTCATTGGGTCTTCTAACAAAACGGTTGGGGAAAAGTCTTCTCTTAATAGAAGCGGTGTGGACGTTCCCATAATTCTCCGGGCCTGCGCTCACGTAATTCCGCAGAGGGTGGAACCAGGTGATGCTCTTTCCAGGAGCGGGCCTAGCTAAAATTCTCTCACGATGAGAGTCTACCACGCTCGATACCCTCAAAGGAGCTGGAAACCGCGCCGGACGCCGATTTTTGAGCGCCACCCGAACGCCGAAATCCTGTTCAACCTGCCCGGATTCGTCCTGATCTTCGCCGCCCAGGTGATCGGCGAGTTCGGTGATGACCGGACCCGCTCTTTTTTGCACTGGACGCCGATTTTCGAGCACCACCGGTACCCCGAGATCCTGGGCAGTCTGCCCGGCCTCGGACTGATCCTTTTCGATGCTGCCAGCCGACGCACCTACTCCCGAAGCGCCCCGATTCCCCGCACCTGCGGAAAAGCAGCGTGGCGCCGCTACACGGATCCTCCCAACCGCCGGCTGGCCGATACCTGCCGCTGGTCGCGAAAGCTGTGTTGCTGCGTCGCCGCGCTGCCGGTGATGGCCACGAGGGCGCGCTACGTCGGCTGGCCAACAAACTGCCCGCCAGCTGCACCACTGCCGCACCCACCGCGTCCACGACAACGAACAGGCCGCCTGGACCGACCAGCAACCCCGGTCACCAACGCCGCGCCGATGCGCTCCCCCGGTGGGATAGCCTGCCCGGTGCTGCAAGCTGGTCAGCACGATGACCAGCTGCGCGGCAAGCGCGTCAACGCCGATGTCTCCGCCACCGGGCTGACCCGCGCCCGGTGCATCACCCGGGCAACACCATCTGGTCGCCGACGCGCCGGTTCCGGCGGCGGTGTTCGAGCCACCAGGCGCAGGAGCTGATCTCGCCGCGAACCAGCCGCATCACGTGCGCACGAACCCGGCCAACCAGCCAGCCGGTGACGAACCTCAGGGGCGGTCTGGCGCTATCCACCAACTACGACAACGGTCCGAGAATCCTTGGTTCTGGGGTGCTGAAGCTCCAGCCGCATGCCGAGGTCGAATTGCTAGAGAGGGCCCAAGTCGTAGATGACGGTACAGGCCGGGCTGAACTCACCATCGAGGCCGCTTGGAATCAGCCAAGCCTCAACGGCTGACCGTCTCTTGCTGCCTGGGCAGCGCAGCTAACTAGTATCGACGGCGATGGCGACGAGTACCCCGCCCGCGGAATGCGTCTTTGACCTTCTCGCCAGCCTGCTTCAGGTTGCCCATCACCTTATCGGCGCTGCCCTCAGCCTGAAGACTCCTGTTGCCGGTGACCTCGCCAGTGCTCCGCTTGATCCGGCCGCGCAGCACCTGAACCTTGTCCCTGAACTTGTCCGCGAAGCCCACAACAGCCTCCCTACCTCATCGTCGGCGAACATACCCCGATCCGAACCGCGCCAGTCCTGTGAGGAACTGCCTCCAACTCGGGCCAGACCGGCGAGGTGCCGGATCGATGCCGGCGTCATGCAGGATCTGCCACAACCGTGGAGGCGGCGATCCGATGACCGAGCCGGACCAGTTCACCTGCACGCGCCGGTGTCCCCAGGTGGTGTCCTCTCTTGCCCTGCGTATCACCAGGTTCTTGATCGCTGTTGCAGTCGGGGGACGTCCGGGCGGGCGGCGGGCGGTGTAGTCCCATTTCCCTGAGACGAGCCTGCGGTGCCAGGCGAGGACCGTGGCGGGAGTGACCGCGAAAACCTCTACCCAGCGGCGACGCGGCACCAGCCGGGATAAGGCGGCCAGCCATACCCGGTCGGCGGGCGTCTAGCGGACCCGGGAGACCAGGCGGCGCACACGGCATTCTCGTGCCGTAAGACCAGCAGTTCAGCCTCCTTGCCCAGGTCTCGCCGCACCAGCACGGCCATCAGACCGAGCAGACAGCGCACCAGTTGATACCAGATCGACAGCAGCAGCATCCAACGATGATCCATGCTCAGACAGCACACGAGGAGCGCAGGTCAGGACGCTGCAACGAGTCCTTGAGCCCACAGGCTGCGCCCCCAGCCCGACGAGCAGCGACGCAGAGGAACCGATCTAATCCCATCGACGCGGGCCACCCGCATAGTGTCGCGGTCGGTCCGCCCGGCAGGCTGGGCGCTCGGCAGCGGAGTCGGGTCTGTGGCAACCGCTGTCCGGCCGGGGAGCCGAGCACGTCGACGCCGAGATCGTCCGGCTCCGAACAACGCCAGCGGCACCACCGCCAGCTGCTTGTGCCGATCCAAAATTCGTGACACGTCGGTGACCTGCTTCTCTGTTGAGCGGATCAAGCGGCTGGGTGATATTCATTGATCACACCGCCGAGTACGCGGTGGCGTCGGATCGGGCCGTCGATTGGCATGGTGACTGGCCAGTGGTCGTCGTTGGGGGCGTGTTGGTCTAGAGCCTGTCTGGTGTGGCCGCGCAACTCGCCCGGCAGCACGGCGCATACAGCATCCGCACGAAACCGTACCCACTGTGAACTGCTGATTTCTGCCACCGTCGATGTTGTGCGGCGTCGCCGCCGTCAAAGCAGTGTGCGTTAACACCGAGAAGGTCATCGCCAGCTTGACGTCAGCATAGGTTGACGGATCAAGGGACGAGAGCCACTGGCCTGGCATCGGCCGGATTGCCTATAACGTCCTTCCGCCTTCCCGACACGGCCCACGGGGAGGTCGAAGGACAGCAAGAATGGACGCAACAGCCATGCTAGCGAGATCAACTCCCACAATATCCCACCTTTGACGCGATTCGCTGGCTGCCCATGGATGCATGGATGTCTGTGGGGGTGGCATCGGCGTGGTACCACTTCCGTGCCCCGTCTCCCGATCCCTATTCGTACACCGATGATGGCGACAGGCACACGGTCAGGCGGTTTCAGCCTCCTGAAGTGCCCCAAGCGCACGGGGGACGACGTCGCGGAGTGCGGGGGTGCGGGGGTGCGGGGTCCTTGCCATAATCATCGATCACGTGCGGCTGCTGCCGAGCGGTCACAGACGGGGCTACTCTCTGCATCGGCCTGCTCCTCTCGTCGGTCCAAGACACCCGACATGAGCAGGCCACCTTTATTTACAGTCGTCGGTGTCCCTGGCGCGACGCCCGTGCCGGGGGTGGAAGTTCGTCCCATCAGCACCATCAGTTCCAGGGGCACCTATTTCCGAGCCAGAAACAGTTAGGACGTCACCGGTTGACACTGCTGGGGTGTTGGTTGCCTGGTGTGAGGGGGGTCAGACTGGGTTCGTGGAGGCCCACGCCGTCGTCGTTGTGCAAGGGGCACCGGTATCCGGTAGAGATCATTAGTCACTGTGTGTGGCTATATCACCGGTTCTCGCTGAGTTTGCGGGAGGTGGAGGAGATGTTACTTGCGCGCGGTGTTCGGCTCACCCACGAGACCATTCATCAGTGGTGCCGCAAGTTCGGTCAGGCCTTCGCGAACGGGCTGCGTCACCGTCGGCCTCGGCCAGGCGATACAAGGGCATCTAGACGAGGTGTTCATCAAGATCCAGGGGAAGAACCACTACTTGTGGCGTGCTGTCGACCAGGACGGTGTCGTGCTGGACATCCTGGTCACTTCCCGGCGTGATGCCAAGGCCGCCACCAGGTTCTTCCATAAGCTTTTGAAAGGATTGCGGTTCGTGCCGCGGGCGCTGATTACCGACAAGTTGGCAGCCCAATACCGAGAGGAGATGAACACCCGATTCACCACCTGGAACCAGGTCGTCGGCCTTCCCCACCGCCGCCTGACCCACCCACCGCATAGCCACATCCTGGGCCTCAGGACAGCCCGGCACACCCCAGCTGCGTCAACCTGACAGGGCCCTCGGGTCGCTGTGTTCGCCTATCACCAGCTTCCCCGCCTCGACAGCGGCCAGGATCCGTCGTGCCAGCCGGTGATCTATACGCAGACTTGCTGATCCCCGTGGTCAACTGGGTCAAGATAGGCTGTGGCGTACTTCCGGTGCCTCGGCCTGGGTGGCCAGCGTGCTGACCGCGGTCGGCTGGTTGCTGCTGTCCACCGGCGCCGCAGGGGCGACCCGGACCCTCACCCGCTGCTGACCGCGCTCCCGTGCCGGTGTGTCGCGTTCCCGTGCCCGTTGTGTCGCGGGCAGCCGGTGCTCAAGCCAGCATCCATGAGACCTGTTCGCGCCTGAGGTGAGGAGGAGGTGCCGATGCCTACCGACCCGGCCAGCATCCGGACTGCCATCGTCTTGCAAGGGGGAGGTGCACTGGGCGCATACGAGCTCGGCGTACTCAAGGCCATCTACGACCAGCGTCCGGGGTTCACGCCAGCGGCCGTGTCCGGTGTCTCGATCGGTGCCGTGACCGCCGCCGTCCTCGGCGGGGCCCGCGGCGAGCCCATCGTCACCCTGGAAACGCTGTGGCGCGAGAAATTGACCGTGCTTGCCCAGGTGCCCGGCTTTCCGGCGGCGACGATCCCGTTCATGCCGCGCAACATCGAGCGATCTCTGGCGATCCTGGGCAACCCTGGCATGTACGGGCTGAATCCCGAGCTACTGACCATGCCGTGGGCGAGCACGAGCATCTACCAGACGGGGCCACTGCGCCGGACTCTGGCGGAGCTGGCTGACGTGAACAAACTGAACTACGGCGGTATCCGAGTGATCGTGGGGGCCGTCGACCTCGAGACCGCGTTGATCAGGTATTTCGACAATGCGGAGCACGACCTCACGTTCGATGCGGTGGTAGCCAGCGGTAGCCTGCCGCCCGGATTTCCCATGACCGAAGTCGGCGACCACTGGTATTGGGACGGAGGCCTTTTCGCCAATACCCCGCTCAGTCCGGCTATCAACTTCCTCGAGTCATGCGAGCCGGATAATCCCGCGATCCACCGGGAACTGATCGTCGTGGAGCTGTTTCCCATGGAAGCTCCCCTGCCGAAGTCGCTACCGGAAGTCGTCAACCGGATGGTTCAACTTCAATACACAAGCCGGATCAAGCTCGACGAGAAGCTTTTCACCAAGATGGACAGACTCATCGGGATCATCGAACGCGTCGACGCCGAGCTCCCGGCTGACAGCCCGCTGCGAGCAGACGAGGACTACCGGAGCATGCTGAGCCACCGGCGGATCGACAGCTTCACGGTGATCACGGCCCAACTCGATCACAATCTGACCAACGCCGGTGACTTCTCCCGCTCCTCGATGGAGGCCCGGATCCAGGCCGGTTACCACGATGCCACGCGCCAAGGCGTGGCCTGGCCCTCGGCCGGTTCCCCACGACCAGCCCAGACACCCCAGCGTCGGGCAGGCCCGCGGCTGGCGACCCCTCGACGCGCACCCACCCGGCCAGGTCCAGATCAGGTTGACGGGACCAGCTCGGCGGCCCGCGGCTCCTTGGTACGTCTGAGCCTGAAGCCGAGTGGTTCCGCCAGGGGTGCTTTGGACGGGGCGTGGTGGCCACGGTCGACAGATCCCGTCCTCGAGCTCGTCGCGTTGAGTGAGGAAATGGGAACCCGGCGCGCCCGGGTCCGTCGGATCGGGCTGAACATGGCCGGATGGGACAGCGCTCCTCGCCGCATCTGGCTGGCCAGCGGCCGAAGGGTCGCCGTGGACTGGTTCCGGATTTCGGGTGGTGGCCTGGTCAGGATCCTTGGCGCGGATAATCAGTGGATCGATCTGCTGCTCATCCCCGTCGCAACCACCCCAGCCAGCGCTGAGCTGGCGCTGACGATGGCTACCGATGGCCACGATCCTGAGATCACCGCTCCGGGTGGCCATCACCCTGCGCTCGTGCGCGCTCCGGAGGATGCCTAGGCATCCTCCGGTGATCGGTTTGACCCGCTCACCGACCAACTTCCACGCGGGACACCGAAGGCAACCCGGCGCGGTGGGGGATTTGGCGTGTTTGTGCTGGCTGGAGCGCAGCCGGTAGAACTGGTGGCACAGTTGCATTGAGCGATCGGACCACTCAAGCTGGTCTCATCTGCCCGCCCAGAAGCCCCGCGGCAGGGCCCGGATGCCCAGTTTGTCATAGTTCTCCACGGGGATCGGGAGCCTGCTTTGCTGCTTTGAGCCGTGGCAAGGACGCCCTTTGGCTCAATGCAACAGACCCACGAAAGGCCATCGAGAGGGGGGGGGAACGTACGTACCGGTGCAAGAACTTATTAGGATGTCTTTCCTAATCACGTGTGTGTGTTTTAAGTGTTCTCTAGCGCCCTGCGCTCCGACTTGTGATGTGACCCGCCCATCCCCGCACCGGATTCGATTCCACGGGCAGGAAAAGCTGAGGTGCCGGGAGCAGGGATGCAGCTTGGGGGTCGCAGCGGGGTAGCCATAGACGGTGTCGGCGGAGGCGTTCATCTCTTGCGTGGCACAGACATGAATCGTCTCCTACGAGGTGCCTTTTACGATCGAGCGAGCCGGGGACGATGGTCTACCCGGGAGCCTGCTCCTGGACGGCCAGCCAGCGGCCCCGATCCTTCTTTGTGTGGACGAGGGCCCGAAGTCGGGATAATTCTGGCGCCGGTTTCACTCTACTAGGGCGTATTCAGATTGGACCGATGCCGGGAATAGTCCGTTAATATTGTCACCCATCGTGGGGGTTCCGCGGGTAAGCGGTTGTTTCGTGACCGTCAGCGACCCGGGGCTTCTCCCCGGCTCTTCACCGGTCACGCCAGTTGACCAGTCAAGGAGGATTATTCAGGTGTCTTTTGTTGATCGATTTTCGTCGGCGTGGCGAATAGGGTGACGGGCCAAATTTCGGGAGAATGGAGTTCCAACACTCACTCGCTCGAAAGACGGCCCGCCGCGTGTACCATACTACAGGCTTCAGCAAAGACGAGATCACCGAGTTGTGCGCGCTTGTTCATGCGACCGGTATGAGTTCTGGTGGTGACGGCTA
>Ga0134126_10014066_pt1 | contig 10102 bp, 9 predicted proteins | sample KB31752_FD_96881 | JGI IMG/M metagenome (GOLD analysis project Ga0134126, IMG submission 96881) | Terrestrial soil microbial communities with excess Nitrogen fertilizer from Kellogg Biological Station, Michigan, USA - KB3-175-2 | ecosystem: Environmental > Terrestrial > Soil > Unclassified ...
AACTCAGGTCTCGCGGTTGCTTTCGCACAGCCACGCCGAGGTTCGCCGGCTGGGAGAAAAATTGCGCGAAGCCGCGGCGACGCCTTCCTGGAATGTGCAAAGCGCTGCACTCGAAGCTTTGCAGCAGAACATCGCCGCCGCCGATCCGGCATTAGCAGAGAAGGCCGCCACTCTTTTGTTGCGGCAGATTCCTGTAGCGCCCACGTTAGTCAAATACGCCGCTCCGGTTGAATATCTGCGGAAGACCCATACAGACCTTCAGCAAGCCGCGCAGGAATTGTTCGGCAACCAAAGTATTCAGGCTGCTCCGCTGGTCGATCTGGTCGAACCGGCAGCCAACGGCGAGACGGAATCGCTGGAAATCGAAATCATCGCCACGCTGCTCTATGGCGCGTGCCATTATCCCTACCGCCAGATTCGCCGGCACGTTGCCGCGCTCGATCAGGCTCGCCGCGATGAATTGCTGCTGTTAGGGACACGCCATCGCGGCCGTCACGATGAACTGCTGCGCGCTTTTTCCTCCGGCTACACCTTCCGCTTTGACGTCCTGATGGACATCGGCGGTTTCCGCGATATGCATCGTCATCGCCGTTGCATTCAGACCATACAGAGCTTCACCAGCGCGCATGGCTACGAGGTGCCCGAGCTTTTAGCCGATTCCAACCTGCGCCAACCCTACGAAGATGCGGTCAGGAGCGCGCATACCGTCTTCGACAAAATATCGCAGTCGAATATCCCCGAAGCCCATGCTACTGCGCAATACGTTCTGCCGCTGGGCACGCGCTGCCGATCCCTGTTCAAGATGGACTTTGCCGAGGCGCTGTATATCGCTGAATTGCGGAGCACGCCGCAAGGACACATCTCCTATCGCCGCGTCGCCTGGGAGATGTATCAGGCCATCGCCAAGCGGCATCCCGTACTGGCGAAAAATTTCCGCATCACGGATGTCAATGTACCCATCGATCCACTGGAAAGGTGAATTTGCGAAATGCCTCGACCGTCCCCGCTTGGTGTTTCTGGACACTTTCCGGCGATAATCGAAAGCAGTGCGACACCGGAACCAACGAATAAGCTGACGGAGGATTTCACCTACATGCACCATCGAACAATCCGCTTTCTCTTTGCGGCCATCTTCCTGACCGGCTTTTGCTTTTCATCCATCCATGCGCAGGACCTTTCCACGGTCGAGAAAAACTTCGCGCAGCGTGTCACCGTCAAAACCCTTCCCAATGGATTGACGCTGCTGATCTGCGACCGGCCCGAAGCGCCGGTATTCAGCTTCTTCACCATCGTGAACGCGGGCAGCGCGCAGGACCCCAAAGGCGAAACCGGCATCGCCCACATGTTCGAACACCTCGCCTTCAAGGGCACCAGAGATATCGGCACCACCGACTATCCGGCGGAAAAGCTCGCGCTGGCTAAAGTTGAAGCGGCCTACGCCGCCTATGACGCCGAATATCGCAAGCCCGTGGGACGCGATCCTGTGCGTCTGATGCAACTGAAAGCGCAGTTTGATGCCGCTACCGCCGCTGCTGAAAAATACGTCATCCCCAATCAGTTCACCCAGATCGCGGAATTGAACGGCGCTACCGGCATCAACGCCGAAACATCGAACGACGCCACCCAGTATTTCTGGAGCATGCCCGCCAACCGGCTTCAGCTATGGGCCTACATGGAAAGCGATCGCATCGCCAACCCGGTGCCCCGCGAGTTTTACAAGGAGCGCAACGTGGTCATGGAAGAGCGCCGCATGCGCATCGACTCCAACCCCATCGGCTACATGATCGAGCAGTTCCTGGCCACCGCCTATGTAGCCCATCCCTACCGCAATCCCGGCACGGGATGGATGTCGGATATCAGCCAGGTTTCCGCCACCGAAGCCGACGCATTCCACAAAACCTACTATGTGCCGTCGAACATGGTGATCGCTGTCGTCGGCAATATAAAAACCGCCAATGCCCTGCCCATCCTGGAAAAATACTTCGGCAGCATCCCCACCGGCCCCAGGCCGATGCCGCTCGCCACCATCGAGCCGCCGCAGGAGGCCGAAAAGTCCGTAACTCTCGAAGAGCCGACTCAGCCCTTTTACGTCGAGGGCTATCACCGCCCCAATTACCTGGATAAAGACGATGCGGTGTATGACGCCATCAGCGACATCATGTCGAATGGACGCACTTCGATCCTCTACCGCAGTCTGGTGCGCGATCAAAAAATTGCAGCCGAAGCTGCCGGTTTCAGCGGATTTCCCGGCGACAAATATCCCAATCTGTTCGCGTTCTACGCCGTACCCACACCGGGCCACACGCCGCGGCAGATGCGCACCGCCATCCATGCCGAGATTGAAAAGTTGAAGACGCAGGATGTCACCGACCAGGAACTCGCGATGTTCAAGACGCGAGCCCGAGCCGGCATTCTGCGCAGCCTCGACAACAATCAGGGTCTCGCGCAGGAACTGGCGATCTACCAGCTTCGCTATGGAGATTGGCGCATGCTGTTTGAGCAATTGGACAAGATCAATGCGGTCAGCAAGGCCGATATCCGGCGCATCGCGAATCAGGTGTTTACATCAAAGAATCGCACCTACGCCATGATCGAGTTCACGCCTGCAAAACCGCCGAAACCTGCCTCGGACGCCCCGGCCCAGCCCGCTGCGAAATCCCAGCAAGGGGGCCGCTAATGGGTACTCTGCGCAAAGCAAAAACATGGGTGCCCCAGGTCTCGCTTTTGAGACCTGGGCTTTCTCGAACACTCGGAATCCTCGGCTTCTTCTGCGCCGTTCTTTTCGTCTCCGCCGCATTGGCGCAAACACCGGCAACAAACCAGTCCGCTCCCGGTTCTCCCGCTCCATGGACCTCCTGGAAAAGCGTTCCTATCCCGCCGCTGCCCGCCTTTCATCCGCGGCAGCCGACCCGCATCACGCTCAAAAACGGAATGACCGTCTTCCTGCAGGAAGACCACGAACTGCCCTTCATCAACGGGTTCGTCATGATTCGCGGCGGATCGCGGGATGAACCGGCGGCCAAGACAGGACTGATCGATCTCTATAGCGAGGCCTGGCGCACCAGCGGCACCGCGAAGATGACCGGCGATCAGATGGACGACATTCTCGAAGCCAAGGCCGCCAAAATTGAAACCAGCGGCGACGCCGAATCGACCACCATGACCTGGACCAGCTTCCAACAGGACTTCGACCAGGTCTTTGGAATGGCGGCGGACCTGTTGCTGCATCCGCAATTCCGCGCCGACAAGCTGGCGCTGGCGCAACAGCAGGAAGACACCGGAATCATTCGCCGCAACGACGATCCCGACCAGATCGCCATGCGCGAAGCAGCACGCCTCGCTTACGGAAAAGACAATCCCTATGCGCGCGTGCCGGAGTTCGCCACCGTACACGCAGTCACGCTTGCCGATTTAACCGCGTGGCATGATCGCACCGTGACGCCGAACAACATCATCGTCGGAATCAGCGGCGATTTTCACACCGCGGGGATGGAAGCTAAGATTCGCGCTGCGTTTGATTCCCTGCCGCGCGGACCCCAATTTGTCCCTGCGCCAGTCGCATTTCCCGGCCCTGTACCGGGCGTCTATCTGGCGCAAAAGAGCGATGTAAACCAGAGCAATGTCTGGATCGTCGGCCTCGGCACGGAGAAGAACAATCCCGACTATTACGCTCTCAGCGTCATGAATACCATCTTTAGCGGCGGTTTCGGCTCGCGGCTATTTCAGTCGGTCCGCACCCGTCTGGGGCTGGCTTATTCCGTGTTCGGAGCCTACGGCGCGAACTACGATCATCCGGGCGTGTTCTACGTGGCCGCGGGAACCAAGAGCGACAGCACCGTCGCGGCAACCAATGCAATGATGGAGCAGATTCGCGATCTAAAAACCGATCCGCCGACGGCAACGGAACTGAAGAACGCCAAGGATCAGTTGCTGAATTCCTGGATCTTCCACTTCGATTCCCCGGAGAAAATTCTGCGTCAGCAGGCGACGCTCGCCTTCTACGGGTATCCGTCGGACTACATCGAAAAGTATCGCGCTGGGGTTGAGAAGGTGACTGCCGCCGATGTTTCCCGCGTCGCCAATCAGTACGTTCATCCTTCGAAGTTGGCGATTCTGGTCGTGGGGAACTCTTCTCAATTTGGGACGCCGCTTTCCACCCTGGGCCCGGTAAAAAACCTGGACATCACGATTCCGATGCCGCCAGGGATGGAGCCGCCGATTCCGATGCCGCCAGGGATGGAGCCGCCGCCGTCGCAATAGCCCGGCATGACAACATATTGTCAAAATGACAATATGTTGTCGTTATTTTTGACAACTTGTTGTCATTTTGACAACAAGTTGTCAAAAAAATCTCATTTCTTATCGAATTTCAGCGCCGCGGAATTGATGCAATATCGCAGTCCGGTCGGCTTCGGCCCATCCGGAAAAACATGGCCAAGATGCGCCCCGCAACGAGCGCAGGTCGCCTCGATCCGGCTCATTCCATGGCTGATATCCTCGTGCGTTTCGATCGCCGCCGAATCCACCGGCAGCCAGAAACTCGGCCACCCGGAACCGGATTCGAACTTTTTATCGGAAGCAAACAACTCGGCATCGCAGGCCACGCAGTGGTACATTCCATCGTCGTGGTTCTTATAGAGCGCGCCGGAAAACGCCGGTTCCGTTCCCTTCTGCCGCGTGACAAAATACTGCTCCGGGGTAAGCTGTTCGCGCCATTCCGCATCGGTCTTCTCGATTTTTTCCGTCTTTGTTGCGCTGCTGTCGGCCATGATTGACTCCTTCGCTTCAAGACTAAGCCCGCACTGAAAATCACTCAAGGCTGAGCGCACGACAGTTTGGCGGGATAGGAGACAGAGGGCTGCAAAACTGCCCCCCGCACAAATGAATTCGTCAATTCGTGGTGGAGATATTCGTTGGAGAATCGAACTGTATGGGAATATCTCATTTCCCGGCTCCGGCCCATTTCTGACTACAGGTGCCGAAACAGAAGCCAGATGAGCACGCCGAGCAAAGCGGCATGACTCGTGGTCACGTACAACAGCAAGAGCCTGCAATTGTCGATGCCTCTCGGTGCAGGAATCAGTTGGTTATGCGCTTCAGTGATTGGCGCCAATGGCATCCACGTGCCCCGAACGTCGAGATTGTCTGAACCGGCTTTCATAGCCTGCCCCAAAGTGCGCTGCACAATACCCGTGAGCTGCGTTACGAGTAGGTTCGCGCTCTTAATGAAACTCTCGTAGCGGGAGAATCCCATATAGAACCCGAACAAGGTCGATACCGCGACGAACAGCGTGACACTGCCCTTCCGGATATCGAAGGACTGTACCTGAAATTCCAGCCCAAGGGTTGAGCGCACTTGTTCCTGTATCTCATGCCGGAGCCGCTGCTGCATTTCCAACGCCATGCGGTAGAGATAGTCGTCCTCTTCACCCTCAGCATTGATGGAATCACTCTGTACGTGAATCTGGAAGAAGGAGACAGCTCCGGAGATCAGGACCGAATTGCGCTCTGAGGATGGCATGTTGACTCGATACCACTATATTAGGCCAGAGCACGGAGAATCACCTGCCAGTGCCCGGATGACAACGTTTGCATTTTGCGGACAGATACCCATGCCACACCTCGTCGATCAGCGCGGTGCGTCTGAAATCCGAGGAGCTCTCTGTACGCGACGCTGAATATTGCGATGGCGCAGCGTAACGCGCGCTAATATTTATGAGACGCTGCAGCTTTGACTTCAGGATCGACAATCAAAAGGGGGCTCCCATCATCTTCTCAATTTCAAGTGCTCTTGATAAGGCAGAGAAAATCCAATCTGGAACGTTTACCGGATTAAATATTTGGGAACGCCAGCATATCGAGGAATGGGTTCGCGAAAATCCTGAACTTTTGGGTGAGGATCTTCTGGTCTTAACGATTGAATTTGATAGATTCGTGAACAGCAGCGACCGTCTGGATTTGCTCGCGCTCGACCGGGACGGCAATTTGGTTGTCGTAGAACTTAAAAGGGATTCAGCCGCTGGGTATGCAGACCTTCAAGCAATGAGGTACGCGGCGATGGTATCCTCAATGACCATTGATAAGCTTGTCCCTTATTACACACAATATAGACAGAAGTACTACGGCGAGAAACTTAGCGCGGATGACGCTAAAAATCAAATCATTGAATTCATTGAGTCCGAGGAATTCACAGAGATTTCATCCAAGCCACGCATAATTCTTTGCTCGGAAGGTTTCTCTCCGGAGATCACTACCACCGTCCTATGGCTTCGAGACTTCCAGATAGACATTAGTTGCGTGAAGATTACTCCATATAAAGTCGCCGAGAAGATCATCATTGTTCCAAAAATAGTAATTCCTCTTGAGGAAGCAAAGCAGTATTTGATAGACATCAAGGTGAAGGAAGAAAAGATCGAGCAGTTAGCACACAAATATCGACCCAGAACCATGCGCGTTCTAGTCGAAAATAATTTGGTCAATGCCGGAGACATAATTTACCTCAAGAACGGACTTCCTTCGTGGGTTCATTACGTGGAAGGAGACCCTACATTTCAAGCCATAATCACCGGAAAGCTAGGACAAAAGGATGCCGTGCAGTGGAAAAAAGACGGGCTTGAATACTCAATCTCAGCATTGGCATGGAAAATCTTCAAGGAACTTCATCTTGAAAACAAGGACCCGGGAGGCGTAAATGGAAACTGGCATTGGGTAAACTCTCAAGGCCAATCGCTTTGGAACGTCGCGGAGCAGTTCTTGGCCAAGCCACTAGGCACATGATGCACGACGCAATTGCAAGCTCTCACTTGCGGTTCATCCCCGCGAGTTCGGCGAGCGCAAGCCAACGCCTCGGATGCGGTATGCGTCCTTTACGAACCTGATCTGCATAGCCATAGGAAACGTCTAGGCACTTGGCTATCGAGGATATTGTGAGCGAAGCTAGAACTGGATGAATCCGAGTTGAGTAGAAGTCATTTGTGAGCCAACTCGGCTGATCTGAAGGTTTCCAGTCCCATCGCGCTTGTGTGTTAATTCGTTGAGTGGCAGCTCTTTTTACCTGGGCCTCAGGTCTAAGCGTCGTCATCCGCCCTAGTCGAGCAGCCTCCGTTATTCTTTCAGCGCTCATCTTCTTCGCACAGGGATCGCAGTAGATCCGAGGCCTCTCGATTTCGTTGCCGCAGTTGTGGCACACAGTATCGGTTTTAAAAACCGGCATCCTGGAATGTGGATCTGCACCATTAACTTCTCGTCTATATTTTTGCGTAAGTCGCGCTGGAAGATTATGACGACGAGAATTTCCGTTGATAAAAACTTCTTGCGCGAGCCATTCGGCAACAGGTGCGACCCCATGAGCCCATTTCAATGCGGTCTGAGAAAGCATTGAAGCAAAGGGAGCCATCAATCGGCACTTTCCATCGCGCTGTTCGAAGAAAAAACTGCGTGACAGAGGCTCGCGCAGCAGCCAATCCAATACGAAGCCATCAACTTGAGGTCGTATCGGTTCCATAAGATCGCATGCCAGGTTATCGCGGTACGCAATGTCAGCGTGCAAGACTCCGAGTCCGGGATCAAGCCCCAACGTCGCTGCTGCCAATCGCGACTCTGCTTCAAGCATGGCATAAAGATAGTTCAAGATTGCATTTACTGGATTCGTAGCACTTCGTGGTGAACCGGTCAGCGACGACACACGTAATCCAAAGGTGCGCCAATGCTCCGGTACACTTGACAGTTCTTTCCGGGGGAACATTATGGATAGCGTGCGCCATGCCGACCAATAGATTTTTGCAGCCTTTGACTCAACAAGTCTGACTGCATCTAGAGATTCCGTCTCAGCGATTTCGGCACGAAGTTGCCTTATCGTTGACGCTGCAGATTCATCCTTCAGTTTCTCAATTGCTACTTTCTCTTGACCCGCGAGTTTGCGGTCGATTAGCTCGCGACTAATGCGAAGCGCGACGCCGTTTTGCATTGCCATTGCCTGAGCTCGACGAAGTTTTGGATTAGACGAGCGGACAGGTACAGTGGTTACTAAGACTGATCCATCGCGATCAAGCATTACAAATGAAGCATCCTGATCGGCAAGCCAACGAAGGGCGGCCAAGGAAACCATGCCATCCGAACCAATGACTACCAGACGCCTCAACCCGTGATTAACTCGAGGCAAACGGCATTGACTACGGTCTGCGCCAATCCCGTCTTCGAGCATGAGGTGACCACGATCGACGCGAACCGCAATCCCATAACCGGAGAGCGTGATCACTCCATGCCTGGGCTTCAATGTTGACGTTTCTTTGAACTGGGGAAGGTGCGCCCGGTTAGAATTAGTCTCTTGAGATTTGCGCAGGCGGAATTGCTGCGCTACGGTTTGAGTAGCTGTCATTGGAGTCTATTCTCCTTTGTTGGTTAGGGCTTGTCGTCTGCTAGTAACAGTCGGCAAGCCCGCTTATATCAATTCAGAATCCAAGCCAGAAGTATGAAGAACTGCTCCACATTTCCTGCAACCGTGGTTTTCTGATCGACCCTCATATCCACAGGAACACTCGATCCAGTATTCGTAACGAATGATGTAATGCGTCTGCGCGTCGGCTTTTCTTTGTTCTACGCAGATATCGCGTGACCTGCGAGCAGTCACCTTTCCGCCTCCCGCGATTGAGTCTGCTAAGAAATCAATTTGAGCCTTCTTCCGCTTTGGGAATTTCGAATCCATCAACACCTTGAGGATTAAGTTCGGGGGACGAGGAATTAAATTTTCCCAATCAACTTTTTGTAGGGCTTTCGAGATTTCCTCTTCAGTCTTTGCCGAAAAAAGGCGTGTCCCCAGTTCATTCCAATTTCGTTCTAGCCAATGTCGACAGCTGTCCGCATATCCCCTGACCAAGGAAGGATCGATGGTGCGCGGACGCCCACGACGGCGTTTTCCAGATGCCTTGTCAAGTGGATTTGGCACTATTTTATGGGAATTTTTATGTTTTCTCATTTATGCGGTGAATTCTAGAACAACAGTCTTAATTATACGGATAAAGTCCTGAAGAATTGCATTAATCTGCGGAATCTCAACTGATCTACGCTCGGCATACCCTTTTAGTTCATAAAGTTAATCGAAAAACAGGGTGGATAATGTGGGGCGAAACATTATGCGGATAGAAAGAATTACAAACCGGCAGACAAAGAGAGGCGCAGGATTACCTATGAAATCCGAGAAAAAGCACGAACAGCTGCGACCAAGGAAGAAGAATATTGCACGGAAAACCAAGAAACTGGCGACTCCGAGGAAAGCCCAAAAGGCACAGAGCCGGGCTTCCGTGAAAACTCCCAAATCAACCGGGAGTGGGTCATCGTCCGCGACAAAGAAGCTCAACAGAAAGTTACCTCGAAAAATCAAGCGGATCTCGAGTAAACCGCGACCTAAAGCCAAGCAAGCCGCGCCGCGCAATGAAGCCCAATATTCAGCCAAGTCAGAGAAATTTAAGGATAGCTGGGACCGCGTGCTCACCGTGGTTTCGAAAATGCGAAGTGAAAAGGTTTCTCTCACCAAGGCTTCGCAGGATGTTGGAATCAGCCCGCGGACGGTGATCAGATTGGGCCGCTCGGCATTTCGAAAACGCAAGAATGGCAAGTACGCGGCAAAGGCGAAGGACAATCTGCTGCGGCTCGTTATGGTCCCAACTCCCGAGGGAACGCGAGAGATTGCCGTACGCGGGTCCGAGCAAGTGAGACTACTCGCCGAATACTGGAACGCGCTGCACCGTTACCTTCAGACCGGCGATGCGACAAAGCTCAAGAACTTTGAAGGCAAGCGCATCACTGATGCAAGCGGCGTCGATATTTCCTTGTCTGTAGATCTCACAGCCTTGAATCACTTAGGATCCGCTGGCGTCCTGTCGTTTGAGTCTCTCTATGCGAGGAGTACATGAAAAATACACCATCACATCCCGACCCAATCAAGGCACATCGGCGCGAGGAGTCCGCTGCGCGGCGGGTTGGCAAGAACACTCGTTGCTTGTGTGGTGAGGCGCGTACCGAAGCTCTCATAGGAAACAGCGGTGTATGCGCTGCTTGTAACCGGAAATCAAAGCGGCATGCCGTCACGGACAACCATCATGTG
>Ga0134126_10014067_pt1 | contig 10101 bp, 7 predicted proteins | sample KB31752_FD_96881 | JGI IMG/M metagenome (GOLD analysis project Ga0134126, IMG submission 96881) | Terrestrial soil microbial communities with excess Nitrogen fertilizer from Kellogg Biological Station, Michigan, USA - KB3-175-2 | ecosystem: Environmental > Terrestrial > Soil > Unclassified ...
CGTCTACATCGGCGGCAACGCTGTGACCGATCCAGCCGAGATCGCGCGCCGCACGGATGAGTTTCAGAAGCGTGCTTTCTACTACTACGCCAACTGGGAGCGTCTGTACGCGCAGTGGAAAGACAAGATGAAGGCGCTGATCCAGTCCGCGCAGGCGCTGCCCAAGCCGGAGCTGCCGGAGTTCGAGCCGCTCGCCAACGTGCATGCGGGCAAGGGCGTGGCGGCCAACCACTTTCTGCTGGACACGTACCAGAAGACCCTCGAGGGGTACTTCCGGATGTGGCATCACCACTTCGAGTTCCTGCTGCTCGGGTACGGTGCCTACCTCACCTTTTTCAGCTTCTACAAGAAGGCCTTTCCCGAGATCACCGACCAGACCATCGCGCGCATGGTTGCCGGCATCGAGGCGGAGATCTTCCGCCCCGACGACGAGCTGCGACGCCTGGCGCGCCGCGCGGTGGAACTGGGGGTGGATACGAAGTTCCGCGACGGTGTGTCCGCGCAGGAGATCATCAGGACGCTGGAGCAGTCCGGGACACCAGGACGTCAGTGGCTCGATGAGCTGCAGACCTCGCGCGACCCCTGGTTCAACATCAACGTCGGCGACGGTTTCTATCACTATCACCGCGCCTGGAACGACGACCTGTCGATGCCCTTCGCGGGCCTGCCGGAGTACATGCGGCGGGTGCGCGCCGGAGAGTCCCTGGAGCGCCCGGTCGAGAAGCTGCAGGCCGAGCGCCGCCAGCTCATCGAGGACTACCGCGAGCTGCTCGGCTCGGACGAGGAGCGCGCGGCCTACGATCAGATGATCACGCTGGCGCACCGGGTGTTCCCGTATGTCGAGGGGCACAAGTTCTACTGCGAGCACTGGTACACCAACCTGTTCTTCAACAAGATCCGCGAGTTCGGTGGGCTGCTGAGCGCCCATGGCTTTTTCCCGGACGCGGAGGACGTGTTTCACCTGACGCACTACGAGCTGAAGACGGCCATCATCGACCTGATGTCGGCGTGGTCGAACGGCTCGGCGCCGCGCGGGCCGGATCACTGGCCCCAGATCGTGGTGGACCGCAAAGCAGCCATCCGCGAGTGGGCGAAGCACGAGACACCTCCCGCGCTCGGCCCGGTTCCGGATGTCATCGACGACCCGGCGATCGTCATGCTCTGGGGAATCACCCGCGAGAGCCTGGATGCGTGGCTGTCCACGGGCGGCGATTCGGATGGCAAGGAACTGCGGGGCTTTGCCGCCTCCAGCGGAGTGGTCGAGGGCCCGGCACGCATCGTCAAGTCGGTCGAGGAGATCTCGCGCCTGCAGAAGGGCGATATCCTGGTGTGCCAGGTCACCAATCCGACCTGGGCGCCCATCTTCCAGAAGATCGTCGGTGCGGTCTCCGACATCGGCGGCTCGATGAGCCATGCCGCCATCGTGGCGCGGGAGTACGGGCTGCCGGCCGTCGTGGGTACCGGCAACGCGACTTCACGTATCAAGGACGGCCAGCGTATCCGCGTCGACGGCGGGCGCGGCGTGGTGACCATCCTGCAATAGTCATAGTCATGGCCTCGACTGAGATCATCGGCTGGTTCGCCGACATCGGACTGCATGACCGTCCCCACGTGGGGGGTAAGGGTGGCAGCCTCGGAGAGCTGCAGCGCGCGGGCATCGCCGTGCCACCGGGCTTTGTGGTCAAGACGGGCGCATTCGAACGCTTTATCCGTGCGCTGGAGCAGCGGTCGCCGATTCGTGCGCGTATCGAATCGCTCGACCCAGAGGATCTCACCGCGGTCACCGCCTGTTGCCAGGAGATGCGGGCCAGGGTCGAGGGTGCGCAGTTGCCAGAGGACGTTCTCCAGGAGATCTCCGCGTCGCATGCGACATTGTGTGGAACGACCGCGGTGCCCGTGGCGGTGCGTTCGTCGGCGACCACAGAAGACGCGATCGATGCGAGCTTTGCCGGTCTCCAGGACACTTACCTGTGGGTGACCGACCTCGCGCAAACGCTGCACAGCGTCCGCAGCTGCTGGGCGAGCCTTTATTCAGTGGAGTCGGTGACCTACCGCCGGCGCAAGGGGCTGCCCGAAGAGGGTGTGGCCATGGCGGTCGTGGTTCAACGGATGGTGAATGCTCGCACGGCCGGAGTGATGTTTACGCGCAGCCCCGTCACGGGGGACCGTTCGGTCATCACGATAGAAGGCGCCTGGGGTCTGGGCTCGGCGGTGGTGGGAGGCGAGGTCACGCCCGATCGTTGGGTGCTTGGCAAGATCACAGGGGAAATCTCCGTGCGCGAGGTCTCCGAGAAGTTGATCCAACATGTTCCGGCGGCGGCGGGTGGGATCGAGAGCGTCCCGGTGCCCGTGGAGCGGCGCAAGACGCCTTGCATGAGCGACCCGGAGCTCCAGGCCCTCAGGGCCGTCGGACGCAGCGTCGAGCGCCATTACGGGCGGCCGCAGGACATCGAGTGGGCGGTCGATACGGACACGCAACAGATCCTGCTGCTGCAGAGCCGGCCGGAGACGGTGTGGTCGGCGAAAGAAGCCGATCCCGTGGCGCGCGCCGCCGCCGATCCGCTCTCGCATGTCATGTCCATTTTCGGAGGTCGACGGTGAGTCTGACGGCTGCGGATGTCGCGGAGATCATGAAGGTCCTGGAGGGATCGGGCTTCGATGAGGTGCTGCTGGAAATTGACGGGCTGAAGCTGAGCATGAGGCGCGGCGGCGCGGGTGCGGCTGACGGCTCAGGAGGTGTGGCGACCCTTTCGGCAGCAGCCGGCACGAACGCGGCACCGACTTCGCTCGGCACCGGTACGAGCCCCGCGCCGAATGTTCGCGGCACCGGCTCGACTGCGCAGCCCACTTCGGGCGGGCAGCAGAGCGCCGCCGCCGCTGCCGCGCTGGCGCCCGCGGCAGACCCTGCCGAAGGCCCGAGTAAGACGACTGCCTCGACGGATCCCACCGTGCAGGATGTGACCTCGCCGTTGCTCGGGACCTGCTACCGCGCTCCCAAGCCAGGAGCACCCCCTTTCGTGGAAGTGGGAACACTCGTCAACGAGGACACGGTCGTTGCGATTGTCGAGGTCATGAAGCTGATGAACACGGTGCGCGCGGGAGTCAAAGGCACCGTGACGGAGATCCTGATGCGCGACGGTGCACTGGTGGAATACGGCGAGGCACTGCTGCGCATCAAGAAGGCGGGTTAGGGCTTGGCCATTCGACGCATCCTGATCGCCAATCGTGGAGAGATTGCCGCGCGTGTCATCCGTACCTGTCGCGCGCTGAACATCGAGACCGTGCTGGCGGCCTCGGAGGCCGATCGGGACAGTGTTCCGGCCCGGCTCGCCGATCGCACGGTGTGCATCGGACCCGCGCGCTCCAGCGAGAGTTATCTGAAGGTCGAGACGATCGTGCAGGCGGCGCTCGGTACCCGCTCGGATGCCATCCATCCGGGGTATGGGTTTCTGTCCGAGCGCGCCGCCCTTGCCCGAATGTGCGAGTCGCAAGACGTCATCTTCATCGGGCCCACCGCCGAGCAGATCGAAGCGGTAGGGGACAAGCTGCGAGCACGCGCCGCGGCGGAGGCGGCGAACGTGCCAGTGGTGCCTGGCGGCGCCGTGGAGTCGATCGCCGCCGCGGTGTTGGAAGGACGTCGAATCGGCGCTCCGCTGCTGGTCAAGGCCGTGGGCGGCGGCGGCGGCAGGGGCATGAAGCTCGTTGAGCGTCTCGAGGATCTGCCGGCAGCCGTGGAGTTGGCCTCGGCCGAGGCCGGGGCGGCCTTCGGGGACGCGCGAGTCTATCTGGAGCGTTATATCTCCAGCGGACGGCACGTCGAGGTGCAGGTTCTCGGCGACGGCCAGGGAACGGTGGTGCATCTGGGTGAGCGGGACTGCTCGGTCCAGCGTCGCTATCAGAAGCTGATCGAGGAGACGCCAGCTCCGGGCTTGACCGACGCTCTGCGCCGCGCGCTGCACGAGGCTGCCACGAGATTCGCGGCGCGCCTGTCGTATCGGGGCGCAGGCACGGTTGAGTTCCTGGTCGATCGGCAGACGGGCGCTTTCTACTTCCTGGAAATGAACGCCCGGATCCAGGTGGAGCATCCGGTGACGGAAGCGGTGACGGGGATCGACCTCGTCGCCGAGCAGATCGCGATCGCCAATGGTTCCGGACTGCGGCGCGAGCTTGCCAACATCGCGCGCACCGGCTGTGCCATCGAGTGCCGCGTCAATGCGGAGGATCCGGCTAACGACTTCCGTCCGAGTCCTGGCGTAGTGCGTGAGGTGGTGTGGCCGACAGGCGAGGGTATTCGCGTCGACACTCACATTCAGCCGGGCTCGCGAGTGCCCCCGTTCTACGACTCTCTGATGGCCAAGATCGTCGCACATGGCGCGGATCGTGCCGCGGCCCTGGCCCGACTGCAGCACGCCATTGGCGCGACTCGGCTGCACGGGGTCGCCAGCAATCTTTCCTTTCATGCGGCGGCACTGGCGGACGCGGAGTTCCAGGCCGGCGGCGTCGATACGGGGTTCGTTGCGCGGCTGCTGGCGGAGCGACCCTTGATGGAGGTGGCCACTCATGGCTGACATTCAAATGGTCGAGACCTCTCTGCGCGATGGCAACCAGAGCTTGTGGGCGGCCCTCGGGGTCGATACGGCGAGGACTCTGACCATCGCCCCGGTCATGGACCGGGTGGGCTTCAAGGCGATTGATTTCACGACCTCCACACACATGGGTGTGGCGGTGCGCTACAAGCAGGAAGACCCGTGGGAGCGCATCCGCTTGATGGCGGCTGCGACGCCGCGCACACCGCTGCAGTTCATGTCGACCGGGTTCCGCTTCATCGCGTGGGAGACGGCGAGCCCGGAGTTCATGGCGCTCGCTTTCCGCGTGCTCGCACGCAACGGCATCCGCCGTTTCTGCCTGGCGGATCCGATGAACGATGCGGACTCGAACATCGCCTGCGCACGCATGGTGAAGCAGGGCGGCGGTGAGTTCGTGATCGCGGCGTTGGTCTACACGCTCAGTCCGATTCACGACGATGCGCACTACGTCGAGCGAGCGCGCAAGCTTGCTGCGTGTCCCGACATCGACGCGCTCTATATCAAGGACCCGGGTGGGCTGTTGACGCCCAATCGCGCGCGCACGCTCATTCCGGCGGTCAAGGCAGTCATCGGCAACAAGCCGCTGGAGCTGCACGCGCACTGCACGATCGGACTGGCTGAGCTGGTGTACATGGACGCGCCGGACTATGGCGTGAGCACGGTGCAGTGTGCTTCCGGAGCGGCTGCGGACGGAACCTCGAATCCACCCTCCGAGCGGGTGCTCGCCAACCTGCAGGCGCTGGGACATTCGGTGCGGGTCGACAGCGAGGCACTCGCGGAGGTCGGGCGTTATTTCACCGAGCTGGCGGCGGCCGAGGGGCTTCCAGTGGGCAAGCCGCAGGCATTCGATGCGGCCTATCTGCATCACCAGCTTCCCGGTGGCATGGTCGGCACGATGCACAGGCATTTGCAGGAGAGTCGGCTCTCTCACCTGCGGGGCGCAGTGATCGAGGAGCTGGGGCACGTGCGCGAGGAGCTCGGCTGGCCGATCGTCATGACACCGTTCTCGCAGATGCTACTGACGCAGGCGGTCATGAACGTCACCGGCAAGGAGCGCTATTCCGTGTTCCCGGACGAGGTGATCCGCTACGCGCTGGGCCGCTTCGGGCGGCCGAACGTTCCAATTGCCGCGCACGTCATGGATCGAATCCTGGCATCGCCGCGCGCGCGCGAGTTGCGCGAAGAGCCCGCGATGGCGCCGCTGCCGGAGCTGCGCCGCCGAATCGGTGCACACCTGTCGGATGAGGAATTCCTGCTGCGGGCGACCATGCCTGCGACCCAGGTGGACGCCATGCTGGCGAAGGGTCCGGCGCCGGTTCACTACAACCCGGCGGTGACGCCCGTCATCAAGCTCCTCAAGGAGCTGGCCGCGCGGCCTGACCTCACGCATCTGTCGGTGCAGAAGGCCGGCTTCAAATTGGAGCTGAGGCGGCACGGGGCCGTTACAGCATGAGCACAGCGGTGGCGGAAGAGCTGCCGCAGGAAACCCTGCGGCCGGTCAAGGGCTTCATGTTCGATCTCGACGGCACGCTGTTGCTGAGCGATCGATCGCTGGGGGGTTATGAAATTCTCCCGGGAGCCGTCGAAGTGCTCACGACGCTTCAGTCGCGATCGATTCCATATGTCGTATTGACCAACGGAAGCGCCTACGCGCCGGCGGAGCAGGCCGCGAAGTTGCGCAAGCTCGGGTTGCCCGTCGCGGACTCCCAGATGCTCACCCCTTCCAGCGTCGCCGCGCATCTCATGTCACGCAAGCGGATCGGCCGCGTTCTGGTGCTGGGCTCCCGTGGCGTCGGGCACGCGCTGGCAGAGCAGGGGATCGAGACCGTGTTCACCGGTGAGCCGCGCGCGAGCGAGGTGCAGGCGGTTTATGTCGGGTGGCATCCGGAATGCGGAATGAAGGACATCGAGGCCGCGTGCAATGCCATCTGGACCGGCGCCAAGCTCTATGTCGCTTCCGACGTACCGTTCTTCGCCACGCGGCACGGCCGTGCGATGGGCTACTCGTACGCGATCCTCGGTGCGATCCGGCGCATGACCAAGGCAGGCTCGATTCTCACGGGCAAGCCCTCTCTGCATGCGCTGCGTTTCGTAGCCAGGAAGCTTGGCGTCAAAGCCAACGAGGTTGCTGTCGTGGGCGACGACCCCATGGTCGAGATCATCATGGCGCGGCGCGGCGGTGCAACGGCGTTCGCGGTAACGACCGGGACGACCTCGGCAGAGGAGTGGGCGCGCCAGCCCCCGCTGCGCCAGCCGCATCGCCTGCTCAGCGGCGTCGGAGAACTGCTCACCAGCGGCGTCATTGCCCGCGCCGCGGCGGCAGGCTCGTGACGCCGCGGTTCGCGGACCGGTGGCAGCGGGGTTCCGCGGGCTCACGGCGGCGGAGTTCGTGTACAGTGCTCAACATCCTGGCGGGAAGGACTGCGCATGCCTAGCAGCAATCGGTTTCTGACGACCCATATCGGCAGTCTGCCGCGGCCCGAAGAGCTCATGCAGATCATGTTCGCCCGCGAGGACGGCATCCCGCTGGACCAGGCCGCGCTCGAGGAGAAGATCACCCAGGCGGTGCGGTACATCGCCGGACGCCAGATCAAGGCCGGCATCGACATCGTGAACGACGGGGAGATGTCCAAGCCGAGCTATGCCACCTACGTCAAGGACCGGCTGAACGGCTTCGGGGGCACGGGCAACAGCTTCATGTTCCAGGACGTCGAGGCGTACCCGAACACCAAGTCGCGGGTATTCGCCGATCCGGGGCGCAAGCACCGCAAGACTCCCGCCTGCAACGGGCCGGTCAGCATGCGCGACGTGGAGGCTCCCACGCGCGACGCGCAGCGCCTGAAGGCGGCGGTGAAACAGACTCCGCCGACGGGCATGTTCCTGAGCTCCGCCTCCCCGGGGGTGACGACGTTCTTCTTCCGCAACGACTACTACCCGAGCCACGAGGATTATGTATTCGCGGTCGCGGAGGCGTTGCGGCAGGAATACGAGGCGATCGTCGCCGGCGGCATGATGCTGCAGATCGACTGCCCGGATCTCGCGATGGGACGGCACACCCAGTTCGCGAACCTGGGACTGAAGGAATTCCGGGAGAAGATGGAGCTGCACGTGGAGGCGCTCAATCGCGCGCTGGTGAACATTCCGGCCGAGAAGGTGCGGATGCATCTGTGCTGGGGCAACTACCCCGGGCCGCACCACTGCGACGTGCCGCTGGCGGACATCGTCGACATCGTCTGGAAGGCCAAGCCGCACGCCATCCTGTTCGAGGCGGCCAATCCCCGCCATGCCCACGAGTGGGCGGTATTCGAGAAGGTGAAGGTTCCCGAGGGCAAGGTGCTGGTACCGGGAGTGATCGAGTGCCAGTCCAACTACATCGAGCACCCCGAGCTGGTCGCCCAGCGGATCGGGCGTTATGCCAACCTCGTGGGACGTGAGAACGTCATGGCCGCCGTGGACTGCGGTTTCAGCATCCATGTCGGCTCGGGAGGCGTGGACCCGGATGTCGTCTGGGCCAAACTGGAGTCGCTCGCCCAGGGGGCGGCGATCGCGAGCAAGAAATTCTGGGGCTGAAGCGCCTGTCCGCGCAGCGGCCGTCCGCCGCCCGCGGCCAGGTCTATGATGCCCGTTCATGAAAGCGCCCCCGGCGCACCCCTCAAGCGGAGGACCGGCAGATGAGCGTGAACAAGTACATCCAGCGGCACCACCACCTCACCTTGAGCGTGGGCAACGGCCAGGAAGACTATGACTTCCACACCAAGGTGCTGGGCCTGAAGAGTGTCAAGAAGACCGCACTTTACGACGGCGACGAGCCGATCCTGCACCTCTACTACGGGAACGACACTGGGGATGTGGGCCGGCTGATCACGTGCTTCCCCATGCGCCATTCCGGCCGCAAGGCCCGCAAGGGCAGTGGCCAGATCTGCAGCGTATGCCTGTCCGTACCGGAAGGCTCGCTGGGGTTCTGGGAGCGGCACCTGCGTGAGCGGGGCTTTGCCGTGCAGACGCGCGAGCGCTTCGGAGAGCGCATCCTCGCCTTCAATCATCCCTGTGGGATCGAGTACGAGCTGGTGGCGACCCCGAAGGACCCGCGCGCTCCGTACTCCAACGGCGCGGTTCCCAAGGAGCACGGCATCAAGGGCACCCACGGCATCGCGGTCTCGGTGCGCGATGGCGAGGGTTCGGATGAGTTCATGCAGAACGGCTGGAACGGCAAGGCCCGCAAGACCGACGGGCGTTACGTGCGCTACGAGGTCGGTGAGGGCGGGAGCGGCACGATCGTCGACTTCCGCATCGATCCGGACCTGGCCGCCGGAAGCTGGGTATATGGAGAGGGGGTTCCACACCACTGCGCCTTCGAAGTGAAGGATCATGACGTGCAGTCGAAGGTGAAATTCCATCTCGAAGGCCTCGGCTTCACCGACGTGTCGGAGATGAAGGACCGCGGGTATTTCGATTCGGTGTACGTGCGAACCCCGGGCGGTGCGTTGTTCGAGGCCACCGTGTCGAAGCCGGAAGGGTTCCTGATCGATGAGACGTACGAGAAGCTCGGCACGTCCATGCAGATTCCGCCGTTCTTCGCGAACCGCAAGGACGAGCTGCTGGCGAAGATCGAGCCGCTGAGTTATTAAATTGGCAAAAGTCGCCTGCGGCGCTTTTGCGGACATCAGCTACGTTTCCGCCGGCAAAAAGCGTGGTTTTTGCCGGCTGCCTCGTGGACGCGTTCGTCTATAACGCGAACCCGGGTCGGGTCATCTTCGGTGCGGGCACGCTGTCGCGGCTGCCCGCCGAAGTCGAGCGTCTGGGGCTGCAGCGCGTGCTCGTGTTGGCGACTCCCGTCCAGGAGTCTTCCGCGCAGGAGCTGTCGCGTCAGATCGGTGCCCGATCGGCTGGAGTATTCGCGGACGCGCGGATGCACACGCCCGTCGAGGTGACCGAAAAGGCCATGGCCGTCGTCACGGAGCGCCGGGTCGACGGGCTCGTGGCGGTCGGTGGCGGCTCTACGACCGGTCTCGCCAAGGCGCTGGCACTGCGTACGGATCTGCCGCAGATCGTCGCTCCGACCACCTACGCCGGCTCGGAGATGACCCCTATCCTCGGAGAGACCCAGGCGGGCCGCAAGGTCACCCAGTCCTCCCCGAAGATCCTGCCCGAGGTCGTCATCTACGACGTCGAGCTGACTTTCACCTTGCCGGTCTCCCAATCCGTGACGAGCGGCATGAACGCCGTCGCCCATGCCGTCGAAGCTCTCTACACCCGTGAAGCCAACCCGCTCATCTCGCTGCTGGCCGAAAGCGGGATTGGAGCTCTCGTGCGTGGATTACCGCGCATCGCTGCAGACCCACGGGACCGGGAGGCGCGCTCCAGTGCGCTGTATGGCGCGTGGCTTTGTGGCATCTGCCTCGGCACCGTCGGCATGGCATTGCACCACAAGCTTTGCCACACTCTCGGCGGGATGTTCGATCTGCCCCACGCCGAGACTCATACGGCCGTTCTGCCGCACGCCGTGGCATACAAC
>Ga0134126_10014070_pt1 | contig 10100 bp, 8 predicted proteins | sample KB31752_FD_96881 | JGI IMG/M metagenome (GOLD analysis project Ga0134126, IMG submission 96881) | Terrestrial soil microbial communities with excess Nitrogen fertilizer from Kellogg Biological Station, Michigan, USA - KB3-175-2 | ecosystem: Environmental > Terrestrial > Soil > Unclassified ...
GCGATGACCAAGACGCGCAAAGAATACCGCATCCCCGCCGGTGCCGGCATTCAGCTCGAGAATACGGCTTTCGGGCCGCAGCAGGCTCATAACATGCTCCCGCACCCGCTGACGTTTGTATTGGATGATGGTATTGGTCGCATCGTACCCGTCGAATACCGGCGCCTGTTTGCTGAAGGCGGCAGCCGCTTGTTTTTCATTTATCAGGTCTTCGCTAGGCATGTTCCAGTCTTTTTAGTCGGATCCGGGCCACGATGGCTGCCGGTAGCTGCCAGGCCAATGATGCCGCCATCCTGAGACGCCCCCCCGTGATCCGCGCGGGTCGCAGGGCCATCTGGCCCAGCTGGCGCAAGGCGAGATGCCAGCCATAGCTCCGATGGACATACCGGTGCAATTGCTTGTAAAAGGCAGCGCAATAGGTATTGCTGAACATCAGCTTCAGCTCGTCGGAGTCCGTCCAGTTGCTTTTCTCTTTCAGGTCGGTCTTGACCCTTTCGTAAAAAACGGTCCCCGGCAACGGATACGAAACCGATATCCCGAGGCTATCGGGCAGCAGTCGGTTGATCATCCGGATGGTCATGTCGATATCGGCTTTCGTCTCCCCGGGATAGCCAAACTGTATAAAGAACGACGGCCGGATGCCATGCTCCCGCAAAAGACGCGTCGCAGCCTCTATCTGGCCGACAGTCGTCCCCTTGTCCATCGCGTCGAGTATCTTTTGCGATCCGCTCTCCGCGCCCATCCAGCTGTTCTCGCAGCCGGCACGCGCCAGCGCCCGTACGTAATTCTCCTGTAGCAGCAGGTCTGCCCGCGACTGTATCTTGAACTGGAAATGCAGCCCCTCCTTTTCGATCAGATCGGCAAATTCGTCGACCCAGCCCGGTTTGAGTCCGAAGATATCGTCGCACATCCAGATATGATCGAAACCGGTATGCGTCTTCAACCATTTGACCTCCTCGACGACGTGGCGCGGGGAACGGGCATTGTAACGATTGCCATAGATGGGTTTGGCGCACCAGTTGCATTTAAACGGGCAGCCGCGCGTAGTGCTGATGTTCAGGGAAAAATATCCGTGATGACGCATCCAGATGGCGCGATAGCTTTCTATATCGACCAGGTCCCAGGCCGGAATAGGCAGGCTGTCGAGGTCTTTCATCACTTTCCGGGGCGCCGTCCTCACCGGCTGCTGACCCTGCAGGAAGGCAAGCCCCGCGATCTCCGTATATCCGATCCCGTTGCGAAAGGCGTTGACCAGCTCCAGCAATGTCTGCTCGCCTTCTCCTAGGAGTACGAAATCCGCGCCCCTTTCGAGATATTGCTGGTAGTGATCCGTGGAGTCCGAACTCGAGACCACTACGATGGCACCCTGCTGTTTCGCCAGGCCGATCATCCGGAATGCCGCTTCGCGCATATTGGTCAGACACATTTTGGTCAGGTAGTTGAATCCGTCGTCATACAGGACGAAGACATCGGGCCGTACGGCCGCCAGACGCGGTGACAGCTCTTCGGGGCTCCCGATCAGTTGCGTATCGAACAGCGAGACCCTGTATCCATACTGCCGCAGAAGCGCAGCGGCGCCAATGGTCGCCAGCGGCGGATAAGGCTGACCCATCGCCCATTGCTTAGGGTCATACCGCATGAAATACGAATGGGAAAAAAGGATGCTGTTCATAATACGGCTCTTGGTGGAAGATTAAGATAACACACACAACGCTTGCAGGTCGGATTCTCCTCCATGTCCAGCGTCTTCCGGAAATCGACGGCCGAGGGGCTGTTGAGGATATCCATCAGCGACTGCTCGCGGATATTGCCCAAAGACGGAAGGAAAAAGCAGGGACGCACCGAGCCGTCGGCCTCCACGACCGCCGACACCCAGGGCGCATTGCATTTTTTAAAGGGGAAAGGATTCAGGCCATAGGAGGCCGTATAGTACTGCCCGATCTTAAGCAACTTTTCCGGCGACTCCGCGATGAACCCGCTTGCGAATAGCCCGGCATGATCCCGGATGACTTCTTGCAGGATCTCCTGCAACAGAGGCAACTCTTCCTTCGAAGGCAGTATCTCGTTCTGCCGGGGCTGATCCCAGGGATCGCTGCGGTTGAAGGCTTCGCTCGTGACGTCGGCGGGCAAAAAGCTGATCTGGTCCAGACCCATATTACGGGCTGCATCGATGATGGCAGGCCAGGACCTGAAGTTCCACCGGTGGATGACCGTACGTCCCGTGATCCGGAAATCCGGCCGCCGGGAGTGAAGTTCCGCGACCCCTTCTTTCAACTTCCGGAATGCGCCGGGTGTGTTGCGGATCTGGTCATGAAGGGCCTCGTCGCCGTCAAGCGAGACGATGACGTCGCTTACTTTTTCCAAAATATCGTCCATATGCCTTCCCAAAAGAAGCCCGGTGGACAATAAGGTGATCCTGATATCCTCGCGTCTCAGGATATCGCAAAGAGCGAAGAAGTTGCGGTTGAGAAGCGCCTCGCCGCCGGACATCAATACCTGGCGGGTCCCAAGACGGCGCAGACTATCCATCAGCCCTTCCACGTCTTTTTCCGTCAGCTGCCGGAGATTGGGGTTGCCCTTCCAGATATCGCACATCACGCACCGGCAATTGCAGGCGCTGTGGGGCATAAGGATAACGATCGGCAGGGCGGATATCCTGTCGGTCTGGAGTGTCCGGTAACGTCGTAACGTATGCAGCAACGGCGGAAAATGCATCGTCTTCAATTATTTCTTATACGAATCCAGGGAAAAGGGGCCTTCGACCGGAAAAACCGGTTGCGGAAATCTTTAGGATTATAGAGGATGGTATAATGGAAAGAACGAATATCGGTGAAAGAATGATGCGAATAATAGTCCGCCATCTCGGGGTAGCCGAAAGACGTATAATACGCCAGGGTGCGGCGGGCCGCCAGAGGCACTTCCTCGGGCCGGTAAAAGGGCGTATCGAGCAGATGGATCTCACCGCCCGGCTTCAGATACGACAAACACAGATGAAGTATTTTTTTTGCCGAAGGGAAATACTGCAGGGAGGCGGCAAACAGGATAACATCGAAGGTTCGGTCTTCCAGTATCCCCGAACGGATATCCCCGTGGATGAAACGCAGATTAGGATCGTTATTGAATACCCGGGCCGCCTGCTGCAGCTCGGTAAAATTGATATCGACTCCCGTGACCCTCGTACCCGGCAGCTCGGCTAATTGGTGCGACAGCCAGCCATTGCCGCAACCTATCTCGAGGATGTCCATCGAGGCTCTGCGGGTGGACAGGTACCGGAGAAGACGGCGGGTGGATCGCCTCCTGGTTTGCCATTCCCTGAAATGGGGGTGTCCGGGTTCGATGTCGGGCAGATGGAGCAATTCCTGGTCCGTATACAGTCTGCCTTCCAGCGATCGCACCTGGATATATTGTTTTTCGAACAACATCTCCCCCAACCTGGTGTGACCCTGGACCTGAATATTGGTTAAAATGGAGGAATCCGGTAGGTTCATTTTCAAGATTTTAGCTAATGTTTAGGGAACCGCTAGAATAAACGTCGGTTTGATCCCAAAGGATGCCCAAAGCACTAAAAAATTCGGGGTTGACTACACCCTTTTCCCATTGAGGGACAACTGTTTCGTCTGCCATTTTTAAAAACCCTGTATCTCCGGCTGACGGTAACGCCAGATCTTATGCAGCAGTTTTATTTCATAAGGGTGTTTGTACAGATCTGTCCGATAGCGGATCGCCGACAACAACCGTACTACCTTCCTTTTCAGGGAATTCAGCCGGATATCGGAAACGGTCGGATAATACCCGTTCAATACGGTTTCGAAATCTCTTATTTTGTCGATCATCTCCGGTCGAAGCCAGGGTGTGAGCGGGTTTTTCCGCAGATCGAATCGCTCCCACTGCGGCGTCATCCAGTCCTCCAGCTTTTCCGGATAGGTAAACCCGGCTTTTTTTACCTGTTCGAACAATTCGGAACCTTCGGTAGGAACCGGGCTGTAAGTATACAATACGATTTCGGTGGATGGATTGACGGCCTTCACCTTCTTGATAAAATTGATATCGAAATCTATCTGCTCCATGACCTTTTCGGGCGTCGGGGCGGGTACCCCCAGCACAAAAGAGTATTCGGGTATGATGTCATACTTTTTCAACCGCTGGGCAAAACGCAGGATCTGCGCGCCACTTTGCGTGCCGCCCTTATCCAGCTGGTTCAAAACCGAGTCGTTGCCGCTCTCCGCTCCGAAGAAAATGATCCTGCATCCCGCCTCGCGGATGAGGGCCAGCGATTCGTCCTTCCATTTGTCCATCGTGTCGATCCTCGCCATACCCCACCAATTCATCTTCTCAGGAAGGATCAGTCTGGCGAATTCCGTTACACGTTTCTCGGAAACGAAAAAATTATTATCGTGAAATTCGATGCCGTCGGCTCCCCAGTTGTCCTTTATGAATTTGATGTCCCGATAGACCTGTTCGGCCGTCTTGGCCTTCCATCTTGCTTCATAGATGGGAACCACCGCGCAGAATGAGCACGTGAATGGACAACCGATGCTGGAATGGTACGCCAACGTTTTGTCGCCCAGAAAGGTCTTCCCGAGATATTTTTCCATTGGATAGAAGGTATGCAACCGCTCGTAAGGCAGGGGAGGAAGCAGGCCCTGATCGATCAGCTCTTCTTTCGGAGTCCTGATCACTTTGCCTTCCACTCTGTAGATCAGGTTTTTGATGCCCTGGAATGGCTCATTGTTCTCCAGCGCCGTGACCAGTTGAGGAAAAGCATGGTCGCCGGGACCGTTGATGACGAAATCTACATAACCTGATGCGAGGATCACTTTGTAATGACTATTGGGAAAATATCCTCCCCAGATCATCACTGTATCGGGGAATTCCTCTTTTATCCTTTTGGCGAAAGGAATAGCCTGCTTGGTCTGCGGACCGGGCATGACGGTGAATCCGAGGTATTTGTACTCGCCGGTCGAAAGATAGCCCTTCAGCTTCTCATAGGGGTCCTCCTCCCGATTGCCGTCCACGATCGCCCATTCGAAGAGACCTTCCACGCTGGCGGCCACCTGCAGTATAGAATTGGGTACTCTGAATTTATTGATTGCGGCACGGGGATTGAACAACAATATCTTATTCATATATGCTTTTACTATTTAGCAATGAAGGCATCCGGAAACAATAAACGCTCGTTATTGGAAAAAGGATGCCTTTTTTAAATAAACTAATGCAGTCTGTCCGGCCCTCCCGGCTGCCCGAAGCGGCTCCGGCCGACGCCTACGATATCTGGGCACAAAGCTATGATAATCAGCCAGATAATTTAATGCTTGCCCTCGACGAGCAGCTCTGCGGGCAGTTGTTGGACAAGGTGCTCTCCCCCGGGAAGCTGATTGCCGATGTCGGCTGTGGAACGGGCCGGCACTGGCAGAAACTTTACGATCTGGAACCGTCGCGGCTGGTGGGTTACGATGTATCCTCCGGTATGCTCGACAGATTGCGTGCCAAATACCCCCGGGCGGAAACCTATCTGGTTAATGGAGTGCATCTATCCCAGCTGGACACGGCAGGTTGCGACCTGATCCTATCCACCCTTACCATCGCCCATATCCCCGATCTGAGGGCGGCTCTGACCGAATGGATAAGAGTGCTCAGACCCGGAGGGGATATGATCATTACAGACTATCATCCTGCGGCATTGTCAAGGGGCGGGCAACGCACCTTCCGCGAAGGACAACGTGTCATAGCCGTCCGCAATCATATCTACCCTATCGGAAAGATACGCCGGATATGCCGGCAATTGGGGCTCAGGGAGCAAAATTTTATCGAAAGAAAGATCGACGATACGATGCGGCATTATTATGAAAAACAGGGGGCCCTGCCGTTATTCGAGCGTTTCGCCGGCGTTCCTATCATCTATGGTCTTCATCTAAGAAAGTCGGATGCGGCTGAATGATCTCCGCGTGCCCGGACAGGAAGGGACGATCGATCTCGTCATCGGCGACGGGAACATCGTGTCCGTATCGCCCGGAGGAGAGGCGGCCACCCGGAAACGCTCGAAAACCCGCGATCTTGCGGCCACACGCGATCTTGCGGCCACACGCGATCATGCGAACCCATCCGGACAAGAGGGCATCCCCTTTGACGGCGCCATTGTCTTCGCGGGTCTCATCAATTCGCATGACCATCTGGACTTCAATCTCTTTCCCCTTCTGGGCAACAGGGTCTATACCAATTACACACAATGGGGTTCCGATATACACGCCAATCAATCATCGGTCATCCGGGAAGTGCTGAAAGTACCGCACCGACTGCGAATAGCCTGGGGTATATATAAAAACCTTTTGAATGGGTTTACCACGGTGGTCAATCATGGGACTCTCCTGCCCGTGGAAATGGATCTGATCGATGTTTTCCAGCAATGCCATTGTCTGCACTCGGTGGGTTTCGAGAGCAATTGGAAATGGAAGCTGAACCGTCCGCTGGCGGGATGGCGGCCGTTTGTACTACATGTCGGGGAGGGAACCGACGTGCCGGCATCGGAGGAGATCGACCGGCTTATCCACTGGAACCTCTTCCGACGGCCCCTCATCGGGATACACGGGGTCGCGATGAATGAGGAGCAAGCCGCATCCTTCAGAGCCCTCGTCTGGTGTCCTGCCTCCAATTATTTTTTACTGAACAAGACCGCGCCGGTGGCCCGTTTGAAAGACAGGGTGCCCATCCTTTTCGGCACCGACAGCACCCTGACAGGCTCCTGGAATGGCTGGCAGCAGATAAGGCAGGCCAGGGAGGAGAAGGCTCTTACAGACCAGGAATTGCTGGCAACGCTGACTACGACACCGGCGAGGATATGGCGTCTGCACGACAGAGGGGAGATCGCCCCGGGGAAACTGGCCGACCTGGTCATTGCGAGGCCGAAGCCGGGGTTGCGTGGCATGGACGCCTTTTTCGGTGTGGATCCGGAAGACCTGCTGCTGGTGTTGCGGCGGGGCCGGCCGCTGTTATTCGATGCCCGTCTCCGGCAGGCTTTGACCGATGGTGGCCTGGAGGCCGCTCGATACAAAAGCATCGCGTCCGGCAGTAAATATGTCCTTGGCGATCTTGCTGGCCTCATCGCGGAAATACGATCCTATTTTCCCCAGGCGGAATTCCCCCGCTGGATCACTGAATGACCGGGTAGGTCTTTCCGGTGGCTTTCAAATAGAGGAAATGCAGGAAATGGATATGGTGAAGATGGGGGGTGGAAGGTTTCAGCAGGACTTCTTCGGTCCACTGCCCGCTTAGCAACATATGACTGCCGAGGTCGGCTATTTTTCCAATGGTGACCTCTTTATAGCTTTCCACCCATTCGGGCAAGTAATACCCGAATTGACGGGTACGCATGAGGTTGAAAGGATACTCTTCGAGAGAGGGGGGACTGGCGCTATGATTCCTGCCTAATTTATAGATCATGCCCTTGTAGGACGCGGGTGCTTCGGCCACTACGATCTTTTTCACGTCGACGATCCTTTTCAGCACCTGGTTGGAATGCCGCATACCGAATAGAAAACGGCCGCAGGACCGGATATCGGCCAGCAGGTCCATCGGAAAGATATAGTTGTAATTCCCCTCCAGCTGGAAGGAGATGACCCGTACCCTTCGCGGATAGGAGTAAGCGGCGGCAATAGTTTTCAACCTCCCGAAACCGACCCCCGGCTTTTTATAGAATTTCTCATAGAGAAGGCGGGCCCGGATTGGCGAGATGTGATGGATGGTCGTGGATACGACTCTAAGGAGAAACAGGACTCCGTCCTCTTCGGTCAACTGGTCCGCATATTCCAGGCTCAATACGCTGAGCGCATTTCGTTCGGGGGACCCGTCCGCGGGCGGAGCGGAATCACGAAAATACAATCTGAATTCCCTGCCCGGGACGAAAAGAGAGGTGGATGCTTTATCCTCCACCCAGATGCCGATGACGGGAGGGTCGAGACTGAGCAGCCACTGGTTACCCGAGACATCCAATACGCTGTCGCCCACCTGCAGATACACTTTCTCCCGTACGAGATGGTAGTCTTCGATACCGACCGTCAAAAATTCCCGGATGATACGTTCTCCGGTGAGTAGCTTTCCGAAAGCAGCGCCTATTTTCATATTTGGGTCAGGTTTGCAAAGGCATCCCTTTGCAAAGAACGCTCGTTTTGCTTGAAAGGATGCCTTAAATTTGGGACCCATGAAATTCGTTTTCCTCACTTACAATATTTCCCTCCATTTCAACCGTGCCGAAGACTGGTTTTATCATCTCAGGCATAGTACGGGCGTTTACGATGCGCTGGGTAAAAAGCATACCGTTATCAGTATCGAGCAGATCAACCATACCGGCAGAATAGAACGCAACGGCGTCGATTATCATTTTTTGAATTACCGGAAAAAAAAATTATACTTCCCTACAAGGTTGCACCGGTATATTAAAGCGTTATCTCCCGATGTGATTGTCGTACATGGAATGCATTTCCCGCTGCAGGTGTTGCAGTTGAGGGCCCAGGTGGGCCGACACGCCCGGATCATCCTTCAAAACCACGCGGATCAGCCGGGCAGCGGGAAGAGAAAGATCCTTCAGACCCTGGCGGACCGCTCGATCGATGCCTATCTGTTCGTGAGCAAAGAACAGGGAGAACAATGGGTCAGCCGCGGCATCATCGCCAACTCCGGAAAGATACGGGAAGTGATGGAAGCCTCTTCTCTTTTCATTCCTCAGGACCGATCGTTGGCCAGGAGCCGTACGGCAACAAGCGGAGACCCGCTGTTCCTATGGGTGGGACGTCTCGACCGGAATAAAGATCCGCTGACCGTCCTGGAGGCTTTCATCCTCTTTGCGAAGATCCATCCTGCCGCTCGTTTGTACATGGTCTATCATACCGAAGAATTGTTATCGGAGATCAGGGAGTTTGTCGCGGCGACCGGCGTGGGAGATGCCGTCGTTCTGGTAGGAAAAATCGAACACCAACAGCTGCAGGACTGGTATAATGCGGCCGAATTTATTCTTTCGGGCTCGCACTATGAAGGCAGTGGTATCGCCGTCTGTGAAGCGATGTCCTGCGGGTGCATACCGGTGGTCACCGATATTTCTTCTTTCCGCAAGATGACGGGTAACGGCGGCTGCGGCATCCTGTATCCGCCCGGGAATAAAGACGCCTTGTTGGCCGCCTTGCTGGAGACCCGGTCTATGGACAAGGTGAAAGAACGTCAAAAAGTGTTGGATCAATTCCGGTCGGAACTGTCCTTCGAAGCCATCGCCGGGGGCATCGACGCCGTAGCCTCGTCGCTGTAGGAGAAGAGTTCCATCATTTGCCGGACACTTTCATCCATGGTGAACAGCCGCACGGATTCATATACCGTTCCTTCATCGAGCAAGAGCTTCCTTGCCAGGCCGATCATTTCTTCGATGGTCGGCACGACATGCCAGTTCTTCACCGGGGAACCGACAGCATCGCAAAAGCTGATCACATGCGCACCGGCATAAAGGGCTTCCAGGCATACGGTGCTAAAGCCCTCGTAGGAGGAAGTGTGGAGCAGGATACGGCTCCGCTGCATGAACCCTAGGGCGGCCTGGTGCGATTGTCCCCCGGCGACCCTGACCAGGTCGTCGAGGCCGAGCCTGTCGATCATTTGCTGCAATCTTTCCTGTTCAGGGCCCGTTCCGCAGAGCACCCCGCAAATGGAAGGCAGGTCCCGGGACAATTCCTTCACGACTGTGACGAAGAGATCATAACGTTTGAGCGGGATCAGCGAGCCGACGCCAAGCAGATCGATATCGCGCTGCATCCCGCGGTTCGTGAAGAGAGAAGGATCCACACCGTTGGGGATGACATGGGCGGGACGTATGCCATAATTCCTTTCGAATTCTCCGGCAAGAAAATTCGACATGGCCACCAGCTCGCCGCTAACCGGTCTGATCAGGGGAATGAAGACGTTACCCTTTCTGGCGTCCTGGCCCAATATCCACGCGAAATGCCGCAGGCCTTTCCATTTTGCGTAGTATTTGCCGGCGAGCGCGCAGCCCGTACACCAGAAGCTAAGTACTCCCACCATCCTGGTGTTCCGCCGAAGAAGATTCATCTGGCGCCATGCGGCAAGAC
>Ga0134126_10014071_pt1 | contig 10100 bp, 8 predicted proteins | sample KB31752_FD_96881 | JGI IMG/M metagenome (GOLD analysis project Ga0134126, IMG submission 96881) | Terrestrial soil microbial communities with excess Nitrogen fertilizer from Kellogg Biological Station, Michigan, USA - KB3-175-2 | ecosystem: Environmental > Terrestrial > Soil > Unclassified ...
AAAATGGATGCTGCCGGTCGCTTCATCGCGGGAAGCGGTCAATGGCTTGGCGATGTCGTGCATCAGGATGGCCCAGGGAAGCGATGGGTCGGCGTCCGCCGGGATTTTGGTGAGCATCAAAACCAGGTGATTGAACACGCTGCCTTCGGGATGAAAATCAGGCGATTGCTCGCAATGAATCGTGGCCGCCACTTCCGGTAAAACATGTTCGAGCAATCCGCTATCGCGCAAGAGCACGAGGCCGCGCGAAGCCAGTGGTCCCAGGGACGACGGCGCAAATAATTTTATCAACTCATCCCGGATTCGTTCGGCGCTGATGAGTTTGATTTTCGCTGCGTTTGCCTGGACGGCGCGAAATGTCTCGGGCTCGATTTCGAAATTCAACCGCGCCGCCAACCGCGCGGCGCGCAGCAGGCGCAAATGATCTTCCGCGAAGCGTTCATTGGGCATGCCGATCGTTCGAATGATGCGCGCCTTCAAATCCTTTTCGCCGCCGACCCAATCGTGCAATTGCTCGCGCACCGGATCGAAGAACAATCCGTTCACGGTGAAATCGCGCCGCTCCGCATCCGCTCGCGCATCACCGAACCGCACGTGTTCCGGGTGCCGGCCATCCTTGTAATCGGCCTCCGCGCGAAACGTGGCCACCTGAAATTGGTGTTCTTTTTCGATGACGACGATGACGCCAAATTTCCGGCCGACCGCGATGGTGTTTTTAAAAATGTTTTCGATCTGCTCCGGCAAGGCGGAAGTCACGATGTCGTAATCGTCTGGTTCGCGGCCCAGCAAGAAATCCCTCACCGAGCCGCCGACCCAAAACGCATCGAAGCCGGCCTTTTGCAGCTGCTGGACGATCCCGGTGGCTGTGGTGCGCAGTTCGTTTTCCATTTTCAAGGTTACGATAGACAATTCGCTGGCGATTCGCACCGAATAACCGGTGGAAATTCCGGCGGAAAGCGTTGAATGTCCTGTTGGGCATCTGGTTGATGATTTCCGCGTTCGTGCTGGTGCCAATGGCGGCAGTTCCTTTCTGGAACAGCATTATTCTCGGCATCATCATCGCCGTGGCAGCCCTGGCCGCCAGCGGAATGCGCCGGCCGGCCAGTCTTCCGGCGCATACTCCGCATGCTCCATAAATTGCGGGGTTGCTGCTGGAGACAATCAGAGGAAATCCTGAATTTGTTGGAATTGTGAAAAGGCCGCCAGGGTTGGGCGGCCTTTCGTGCATCCGGCGCAGTTTTGAATCTTGAACCGCAGGTGGTCTGGTTTTAAGTTTTCAGACTGAAATGAACGGATCTCCGCCTGTCGTTGCCGAACCTCCGCTGTTACCTGACGCAAATCGAAAATCCGGGCGGCATTTCTTCGCGGTTCTGTTTAGCTTGTGTGTGGCTCTGTTTCTCGTGGATGCCGTTCTGTCTCTCGTGGATGATGTGCTTATTGCCGGGTTTCAATTACACATCCTTTCGTTGATCCGCGGGCTTGTTGCCATGGCCGCCATCGCGATGGCGATTGGCTTGTATGCGCTCATTGGATTCGCTCCCATCGCACCGAAACGGTCGCTCCTTTGCATCCCTGCTTTTTATTTGGCGAGTGCGTTGATCCTGTTTCCGCTGGCGATTTATTGGTACGGCGAGATCCAATTGTTCGCCGTGGGCCTTTCGATTTGTCAGATGGTTCTCGGGGTGGGAATATTGTATTCGTTCCGCCGCGGCAGCAAACCTACCTGGCCTTTGGTCCCCGAAGACCGCGTGGAAGTGCGGCGTTTCCACTGGCGCGGGCCATTTGCGTTCGTGCTTGCCAATGTTTTTGTCCTGCTGCCCCTCGTGGTCGTTTATGTATTCCTATGCACGGCCCGGGCGGTGGCTCATTTCAGCGAGGGTTTCATGGCCCTGCATCCGTCGGGCTTCACGGTGCAGGTGCGAAAATATGTCCGTGATGATGGCAAGGTGATCGAGTTGTTCCCGATGGCACACGTCGCCAACGCGGCCTTCTATCAAAAAGTTTCCCAGACCTTCCCGACCAATTCGCTCATCCTGATGGAAGGCGTCAGTGACAACGATAATTTGCTGACGAACAAAATCAGTTACAAGCGCATGGCCCGGTCCCTCGGTCTGGCGGAGCAAAAGGAAACATTCACGCCGCCAAGCAACGAGGTCGTCCACGCCGACGTGGATGTGAGCCAGTTTTCGTCCGAGACGATTCATTTCCTGAACGTGGCGATGACGTTCCATTCCGAGGGAGTGAACGCGGGGAGTTTCATGAAATTTGCGCAATTCACGCCGGCGCCGGGTTTTGAGAAGCGGCTCTTCGACGATATCCTGCGGAAGCGCAACGAACATTTGCTTGCGGAAATCCGTTCCCACTTGCCGGAGTCAAACAGCATCATGGTTCCGTGGGGCGTGGCCCACATGCCGGGCATTGCCCGGGAGATCCAAAAATCCGGCTTCCATCTGGCGGAAAGACACGATTACACAGTCATTAGCTTTGGTGGCAGGGGTGCGGCCAAACCCCGGTGAAATGCTTCCATTTACGATTTACGATACACGATTTGCGTTCGTGCAGGCATTTTTGAGCTTTGGAACGCATTTTGAATTCGCGAAAATTCGTGCGATTCGCGTAAACTCCGCACCATTTTCTGCAAAAATAATCCTTGCAACCAATAATTTCGCTGGTAGTTTCACGGGCTCCTTTTGAAAGGAAATTTGTTATGGCAAGAATTTGTGAACTGACAGGCAAACGCCCGATGAAGGGCAGCATTATCTGGCGAAGTGGTAAAGCCAAGAAGGCCGGCGGTATCGGCACGCACGTGACCGCCATCACCAAGCGCCGCTTCATGCCCAACCTCCAGCGCGTAAAGGCTGTGATGCCGAACGGCGAGGTCCGCTACATCCGCGCTTCGGCCAGTGCGATCAAAAAGGGTCTGGTGGTGAAGGCGCCCAAGCGCACCTGGAAGAAGGAAACGGCCAAAGCCTAAAGCTCTCCCGGAAATTTAAAAAGCGTTGAAGCGAATTGCTTCAACGCTTTTTTGTTTTTCGCAGGTCTGGCGACGCTGCGGCCAAATTGATTGAAAGTGGCGTGGTCTGACGGCGTCGATCTGCCTCGGTGAACACTAAGCCCCGTTGTCCTCCACGTTTTCCATGAGTTTCGATGCCGTCACGCGGAGGGCTTTGGCGATACGGATGACGCTCAGGATACTGGGGTTTCTCACACCGCGTTCGATCCCGCTAATGTAGGTGGGGTCAAGGTTGGCTCTCTCGGCAAGCGCCTCTTGAGTTAATTTATTTTCTTCGCGCTCTCGGCGAACGTTTTTTCCGAGCACGTTCAAACCCTGACTTCGGTTTCCCATGCGGCTATTAGTTCACCTTTAGTTTAACGATAAGTCTACAGACTATAAGTCAGATTTCATAGGAGATTCGTGATTAAATTAATTAAATGAAGCATGAGTAATATTGCTTATAAGCTTATAATCGGCTGAAGTGCCCAAAAGGTATTCAGCGCGCGCCGCCGGTGACCGGATTTCAATTGGGCGTTCTCGTGCGTCGAAGATCAAAAGATTCGAACGGATAATTGCTCGTCAGAAATCTCTCCAGACCGACGCAACTCGTACTCCCCCGGAAGGTGGATTGACGAACCGGAGGTCCTCCCGCAAAGATGTCACCTTACGCGGCGAATCATCGTCCATTTCTGAATCGAAGTTGTTTTTAATTTATGAAAAACCTGGCGCTTCTCGGCTTCCTTGCTGTTGTCACTCTTACTGCCAGTGCGCAGGAGCAAGTAATTTCTCGTGGCGTTCGCGCCGCGGAACTCTCGCCTTCCTACATTTTGGATTCGATGAAAAAAGTGGCGGACTGGCAGCTCACGAACGGCTCGCCTTCCGATAACCATTACACCCGGAATGGCTGGACCTGGGCCGCATTTTACGATGGCGTGATGGCCCTCGATAGCATTGCCGGCACGCCGAAATATCACGATGCCATGGTGGAGGTTGGAAAGAAATTCGATTGGCAGCCGGCAAAGAAGATTTATTTCGCCGACGACCAGGCGGTGGGCCAGATGTATCTCGAGCTTTACATGAAGGATCACGATCCCGCGATGCTCAAGCCCATCCAGGACCGGTTCGATTACATCCTGGCGCATCCCAGCAGCGACAGTTTGGATTTCAAAAAGAGGGGCAAGGAAGACCGCTATTGGTGGTGCGATTCGTTGTTCATGGGGCCGCCGGTTTGGGCGCGCCTTTACAAAGCCACCGGTGAGAAAAAGTATCTCGATTTCATGGACAAGGAGTGGTGGGCCGCGTCCGATTTCCTGTATGACACGAACGAGCATCTTTTTTTCCGCGACAGCCGTTACTTCACGCAAAAAGAAGCGAACGGGAAAAAAGTTTTCTGGAGCCGCGGCAATGGCTGGGTCATGGGCGGCCTTGTGCGCGTGCTCGAAATGATGCCTGCGGATTATCCGAGCCGGCCGCGTTATGAAAAGCAGTTCAAGGAAATGGCGGAAAAAGTCGCCAGCGTGCAACAACCGGACGGCCTCTGGCACGCGAGTTTGCTCGATCCCGCCTCTTATCCACTGAAGGAAACGAGCGGCTCGGGCTTTTACGTGTTTGCAATGACATGGGGCATCAATCACGGGCTCCTCGATCGCGCCACGTACGAACCTGTGGTCCAGAAGGGCTGGGTTGCGCTTGAAGGTTGCGTGACACCGGAAGGCAAACTTGGCTATGCCCAGCAAGTCGGCGCCGATCCGAAGTCATTCAAGCCCGATGATTACGAAGTCTACAGCGCCGGCGCGTTCCTGCTGGCTGGAAAAGAAATGTACGTGCTGGAGCACGGGAAGGTTAAATAGTTAAATAGGTCAAATCGTGATTGGTTAAATGAGTGGCACCCCAAACTGATTTAACAATTTAACCAATCACCAATAAAAAAATGCAAATCCGCTTTTCACCGAATCAAAACGATTACACAAAACTTTGCACCGACGGGCTGCGCGCCAATTTCCTCATCGAGACGCTGTTTGTCCCGGGCAAAATCGAACTCGTTTACAGCGACGCAGATCGCGCCATCATCGGCTCGGCGGTCCCGACTGGTTCCGCGCTGAAACTCAGTGCCGATGCCGAATTGCGCGCCGCGTTTTTCTGCGAGCGCCGCGAGTTGGGCATCCTGAACATTGGCGGCAGCGGCGCAGTGGAAGTCGACGGAAAAAAATACGAGATGAACAAACTCGACTGCCTCTACGTTGGCCGTGGCAGCAGGGAAGTTTCGTTCACGAGCAAGGATGCCGCGAAGCCCGCGGCATTTTATCTCCTCAGCTACCCGGCGCATGCGGCGTATCCGACGACGCTGGCCACGATGAAAGATGCCGCGCCGGTCGAACTCGGTTCGCTCGCCGATGCAAACCGCCGCACGATTTACAAATATATTCATACCGACGGCATCAAGAGCTGCCAGCTTGTCATGGGCTTCACCAAATTGCAGGAAGGCGCCGTGTGGAACACCATGCCACCGCACACGCACACGCGGCGTTCGGAGGTTTACATTTACTTCGATGTCGACCCGAAACGGCGCGTGATGCATTTCATGGGCACGCCGCAGCAGACGCGGCATCTCGTTGTCGCCGATCGACAGGCCATTATTTCTCCGAGTTGGTCCATTCACTGCGGTTGCGGCACTGGCGCTTACACGTTCTGCTGGGGCATGGGCGGCGAGAACCAAACTTTTGATGATATGGATCCGGCGCCGATTGTGCAGTTGCGGTGAAGAATTAACGCAAAGGCGCAAAGAAGCAGGGGCGCGGGATGATGAATTGATGTTGCAAGTTGCGTAGTTGCGTCCTTTGCGCCTCCGCGTCTCTCCGTTAAAAATAAAAATTATGATTCTCGACAAATTCAAGCTGAACGGAAAAGTCGCCATCGTCACCGGCGCGGGACGCGGGCTGGGGCAGGGCATCGCTGTTGGTCTCGCTGAAGCGGGCGCGGATGTCGCGCTGGTGGTTTCCGCGACCACGCACGATGAAACCGCCAGGCAAATCAAAGCACTCGGGCGGCGCGTTTGCCAGATTCAAGCGAATCTCCTCCATAAGGATTCCATTGCGAAGATTGTCGACACCACGGTGAAGGAACTCGGCGGCATCGACATTCTCGTGAATAATGCGGGCATCATCCGCCGCGCGCCGCTGTTGGAATTTACAGAGCAGGATTGGGACGATGTTGTTCAAATCAATCAGAAGAGTTTATTTTTTCTGGGGCAGGCCGCCGGCAAACAAATGGTCAAGCAGGGCAGGGGCGGGAAGATCATTAATGTTGCCTCGATGCTTTCGTTTCAGGGCGGCATTCGCGTGCCTTCGTATACCGCATCGAAAAGCGCGGTCATGGGCCTCACGCGCATCATGGCCAATGAACTCGCCGCGCATAACATCAACGTGAATGCCATCGCGCCCGGCTACATGGAAACGGACAACACCGCCGCCCTGCGCGCGGATGCGAAGCGCAACGCGGAAATTCTCGCGCGCATTCCCTCCGGCCGCTGGGGCACGCCGGAGGATTTGAAAGGCGCCGCGGTTTTCCTGGCTTCCGCCGCCTCGGACTACATGCAGGGCTATACGATTGCCGTGGATGGCGGCTGGCTCGCCCGGTAATTTACCATGTGCGATTTTCGATTTACGAGCGCGTGAAAGAGGATGCGGTTCGTAAATCGTATATTTCAAATCGAAAATCGATTGACCGTGTGGGCTCAAAAAGTCCAATCTGGCAAACGGTTCTGAATTTTTCGGAGCAACACTTTGAAGAACCACTGCAAAATGAAATTTCCGGTTGGGCCGGCTCACCGAGGCGGCTGCGGCCGGAGATTTTGCAAAACCATCCTTCCTGATTATGCCTACTGAATCGTTACCTGCCGGCCAGAGCGCCTCTCCCAGCATTCCTGCCCCGGGTGTGCGGACCAATTATCGATGGGTCATCTGCGCGCTGCTGTTTTTCTCCACGACTGTCAATTACATGGACCGCCAGGTCATCAGCTATTTGAAGCCGTTTTTTTGCATGGCGGTGGATCACGGCGGTTTTGGCTGGACCAATTCGCAGTTTTCTTATCTTACCTCGTTTTTCACCGGCGTGTACGCGTGCATGACGATATTTGCAGGGTGGTTCATTGACAAAATCGGCACCAAGCTCGGCCTGGCGCTTTCGCTGATAACGTGGTCAATCTTCGGAATCGCGAACGCATTCGTCGGCAGTCTGCTCTCAATGCACATCGCCGTGCGCAGCCTGTTTGCAATCGGCGAGGCCGGCAACTTCCCCGCGTCCATCAAGACCGTCGCGGAATGGTTTCCAAAACGTGAGCGCGCGCTGGCAACGGCGATTTTCAACGGCGGCTCCAACGCCGGCGCCATGGTCGCCGCCTTCGTGGTTCCGTCGATCATGGTCTGGTTCGGCTTCGAGCGTGGCTGGAAAATCGCCTTCATCGCCACGGGCGCGATTGGTTTCTTCTGGCTGATTTTTTGGTTCGCTTTTTACAACCCGCCCTCGAAACATCCGCGTATTTCCAAGGCGGAACTTGATTACATTCACATTGATGACGAAACGGCCGCCGATGTGCCGACGGGCGACAAGATCGAGAAGGTTCCGTGGGCTCGGTTGTTCGGTTATCGCCAGCTCTGGGCATTTTTCGCCGGCAAATTCATGACGGACGGCATTTGGTGGTTTTATCTGTTCTGGCTGCCGGACTATTTGATCAAGCAATTCAACATGACGGAGAAGGACGTCCGCCTCCCCACGTTCATCGTGTACGGCGTGTCGATCGTCGGCAGCATCTATGGCAGCAGCATTCCTTTGATGCTCATCAAGCGCGGCATGCCCGTTTACAAAGCGCGCATGACCACGATGTTCATCATAGCGGTTTTTCCGCTGGCCGTTTTGCTGACTCAATACTTCGGCAACGTCAATCATTTCGGGCACTCGGCCGCTTTTCTCGCGGTGGCGATGATTGCCATCGGCGCGACGGCGCACCAGGCGTGGTCGGCGAATTTGTTCACCACCGTTTCGGACATGTTCCCGAAAAAGACCATCGCTTCCGTTGTTGGGATCGGCACGATGGCCGGCGGCATTGGCGGTGTGATCATTCAACTGCTGCAGGGGAAATTGCGCGACGCTTTCATCCAGGCGCCGCAAACCGCGTATTTCATCATGTTCATTGTCTGCGCGCTGAGCTACCTGATTGCCTGGGCGATCATGAAGGCGCTTGTTCCGCGGCATAAACCCATCACGGATCTTTAATCGGCAATGAGCCAGCAAGTGTATTTGGGCGTCGACCTCGGCGCCGAAAGCGGCCGTGTCATGGCCGGGCTTTGGGATGGGAAAAAAATGCAGTTGCAGGAACTGCACCGGTTCTCAAATGGCGGCGTGCCCATGGCCGATTCGCTTCGGTGGAATACGGTCGGACTTTGGAAGGAGATCCAAACCGGCCTCGGCGTGGCAGGGAAAAAATTCGGCAAATCCGTTGTGTCCGTCGGTGTGGATACATGGGGTGTTGATTTTGCTTTGCTTTCCAGGAGCGGCGAACTGCTGGGTCTGCCGTATCATTATCGGGATGCCCGCACGCGCGGCATATTGCCCAAAGTATTCGCGAGCGTTCCGCGCGAGGAAATTTTTGCGGCCACCGGCCTGCAGTTCATGGAGCTCAACACGCTTTATCAATTGCTCGCGCTCCAAAAGCACAGCCCGGAATTGCTGGCGACGGCTGAGACGCTCCTGATGATGCCGGATTTCCTCAACTTCTGCTTGTCCGGCGCGCGCGTGAGCGAATTCACCATCGCCACCACGAGCCAATGTGTGAATCCCAGGAAGCGCGCCTGGGCCACGGACCTGCTCCAGAAATTCGACCTGCCCGCAAAGATTTTTCCAGACATCGTGCCGCCCGGAACGCGCGTCGGCCAATTGCGCGAATCGCTCGCCGAACGCACTGGTCTGGGGCCGATCGCGGTTGTGGCCCCGGCCACGCACGATACCGGCTCCGCCATCGCCGGCGTCCCCACAAAAAACACCGGCAAGCCGAATTGGGCCTATCTCAGTTCCGGCACGTGGTCGTTGCTCGGCGTCGAAGTGCCGGATGCGGTTCTTTCGCCGCGCGTGCTTGAATTGAACCTGACGAACGAAGGCGGCATCGATGGCACCTATCGCCTCCTGAAAAACATCATGGGCCTCTGGCTCGCCCAGCAATGCCGCCGCGCGTTTACTGAGAAGGGCAAAGAATATTCCTACGAGCAACTCGTGCAAATGGCGGTTGAAGCGCCTGCGTTCCGCTCGCTCGTGAATCCGGACGATGACCGTTTCCTGAATCCGCCCGACATGTCGAAGGCCATCCAGGATGTCTGCCGGGAAACCGGCCAGCCGGTGCCCGAGACCGAAGGCCAATTCATGCGCTGCGTTTTCGAAAGCCTCGCGCTCACTTACGCGAACGTGCTTGAAGGCCTCGAGGAGCTGGCCGGAACGAAAATCGAAGCCGTCCACATCGTCGGAGGCGGTTCGCGCAATAAAGTCCTCAATTCATTTGCCGCCAGCGCATGCGGCCGGCCGGTCATTGCTGGGCCGGTGGAAGCGACCGTTCTCGGCAATCTGCTTGTTCAGGCCCGTTCGCACGGAGAAATTCATTCGCTTGCCGACATCCGCGCCGCCGTCCGCGAATCCAGCGAAGTGGTCCAATTCGACCCCGAAAACACCTCGGCGTGGAAGGATGCGCGCGGACGCTTTGCGGAATTATCGAAGCGCAAAACGTGATTGGTGGAGCGGCGGCCTGTGACCGCCGCCGATTTGGTGGGGCCAGATTCCCGGCGAGCCGCCGTCGTGTTAGTTCATCTTCGAGTTTTGGCTCGCGAGTACGCTCGCCCCACCAACCGTTGTGAGCAACATTGCCGCAAACTTCATTGACGGCGCCACCCCAGGCCCTTCAAATTCTCGCCTGTATGAAAGCCGTTGCGAAGGCCAATTCTGTTTTCCCACGACCCACGACCCTCGACCCCCGGCTTCGTTCCGTTCCCACCGTCGACGCCATCATGGCCGAGGAGCGCGCGGCTGCGTTCACCAAGCGCAGCATCAAGACCAGCGCGAAGCT
>Ga0134126_10014073_pt1 | contig 10100 bp, 9 predicted proteins | sample KB31752_FD_96881 | JGI IMG/M metagenome (GOLD analysis project Ga0134126, IMG submission 96881) | Terrestrial soil microbial communities with excess Nitrogen fertilizer from Kellogg Biological Station, Michigan, USA - KB3-175-2 | ecosystem: Environmental > Terrestrial > Soil > Unclassified ...
ATCACCGCGACCCGGCGGCTGCGCAGCGCGCCGCAGCCGCCCGAGGTCATCGTGCTGACCACGTTCGACGCGGACGAGAACGTGCTCGGCGCGCTGCGGGCCGGCGCGAGCGGCTTCCTGCTGAAGGACGCGCCGCCCGCCGAGATCGCCGACGCGATCAGGCGCGTCGCGGCGGGCGACCCGATCCTGTCCCCCGCCGTGACCCGCCGGCTGATGCGCCGCGCGGTGGTGCAGGAGAACGCGCGGGAGCGGGCGGGCCAGCAGCTGGCCGCGCTGAGCCCCCGGGAGCTTGAGGTCGTCCAGGCCATCGCCGAGGGCCAGACCAACGCCGAGATCGCGTCATCGCTGCTGATGAGCGTGCCCACCGTCAAGGCGCACGTGACTCACATCCTGACGAAAGCGGGCCTGTCCAACCGCACCCAGATCGCTTTGCTCGGCCACGACGCGGGCCTGGCGTGACCCGCCACCCCTACCAGGCGATCGCTCCCCCGATTACCTGCATGAAGCCCTTCGGGAAGCGCAACGGAGTGGACTTTCCGTGGCTGATCACGGCGATCAGCGCGCTCTTGCCGTTGGCCTGGGCGTTGCCGTTGGACAGGACCTGCCATTCCGCGATGATCGTGTCGCCGGCTGGACTGGCCCACAACGGGACGTTCACGTCGTTCGCATTCCTCGTCGAGAGGTCGACCCGGCCCGGCCCGGCGCCCGCCACCCCGGCCCCGAGGGGATAGGTAATAAAGGAGCTGTCCGTCGAGCAGGTGAACGTCTCACCGTCGGCGCTGATCACGGACGGCCGGTTGAGGTAGATGCCGCATGTGTTGCTGTCGCCGAGCTGGACGTTCCGGAGGACCGTGCCGTCCGCGATCAGGTCACCGCTGGCCGCCCCGCCGAGGTCCAGCCTGCGCACGGTCTGCCGCTGCACGTAGGCCTTGCCTGAGAGCGTGGCCTCGCCGACCGTGGCGAGTGCGAGTGCCTGGTCGCCGTCGATCCAGGTCAGGGTCGGTGTCATGGCGAGGCCAGGCAGCGCGAGGGACGGGTCGGTCGTGGTCCACTGGCGCAGTAGCCTGCCGGTGGCGACCGAGAAGACCTTCACGGCCAGCCCGCTCGTGCCGGAGAACTCGGACAGGGCGAGTTCGGTGCCTGAGCTGGACAGCGCAACAGGGAACGTGTCGCCGATCATGAGGGCGGACTTCGCGTACCCCACGGGCTGCGGCTTGATGGGCAGGGGAGTCATGGTGGACGACGTGCCGGGATCGAGGCGAACCACGTACAGCTTGATGACGGTTGACCCGCCAGAGCCAGCGCGGCCCGCGACGACGAACGTCCGGTCGTCGCCGGCCGCCGCCACGTTCAGCAGCTTTACGCCGCTAGGGGCGTCGATCACTTGCAGCCTCTCCCCCGTGAGCGAGTCACCCAGCGTCAGCACGGTCGTCCCCTTGGGGGGCTGCCCGGGAGACGTGGTGGCCTGCTGCTGGATAGCCGCGTAGTACCGGGGAACGCCGCCGGGGCCCGAGGCACCGGGACCAGCCACGGTGACCTCTGCGGTGGGAACCACATTCCGGTTAGTGCCGATGGAAACCGCGCCGCCGACCGGCATGTTCCTGATGACGACCAGCGTGACGGCGAGCGCCACGACCGACGCGGCGGCGCTGACCGGGGCCAGCCAGGTCTGCCAGCGCCAGGCCCCGTGTTGGCGGCGGCTCGTCCGGGCTGATGAGAACCCGGCCACGAGCCGCAGCGGCGGTGCCTCCGTCACCGTGTGGGCGAAGTCGCGCATGGCCGCTGCGGTCTCCTCGGCAAGCCAGGAATCGTCCCTGCGCGGGTCCCTGTCTTCGTTCAGCACAGCCCCTCCCTGAACATGCGGCCGAGCGCCGCGACGGCGCGCGAGGTGGTGGACTTGACGGTGCCGCGGCTGACGTTCATGACCCGGGCGGTCTCTTGCTCAGACAGTTCGAGGTAGAACCGGCACACGAGCGCCTCGCGCTGCCGGACGGGCAGCCGCCTGAGCCCCGCGAGGATGCGCCGCCGGTCCTCGCTGATCAGCGCCATGGCTTCCGCGGACGGTGGTTCCCCGAGGTCAACTGCGGCCACCCAGTCCCGCTGGCTGCGGCGGGACCGCCGCCGCAGCGCGTCCCGGCATCCGTTGAATACCGCAGAACGGAGGTAGGCCACTGCCTTTTCCGGCTCGTTGAGCCCCTGCCAGTGGCGGTACATGCCGAGAAAGGCATCTTGGACGACATCCTCGGCCGCGCCCCGGTCGCCGAGCATAAGCAGCGCGATCCTGATCATGCCGAGGGCATGCGCCTGGTAGAGGGCGGTCACGGCACGCGCGGCATCCTCGGCAGGCGGCCTGTGCGGTCGCCCGGGCACGCAGAAGTCGGTGTCCACTGTGTCCACGGGATAGAGACGACCGAAGAGCGACCGGGTTGCTCCAATCACCAGAAATCATTGTCCCGGATTGGCGGACCACCGGATCGGCTAGCGGGGCGGGACTTCGATCCGGTCGAGGTCGGCGGCGACGACGATGTCGCCGTCGTAGGCGGCGGCTGCGTCGCGCAGCAGTTGCGCCGTGTCCGCGTAGCGCTGGGAGAAGTGAGTGAGGACCAGGCGGCGGGCACCCGCCGCGGCGGCGATCTGGCCGGCCTGGCCGGCGGTCAGGTGCGCGTAGCCGTCGGCCAGCGCGGCGTCGGCGTCCGTGAAGGTCGACTCGCAGACCAGCAGGTCCGCGTCATCGGCCAGCTCGAAGGCGGCGTCGCACAGCCGGGTGTCCATGATGAAGGCGAACTTCTGGCCGCGGCGGGGCTCGCTGACGTCGGCGAGGTCGATCCAGGCGCCGTCCCGGGCCAGCCTGCCGTCGCGCTGCAGGCGTCCGACGTCGGGGCCCGTGATGCCCCGGGCCGCCAGCGCGGCCGGCAGCATGCGGCGGCCGTCGGGTTCGATCAGCCGGTAGCCGACAGCGGGAACGCGGTGCGACAGCGGGCGGGCCTCCAGCCGGAAGGCTGGCCCCTCGGCGAGGACGGCGTGCTTCTCCGGCACATGGTGCTCGCGCAGCGACAGCGTGTCGTGGAACAGCGAGATGTTCCGCATGCGGTCGAAGATGTCGGCGCCGGAAGCCGGGTAGGCCACCTCGACGGTGGCCGTGACCTGGTCCAGTGCCATCCGCTGCAGCACACCGGGCAAGCCCAGGCAGTGATCGCCGTGGAAGTGGGTGACGCAGATCCTGGTGATCTGGTGCGCGGTGACGCCGGCGAACAGCATCTGCCGCTGGGTCCCCTCGCCCGGGTCGAACAGCAGCCCCTCGTCGTCCCAGCGCAGGAAGTACCCGTTGTGATTGCGGGCGCGCGTCGGCGCCTGGCTCGCGGTGCCGAGGACGACAAGCTCACGGTTGGCCACGGACCGACCTTAGTACCCGAGAGGAACCTGTCCGCCGCACGTGCCCTAGGGAAGGCAGAGGTGCATGCGGTCTACTGGTCTCGTGGAAAGCGATTCGCCGGAGCAGCCGGTGACTGCCGGACCTGCCGTGCCGCTAGGGACAGTGCTGCGGGAGTGGGGGCGGATCGGCTGCATCGGGTTCGGCGGACCGCCCGCGCACATCAGGCTGCTGCGGCAACTGTGCGTTGAGCGTCGCGGATGGCTGGACGCGCGCGAGTTCGAGGATGCCATCGCGGTCTGCAACCTGCTGCCAGGACCTGCTTCGACTCAGCTGGCCATCTTCTGCGCCTGGCGGCTGCGGGGCCGGGTCGGCGCGCTGGTCGGCGGTGCGGGATTCATCCTTCCCGGCCTGGTCGTGATCCTCTCGCTCGCGGTGCTGTTCGTGGCCGGGTCGCCGCCGTTGTGGGTGCTCGGGGCCGGGGCCGGCGCGGGCGGGGCGGTACCCGCCGTCGCGGTGCAGGCCGGCTGGTCGCTGCTTGTGCCGAGCTGGCGCAACCGGCGCGCTACGGCGCGCTGGCTGGTTTTCCTCGCCGCCGGGCTCGCGGCCGCCGCGGTCATCGGCGAGTGGCTGGTGCTCGTGCTGCTGGGCTGCGGGGCGGTTGAGCTGCTCGCCCGTTACCGCGCCGCTGGCGGAAGCGATGGCCAGCCGGGCGGAGCACGCACCCGTTCCTCTTACTCGGACGGATCCCGCAACCAGGGGAAGTTCAACGCGCTGGCAGCGGCCCCCGGTCTTGTGCTCGCTGTTGGCGGCGGGGTGCTCGCGTCGGTGGCCTGGGAAGCGTTCAAGGTCGGCGGGCTGTCCTTCGGCGGCGGGTTCGTCATCATCCCGCTGATGCAAACCGACGCGGTCAACCACTACCACTGGATGACCGGCGCGCAGTTCCTCAACGCGGTCGCCCTCGGCCAGGTCACCCCTGGGCCCGTGGTGCAGACCGTCGCCGTCGTCGGCTACGCCGCGGCCGGGATCGCCGGCGGGCTGCTCGCGTCCGCCGTCGCCTTCACGCCCTCGTTCCTGCTGGTGCTGTTCGGCGCTTCCCGTTTCGCGCAGATCCGGGGCAACGCCCGCGCTCGGGCGTTCCTTGACGGAGCGGGGCCCGCCGCCGTCGGCGCGATCCTCGGGTCCGCGATCACCCTCGCCCGGGCGCTGACCCACCCTTGGCAGTACGCGGTGCTGGCGGGCGCGCTGATCCTGCTGCTCCCGCTGCGCCGCAGCGTGGTCCTCACCCTGCTGTCGGCCGCCGCCGTCGGCGTGGCGATCGCGCTGGGCACCGGAACGGTCGCACCGTGATCAGCCAGGCGTTGAGAACGGTCAGGGGAGGTGGCGCTGGTAGTCGTCCGCCCGTTCCCGTGGTGTCCAGCCGTGGAAGATTCGCGCGATCATGCTGTCAATTCTCGGTGGCCCGGGCGGAGGCGGCAAAGCGGTCGGCTAGCGCGATGACGAGGTCGCGGAGCTCGTCCGGTCGTTCGATGACGAAAGGCAGGTCGAGCGAGGCGAGCAGCGGGGGCAGCCAGTCGAGGCGTTCGGCACGCAACTCGACGCTAAGCCAGCGGCCGGCTTCCGGAGCGGCGCCGCCCGTCGCGGGCAGTTCCGTCACCGTCGCGACGCTGGCGGGGAGCCTCGCCCGGAGCTGGGCGAGGGTGCCCCGGACGCGCAGGGTGACCTGGTGGCGGTAGGGGGCCTGGGCGAGTCCGGACAGGACGCGCTGCGCTGGGTCGAGGCTGGCGGGCGGCTCGAATGAGCCTGGCAGGGCCCGCGCCTCCGCGATGCGGTCCAGGCGGAAGGTCCGGTCTTCGCTGATCCACGGGTCCACGCCCGTGACGTACCACCGGCCCGAGTGGGCCACGAGCCCGTACGGGTGCAGGGTCCGCTCACTGCGGCGGCCGTCGGCCGCCGTGTACCTGATCGAGAGGGGACGGTGGTGGCGCACGGCGTCGGCGACGGCAAGCAGGACTCCCGTCTCTGGCGCGGGGAACTCGCCGGGGGCGGCGGTGAACGCGAGGGATTCGAGCACCGTGGCCAGCCGTTCAGCGAGCCGCGCGGGCAGCACGCGCCGGATCTTGGCCGCGGCCGTCTCGCTCGCCGTGCCCGTCGCGGTCAGCAGCCCCGTCCGGCGGCCGGCCGTCAAGCCAAGCAGCACGGCGAGCGCCTCGTCGTCGCTCAGCATGAGCGGCGGCATGCGGTACCCGGCGGCGAGCCGGTAGCCGCCGTACCGGCCGCGCACCGACTCCACGGGCACGTCGAGGTCAAGCAGGTGATCCACGTACCGCCGGACGGTGCGCTCGTCGACGCCGAGCCGGTCGGCCAGTTCCGCCGCCGTCCGGACGCCGCCTGACTGCAGGAGTTCAAGCAGGGTGAGCACGTGGGCGGTCGGGCGGGCCATGCTTAAAAATCTACCGTTAATACCGGGCGGGATCTGTCCGGTATTAGTCCTAGCGTGGGTTGCGTAAACGGTTCCGCACCTAGGAGGTCATCATGGACTTCGTCTCGGTCCGCATCATCACCGGCGATATCAAGCGCCTCGTCGGCTTCTACGAGCAAGCCACGGGAGTGCCGGCGGCCTGGTTCACCGACGACTTCGCCGAGCTCAGCACCGAACACGCGACCCTCGCTATCGGGAGCACCCGCACGGTTCCGCTGTTCGCCCCCGGCGCCGCGCGGCCCGCCGACAACCGCAGCGTGATCATTGAGTTCCTCGTCGCGGACGTGGACCAGACGCACAAGAACCTGGCCGAGTTCGTCGACGACTTCGTGCAGCCGCCGACGACGATGCCGTGGGGCAACAGGTCACTCCTGCTCCGCGACCCCGACGGCAACCTCGTTAACTTCTTCACCCCGGTCACCGCGGCCGCGATCGAGAAGTTCGCCGTCCGTTAACGGCTATCCGGGCAGGTCCTTCGTCAGGATTAGGCCGTATCCGCTGAAGCCGGAACCGGAGTAGAAGCCGACGGCCTGGGTGTTGGCGGCCAGTATCGGGGCGAACAGGCAGGTCACGCCGCGTTCGATGGCGTGCTGTTCGGCGGCCGCGACCAGGGCCTTGCCGATGCCCCGGCCCCGGTAGGGCGGGCCGGCCTGATCGAAGGCGTCATCAGCTACTGGCCGACGCGGCCGTCTATGCGTTCGCGGAGGAGGTCGGCGTGGCCGTTGTGGCGGGCGTACTCCTCGATCATGTGGACGATGAGCTCGCGCATTGAGACCGGTTCGCCCTCGCTGTCCTTGCCGACGAAGTCGAAGTCGTGGTCGGCGATGAACTCGTTGGCGAACTCCATCTCGGCCCGCCACGCGGCCCAGGCCTCGTCGACGACCGCCTGGTCGGCGACCGCGCCGTTGAAGTCGCCGTCGGGGTCGTCGGCGGTCTGGTAGCGGTTGTCCTCGGCGTTGTCGGCGAAGCGGATCCTGAACCACTTCCGCTCCACCTCGGCCATGTGGCGGACCAGGCCGAGCAGGGACATCGTGGACGGCTCGACCGCGCGGCGGGCCAGCTGCCCGGCGTCCAGGCCCGCGCACTTCAGCTCCAGGGTGAGGCGCTGGCAGCGGAGGAACTCGGTCAGGGTCGCCCGCTCGCCTCCTAGCCTCGGCCCGCCCTCGCGGGGGTCGTCGACAGGGTCGATGAAGAGGTCAGCCCGGTGCTGCGGCGTAGTCATTCGGCTAGGTTATCCCGGCCGCCGGCGCGCGGTCACGCCGCATTTCCCCCGCCGGGGGCCGTCAGGCACTCCTGCGCTGACCTGCGAAAGGCCGCCACCAGGCGGCCGCGGTCGGCGGCGCGGGTCGCGAGGACCACATGGCTGGGCGCGACGCCCTCAAGCGGGATCGTCAGCAGGTCAGGGCGGAGCTGGATGCCGTGCAGGCCGCCGGGGACGATCGCGACCGCCTCGCCTGCGGCGACGAGCTCGTTCTTGTCTTCGATGGCCGCCACGAGCGGGCCGTCGGGGGCGGGCGTGCCGTCAGGTCGCGGGTCGATGCGCCAGTACGCGTTCCAGGCGGGGTCTGGCATCTTCGGGATCGGCTCGTCCGCGATGTCGTCCAGGGTGACCGATTCCTTGCCCACGAGGCGGTGATCGGCCGGAACCATCAGCAGGCGGGGCTCGTCGTACAGGATCGTCACGTGCAGGCCGTCGGTGGCCAGCGGCAGGCGGGTCACGGCGGCGTCCACGCGGTGGTCGAGCAGGGCCGCCCGTGGCTCGTTCCACTCCAGGTGCAGGGTCTGCACGTCCGCGTCGGGATGCTGGCGGCGCAGCTGGCGGACCGCGGGGGTGATGATCAGGCCCGGGGTGTAGCCGATCGTGATCTTGCTGGGCTGGGCAGCGGCCTTCGCTGCGGCGGCGGCCTGGGCGGCGGACCGGAGCAGGGCCTTCGCGCGCGGCAGGAACACCTCGCCCGCCCCGGTGAGCCTGGTCCCCTGGGAGGTGCGGTCGAACAGGCGGGCGCCGAGCTGCTGCTCCAGGCGGCGGACCTGGCGGCTCAGGGACGGCTGGGCGATCATCAGCTCGGCGGCGGCGCGGCCGAAGTGACGGTGCTCGGCGACCACGGTGAAGTAGCGGACCAGGCGCAGGTCAAGGTCGGCGGGGAGGAGCGGCCCCTGTTCTTCTGCTGACACCCCTCCAGGGTAATCGGCCGGCCACGCAGCGCACGCCGCCGCGTGCGCCCGGCATGCCGATTTACCTGCCGTGATGCCTGAAGCGTATCGCCTGGTACGCAACAGGTCTTGGACGCGGGCCCACCCCGGCGCGCATCGTAGAAGTACCGGCCAGGCACCCTCGCAGCGGTGCTCGTCCAGCGGCCGGCGCAGGTTTTCATACCCAAGCGAAGGACCTTCATCATGCGCGTATTCGTCACGGGCGCGACCGGGTTTATCGGGTCCGCCGTGGTCCAGGAACTGCTGAGCAACGGGCACGAGGTCGTGGGGCTCGCCCGCTCTGACAAGTCAGCCGCGGCCCTGGGCAAGGCCGGGGCCGAGGTCTTCCGGGGCACGCTGGAAGACCTCGACAGGCTCACCGAAGCCGCCAAGAACGCCGACGGCGTCATCCACACCGGGTACATCCACGACTTCTCCCCCACCGCCAACCCGGCAGCGGCAGTGGCGGTGGACGGGGGCGCGATCGCGGCCTTCGGCGACGCCCTCGCGGGCACCGGCAAGCCCCTGGTGATCGCCGCCGGGCTGCCGACCGTGCCGGGAGTCACCGTCACCGAAGACGACGAAATGCCGGAGAACCCCCACTACCCCCGCGTCTCCGAGCGGGCCGCCGCCGCGCTCGTCGACCGTGACGTGCGGGTCTCCGTGGTGCGGCAGCCGCCGTCGGTGCACGGCGCGGGCGACCCGCACTTCGTGACCGCGTTCGTCGGCATCGCCCGGGACAAGGGGCTGTCCGCCTACGTCGGCGACGGCGCGAACGTGTGGTCGGCGGTGCACCGGCTCGACGACGCGCGGCTGTACCGGCTGGCCCTGGAACACGCGCCCGCCGGGACGCTGCTGAACGCGGTCGGCGACGAAGGGGTCCCGTTCCGGGAAATCGCCGAGGTCATCGGCCGTCACCTGGACGTGCCGGTGAAGTCGCTCACCGCCGAGGAGGCGCCTGGTCACTTCCCTGGCGCGTTCGCGCTGTTCGCCCAGTTCAACGCACCGGCATCCAGCACGCGGACCCAGCAGCGGTTCGGCTGGCGGCCGGCGCAGCCGGGGCTCATCGCGGATTTGGACCAGGGGCACTACTTCACCGTTCCGGACGACTCCGCACGGTAGCGGCAGCGGCGGGAGACCTTAGCCACTGACCACGGTAGCTAGGGTCTCCCGCACGTCGCGCCGCCCATACCGCGCTATAAAGGCTGCATGCGGACTGACGTTGCCATCATCGGGGCCGGCCCGGCCGGGCTGCTGCTCGCTCATCTCCTCGCGCAGGACGGCATCGAGTCGATCGTCGTCGAGGCGCGGACGAAGGAGTACGTCGCCGCGCGGATCCGGGCGGGCATCCTGGAGAGCTCCAGCGTCGACCTGCTGCGCGCCGTGGGGCTCGGCGCGGGCGTCGAGGCGCACGGCGACGAGCACCGCGGCATCTACCTGCAGTGGCCGTCCGAGCGGCACCACCTGGACTTCGTGGACCTGGTCGGGCGCAGCGTGTGGGTGTACGGGCAGACGCAGCTGCAGGCCGACCTGGCCGCGGCCAGCGAATCAGCCGGGCGCACCGTGTACTACGGCACGTCCGGCGCGGCGCTGCACGACCTGGGCACCGACCACCCGTACGTCACGTTCACCGACGCCGACGGCAACGCGCAGCGGATCGACGCGGCGGCGGTGGCGGGGTGCGACGGGTCGTTCGGGCCGAGCCGGGCGGCCATGCCCGCCGGCCAGCGCGACACGTGGGAGCGCGTCTACCCGTACTCGTGGCTGGGCATCCTGGCCGACGTCGCGCCGTCCACCGACGAGCTGATCTACGCCTGGCACCCGGACGGGTTCGCGATGCACTCGATGCGGTCCGCGACCGTCAGCCGGCTGTACCTGCAGGTACCGAACGGCACCGAAGCCCGCGACTGGTCCGACGGCCAGATCTGGGACGCGCTGGCGACCCGGCTCGGGGAGGGACAAGACGGCTGGCACCTGGAATCCGGGCCGATCACTGACAAGAGCGTGCTGCCGATGCGGTCGTTCGTGCAGTCGCCGATGCGGTACGGGCGGCTG
>Ga0134126_10014074_pt1 | contig 10098 bp, 8 predicted proteins | sample KB31752_FD_96881 | JGI IMG/M metagenome (GOLD analysis project Ga0134126, IMG submission 96881) | Terrestrial soil microbial communities with excess Nitrogen fertilizer from Kellogg Biological Station, Michigan, USA - KB3-175-2 | ecosystem: Environmental > Terrestrial > Soil > Unclassified ...
ACTGTCGCGCCTTCAAACTCCCAGACCAAGCCCTTCATGACTCGGCCAAGTATTACAAATTCGAGTAAGTGGGTCTTCGCCGGAACTTTCCTTTCGAAGCCCATTCAATTGCTAACGAATGTATTCCTCGCCCGAGTATTGGGACCTGCGAGTTTTGGCGTGATGGGATTGGCAACCTCGATGGCGGTTACTTTTTCCCTCATTGCGGGCTTGGGTTTAGGGGACGCCTCGTATAAATACGTTGCGGAGTTTTATCGCGCGGATAGAGCTCAAGGAACCCGTCTGGCCTCAGTAATTGTCTGGACTACAACTCTTTTCTCATCAGCGTTTTTCCTGATGCTATGGTTGCTGCGCGGTCTATGGGCACCGTCGGTCTTTCCGCCCTCAATTCCGAGTTTAGTTGTAGCTCTCTGTTTGTGTCTCGCCTGGTTGAATCTACTATTTGCAGTTCTTGCCGGAATCTTCGCCGGACTTCAACAGTTTCGTGAGTTTACAATATTGAGTGTCTTACAAGCGGCTGCAGTCGCCTGCTTTGCTATGCTGCTCGGCCTAAGCGGCACAGGGGGTGCACTGCTGGGCTATGTAATTGGTTCGGCTCTCGCAGTTGCCTGGGGACTTTGGAAACTATTTAGCATCGATCGCGGACTTCTCTGGCGGCCATCACTTGTTTCATTTCGTGAGTTGGTGCGAATACTGAACTTTTCAGCTCCGATCTGGATTTCATCCTTTTCTTTGACTCCAGTTGTAACTCTTACTTTCATCATATTGGCACGAATGCCAGGAGGTGATTACCAACTGGGTCTTTTCAACACGGCCAATGGCTTGCGAATGTTGATAGTGATTCTACCAAGCGTCATTGCCACGGTAATTACACCCGCGTTGATACAGGAGGGAGGGAGTAAAGGAAATAGAGAAGCGTTCGGGACATTGCTCGACAAGAGCTTTTCCGCTCTTGCCCTTACCACTATTCCTTTGCTGTTGATCTGTTTGTTCCTAAGCGATCTATTGCTATCTATCTATGGAAAAGCCTATGCCGGCTCATTCCGCCTCTTTATGCCGTTGGTAGCAGCAGCGGGAGTCGGAGCCCTTGGCACTCCGCTGGTGACTGTGATGATGGCCAAGAACAAGACTTGGTGGTCGCTTCTTTTTGGTCTATTCAAATCCTTTTTTCTACTTCTGTTGTGTTGGCTCTGGGTGCCAACACACCTCGCGATGGGACTGGCTTGGGCATTTACGATTTCGGAAGTTGTTTTCTACCTGATGACTCTCGAGTTCTGCATCAATAGCGGGACGCTGCCCGCATCGATTCGTTTGGAGTTTTACTCCTCAACAATCGCGATTGGCCTATTTCTGGTGTTGGCGCTGTGGTTGCCTGATATTGTCCGTTGGGTGAGTGCAATTCCGTTGGCCGCGGTTGCATTAATACTCATCCTGCGTTCGGATCGGGACCTTGCAAAAGCGCTGCCCAGTATGGTGCCAACAGTATTGCAGCCGAGCGCTCAACATCTTCTGAGTCTTATTGCCAACTGAAGAAGGCACGGGTCTCGGCTGTTTGATGTTATTGGCTATCTATCGCTGGCTTCTCAAGATGCCCGCGTTCAAGGGAAAATCCCGAATTACCGAAGGATGCAGGAAAATTTTCTTTGCGCCAAAAACTTACCGCATAATTCATGGGTTGCGAATGGATATCGATGGCTTCGACTGGATCCAATCCGAGATACTGCGCGATGGATGTACCGAGCCACTTACGTGTGCCTTGATGGGTAAAGTTCTCGCAAAGGGAGATACTTACGTAGACGTCGGCGCGCAGTTCGGATTGCACACGCTAGTGGCCCGTCACTTCGTCGGGCCCGAGGGAAGAGTAATCGCTATCGAACCACAACCCTATAATTGTCATAAACTCTTGAACAATTGGCGAGTCAATGGATTCGAAAACCTGATTCTTTATGTGGGTGCGATTGGCGCTTATGACGGCAGCATCCGACTGCACATGCAGTCTGCTACGGATACCTCGCGATTGTCTCTTTGTTTGACACCCGTCAACGATATGCCGCAGCAGTTTCAGGTTCCCATCAATCGCTTGGAAACGATCTTGGATCAAGTCCAATTCGATAAAGTTCGACTGCTCAAAATTGACATAGAGGGTTATGAGTTGGAGGCCATCGGCAGCATCGGCAAGTATCTTGATCTGGTCGAGCACATCATTCTCGAAGTTCTCCATGCTGATTCCGTTCTTAGTGAGAGATCAAAAGATCTCATTACCCTGCTTAAGACCCACGGTTACGTCCTCAAGACTGTTGAGGGAAAGCCATGGGAGAAGACAAATCAAAGTCTGCCGGAAAACAACTTATGGGCGTCGCGAATTCGAATGATAAACTAGGAGTTAAGAAGGAGCGCGTTATAGCAAACGATATCAGCCCAGCGCTTGCCGCTGCGGTTGAGAGTTCTATGCCAAGGTCAATTCTAAATGAAATGGGTACACTGGGCTCAGTCTGCGCCTATGAAAAGGTTTCTGACTCCAGAGTGTCTGGTTATTTTTGTTCTTCCATATTTTATCCTGGTTACAGACTACATAAGATCCGGCCCAAATTGCGGCGACATGAAAAGGTGCCTCCTTACACATCGTCACTGGACCTTGGGCCAGACAACGTTGGTGCATTCCTGGGAGCAAAATAGGTGATGCACTCGACACGCGACCCTCGGGAAACTGATATCCCTTGCTTCCGCACATGAAATCGCCGAGGTTCTTGTACCAAGCTGTGCCGAATGCTGTAAGAGGTAGCGTCAAAGCTGCGCTTAACAGTGTTCTCAGGCCCGTGGGGCTGGAGATCAACTCCACCCTCAAACAGCGGATTGAAGATGGGCGCTTGCATAAGCTGCAGTCTGCTGGACATTGGAAAACTCAAAAATATGCTGCAGGGTTGGCAATAGATGAAAAGAAAAGTCTGCGGTTTCTCAGTGACACCTGTCGTCCCTTTCGAGCCAATTATTCACGCTTCCCGATAAGCTCAAATGGCGGCAATACTGGGTACTTCCTTAAAAATGGTTGGTTTGAGTCGGTCGATGCGGAAATGCTTTATAGCGTGCTAAGGAGGTTCGAGCCCGTGAGAGTTGTGGAGGTTGGCAGCGGTTTCTCAACTGGCGTGATGAGGCAGGCAATTGACGATGGCAAACTCGAGACGAGAATTACGAGTATCGATCCGCAGCCTAGCAGGGGCGTTAGATCTTACACTGATGAATACATTAGCTCACTGGTCGAGGATGTTGATCCTGACCGAATCGTTCAGTCGTTAGAAGAAGGCGACGTCCTCTTCATAGACTCAAGCCACACGGTGAAAACTGGCAGCGACGTAATTTACTTGTTTTTAGAAATACTGCCGAAGCTAAAACCGGGAGTACTAATTCATGTACATGATGTGTTCTTCCCGTTTGATTATCCTGAGGAGTGGGTCTTGGATGGCTGGGGTTGGAACGAGCAGTACCTCGTCCACGCCTTTCTCGCTTACAACCAAAGTTTCGAGATCCTTTGGCCCGCGCGTTATATGTGGGAACGCCGGCACGAGGCCGTCATAGCGATGTTTCCATCCGCGAAAGGCGCGGGCAAAGTGCCGTCCAGCCTTTGGCTAAGGAAAGTTGTTTGAGCAAGTTGATCGTTTCAAACGGTGAGCCTCCAATTCCTCGCGTGTCGATGGTTGCTGGTAATAGTAAGCGAGTCCGTTAGCCTGTGACTATGAATCAAAAGATTCTGTTTTCGCATCCAGGATGCCCGCCATTTGCGCAGCAGGCAGCTCGAGCGCTCTATGAGGCGGATGTGTTATCAGCTTATGTGACGAGCTTTACTTACGATTCCAGTGACTGGCTGAGCGCGATTATGAAGCTCGGGATGCGCGCCGTTTATCCTGATCCAGAGAACCAATTGTCTCGACGCCAAATCACGGAAGTTCCGCAGAGTCTGGTGAAGGCGCATCCTATCCCGGAAATAATTCGCACGTTGGCGTCAAAATCTCCCCTCGGGCCAATTGCCGCTGACATGATTTGGGAGCGGGCAGAACTTTGGTTTGACAAAACTGTTGCGAGAAAACACTTGAATGGTGAGCGAGCTGTTTATGGTTACGAGCACGCTGCAAGTGAAACCTTTCAACGTCAGAAAAAACGCGGCGGGCTTTGCATCTACGATATGCCCATCTGCCATCATGCGAAGTCATCGAGCTTGTTGAAAGAAGAGGCCGAGGAATTTCCTGAGACGCAAACCTCGCTCGACATTCGACGCAAACGCGTTGCCCCGCGTGTGAACGCTCGGAAGGATGCGGAACTTGAAATCGCTGATCTCGTAATAACACCTTCAAGTTTCGTTAAAGATTCGCTCACTGAGCAGGGTGTGCCCGACGCGAATGTGCGAGTAATACCCTTCGGCGCCCCTCCGGTCGTCAGAGTAGAGTCGAAGAAGACAAGTCGGCCATTTATTTTTCTGAGCGCTGGCAGCCAATCGGTAAGAAAAGGTACGCACTATCTGCTTGAAGCGTGGCGAAGACTTCGGCCTGCGGGAGACGTTGAGCTGTGGCTGGTAGGGCCGATGTCTCTACCGGGTCGGCTCCTGGATAATCTCCCAGGTAAGGTAGTCATACGTTCAAGCGTACCGCGTCGTGAACTGTTCAGCATTTACCAACAAGCCTCTGTATTGATGCTTCCTTCGCTCTGCGAAGGATTTGCGCTTGTCATTACCGAAGCAATGGCGAATGGCTTGCCCGTAATAACGACTCCCAACTCGGGAGCGTTAGGATTTCTTACCCACGGGAAGAATGGTTTTATCGTTCCAATCCGCGATGCTGAGCGCCTTGCCGAAACCATGCAATGGACTATTGATAATCCGGAAGGCATTGCAGAAATTGCGGCCAACGCGATCGACCGTGCCGGGAATTGGCAGTGGAGCGACTATCGCGCAAAACTCGCAAGCGAAGTCTCGGATTTCCTGGCTCGCTCATCGAATTAACTCCACATGCTGGGCACGGTCGACAAGATAAAATATTTCCTTTGGGCCGGATCCCGGTATCCGTTCTCAGAAACGTCGTGCGCCTCGTGCAGCAGTGAGGATACCCAAAAAATAGTACGCAAGGCGCTTGTAACAGTACTTTATGAATGCAACGCCTGCGGTCTCCGATTTCGCGTTCCCAAAGACAACGTTGCGAGCAGCGAAGAGTTCTATCAGCGAGCCTATAAGCAGGGTTCAACGACGGACTATCCTACGCCCTCAGAACTTGATCGTCTAACCGCGACCGGCTTTAAAGACAGTAACAAGGATTTTGCCACGTACATTGATGTCATTCGGGCTGTGGGTCTAAAGCCTAATGCCGTCACTCTCGATTACGGGTCATCCTGGGGATACGGAAGTTGGCAGTTGCGACAGGCTGGATATCACGTCTATTCCTTCGAGATCAGCCTGCCTCGAACGGCATATGCTCGGGAACACCTGGAATGTGTGATGTTGGATTCTCCGGAGACTTGTCCGGAGAAGGTAGATTTGTTTTTCAGCGCACACGTTATCGAGCACTTACCAGATCCTAACCTTCTTTGGCAGGTGGCCTCTCATACATTGAAACCTGGCGGTACCGTAATTCTGTTCATGCCAAACGGCGATCCGTCTCGCGAGAAGACCGATGCTCGCGCCTACCATCAGGTTTGGGGGAAAGTGCACCCGTTGTTGATATCCGCGAAGGCCCTGGACGCGATGGCAAACGCGAATGGTTTCTCGGGCCACGCTTACAGCTCGCCTTATGATTTACAGCTCATAACCACTCATCAACAAGGTGATCTTGGCGGCGAGGAGCTTCTCTACATAGCCAAGAGATTAAAGTGAAGAATGGGGTGTTGAATGTCTAGCGTAGCCAACCTGGACCAGGACCGAAACGCACTAAAGCGAGCAAGATTGCTGCGCCGAGGAAAGATTGCGGTGAAGCGGATTCTATTTCCGGGTCTCGATCTCCACACACGTTGCCGCTACAAGTTTCTTCCGGACCTTTTTCGGGAAGGAAACATTGAAACACTCGACGCCGGTTGCGGGAATGGTGCTCTGAGCTACGCCGCTTACAAGAAGGGAAATCGGGTTCTAGGCGTATCCTACGTCAAGAGGGAAGTGGATGATACGAAGGAGCTTTTCTCTCGACTGGGAATACCACGTGAACGAATCGAACTCAGGGAGCTAAACCTCTATAACCTGCAAACTCTGAATTGCAAGTTTGATCAGATCATCTGTAGTGAGACTCTCGAGCACATTAAACGGCACGAGGAGGTTGTTGAGAGTTTTGCCTCGATGTTGAACCCAGGAGGTCGGCTGGTGCTTTGTTGTCCAAACGCCCCGCATCCGGAAAATGCTCTTGGACGTCAAGATGTACCTGAGGATGGGGGCCATGTTCGCGATGGCTACACATTGGAAAGTTACCGCCAACTTCTGGAGCCGGCGGGATTAGAAATCATCAGCCACTTAGGACTTGGCTCACCTCTACTCTGCAAGGCGGACAACATGGTGAGAAAAGTCAGGAACAAACTGGGGGATGGGTGGTCAATTCCGCTGTTCCTCCTGTTGCTTCCGCTCACCCTGCTCGACTATGCGAATCCCAAGGTGCCTCTGTCGCTAGCGGTAGTTGCCGAGAAGCGCTGAATGCGAGTTTGTCTGATTGGTGCAACTCATCCAAGTAGTAACCCGCGTCTACTCCGCGAAGCGGACTCACTAGCTGAAGCTGGCCATGACGTGCGCGTCGTAGCCCCCACTTTTATGGAAGACCTGGGGCTAAGGGACAGTCGACTGGTTGCAACTAGAAAGTGGACCTTTGAGAGTTTCGACTTTCGGCCGATTGGATGGACGGGTCGCCAACGGTCCTTTGCTGTACGTGGTCGCAAAAGAATTGCTCAAACGTTGTTTACCAAGTTGCGGAGCCAATCACTGGCTGAACACAGTTACACGTTGGCTTTGAGAGAATTAAGACAGCTGGCTGGCGGTAGTCCAGCTGACTACTTCATTGCTCATTCTCATGCCGCGCTGCCGATTGCCGCCAAGGCTGCGCATCGATGGAATGCGAAGCTCGGATTCGATTGTGAGGATCTTTTGTTAGAGTTCAATGACGGGTCAGAGCAGATTGTGCGGCGCATTGAAGAAAAATATCTACTGGATTGCGAATATGTGTCAGTACCCTCCGAGAGCATCGCTCGACGAATGGAGCAACGATATAGTCTCAAGAATTTAGTAGTACTATATAACGTGTTTCCGTCAGCGCTCACCCGTGATATGAGGCCGCCGAATGAGCGACCAATCACAGACATCTTGCGTCTTCATTGGTTCGGTCAGACCATCGGCGCCGGCCGGGGGATCGAAGAGGCCATAGAAGCAATGAAGTTGTTGAACAGACCGGTTGAACTACATCTGCGAGGCAACATCGCAGATGAATACCGAGCTTCGTTAGAGAATCTTGCGGGACACTCATTGGGTGCATTTCTCATATTCCATCCAGCGGTGGATCACGACGAATTGATCGGGACAATGGAGCCCTTTGACGTAGGGCTGGCACTGGAGAGTAACCAGCATCACGGGTATGCCCACACAGTTACCAACAAGTTATTTTCCTATATGATCGCTGGCTTGGCTGTTGCTGCGACGGACACTTACGGTCAGCGCGAAATCATGAACCGGTTCCCTAACGCCGGCCTTTTGTATCCGGGTGGTAATCCGGAGGCGTTGGCAGACGTACTTAGGGGATGGACTGACGATCGCAAGGCTCTGACTATTACTAAACAGGCTGCGTGGGATAGATCACGCGCGGAGTTCTGCTGGGAGTTGGAAGCCGAGAAGTTTTTCTCAGCCCTTGGACTGCCCAAGAACGGGTTTAATTCGTATATGAACGGCCAATCACTTAGGCTAGGGAGCAATTAGGCCCAATGGTAAGTCCGCATAGGATCGAGATCACAAATGAAGGCGAGTAAACGAAATCCATTTGGGTGGAAGCTAAAGAAGGCCTTGGCCTTTGGCGTTCGCTACGTCAAGGGTTATTTCAGAAAAGGACGCTTTACTCCTCCAGCCGTTCCGAGACTCTCCTTAGAAACGACAAATATCTGCAATGCCAAATGCGTCTTTTGCGCGAACCCTATCATGCAGCGAGAAAAAGAACCGCTGGAGGTTACTAAGTTTAAGAAAGCGGTTGACGAGTTTGTTGCGTTGGGTGGCACAACAATCGATTTCAATGCAACTATCGGGGATCCACTGTTAGATCCGTACCTTCTGGAGCGAGCCAGGTACGTCAGGCAGTTTCCGCAGTTTGCATCTTTGGGGTTTGTAACGACATTGCAGTGGTTGCACCGTTATGATCTGAATGAATTCTTCGAGTCCGGGTTCACATGGTTATCAATCTCAACAACTTTGTCGGGCCGGGAGAAATATCTGGAGTTCTTTGGGGTGGACAAGTACGAGCCGATGCTGAAGAACCTGGTCACGCTTATTAAGGAAAACAAACAGCGAGGAGAGCCACTAGAGTTTTTTATCGGAATAAAACCAACTGACGAATCCGTCGAGGATGTTATGAACCATCCCGATTTTAAGTTGATCAATTCGATGGTGGATCAGGACCTGCCCGCATCGCTGCTGGACAATCAGGGAATCTATGTCGACGACTGGCTGGGGACCGTCGAACTGCCTTCGTACCTTAAGAAGCGGCCGCTTTATCCACGCGCCTTCCGACCTTGCCAGCTTCTCTATTCGGGCCTGATGGTCTATTCCAACGGTAATGTTGGCGCCTGCTCATGTCGTGACTTTGAAGCCACTAGCGAACTGATTCTGGGAAACGTTGGGGACAAAAGCTTGGGAGAAATGTGGGAAGGTGAGAAACTCGCCGGCCTGCGCTCCGACTGGCTAAAGAAAAATAAAGTGCCTGATATCTGCAAATCGTGTCGTCACTATTTGTACTAAGTGAACGGCGGAAATCGTTTCAATTCTCAACCTTTCACCACTGCCAATCGCCGCCTTATTAATGAAGACAGTATTAATCGTCGGCGCGGATTTTGCTCCCAGCAGTTTGCCCCCCGCAACGCGCATCAGATTTTTTGCTAAACATCTTCCAGAGTTTGGATGGAAACCTATAGTACTCACCGTAGAGCCGGAGCATTACGACTCGCCTGTTGATCAGGACAACCTGAAACTCCTCGCAGACTCGCTTGAGGTGGTCCGCACCGGAGCCTGGCGTTCTTCATGGATTCGGAAACTAGGAATTGGCGATATAGGCATGCGCAGCCTGTGGCATCAGTGGCAGGCACTGAAGCTTCTCTGTCGCAACACAAAGATTGATTTGATCTTCATTCCCGTGCCGCCCTATGTGCCAATGGTGCTTGGCCGCATCGCTTACGAAAAACTTGGCATTCCATATGTGATTGATTACATAGACCCCTGGGTAACAGAATATTACTGGAAACTGCCTCGAAGCGAGCGGCCACCCAAATGGCCCCTCGCTTATGCGATGTCGCGACTTTTTGAGCCATATGCTTTGAAACGGGCTAGCCACATTACCGGAGTCTCAAAGGGTACGACTGACAGTGTCGTGAACCGGTACAAACGCCTAAGATCGGAGGATGCGACCGAAATTCCCTATGGCGCTGAGGCCGGCGATTTTGAGCATCTCAAAAAGAATCCCCGCGCCAATCCAATCTTCGATAGCGCTGATGGCCTATTGCACCTGAGTTGTGTGGGAGCCTGCATCCCGTCTATGTACGCGACCGTACGAGCTTTGTTTGCTGCGGTACGTTTGGGTTTGGAACTTAACCTGTCCCTGTATAGCCGTTTGCGTATCCATTTTGTAGGTACGAGTTACTCGCCCAACCAATGGGGGCCACAATCCGTGCTTGCGCTTGCCCGGGAGGCCGGTATCGAGTCTCAGGTTTCGGAGCAGACCGCGCGCGTGCCATACCTGGACTCACTCCAGATAATGATCGATTCGCACGCGCTCTTCCTAGTTGGTTCGGATGAGCCGCATTACACGGCGTCAAAGATCTTTCCCTATGTGCTTTCGCGTAAACCGCTACTTGCTGTCTTCCATGAAGAGAGCAGTGTCGTCAAGATTCTTA
>Ga0134126_10014075_pt1 | contig 10098 bp, 7 predicted proteins | sample KB31752_FD_96881 | JGI IMG/M metagenome (GOLD analysis project Ga0134126, IMG submission 96881) | Terrestrial soil microbial communities with excess Nitrogen fertilizer from Kellogg Biological Station, Michigan, USA - KB3-175-2 | ecosystem: Environmental > Terrestrial > Soil > Unclassified ...
ATTGTCACCATGCCCCGCTTCGACCTGCCAACTTTCCTCCAAGTCATCCAAGATCACAGGGTGAATTATGCCAATCTCGTGCCCCCGATTATCCTGGCCCTGGCCAAGCACCCGTTGGTAGGCCAGTATGATCTCTCCAGCCTCCAGTTCGTCTTCTCCGGCGCCGCTCCCCTGGGCGACGAAGTGGCCGCCGCCTGCGCCGCCCGCCTGGGCTGCGTGGTCAAGCAGGGCTATGGACTAACCGAGACCAGCCCGGTCACCCATATAATGCCGGAGGCCGACGGTCCGATTAACATGGGTTCGGTCGGGGTGTGCGTGCCGCTGACCGAGACTCGCTTGGTTGATTCGGAGACCGGAAACGACCTTGGGCTCAACCAGCGGGGCGAGGTCTGGGTACGGGGGCCACAGGTGATGCGCGGCTACCTCAACCGTCCCGAGGCTACCGCCGCCATGCTGGATAGCGATGGTTGGCTGCGGACAGGCGACATTGGCTACGTGGATGACGAGGGCTACTTGTATATCGTGGATCGCCTGAAGGAGTTGATCAAATACAAGGGGCTGCAAATCGCCCCGGCCGAGTTGGAGGCGATCCTTCTCACCCATCCGGCCGTGGCCGACACGGCGGTGATCCCGATCCCCGACCAGGAGGCGGGCGAGATCCCCAAAGCCTTCGTGGTCCTCAAGGGAGAGGTCACGGCGGAGGAGCTACAAGCCTACGTGGCCGAGAGGGTCGCCCCTTACAAGAAGATCCGCCGGCTGGAGTTTTGCGCCCAGATCCCCAAATCAGCTTCGGGGAAGATTCTGCGCCGGGTGCTGGTCGATCAGGAACGGGCCGCCGCCGGCCCGGCGTAGAGGCCGTTCGGTAGAACTGGCAGGGATCACATCCGGCCTCAGCCGGCATCGTCCCTGCCATCCAGCCTCGGCCGGAGGTTCCGTGCCCTTCTACCCGGCGATTCCCAGCCTGCGGAGATTCTCCAGCGAACGTTTGGCGCTATCGAGCGAGGGCAGGGTGGGAGCGTCATGCTCGACGATCAGCCAGGCCGTGCCCCCCTCCGTGGCGGTGGCACTGATCGCCGTGATGTCGAGCGTGCCATCGCCCACCTCGGTATAGCGGCGATCGGTATCCATGTCTTTCAGATGGATCACGGGCACTCGCCCGGCGTAACGGCGCAGCAACGCTATGGGATCGAAGCCGGCATAGGCCGCCCAATAGACATCCAGTTCCAGGGTTACCAGATTCGGATCGGTGGCATCGAGCAAACGAGCCAGCAGCGTCTGGCCGTCATCGAGCGCGAACTCGAAATCGTGGTTGTGGTAGCCGAAAGTGACCCCCGCCGCGCGGGCCCGGCGGCCATACTCATTGAGCCGAGGGGCGAGGGCGGCAAAGAAGTCCGAACCCCGCTGCTCCAGCGGAAGCCAGGGTAGAAACAGATTCGGGCAGCCAATGGTGACACAGTAGGCAAGCTCACGATCGAAATCGGCTTCCAGGGCTGCCAGCCCCACGTGACTGGAGGCGGCGCGCATCCCCGTTTCGGCCAGCAGATCACGCATGTCCTCGGCGGATAGATCGCCATAGCCGGCGAATTCCACGGCCAGATACCCCAGGGCCGCCACTTTTCGCACCGTGCCCGCGAAGTCGCGCGCCGTCTCGTCCCGCACCGTATACAGTTGCAACCCTACCTCGGCCATTGGGTATGCCTTCCTCTTCGCCTTACAATCACCTGGGCTCCTCTTGCATGGTATCCGCTGGTCGCGTACGGTGAAGAGGGCTGCGGGGCCCGGTCACACGACACTCGCGAACCCCTTGTCAACGGACCTGTTTGTTTGAAAGGATCGAGGGCATGGCACCGGACGGCACCACACCAGGGATCGAGAAAGAACCCATGCTGCTGCTGGACACCACCGGCAGCATGAACTATCCTACCGCCGCCGATAACCAGACGGCCCGGAAGGATACCATTCACGAGGCAATCAGCCTGATCGTGCAGGAACTGGCCGCCGAGGATAGTCAGGCAGCACACGAGGAGGAAGGTGGCGGACTGAGGACCGTGACCTTCGCCGATGGCCAGGCCCACGATATTGGCGACCTCAACCCCGCCAACCTGCTCCAGAAGTGGGGCCAGATTCGCTGGGCGGGCGGAACCCGGATCATGCCCGGCTGGAATACCTTGATCGACGTCTACCAGGATGAGTTCGGCCAGGAACCGCCCGATTCACGTCCCTTGCTGATGGCTCTGGTCATTACCGATGGCGAGGCCGACGATACCGACCGGTTCGCCCAGGCGGTGAGCGGGGCCAGCGGCGGCGTCTACGTGGCAATTGCCTTGATCGGGTTCGGGACCGAGTATGATCGGGTGCTGGCCGCCTATCGGAAGATCGAGGAGAATAACGGGCACGTCAAGGTGCTGACCTTCGGCGGCGAGACCGATCCGCGGGTGATCGCCGACGCCCTGCTCCGCATGATCGCCTAGACGGATCATACATAGGTGAACTGGAACGCCAAACTCAAGGGGGCGCTCCTTGGCGAGGTGGATGGCGCCGACGTGGCCGCGCGAGTTGCCGGCGCCTATCCATTGGTTGAATTGCGTCGGCGGCTGGCCGATCAACGGCTGGAGGCGGAGCTCGCGCATCCGGGAGAGGAATGGCGGGTCACCGACGATCTGGCAACTCTGGAATCGCCGTTGTGGCAGGCGGAAAGTCTGCTCTCCTTGGTCCAGAGCCTGATCGAGGCGGAACAGGAAGCCCATCCAGACCGCCCCGCCATGATGTCGCCCGCCACGCACGACGAGGCGCTGATGCTCCTTGACCCCATGGATACCATTCTGGCCCAGGTAAGCACGGGGCTCGCCGATCCGGCGCGTCGGCCCGTCCTCGGCGGAGTCAACCTGATCACGCCCACCGGCCTGGGCCGGTACCAAAACCTGCCGCCTGCCTATCTGAAGGGGGTTCAGCGGGGCGCGGAACGGCTGGAAGGGACTACCCAAGCCGCCATTTCGGATCTCGAAGCCCTGGTGGGGCGATCTGGCGGGCCGGACTGGATAACCAACGGTATCCGCGCTCTCCGGGCCGATCTGGCAGGGGCGCAAACGACGCTCCAGGCCCTGGGGATCCGCGTATCCGCCCCCGGTGGAACCCAAGGCGGCGAAGCGGCCACCGTGCAACTGGCGCGGGAACTCTGGCAGGTCGTCAACGCCTATTTGCGCGCGGGCCAACTGGCGGTCGCGCCGCGCCTGATGCCGGGCGCCCCGCCCCTCCAGGCCCCAGCCCCCGCGTGGACCCCGCCACCGCCCCAGCCGTCGTGGGCGCCCCCGGCGCAACCGGAGTGGAACCCCCCACAGCCGAACTGGAACCAGCCGGCGCAACCCTGGAACCAGCCACCACAAAACTGGGCGCCGCCCCCGCCGCAATGGGAGCCGCCGCAACAGACCTGGGCCCCACCAGAGCAAACCTGGACTCCGCCCTCGGAAGAGCCGCCGCGCGCGATGCCCGAGATCGTCCCGACTTGGGAGCCGCCGGTCCAGGAATGGACTCCGCCTCTGTCCTCGGTCGAGGAACCGGCCCGGCCCTTGCCGAACATCGTGGTTGGGCGGCAGGCGCCTGAACCAGTCCGCACGCCGCCATCCCCTATCGAGGAGAAGCCACGTCCGCTGCCCCAGATCGGCGCCCCGGCGCCTGGCCCGTCCGAAAAGTCCCGGACGAACATGCCGCCAGTCAGGAGTGGTGTGCCCACCACCGGCACAGCCGAGCCAACGGCCCATGTGGCCGAGGAATCGGCCCGGAGCTTGCCGCAAATCGGTGCCACGCCGCGCCAGGGCGCACCGCCACCTGCCGGTGCCGGGCCGGCCGCGGCTCGCATTGCCGAGGATGCGCCCCGGCCCTTACCGCGGATCGGCGCCGAGGCGACTCCGGCATCGAGCACCGACTCCAGCCCAGCACGACCGGTACCGGACGCTCCCGCCACTCCCATCGCTGAAGCGACGACCAGCCTGCCGGCCACCGCGCGGACGATGGGGGAAGGACGGAAGATCGCCCGCGCCGAACGCTGGCTACTGAGCAGTACCGCGGCCCGCCGCGCCATGCGGGCTCGGGGCGAGGAGGATCGGGCCGAGCACGACCTGGCCGCGTTCTGGGACGCCAAGGGCTGGACCCTGAGTCCAGAAGACCAGGCGTATCTGGACGCCGTGGCCACCCTCACCGCCACCGGTAGCCTCGCTCCGGCTGGGCGCAGCCTCCCCGCCGCGCCCTTCGCGCCCATTCATGCCGTCCTTGGTCGCGGGGCCACGCTGTTGGGCCAAACCTTTCCCACCGGCGCCCTGCTGGCCTTCGACTACCTCCGCGGCCGCCTCCTCCGCGTCGAATCGACGGACGGGATCCCGGATTGATTCGGTCTGGGCTGGTGGTATTCTCATGGTAGGAGTGTTCCACTAATCGAGTTTGCCCCTAATCGTGTCTTCCCCCTCTTTACCTATAGGCACGCCCGGCTATTTTCCGTATACTCCAGTGGAGTAGCCGTCAGGAGATGCCGCTGTGATGGTGGACCGCCGGAGCGCCGTGCCTCTCCATCACCAGTTCAAGCGCTTGCTCCTTGAGCAAATCACCTCCGGTACGCTGGCTCCGGGTGCCCGCCTCGGCACCGAACGCGAATACGCGGCCCAGTTGGGGATTAGCCTGGCGCCGATCCGCCAGGCCCTGGCCGATCTGGCGCGGCAGGGATATCTGGATCGGTATAAGAGTCGGGGCACCTTCGTGCGGCGGCGGAAGTTGGTGGAGAAGATGACCGTGCTCCCTGGGGCTAGCGACGCCGAATTCGCCACGGACCAGCCGGTCTTTCTGGAGGTATTGCGGCTGGAGCGCCTAGCCTCCGAGCCGGTGGTCGCCGCTCGTCTTGGCGTGCCGGTCCGTACGCCGGTGGTGGTCGCGCGGAGACGCGGCAAGGTGAGGGGGGAGCCCGTCCTGGTGCTTACCTCGTACGTGGCCGCCGCTTACATCCCCTCCCTCGAAGGATGCGCCCGGGAAGACTTGTCCTTGCATATGATGCTCGTCACGGCCTATGGCCGCCACATCCACGGCACGAAAACCGTGATCGAGATGTCCCCGGCGGAGGATGAGATTGCCGCTCTCCTGGCTCTCCCCAGTGGATCGCCAATTCTCCGGGTGGAGCGCATCGGCTTCGGGAAGGATCGCGGCGTGCTGGAGTACGCGGAAACCCATTATCGGGCCGACCGGTATCGATTCCTGGTCGAGTACCGGTCAACCTAAAAGAGTCTTCTTCAGGTTATCCACGATCCTCCTTGGGATGGGATGCCTATCGTGGGCATACTTCTAGTACGCGAGTAGAGGTTGAGCACCAGGCTTTCCCGAGGTGAATGGGCGGAAAATGAAGGTTCTGCTGGCCGAGGATCCGGGCGCCCCCCGAGAGCTGTTCCAGCACCTTCTGCAACAGCGTGGCCATGCCGTGCACGCGGTCGCGGATGGAGAGACTGCCTGGCGCGTCTACCAGAGTGAAACCTTTCCCCTGGTACTGATCGGGTGCGCGGTTTCAGGCATGGATGGGCTAGAACTCTGCCGGCGGATTCGCGCCCTCCCGCAAGGAGCGCATTGCGTGCTGCTTCTCCTCACCGAAAAGAACGGTCACGAGGATCTGATCGCCGCCATCGATAGCGGAGCCGACGACTGTCTGCCCGTGTCCATGGCCGAGGACGCGGCCCTGGCCAGGATGATCGTGGCCGAGCGACGCGCGATCAAGCTCCTCCGCGATCGCTTTGGCGCCGCGCCGGCCCGGGCCCGCGCCGCTCTGCGGGCACTCCGTGAAAGCGAGGAACTTTTCCGCGCTGCCTTCCGCAACGCGGCCGTGGGGATGGCGCTCCTGGCGGCCGATGGCCTGGCGGCGCGGGTAAACAGCCGCCTTTGCGACATGCTGGGCTACCCCGAGGCGGAGGTGCTCCGCCGCTCTTTCCCTCAACTTCTCCATCCCGACGACCGCCCGCGTCTGCTCCGCTATCTGCAGCGGACTGGCGGCGCGCCAGACCATCATGGGGTGGAGTGCCGCTATCTGCGGGCGGACGGAGCGGCGATTTGGTGTCAGATCGCTTCATCCGCGATCCAGGACGAGAGCGGTCAGGTGGCCCATTACGTACTCCAGCTGATCGACATCACGGCCCGGAAGCAAGCGGAAGACTACCTGACGCAACTCGCGCACTACGATCTGCTCACCGGCATTCCCAATCGATCCTTGTTCCACCAGCGCCTCGCGCAGGCGATCAGCCAGGCCCGGCGTCATCAAAGCCAACTGGCCCTGCTCTTCGTGGATCTGGATGGCTTCAAGGCAGTCAACGATACGATGGGCCACGCGGCCGGCGATCTGCTTCTTCAGGTAGTGGCCGAACGGATCACTCAGTGTGTGCGAGCGGACGATATGGTGGCTCGGCTGGCTGGTGATGAATTCACCATCCTGCTCCCGCGCATCCGAGGCACCGAGGCCGCCGAGCGGGTGGCTCGGACGATTGTGCGCGAACTGGCCCGGCCAGTCGTGGCCCAAGAACGCATCTTGCACGTAACCAGCAGTATTGGGGTCGCGCTCTTTCCTGACGCCGGTCATGATGTCGAGACCTTGCTCGCCGCCGCCGATACCGCCATGTACGTGGCCAAGAGCCGCGGCAAGAATGGCTTCGCCTTTTGCCAGGTGGAGACCCGCGCGGCGGTGTGAGAAGGCGGCCTTCACCCATGCCGACCCCGCTTCATCCGCGCGATGCCGTGAGGATCGCGGAGGGAAACCGATTCCTTCGCCCAGGTCTGCTGGCCTGCACGGCGGCGCTGTTCCTGGCGGCCTGGGCCGGGTGGTATTTCTACGTCGATCCTTTTATTGAATGGCAACTGCTTGCCTACCCGCTTGCCCTGATCCTGGGGTGGTGCGGCGAGGGTTGGCTGCGTGGTGAGTCCATTCGAGGGCGCGTCGCGGGCCTGGGGCGAGGGATCTGGGCCCATCGGATCGAAATTGGCCTGCTCGTCCTCATCACGTTGGCGGATCTGGCGCTCCATCTGTGGCTGGCCACTCAAGATGCGTTTCTCCATGGCAGCGTACACGATGAAGGCTTCGTGGGCCTCAATGCCTGGCGGCTTAGCCACCAAGCGGCGCCCTGGCCGCTGTATAGCACCATGGGGGGAGCGGTCGCCATGTACCAGCCCTTGGGATGGCTCTTCCTCCACTTCACCCCCAGCATGCTCCTACTCCGACTCTCCGCGATCCCGATGGCGGTCGCGGTCGCGCCCGCGTTCTATCCGCTCGCCCGCCAGCTTGTAGGGGCTCCCGCCGCGCTCTGCGCCACGGCCCTGCTCGCCGTAGCCTATTGGCCAAACATGATGGGCAGCCTGGCCTTTGGTTGGATGAACGGCAGTGTGTTCCAGTGTCTGGGGCTAGCGCTGCTCCTCCATGGCCTCCGCCGCTGGAGCCTTACCGCCTGCGCGGCCTCGGGGATGGTGCTGGCGCTCTGCCTCTATAGCTATAGCACACACCGGTTGATGCCGATACCCGCCGCGCTCCTGCTAGTGCTCTTTCTTGTCCGGGGATCGGGGTCTCGGCGCCGCCGCTGGTTGCTGAGCGGGACGTGCGGCTTCGCCTTCCTGGTGACCGCCGCGCCATGGATCCGCTTGGTGACCACGGTTGATGTCTTGCTCAAGGGTGATGCCGGCTATATGACCCACTACTTCACCGATGCCTGGAGCCAGAATCCCCTGACCGCGCTGGGTGAGGCCCTGGGCAACGCCGCTTCTCTGAATCTGGCCCTGATCGCCCGTCCACTCGCTGGCGGATACCCCTACTTGGTGCTGCCGAGCGGCGGCTTGATCGATCCGCTCAGCGTGGGATTGATCCTTCTCGGAGTGCTGGGGGCCGTGCTCACCTGGCGGCGAACGGAATCCGTGGTGCTGCTCACGGCCATCGTTCTCCCGATTCCACCGGCGGCGATGGCGCTGGGCTGGCTGAGCGAAGTGTATCGGTTAAACGGGATGGTGCCGGCCCTGTTCCTGGCAGCCGCGCTCACCCTGGATCGCGTGGTCCATCTGACCCGAGCCCACGCCCGCGTGGGGATGGTGATCCTGTTGCTTCTCTGTCTGCTCGCCGGTGCCGTCAATATCCAGCGCGTGGTCTCGTTCGTCGGCGACTCCGGCACCATCTGCGGTGAGACCGATGTCTATGGCACCTTTCCCGCCGCCTACATCGCCCTTGCCGATCAGGTAAACGGGCTGGGTCCGACTCGCGCGGTGTATCTGGTGACCGACAGCGCCGACCCCAGGGTCTCGTATGGGCAGGCGTGGACCTGGCTGTTCCATCGCGCGTTTCCGGTGCAAGCCCTGGCGGTCCAGGGACAAGATCCGGCGCACTGGCTCCTGCAAGCCAATCCCGAAACGCCGGGGGCGCCTGCTGACGGGGCGCGCTTCTGGCCGCCCCGGCTGGGGCCGGGAGAGCGCGGCATCACCTACTTCATGCTGAATGACGCGAACGGGATCTTCATGCCCACCCTTCGCCACGCCTTTCCCAATGGGCGGACCCAGATTGTGCGGCCGCCCCAATGCGCCGCCACCGGCTACCGGCTGACTAGCTACTCGCTCACCGCGCGCCAGATCGAGGGGCCGGGGCGGTAACATGAGAAAGCGACGGAAGGGAGAGGTAAACCATGGCTGGGAGCAATCGCGAACAGTGGTTGGCGGAGCCGGAGTGGCTTGCCCGGCATCTGGATGATCCCCAGGTCCGGGTGGTGGACGTGCGTGGAGCGGTCAAAACCAGCACGGCCGAGGATGGCACCCAGAAGGCCGTCTACACGGGACTGCGCGATGAGTATCTGGCGGGTCACCTGCCGGGCGCGGTATTCGTGGACTGGACGACCGACCTCGTCGATCCCAACGATCCGGTGCCGGCTCAGGCCGCGCCTCCAGAACGGATAGCCGAGTTGCTGGGCAGCCTGGGGATCGGGGACGGAACCACGGTGGTCGCCTATGACAGCCACCCGGCCAGCCAATTCGCCACCCGCCTGTGGTGGCTGCTCCGCTATTATGGCCACGACCGGGCGATGGTTCTGAACGGCGGCCTGGGCCGATGGAGCGGAGAAGGCAGGCATCTGAGCACCGGGGTAAAGAGTTACCTTCGGACCATCTTCACGCCGCGGATCCAGCCCCAGTGGCGGACTACCGCCGAACAGGTGCTCGCCATGCTTGGTCGGCCAGACGTCACCCTGGCCGACGCGCGCGAGGAGGCTCAGTATAGCAACGCGGTGCGGCGGGGGGCGCGGGGCGGGCATATCCCAGGGGCGATCTCGGTGCCGCGCGAACTGTGCATGGAGGCGGATGGATCCTTCAAGCCAGACCATGAGTTACGAGCGGCGCTCGAAGGAGCAGGGTTGCGACCGGAGCAACGAGTAGTGGCCTATTGCAACGGAGGCGTAGCGGCAACCACACTCCTCTTCAGCCTCAGTCTGCTCGGGTATCCAGCTCTAGCCAACTACGATGGGAGCTGGAACGAGTGGGGCAATCGCCCTGACCTCCCCGTAGAGGACTGATAACCTGGATGGCATGGAAAAGAGGCCGGTCGCTTGCAGCGACCGGCCTCTTCCTATTCCGGGTCCGCCAGAGCGAAGTAAGTATAGTCACCATAGCTATGTCTCCATAATATCCATCATAAAGGTATGTTCAGTGAACATACCTTCATGATGGATATTGTTCTTGCTTGTTGGATAGAGTAGTTCGGGGCCTTCGGGGGGGTTAGTCGGCGGGGATGAAGCGCATGGAAGGCGGATCTTCAGCCAGCCCAGCCGTGATCTCGGGGATCATCCGGGCCAGTTGCCGATCGAGCCAGCGTGCGTGGGCGGCGGTTGGGCAGCGCACGGTCAGGATCGACCCGTCATGGGAGATCTGAGTGGTGGGAGCGACCCGCGCCTGAAAGACCGCCGGGGCCAGCACCGTCGCCAACTCACGTTTGATCGCGTCCCATAACTTCTCGGAGGCTGGGCGCGTGCCCGTACCTGTTTCCTGGATGGGGGTAAGGGGGTCTGTTTCTTGCTGTTCTGTGTGGTGTAATTTCTCTTTCTTGTAGGTGTCCGGCGGGAC
>Ga0134126_10014077_pt1 | contig 10097 bp, 8 predicted proteins | sample KB31752_FD_96881 | JGI IMG/M metagenome (GOLD analysis project Ga0134126, IMG submission 96881) | Terrestrial soil microbial communities with excess Nitrogen fertilizer from Kellogg Biological Station, Michigan, USA - KB3-175-2 | ecosystem: Environmental > Terrestrial > Soil > Unclassified ...
TCGGGTATGAGATAAGCTATAGACATACTGTTGGTAACACAGCATCGATCTATTTCTTCAATCCCTCGTTTGCAGCCGACCTTTTCTTTGCGTCCCCCTTCGCCCGTCTTGTATGAGTCCCGGGAGCCAGAAGTACCGGCAGTAAACAAACCCTGAATGGCTTGTTCATATGTTTCGCTTACCGCCCTCTCGGGCCGCTAAGCGGATTTCTTACGATTTTTTGCGTTGCGCCTACGGAGGTTTACTCCTTCGGCCAAAATCTGTCCAGCGCTATTTTGTCCCTTTCGGAAGTTTATAGATGGAACTTAAAAGAACTACTGCCCAACCGGGCCACAACCCTGAACCATTGCCGCACTATTGAGACGCCCCAAAAAAAATGCGACGCGTGGCCCCCTCGTCAGGCTTTGATCTCCACATCCACCCCAGACGGCAGATCCAGTTTGGACAAAGCGTCAACCGTGCGGGAAGACGACGTATAGATGTCCAGGAGACGCTTGTGCGTATGCAGTTGGAACTGCTCACGGGCCTTCTTATTGACGTGCGGCGAACGCAGAACCGTAAAGATCTTCTTACGCGTGGGCAGAGGAATAGGCCCCGTTACCACGGCACCGGTGCTACGAACGGTCTTGACGATCTTCTCGGCGGATTTATCCACCAGATTGTGATCGTAGGATTGTAATTTGATTCTGATTCGTTGAGACATAAGCCGATTGCCATTTTTTCGAATGGGATGCAAAGGTATGTAATTGTTCAATTACTCCCCAAAGATTTGACTACTATTTAAAAAAAATAATATCCCCAACAAATTATCCCTACTTCCGACCATTCTTCACAACCAATTGCTTATCAGTTAGTTTTAATCATTTTTTCCTGCGTCAGCCTTTGCCCCAACACCTGCTAACCATCCACCGACCTACAGCGCAGATTCATTTCTCCTCCGATCCAACGGATCGCCGGCACCAATATCGGCATAGGCATCGGCCTCCTGGCCGGCGGCATCGCCCTCACCACAGCAGGCATTATCTCGACCATCCACAAAAACAACGCGGCCCAAAATGCCTTCAATGCGGCCTCTGCCCAATGGTACGCCCGGGCTCAGGCAATTCCCTATGCCAACAATCCCCTGCCGACCCTACCCCACTATTCCACATCCCCGCTGATCTATATCGGCGCGATCACGACCATCTCCTGTATGATCCCGCTGTTCAAGGTGGGCAGCCGCGGCCAAAAGGCCATCGATCTCTACAACGGCATGAATTGAGCCCCAGCCAGACCCTTACCTACCTCCGCCGGGACAGAACCGGTGGAGGTAGTCCGTATACAAAAGTGAAAGATGCTGCCGGGTTCCCTCCCCTTCATAGATGCCATGACTCCGGTTAGGATACTCCATGAACTCAAAGAGTTTTCCATGCCGGATCAGCGCGTTCAGCAGTTCCTCGGCATTCTTGTAGTGTACATTGTCATCGCCAGACCCATGGATATACAGCAGGTTACCCTGCAGATTCCCCGCATAAGTAATGGGCGACCCGGCCACGAAGTCCTCGCGGTTCTCCTCCGGCAGCCCCATATACCGCTCCTGGTACAGATTGTCGTAGGTCAGCTGGTCATCCACCGCAGCGATCGCAATCCCCGTCTTGTAGATCTCGGGATACTGGAAAAGCAGGTTCAGGGTGCTCGATCCGCCCCCACTCCAGCCCCAGACCGCTACCCGGTTGCTGTCCACGAACGGCCATTTGAGGATCTCCCTGGCCGCCATCGCCTGGTCCCGGATATTCAGCCGGCCTATCTGCCTGTAGATCGATTTACGCCATTCCCGCCCCTTGGGCGCCGGCGTCCCCCGGTTGTCCACGCTCATGTAGATATACCCATCCCGGGCCATATCGCCATTATAAAGCGGATTATCGCCCGATCCATATTCATCCGTGACCGTCTGCGCCGCCGGCTCCCCATACACATAAAAGACCACAGGATACCTCTTCGTGCTGTCGAACGGCACCGGTTTGACCATCCAGCCGTCCATTTCCACGCCGTCCACCGTCTTCACCTTGAAGAACTCCACCTTTCGTGAAACCTCTTCCGGGTCCGTTTTGGCGTTGACCAGCGTAGTATGCGCCGGCAAGGCGACCAGGTCCTGTTTCTCGGGCGTATTGGCATTGCTGTAGGTATGTAGGGCATATTGCGCCGTCGGCGAGATATCGTACTGATTTACGCCAGGCTCCGAGGCGGGCGTCAGCCGCTCCAGCCCACCCTTGCCATCCAGCCGTGTACGGTAGAGGTATTTTTGGGTCGCATTAGTCGGCGAGGCTATGAAATACAGGAATCCGCCCTTTTCGTCCACCAGGCTTTCCTGGATCATGTCGTAGTTGCCGCGAGTCACCAGCGTCTCTTTCTTCCCGTCCCGGCTCACCCGATAGACATGACGCCAGCCATCCTTCTCCGTCACCCAAAGGAAGTCCTTGCCCTTGTTGATCCAATCCCAGCCGGCAATGACACCATCCTGCCACATGCCCTTGCATTCGATATAGGCGCTGTCCTTTTCGTCATAGATCTGCCTGGTCTTGCCGGTAGCGATCTCGCTTAAAAAAAGTTTGCTCTCATTTTGTTTACGATTCAGCTGCTGAAGGATCAGCTCGCTCGAATTATCCGCCCATTCCATCCGCGGTAGATAAGTATTATGCGGATCACCCGGGATAGCCATCCAGGCATTGCCCCCCGTAGCCACATCCAGCACCCCGATCTTATACGGCGAAGGAGGCTGCCCCGCCACCGGATATTCCACGGGGATGACAAAAGGATAGGTGGAATCCGTGGTGTTGAGCATCAGGTAATCCTTCACCTGGTTGGCATCGATCTGCCAATAGGCGATATGCTGTCCATCCGGGCTCCAGCGAAACCCGTCGCGGTCTTCCAGTTCTTCTTCATAGACCCAGTCGAAGGTACCGTTGATAAGCTTTCGGGTACCGTTAGTCGACGTCATACACCGGCTCTGTCCCGTGGCCAGATCCTCGACATAGATATTGTGCTCGCTGACATAAGCCACCTTGCTGCCGTCCGGAGAGAACTTGGCGAACATAAGCGAGCTGGAAGGCCGATCCTTGCCCAGTTGGGTCAATTGATGGCTGGCCCGGTCGAGCACCCAGTAATCACCACGCGTGTCATACCGCCATACGCGTTTGGCGTTGGTATAGATAAGCACCTTTTTGCCATCGTCGGAAAAGGCAAAATCCCGGACACCCAGCGCCCTGCCCATGCCCGCCGGGCGCAGCCAGTCTTCGGGGATCAGCACCGTCTCCTTCCCCGTCATGTCCACCTGGACGATACTCCCCGAACTCACTTTGTAAAAACCCTTCCCGTCAGCGGTCCATTTTAACAGCGTGGAACCAGGCTGCGCGGATACTATTTGAAAAAGAAAAAGAAAAAAGATCAAAACCGGATAAAAGGCCCTTCTGGATAGGAACATAACACGTTGATTTCAGGTCGGAAGGTATGAAATGTGCGGGAGATGCGCTTCCCAAAAAATAGCACATCTCCCGCAAAAACACCAATGTCTGCAGGCCTTCGGCCCGCACCACTGGTGCGGCCCTCGGTCGCGCCCTTCGCCGGGCTCGGGCGTGTACGAGCCGCCGCCGGCGGCTCAAACAAAAAGCCCGGTACAAGACCGGGCTATGAACTTTGTTTTCATTCGAATTAACGACGACGCCAGTGGCCGGCAACCCACCAGTCACCACGACGCTCATGTGCCCAGTGACCGGGGACCCAGGCCCAACCCCGATGGGGCGGCACCGCCCAGTGACCACCCACGGCTACATAGGTACCGCCCCGGGCCTCCCATTCTTCATCGATCCACACGTGCCGGGGACTGGGAGCCACAGGACGTGCCACGGGATGCCACACCGGACGCACCGATACATAGATCTGAGCGGAAGCCTGGTTCGCAATCGAACCAGCCGCTAACACTACCATTACAAGAAATGCCAGTTTTACAACTTTACTTTTACTCACACTAATAATTGATTTTTTAGTGGAGTTCGTGATTACTGCGTAATGACGCACGTTCATGTTTGTCTCCTTTTGGAGTGCGTGAACCTTCGGTTTCATACGTTGGTTTTTAAGTTTCAACAATGATTGTCCTTGCGGACGAGCCGCCGGTGGCGGCTCTGGTAGGAAGGTTAGCAACACAAAAAGTTAAGCCGTTGGAAAAACTTTAACGCATCCCACTACATAAAAGTACGTAGAAACAAAAAATAAGCCCGCTCAGGGCGATGCCAGGCATCGCCGTCCGAAGAGCCATCGCACAAAGAAAAAGCCCCGCTTTTTCGCGGGGCCTAAAATTCACATATCGTAATAAATTCAATACTTACGCATTGACCTTTCTACCTTTCACTTTGGCAATCACTTCCTCGGCGATATTGTTCGGCGCCGGAGCATAGTGAGAGAATTCCATGGTGGAAGTAGCACGGCCGGAGCTCATCGAGCGAAGTTCAGTCACATACCCGAACATCTGCATCAGCGGCACCTTGGCCTTGATGACCTGAAGGTTGTTGCGGCTATCCATCCCCTCCAGGATACCCCGGCGGCGGTTCAGGTCACCCGTAACATCACCCATATACTGGTCGGGCGTCAACACCTCGACCTTCATGATGGGCTCCAGCAGGATCGGCTTAGCCTTACGGCCTGCTTCCCGGAAACCGGACTTGGCGCAAAGCTCGAAGCTCATACCGTCGGAATCCACATCGTGGTAGCTACCGTCGAATATCCGGACCTTCATATTGGTCATCGGATAACCCGCCAGCACACCCGTGGTCATAGAAGTTTCGAAACCCTTCGAAATCGGCTGAATGAATTCCTTGGGGATCGAACCACCGAAGATATCATTTACGAACTGAAAGGATTTACCATCATTTTCTTTCAGCCATTCTTCATCGGCAGGCCCGATGGCGAATTGGATGTCGGCGAATTTACCGCGACCACCCGTTTGCTTCTTCAGCACCTCACGGTGTTCGATCGTAGCGTTGAAGGCCTCCTTAAAGGCAACCTGGGGAGCGCCCTGGTTGACTTCTACCTTGAACTCACGCTTCATACGGTCGAGAATGATCTCCAGGTGGAGCTCACCCATCCCGCGGAGGATGGTCTGGCCGGTGTCTTCATCCGTATTGACGCGAAGGGTGGGATCTTCTTCCACCAGCTTGGCGATCGCCATACCCATCCTATCGACGTCAGCCTGGGTCTTAGGCTCGACGGCAATTGCGATCACCGGCTCGGGAATGAACATATTCTCCAGCGTTATCGGATGATCTTCGTCGCAGAGCGTATCACCGGTCTTGATCTCCTTGAAACCAACGGCCGCGCCGATATCACCTGCTTCGATGAAATCAATGGGGTTTTGCTTGTTCGCGAACATCTTCATGATACGGCTGATCCGCTCCTTCTTGCCGCTCCGTACATTCAGTACATAGGAACCGGCATCCAGATGACCGCTATAACAGCGGAAGAACGCCAGACGGCCTACAAACGGGTCCGTCATGATCTTGAAGGCCAGCGCCGCAAAGGGCTCCTTGGCATTAGGTTTCCGCACGATATCCTCGCCCGTGTTAGGGTCGATACCATGCATATCCTCGAGGTCCAGCGGCGATGGCAGATAGCGGCAAACCGCATCCAGGGCCGTCTGTACACCCTTGTTCTTGAAGGAAGAACCGCACATCATCGGCACGATGCTCAAATCGATCGTAGCCTTACGGATAGCCTCGTGCATTTCGGCTTCGGAGATGCTGTTGGGATCTTCGAAGAATTTCTCCATCAGGGTATCGTCATACTCGGCAACGGCTTCTACCAGCTTGGCGCGCCATTCGTTCACTTCGTCCAGCATATCGGCAGGCACGGGGATCTCGTCGAAGGTCATGCCCTCGGTCTCCATATGCCAGATGATACCCTTCATCTTGATCAGGTCGACCACGCCTTTGAAATCATCTTCTGCCCCGATGGGTAGCTGCAGGGGAACGGCTTTAGCACCCAGCATCTCCCGAACCTGGTTGACCACCATCAGGAAGTCAGCACCGCTACGGTCCATCTTATTGACGAAACCGATCCGGGGAACTCTGTAACGGTTAGCCTGACGCCAGACCGTCTCGCTCTGAGGCTCGACGCCGTCAACGGCGGAGAACAGCGCGATCAGACCATCCAGTACCCGCATGGAACGCTCCACCTCGATGGTGAAGTCCACGTGACCCGGAGTATCGATAATGTTGAAATAGTATTTCTTGGTATTGGCATCAACCTTACCCTTATCGGTCGGAAAATTCCATTGGCAGCTAACGGCAGCCGAGGTGATCGTGATACCCCGCTCTTTTTCCTGCTCCATCCAGTCCGTGGTCGCTGCACCATCATGCACTTCCCCGATTTTGTGAATCATCCCCGTGTAGCGCAAGATCCGCTCCGTGGTGGTAGTTTTACCGGCGTCGATGTGAGCCGCAATCCCGAAGTTTCTTTGAAATTTTAAGTCTGCCATATTATTTGTTGAAAAGTTGCGCAAAGGTACGTAAAATTCGGGAAATGCGCGGGCCAAAAATCGCGCATTTCCCTCATTCCGGAGCTTCGCCATTGCCGCTGGCAAGACCTCGCTCGCAACCTTCGCTTGGCTCGGTTGTGTCCGGGCCTTCGGCCCGACGACCCTCCGGGCCGTCTGGTTCCTCCTGAAAAGCAAAAAACCCGGTCCATCTCATCAGATTTACCGGGTTTTTATATAAAAAGTATTATCTATCTATACCTTAAAGTGCGCAAAGGCCTTGTTAGCCTCAGCCATACGGTGCGTGTCTTCCTTTTTCTTGAAAGCACCACCCTCACCCTTGCTGGCGGCAACGATCTCATTTGCCAGCTTTTCCGCCATGCTGCGACCGTTACGCTCGCGGCTGTAGCGGATCAACCACTTCATGCTCAACGAGATCTTCCGGTCCGGGCGAACTTCAGAAGGGATCTGGAAAGTAGCACCACCGATACGACGGCTGCGAACTTCTACGGCCGGAGTGATATTCGACAAAGCTCTTTTCCAAATCTCATAGCCATCTTCATTGGTCGTCTTGGCCACCTTGTCCAGCGCATCATAAAAGATGACAAATGCGGTGTTCTTCTTACCCTGCCACATCAGGTTATTTACAAAACGGGTAACCAGTTTGTCATTGTACCTAGCATCAGGGGCCAGCGGTAATTTTTTGGCTTGCGTCTTCCTCATTGTTTGTCGGAATTACTGTAGTTTTTTCTAATTATTTTTTACCTGCAGGTTTAGCAGCGGCGCCCTTAGCACCGGGCTTTTCCTTCTTCGTACCATACTTGCTCCGGCTCTTCTTCCGATCCTTTACACCAGCCGTATCCAGGCTGCCGCGAACGATGTGATAACGAACACCGGGAAGATCTTTCACACGACCACCGCGGATCAGCACGATGGAGTGCTCTTGCAGATTATGCCCCTCTCCAGGAATATACGCAATCACCTCGACTTTATTGGTCAACCGCACCTTCGCTACCTTACGCAACGCAGAGTTGGGCTTTTTAGGAGTGGTCGTGTATACGCGAGTGCAAACGCCACGGCGCTGAGGACATGCATCCAGGGCCCTGGATTTGCTCTTTGCACGGATGATTTCTCTTCCTTTTCTTACTAATTGCTGTATGGTAGGCATTCTTACCTTTTTATGTGCGGGAGATGCGCTTCCCAGAAAATTAGCGCATCTCCCGCAAAGTGCTAATGTCTGGCCTTCGGCCGGCGGCCTTTCGGCCGTTCGGATTTTTGGGACTGCAAAAGTACAGTCCATCCAATTATTATCCAAATAATTTTGGGCAGGACGCCGGGAAAAACTAGCCCAGCCCAAAATTCGCTTATGATGGGCCTTCGGCCAACGGGCCCGTGGCCCGTTTTGTTTCGGAAACCTACACTTTGAACATCCATCCATGCGTGTCCGCCCTGCGCCCCTCCCGGATATCCATCAGTATCCGCCTCACAGCGGGCGCCGCCCTCCAGGTATCGGTGTCGAATTTCATCGTATAGTCTTCATACTGAAGTTCTTTGATCATAGAAATGGTAGCAGCCGTACCCGTCCCGAATACTTCCTTCAACTCCCCGGCCTCAAACGCCCGCACCAGATCATCGATATGCACCGGGCCTTCTTCGACCTCGTACCCTTCCTGCCGAAGCACCTCTATGGCACTATCGCGCGTTACCCCCTCCAGGATCGTTCCCGACTCCAGATCCGGGGTGATCACCTTGTTCCCGATCACAAAGAATACGTTCATCGTTCCGATCTCCTGCACATATTTGTGTTCGTAAGCATCCATCCACAATACCTGGTCAAAACCACGTTTTTTGGCGACCGCCGTAGCCATCATGCTCCCGCCATAGTTGCCGGCCGCTTTGGCGAATCCTACCCCGCCACGCGCAGCCCGGGTGAATTTATCCTCGACATAGATGCGCATCGGCGCGGAATAGTATGGACCCGTGGGGCTCAACAGGATCATGAATTTATATTTCTCGGAGGCATGGACCCCGATAGTGTCGTCCGTAGCAAACATAAAAGGACGGATATACAGGGAATAGTCACTCTTCATGGGGATCCAGTCCCGATCCAGATCGATCAGCCGGCGCATGCCCTCTATAAAGAGTTCCTCCGGCACCGTCGTCATCATCATCCGCTCCGCCGAAATATTGAAACGGCGGAAATTATCATATGGCCGGAAAATAAAAGGATGACCGTCCCTGTCCTTATAGGCCTTGATCCCTTCGAAAATGGATTGGCCATAATGAATGGCGCTCAGTGCCGGTGAAAGACTCAGATTCTGGAAAGGCCTGATCACCGGTTTCTGCCATTCGCCGTTCGCATAATCCACCTCCAGCATATGATCGGTAAAATATTTGCCGAAAGGAAGATTGTTAAAATCAATCTCGTTAATTTTACTCTTCGCCGTTTTTGTAACTTGGATGTCCAGGGCTGCAATCATACACGGTAAATTTTGTTAGCACAAAGAAACGAACAATCTTTGTTAAAGCAAAAAAAGATACTAACGGGCGTTCGTTAAATTTGCGTCAGTGATTGGCCTTCGGCCGACGGGCCGGTGGCCCGTCTACAAAAACTAGCATTTGTTAGTCATGAGTTCAGAATTAGATAATATCCAATTGTCCTCCCTGCTCGTAGGGGAGTTGTACAAAGACACCTTACTGCTCTCGCCCGATGGGCCACCAGTCCTTCAGCGCCCGGCCGAACCCGCACCTGCATCGCCGCGCATACCCGAATCCGCGCAGCAACAACCGGCACCGCCGCAACCCGTTGCCGTTCAACCAACCCCCGCGCCAAAAACAGCACCGCCGCCACAGCGCACACCCGAGCCCACGCCCCAACATGCCGTAAACCCCGCACCGCCTGTCCAGACCCCGGCGGCCGAAACACCTATCCCCTATAAATTCCTGGGAAAGAATGGGAAAAAGATCACCATCGTGGTTCAATCCCCGAACGTCCCCTTCCTGCCCGATAACCAGCTCAGCTTCCTCACCAGGATCCTCGAAGCCTGCCGCATGAACATCGGCGACGTGGCCATCGTCAACGCAGCCACCACACCAGTGAGCATCACCACCCTCCGCCAGCAGCTGGAACCGGCGGTCGTACTCCTCTTCGGGCTCGAACCCCCAACGATCAGGCTGCCGATCAATTTCCCGGTCTTCAAGATCCAGCCCTACGACAACTGCAGCTATCTCGCGGCCCCACCGCTGACCCAGCTGGTCCAGCAGTCGGAAGAAAGTAAACTCCTGAAAAGCAAATTGTGGGTCTGTCTCAAATCCCTGTTCAACGTATGAGCGATCCGGGATATACCATTAATGCAGCCTATACGCACGCAAAAACTTCATTTGTGAAAAAAGCATTGTCAACTCCCGTTCGCATCGTCTTCGCCACCAACAACGAGCACAAAGTAAAAGAGATCAGAACCGCCGTGGGTGAAAACCTGCAGATCGTCAGCCTCCGTGAAGCGGGCATCGATATCGACATCCCCGAACCCTGGGATACCCTCGAAGCCAACGCCACGGAAAAAGCTTCGACCATCCACCGCCTCACCGGCGATAA
>Ga0134126_10014078_pt1 | contig 10097 bp, 9 predicted proteins | sample KB31752_FD_96881 | JGI IMG/M metagenome (GOLD analysis project Ga0134126, IMG submission 96881) | Terrestrial soil microbial communities with excess Nitrogen fertilizer from Kellogg Biological Station, Michigan, USA - KB3-175-2 | ecosystem: Environmental > Terrestrial > Soil > Unclassified ...
CAACGGCGGCGGCCCAAACGGCGGCGGCCGCTTCCAGGCCGACCCCAAGTTCCAGGCCGCTGCCAAGAAGTGCGGGCTCAACTTCAACCGGGCCGGAAACCGGAACCGGGGCGGACTCGCGAACAACCCGCAGTTCCGCACCTCGATCGACAGGTTCGTGGCCTGCGTGCGCAAGGACGGCTACGACATGCCCGCGCCGAACCTCACGGGCAACGGCCCCGTGTTCGACGCGAGCAAGATCAACCGCAACGACCCGAAGTTCGTGAAGGCGGCGCAGAAGTGCCAGAGCCTGCTCGCCTTCGGCCGCGGCGCCACCGGACCGGGAGGGCCGCCACCCGCGCAGTAGTGTCCCGGCCATGGAGCGGCAGCTGATCGATCACATCGCGTTCGGGGTGCGCGACTACGAGGCGAGCAGGGCCTTCTATGAGCGGGCGCTCGCGCCGCTCGGCATCAAGCTCACGGCCGAGGTGGACGCGGACAACCGCGCGGCCGCGTTCGGCCTCGAGGGGCGCGACGACTTTTGGATCGACGAGGGCCGGCCGCTCGGCCGCATGCACGTGGCGTTCGAAGCGGCGAGCAGCGATGAGGTCGACGCGTTCCACGCGGCGGCGCTCGAGGCGGGCGCCCGCGACAACGGCGCGCCGGGCCTGCGGCCGCAGTACCACGCGACCTACTACGCCGCCTACGTCCTCGACCCGAACGGCAACAACATCGAGGCGGTGTTTCACGGCGACGAGGTGGCCACGTAGAGGTCCGCAAGGCCACCCCGGCCGACCTACCGGAGCTGGCCGGCGCTCTGACACGCGCCTTCGAGGAGGACCCGGTGCTGGAGTGGCTGTTCCCACGGCCCGCGCGGCGCAGCCGGGTCGCCCACCGGATGTTCACCACGCGCCTGGCCCAGCTGATCGGGCAGGAGCAGGTCTACACCACCGACGATCGAGCGGGAGCGGCCATCTGGGCGCTGCCCGGCCGCTGGCACGCGAGCGCGCGGGAGACGCTCGAGCTCGCCCGGATCGTGCTCGGCCCGCGCCTGCCGATCCTGTTCAGCGGACTCCAGCGCGTGGACGTCGCGCACCCACGCAAGCCGAAGCACTTCTACCTGGCTGTGCTGGGCGTGGACCCGCCGCGGCAGGGCGAGGGACTCGGATCGGCACTGATGCAGCCGGTGCTCGATCTGTGCGATCGGGAGGGGCTGCCCGCCTACCTCGAGTCCTCCAAGGAGCGCAACGTGGACTTCTACGCCCGGCACGGATTTCGCGTCACGAGCGAGCTCCGCTTACCCAAAGGCCCAACCATGTGGCCCATGTGGAGGAACCCTCACTAGGTGCCCCCACTAGAATCGCTCGGCCTTGACGGGCCACGAGACGGGAACGAAGTTCGTATACGACTTCTCTGAGGGATCGCGCGACATGCGCGACCTCCTCGGCGGCAAGGGCGCGGGCATCGCCGAGATGACCCGCATCCTCGGCGCCGACCGAGTACCGCCGGGGTTCACGATCACGACCGAGGCCTGCGTCGCCTACATGAACGCGGGTCGCGAGGAGCCCGAGGGCCTCGAGCAGCAGGTTGCCGAGGCCCTCAGTCGTTTGGAGGACCACGCGGGCAAGAGGCTGGGTGACCCGGACGATCCGCTGCTCGTCTCGGTGCGCTCGGGCGCGCGCGAGTCGATGCCGGGCATGATGGACACGGTCCTCAACCTCGGGATGAACGACCGGGCGGTGGAGGGGCTGGCCGCGAAGACGGAGAACGACCGCTTCGCCTGGGACTCATACCGGCGCTTCGTGCAGATGTTCGGGAACGTCTGCCGCGGCGTGCCGGGCGAGCGCTTCGAGGACGCGATCAAGGAGCGCAAGCGCGAGGCGGGCGTCAAGGAGGACACCGAGTTGTCGGTGGACGATCTGAAGGCCCTGAAGGACGCGTTCGCGGAGATCTACCGGGACCACACGGACGAGGAGTTCCCGCAGGATCCGCAGGAGCAGCTCCGCCAGGCCATCCGCGCGGTGTTCGACTCGTGGATGGGAGACCGCGCGGTGGAGTACCGGCGCATCAACTCGCTGCCGGACGATTGGGGCACCGCCGTGAACGTCCAGCAGATGGTGTTCGGCAACAAGGGCGACGACTGCGCGACGGGAGTCGCGTTCTCACGCGACGAGGTCACGGGCGCGCCCGAGCCGTCGGGCGACTTCCTGATCAACGCGCAGGGCGAGGACGTGGTGTCGGGCGTGCGCACGCCGCTCGACATCTCGCGCATGAAGGAGGTCATGCCGGAGACGCACGAGCAGCTCATGGAGATCCTGCGCACGCTCGAGGAGCACTACAAGGACATGCAGGACACGGAGTTCACCGTGGAGGAGGGCCACCTGTACATGCTCCAGACGCGCAACGCCAAGCGGCCCGCGCAGGCGGCGGTGCGCTTCGCGGTGGACGCCGTGAACGAGGGCCTGCTGAAGCGCGAGGAGGCCATCGCCACGATCGACGCGGACCGCCTCGACGCGCTGCTCCACCCGGCGTTCGACCGCGACGCCGAGTACGACGTGCTGGCGAAGGGCGTGGCGGCGTCGCCGGGCGCGGCCAAGGGCGAGATCGTGTTCACCGCGGAGGACGCGGTGCACGCCCGTGAGGACGGCCGCGACGTGATCCTGGTCCGCCCATTCACCGAGGCCGACGACGTGGCCGGCTTCCACGCGGCGGTGGGCATCCTGACGAGCGAGGGCGGCAAGGCCAGCCACGCGGCACTGGTGGCGCGCGGGATGGGAGTGCCCTGCGTGTCCGGCGCCGGCGAGCTCGACGTGGACCTGAACGCCCACGAGATCCGCGTGAACGGCAAGGTGCTCCACGAGGGCGACACGATCGCGATCGACGGCACGAGCGGCATCGTGACCACCGACGACGTGACCCTGGTCGAGCCGGAGGTGGACGAGAACTTCGAGCAGGTGCTGGAGTGGTGCGACGAGGCCCGCCACCTGGGCGTGCGCGCCAACGCCGACACTCCCGCCGACGCGCGCAAGGCGCGCGAGTTCGGCGCCGAGGGGATCGGCCTCTGCCGCACCGAGCACATGTTCATGGCCGAGGAGCGCGTCCTGAAGATGCGCGCGATGATCATGGCCGACACCAACGAGGAGCGCCGCGCGGCGCTGGCGGAGCTGCGGCCGCTCCAGCAGCAGGACTTCGAGGGACTGTTCGAGGAGATGGCGGGGCTGCCGGTCACGATCCGCCTGCTCGACCCGCCGCTCCACGAGTTCCTGCCGGACCTCGAGGAGGTCGCCCAGGAGGTGGAGCGCGCGCGGATCGAGCGCACGCCGGACCTCGACGAGCTCGAGCTCACCCTCGAGCGCGTGCACCAGCTCGCGGAGACCAATCCCATGCTCGGCACGCGCGGCTGCCGCCTCGGCATCGTGCATCCGGAGATCTACGAGATGCAGGTGTCGGCGATCATCCGCGCCGCTCGCGCGGTGAAGGAGCGCAGCGGTGAGGCGCCGCACCTCGAGATCATGATCCCGCTCGTGGCGTACGAGACCGAGCTGCGGCGGATGCGCGAGCTCGTCGAGCGGGTGGCCGATGAGGAGGGGCGCGAGGGCCTCGAGCTGAAGGTGGGCACCATGATCGAGCTGCCGCGCGCGTGCTTCGTGGCGAACCGCATCGCCGAGCACGCCGACTTCTTCTCCTTCGGCACGAACGACCTGACGCAGACCGCCCTCGGCCTCTCGCGCGACGACGCAGAGGGGCGCTTCCTCGCCAAGTACATGCGCGACCGGATCGTGGACCGCAGCCCGTTCGAGACGATCGACGGCCCGGGCGTCGGCTGGCTGGTGCGCCTTGCCGCGTGGACCGGGCGCGAGGCCAAGGCCGACCTGCACCTCGGCATCTGCGGCGAGCACGGGGGCGACCCGGAGTCGATCTCGTTCTTCCACATGGCCGGGCTGGACTACGTGAGCTGCTCGCCGTTCCGCGTGCCGATCGCCCGCGTCGCAGCGGCTCAAGCCGCCCTAGAGCACGCGTAGACTGGAGGCGATGCGGTCTCTCCCGGTGCGGATCCGCGCTGCCGCGCTGATCTCGGTCGGCGCGCTTGCGGTGCACGACCTGAGGTTCCTGCTCGCCTACCGGGGCGGGGCCTCGAAGGAGCTGTCGGTGACCGGCCACGGCTACCTGGGCGACGTCACGCCGCTCGCCATGGGCGTGCTCGCGCTGGTCATCGCCGCGTTCGCCTGGCGGCTGATGAACCCGCGCGTCGAGGAGGCGCGCCTGCCGTCCACGCGGCGCATGTGGGCGTTCGTCACCGTCGTGCTGCTCGCGATCTACTCGAGCCAGGAGTGGATCGAGGGCCGCCTCTCGTCGGGCCACGCCTCCGGCCTCGCCGGCATCTTCGGCAGCGGCGGCTGGCTGGCGGTGCCGCTCGCGATCGTCGTGGCGCTGGTCGTCGCGCTGCTCCTGCGCGGCGCCGAGGCGGCCATCTCCCGTGCCGCGAAGCCGCGCGCGCAGTGGCTGCGCCCACGACCCCTTCTCACGCTGTCGGCGCCGTTGGTCTGGCGCGCCCGCACGGGCGGCACGCTCGCCCGCAGTCTGGCCCCGCGCGGGCCCCCGCCCGCCTCCGGCTGAGTTGTCTCTCAACCAACGGAGGTGACGAATGTCTGGAGGTAGACGCCTGCTGATAGCGGGTGTCGGGATCGTGGTCGTGGTGGTCGCGTTCGTGATCGCGCGCGGCGGGTCGAGCGACAAGGCCCCCGACACGACCGGGAACAAGGTCATCGTCGTGAAGAACGCGAAGCCCGTGGGCGGCGTTCAGAAGCTCGTCGTGAAGAAGAATGGCCGCGTGACGTTCACGGTGAAGTCCGACACCGCGGACGAGATCCACGTGCACGGCTACGACTTCCACAAGGACGTGCCCAAGAACGGCAGCGTGAGCTTCGACTTCCCGGCCAAGATCGAGGGCGAGTTCGTGATCGAGCTCGAAGGCCAGGGTGAGCAGATCGCCTCACTCCAGGTGAAGTCATGAGATGGCGCGCGCTGATCGGCGCCCTGGTTGCAGTGCCGGTGGCGGGACTTCTGTTCCCGTCGCCGGCGCTCGCTCACGGCATCGTTGGGCGCACCGACCTGCCGATCCCCGTCTGGCTGTTCGGCTGGGCGGCGGCGGTCGTGCTCGTGGTCTCGTTCGTCGCGCTGGGGTCGCTGTGGCCCACGGCGCGCTTCCAGGAGGAACCGCACGGACGGCGCGTGGTCGCCCTGCCGGTGGCGGTGGACGTGCTGCTGGGAGCGCTGGGCGTCGTGCTGTTCGGGCTGACGGTCTACAGCGGCCTGGCCGGTGTGCAGGACGCGTTCGGCAACTTCGCCCCGACGATGGTCTACGTCCTGTTCTGGGTCGGCATGGTCGTCGCCAGCGTGCTGTTCGGCAACGTGTTCCGGCTGCTCAGCCCATGGCGCGCGATCGCGCGGGCGGTGTCGTGGACGTTTCGCCGCATCGGCAAGCGCGAGCCCCCACCGGTCGTCGAGTATCCGAAGTGGCTCGGGCGCTGGCCCGCCGCGGCGGGCCTCTTCGCGTTCGCGTTCGTCGAGCTGGCGTATCGCGGCCGGGACGACCCGTCGCAGCTCGCGATCATGGCGCTCGTCTACGCGGTCGTCATGCTCGGCGGCATGGCGTGGTTCGGGATCGAGACCTGGAGTGAGCGAGCCGATCCGTTCGGCGTCTACTTCGGGTTGTTCGCCCGGCTGTCGGCGTTCGTGCGCCGCGATGGCGTGCTCTATGCGCGGGTGCCGCTGTCGGGTGCTCCGGGGCTCGCCATCGTGCCCGGGACGATCGCCCTGCTGTGCGTCGCGATCGGCACGACCACGTTCGACGGCTTCTCGAACGGGCCGGTGTGGGGGTCGATACAGCCGCACATCGCGTCGCTGTTCAGTCACCTCGGAGCCGGTTCGCTGAACCAGCTCATGTGGGCGTCGCTGATCGGCCTCGTGTTGTGCGTGGCGGTGATCAGCGGCTTCTACCTTCTCGGCATCCGCGGCATGGTGTCGGTGGGTGAGGGCCACGACGAGCGCGAGCTCGCGGGGCTCTTCGCGCACACACTGATCCCGATCGCGTTCGCGTATGCGCTCGCCCACTACTTCTCGCTGCTGGTTTTCCAGGGCCAGGGGGCGATCCACCTGTTCTCGGACCCGCTGGGACACGGCTCGAACATCTTCGGGACCGCCCACACGGGGATCGACTACGGCGTGATCTCGTCGAAGGGCATCTGGTACGTGCAGGTGGGCGCCCTGGTGGTGGGCCACGTGTGCGGCCTGATCCTGGCCCACGACCGCGCGGTGGCGATGTACCGGCAGGTGGGCGACGCGTTGCGGTCGCAGTACTGGATGCTCGTGGTCATGGTGGGCTTCACCAGCCTCGGCCTCTGGCTGCTGTCGGCGGTGAATACGTGATCCCGATCGCGCACGCGGCGCACTTCATCGAGTTGCCGATCTATCTCGGCCCGGTGCTGCTGCTCATCGCGTGGGTGAAGCTCGACAAGTGGAGGGACCGGCGGCGAAAGCGCCGCTGAAGCTGCCGGTCCCCCTGCCACAATCGCTCCGTGACCCCCACGGGCATCCACACCCCCTCGTTCCGCGAGCGCACGACGGCGATGGAGGCGGAGTTCCTGTCGCCGCTCGCGCAGCGCTCGTATCCGGCCCAGCGCGCGCTGGTGGAGCCCGATTCACCGGTGCGCACGCCGTTCCAGCGCGACCGCGACCGCATCGTCCACTGCAAGGCCTTCCGCCGGCTCAAGCACAAGACGCAGGTCTACATCGCGCCCGAGGGGGACCACTACCGGACGCGTCTCACGCACACGCTCGAGACCACCGGCATCGCCCGCACCGTGGCCCGCGCGCTGCGGCTCAACGAGGACCTCACCGAGGCGATCGGGATGGGGCACGACCTGGGCCACGCGCCCTTCGGCCACATCGGCGAGGCCGTGCTAGACGCGTGCCTCATGGAGCGCTACGGGCGGCGCTTCCGCCACAACGAGCAGTCGCTGCGGGTGGTGGAGAAGCTGGAGCGCGACGGCGAGGGCCTCAACCTCACGGACCAGGTGCGCGACGGCATCCTGCGTCACACGGGGGAGGAGCCGCCGGTCACGCTGGAGGGGCGCATCGTGCGGCTGGTCGACCGGATCGCCTACATCAACCACGACATCGACGACGCCCTGCGCGCCGGCACGCTGTCGCGGCCGGACCTGCCGGAGGCCGAGATCGAGATCCTGGGGGACACGGGCTCGAAGCGCATCGACACGCTGGTGCAGGACCTGGTCGAGCAGTCCGAGGCGGCGGGCGACATCGTCCAGAGCGAGACCGTCGGCGGCGCGATGGACCGCCTGCGCACGTTCATGTTCGAACACGTCTACCTGGCGCCGGCTGCCCAGAGCGAGCAGCCCCGCATCGAGCGCATGCTGCGAGCGCTGTTCGAGAACTTCGCCGGCGACGATCCGGATTGGGTGGCCGACTACATCTCGGGCATGACCGACCGCTACGCGATTCGGACGTTCACTGAGCTTTCGCTGCCGAGGGGGTATTAGGTGTCGGGTGTCGGGTATCGGGTGTCGGGTTTGGCACCGACGCCCGTGCGCTCTGAGAGACCGCTCGGGCCGACGGAGAACGGCCGGGCTTCGCGGTCCCCACACCCGACACCCGACACCCAACACCCCAAGTGAGCCTCTACACCCAAGACTCCATCGAGCGCGTGAAGGAAGCGGTCGACATGGTGGAGTTGGTCGGCGCCCGCACCGATCTGCGGCGCGTCGGCACGCGCTACACGGGGCTGTGCCCGTTCCACGACGAGCGCACGCCCTCGTTCTCGGTCAACGCGCCCGAGAAGCTCTACTTCTGCTTCGGCTGCGGCGCCGCCGGCGACGCCATCCGCTTCGTGCAGGAGACAGAGGCGCTCGACTTCAAGGGCGCTCTCGAGATGCTGTCCGAGCGCTACAACGTCGAGCTGAAGCTGGAGCGCGAGGACCCGGCGGCGGAGCGCCGACGGCAGCGGCGCGAGCGGCTGAACAAGCTCGTGGAGCGTTCGGCCGACTTCTACGTGCGCTACCTGTGGGAGTCGAACGAGGCGCGGCGTGCGCGCGAGTACCTGGAGGGACGCGGGCTCAGCGAGGAGGTGCTGCGCGCGTTCCGGATCGGCTACTCGCCGAACGCTTGGGACAAGGTCACGGTGGCGGCGCAGCGCGATGGGTTCACGCGCGAGGAGATCGCCGCGGCGGGGCTCGGCGCCCGGGCTCGCGGAGGCAAGGGCTTCTACGACTTCTTCCGCGCGCGGGTGATGTTCCCGGTGGCGGACTTTCGCGGGAACGTGGTCGGGTTCGGGGCGCGGGCTCTACGCGACGAGCAGGGGCCGAAGTACAAGAACACGCCCGAGGGCGAGCTTTACCACAAGAGCCGTCAATTGTTCGGGATCGACCGAGCGCGGGCGGCGGCGTCGAAGCAGGGCCGGATCTTCGTGGTCGAGGGGTACACTGACGTGCTCGCGCTGCACCAGGTCGGGCTGGAGGAGACGGTGGCGGTAATGGGTACGGCAGTCACGCCCGAGCAGTTGGCGGTCTTGTCGCAGACCGTCGGGAAGGGCACCGCGTACCTCGCCATGGATGCCGACCGTGCGGGCCGCGACGCGATGCTCCGCGCCGCCCGCGGGGCGAAGGACCGGGAGCTCGAGTTGCGGGTCATCGAGATGCCCGAGGGCACGGATCCGGCCGATCTGGTCGCAAAAGAGGGCGCAGAGGCGTTCACGCGCCTGGTCGATTCTGCAGCGACGGTAGTTGAGTTTCAGATTCGCCGGGTACTTGCCGATTCTGACCTGGATAGCCCGCGCGGGCGCGACCGCGCGCTCGATGAGGTACGTCCGTTGATCGCAACCATTCCCGAGAGAACCGCAACCAGAGACGAGCTGGTGAGTTTTGTCGCTGACCGGCTCGACGTCCCCTACGACTACGTGACGACCGTGCTCAGAAGCGACCCGGCCATACCGCGCCCGGCCCAGCGCGACGGCGCCCCACGGCCCGCCCAGCGGCCGCTCGACGCGCTGGCGCGCGGAGAGCGCACCTTTCTCGCTATGTGCCTGGCCCAGGGCGAGCTCGGGCGGGAGTACCTGGCGAAGACCACCGACGCGCATCTGTCGTCCGAGGTGCTGCGCCTGGTCCGCGATCACCTTTTGGCCCATTTTGACCAGCCGTTGACCGAACTTCCAAGCGACGACCCCACCATTGTGGCTACCATCACCGGGGTAGTCATGCTGGCCGATGAGGAACCGTCCTCCGAGTCGACCGTCCGCCTCAGCTTCCTTCAACTCGAGCTCCACCGAATCGAGCGCGAGTTGCGGCACGCTCAGCGGGAGGACGACTTCGATCGGCTGCGTCAGCTGTTGTCCGAGCGGGAAACGGTGAGACAGGGGATCTCACACGTGATGGGAGAAGCGCCGTGAGCGAACAGCACGACCAAGAGCACGAACTCGAAGAGGAAGAGACCGAGGAGGAGCCCCAAGAGGTCGCCGACCTCTTCGACGAGGGCGGTGTCGTCACCGCCGGCCTGCCGGTCGCGCCTCCGGAGGGTGGTGCCGAGGACAGCGTTCGGCTCTATCTGAAGAAGATCGGCAAGGTCCGCCTGCTGACGCGCGAGGACGAGGTTCGCCTGGCCCAACGCGCCGAGCGGAACGACATGGGCGCGAAGAACGCGCTGGTCGAGGCGAACCTGCGCCTTGTCGTCTCCATCGCCAAGCGCTACACGGGGCGCGGGCTCACGCTTCTGGACCTCATCCAGGAGGGCAACCTCGGTCTGATTCGCGCCGTCGAGAAGTTCGACTGGCGCCGCGGCTTCAAGTTCTCCACGTACGCCACCTGGTGGATCCGTCAGGCCATCACTCGCGCGTTGGCGGACCAGTCCCGCACGATCCGCATCCCGGTGCACATGGTCGAGCGGATGAACCGCGTCGCCCGCGTCCGCCGTGCCCTGCTTCAGAAGAACGGCCGCGAGCCCACGCCGGAGGAGATCGCCGCTGAGCTCGACATGCCGCCCGCACGGGTCGAGGAGGCGCTGAAGGTGGGGCAGGAGCCGGTGTCGCTCGAGACGCCCGTGGGCTCCGA
>Ga0134126_10014079_pt1 | contig 10097 bp, 10 predicted proteins | sample KB31752_FD_96881 | JGI IMG/M metagenome (GOLD analysis project Ga0134126, IMG submission 96881) | Terrestrial soil microbial communities with excess Nitrogen fertilizer from Kellogg Biological Station, Michigan, USA - KB3-175-2 | ecosystem: Environmental > Terrestrial > Soil > Unclassified ...
CGCGCCCGCGTCGCCGCCTGCGCGTGCCGCCGGGCCCGCTCCAGGGCCGCCTGCTCCTCGCGCTCTCGTGCCGCCGCGCGTTCCGCGCTGCTCTGCCGTGGCCGGCGGGTCGCGCCCGCCTCCCGCTCGCGACCCGTGCGACCAGATTCCATGTCCCTATTGTCTCCACGGTAGTCGGACGGCAAAGATCTCCACCTCACAGCGTTAGTAACAGCCAGGTGAATTCCCGGCGACAGTCAGGTCGTATGATCATCATGACCCGCGGTCATATCTCCCACGCCTGCCCATTCTCGCGCCGGTATCCGGACATAACGCATCCGCGTCAGCCGGTTCTTGCGGATCCCAGTTCACCCGGCCAGGATCGACAAAACGCCGGCCCGGCCGGCCCTCTGGCGCCGAGCGAACGGAGAGACAGTCATGCGGATCGGGACTTCCCTGACGGAGGCGGACGGGCCGGGCGCGCTGGACACGCTGGCCGACGAAATCCGCCGGGCCGCCGACGACGGCTTCGCCTCGGGCTGGATCTCCAACATCTTCGGCCTGGAGGCGCTCACCGCGCTGGCCGTGGCCGGACGCGGGATACCGGCCATCGAGCTGGGCACCGCGGTCGTCCCGACCTACCCCCGGCACCCGGCCGTGCTCGCTCAGCAGGCGCTGACCGCCGACCTGGCGCTGGACGGGCGGCTGGCCCTGGGCATCGGGCTGTCGCACCAGATCGTCATCGAGAACATGTACGGCTATAGCTTCGACAAGCCGGCCCGGCACATGCGCGAGTACCTGTCGGTGCTGCTGCCGCTGCTGGACGGCGAGCAGGCCGGGTTCGACGGGGAGACGGTGCACGCCCACATCGGCCTGTCCGTGCCTCGCCTGGACCGGATCCCGGTGCTGCTGGCCGCGCTGGCCCCGCAGATGCTCAGGCTGGCGGGTCAGCGGGCCGATGGCACGGTGCTGTGGATGACCGGCCCGGCCACGGTCCGGGACTATATCGTGCCGTCCATCACGGCGGCGGCGCAGAGCGCCGGCCGGCCCGCGCCCCGGGTGGTCTGCGTCCTGCCGGTCTGCGTCACCGACGACGTGGCCGCGTCACGGGCCGCGGCCGACAAGATCTTCGCCATCTACGGCCAGCTGCCGTCCTACCGGGCGATGCTGGATAAGGAGGGCGCGGCCGGGCCCGGCGACGTGGCCATCACCGGAGACGAGGACACCGTCGCGGCGCAGATCACCGAGCTGGCCGACGCGGGAGTGACCGACTTCGTGGCCGGCGAGTACGGGCGCGGCCCGGACAAGCAGCGCACCCGCGACCTGCTCAAGTCGCTGATGGCCTGACCCGCCGCCCGGACCGGGCACGGTCGGTCCGGACGGCGGGCGCTTAGACAGCGGGCGCTTAGACAGCGGGCGCTTAGACGGCGGGCGCTTACTGGCGGACCAGGATGAGCTGGTGCACGTCCAGGTAGCCGGCCCGGAACCCGCCCTCGGAGTAGGCCAGGTACAGCTCCCACATCCGCCGGAACTCGGCACCGAACCCGAGCCGGTCCGCCTCACCGGCCGCGGCCGTGAACCGGGCCCGCCACTGGCGCAGCGTCTGCGCGTAGTGCTGGCCCATGGTCAGGTCCGAGCGGACGGCCAGGCCGGTGTGCTGGCGCAGCGTGCCGGTGATCGCCTCCAGGGAGGGGATCTGCCCGCCGGGGAAGATGTACTGGTGGATCCAGCTGTGCCCGCCCCCGGTGGCCAGCATCCGATCATGCGCCATGGTGATGGCCTGCAGCCCGGCCCGCCCGCCGGGGGCCAGCAGCCGGTCGATGACCGCGAAGTACTCGGGCCAGCGGGCGGCGCCGACGGCCTCGATCATCTCCACGCTGAGCACCGCGTCGTACTGGCCCTCGGCATCCCGGTAGTCGCGCAGCTGGACATCCACCCGGTCGGCCAGCCCGGCGGCGGCGCACCGCCGGTTGGCGGCCGCCCACTGGGCCCTCGAGATGGTGAGCGTGGTGATGCTGGCGCCGCGGGCCGCGGCCCGCAGGGCCAGCTCGCCCCAGCCGGTGCCGATCTCCAGCACGGTGCGGCCCGGCCCGACGCCGGTCAGGTCGAGCAGCCGGTCGATCTTGCGGTGCTGGGCCCGCTCCAGGGTGTCCCCCGGCTCGAACAGCGCGCTGGAGTAGGTCATGCCGGGGTCGAGGAACAGCGCGAACAGGTCGTCGGACAGATCGTAGTGCCGCCGGATCTTGCGCCGCGCGCCGGACCTGGTGGCGTCGTCGGCGGCCGGCTGGCGCGGCACGTACCAGCGCCGCAGCGTCCTCAGCGGCCGGGGAACCAGGCCGGCCAGGTGCCGGGCCAGCACCTCGAACAGCCCGGCCAGGTCGTCGCTGTCCCAGTCGCCGGCCATGTAGCTCTCGGCGAAGCCGGCCGTGCCCGAGCCGAGCCGGGCGAAGAACGCGTCCGGGTCGCGCAGCAGGATCCCCGGCGCGCTGGTCCCGCCCCCGCCGGCCACCGACCCGTCAGGGAACTCGATCCAGATCGGCAGCCGGGCCGCCATCCGGGTGAGCATCAGCCGGGCCGCGGCGGCGCGGGCCCGGCCGACCGGGCCCGCCGGGGCGGCGGGGGCCAGGGCGGCCGTCCCCGCCGTCCCCGCCGTCCCCGCCGCCCCCGCCGCCCCCGCGCCCGGGGCCCGGCGGTCATGGCGCTCGGCGGCCGCGGTCACTGGGTCCCCTCCAGCGCCGGTCCGGCCGGGCGGCGGTACACCGGCAGGCGGCGGGCCAGCAGCAACAGCCCCTGCCACCGGATCAGCAGGCTGACCCGGGCCGCGCCGCCGGGGTATCGCAGCAGGCAGCGCAGCAGCGCCGCGCGGGAGTACTCGCGGCGGACGCCGCGCACCGACGCGATCAGGGCCGGGCGCCCGTCGATGTCCAGGGTCACGCTGAGCCGCAGGTCGGGGCCGGGCTCGGGGAGCCGCATCCGGTACTGGCCGGTCAGGGGCAGGAACGGCGAGACATAGAACGACTTGTCCGCCCCGGCCCGCCCGGCCAGGTCCGGGCGCAGCAGGTACACGTGCCGGCCCCGGTAGGTGTTGTGCACCTCGGCCAGGACCGCCGCCAGGCGGCCGTCGGGGCCGTAGCACCAGAACAGGCTGAGCGGGTTGAACGCCCAGCCCAGGGTGGCCGCGCTGGCCAGCATCAGCACCCGGCCGCCGGCCAGGTCGATGCCGTGCCGGGCCAGGTAGGCGTCGACGTTGGCGCGGATGCTGGCGCCGGGCGCGCCCAGGTGGTCGCGGGCCCGGAAGCGGGCCAGGGCCCGCAGCGGCGCCGGCACCTCGGGCAGGTCATCGGGGTCGACCAGCCACAGGTAGCTGCCGTAGCGGAAGGCCCGGCGGAACGGCTGAGTCCGTACGTGTGTGATCTGGCACGGATACAGGGCGGCGGTCACCAGCGGACTCCCAGGGCTCGGGCCGCCTGAACGCCGGACTGGCAGCCGTCCTCGTGGAACCCCCAGCCGTGATAGGCGCCGGCGAACGCGAGGACCGGGGAATTGAGGCCGGGCAGCCGCCGCTGCGCGGCGACCGAGCGCGGCGTGTACAGCGGGTGGGCATAGCTCATCCGGGCGATGACGGTGTCGGGCTGGACCTGGTCCAGGGCGTTGAGCGTGACCACGTAGTCGGTGGGCCCCGGCAGCCGGTGCAGGCGGTTGAGGTAGTAGCTGACGTGCACCTGCTCGGCGGCGCCCCCGCAGTCGCCGAGCAGGTAGTTCCAGGACGCGCGGGCGCGCCGCGACTGCGGCAGCACCCCCGCGTCGTTGTGCAGCGCGACCGCGCTGGAGCGGTAGCGGAACGATCCGAGCACCTCGCGCTCGGCCGGGGTGGGCGGGCTGAGCAGCCGCAGCGCCTGGTCGGGATGCGTGGCGACGACGGCGCCGCGGTAGGCCCGGCTGGTTCCGGCGGAGTCGGTGACCTCGACGCCGGCGCGGCCGCGCTGGACGGCCGCGACCGCGGTGCCCAGCCGGACCTCGGACAGGCCCTTGGCGATCCGCTCGACGTAGTTCCTGGACCCGCCCGTTACCGTCCGCCAGCCCGCCGACCGGCGGACCGAGAGCATGCCGTGGTGGTCGAGGAACTGGAACAGGTAGGCCGCCGGGTAGCCCAGCGCCTCCCCGGGCGAGCACGACCACACGGCGGCGACCAGCGGGATCACGAAGTGGCCGGTGAAGTAGCGCGGGTAGCGCCCGGTCGCCAGGAACTCGCCCAGGGTCAGCGAGTCGTCGGCCGCCCCGGCCAGCAGCCACCGGGCGTCGCGGTAGAAGGCTGGGACCGTGGCCAGCAGCCGCCCGTACGACGGCCGGGTCAGGACGCCAGGCGAGGGGAGCAGGCCGCTCACGCCGAGCGAGCCCGCGTACTCCAGGCCGCAGCCTTGGCACCGCACCGACATGCTCATCTCGGTGGGCATCGTCTCGACGCCCAGCTCGGCGAACAGCCGGGTCAGGTGGGGATAGGTGGCCGGATTGTGCACGATGAACCCGGTGTCCAGGGCGGCCGCCTGCCCGTCCGGCGCGATCACCTCGTGAGTGTCGGCGTGCCCGCCCAGCCGCCCGTCGGTCTCGTACAGCGTGACGTCGTAGTCGCGCTGCAGAATGTGGGCGGCGGTCAGGCCGGCGACGCCGGCGCCGATGACGGCTGCCCGCGGCCGGGCTAGCACCATGACACCGCCCCCCTGCCTGTCGTCAGTCCCCCAGCTAGAAAACAAGACTAAGTTATACTAAGATCAGTTGCAAATCTCAGGAGTCTCTCACATGCAGCTACGCGAGGCCGCCGAGTCGCTTGGCGTGCATTACCAGACCGCCTATGGCTGGGTCCGCGAGGGCGTGCTGCCCGCCCGCAAGGTCGGCCGGGGCTACGAGGTCAGCGACGAGGACGTGCGGGCCCTGCGGGACCGGCGGGAACTCGGCCGCGAGCCCGCCCGCGAGGTCCGGGTCCGGGACTGGGCGGCCCAGGCCAGCCGACTGTACGCGGCCATCGCCGGCGGCGAGGAGACCCGGGCCAGGGCCGACCTCGAGCGGCTGGCCGGCAGCGTCCCGCTGACCGATCTGTGCCACCGAGTCATCGGGCCCGCGCTGCGCCGGATCGGCGACGACTGGGCCACCGGCGAGGTCTCGATCGCCCAGGAGCACCGGGCCAGTGCCATCTGCGAGCGGCTGATCGCGGTGCACGCGCGGCAGCCCGCCGGGCGGCCGCGGGGCACGGCGGTGGTGACCACGCCGCCCGGCGAGCGGCACGGGCTGCCCGCGCTGATGGCCGCGGCGTGCCTGCGCGAGGACCGCTGGCTCGTCCACCACCTGGCCGCCGACCTGCCCGCGGCGGAGATCGCCGGGCTGGCCAGGGTGGTGGGCGCGGACCTGGTCGTGCTGTCGTGCACCACCGACCAGGCCGTCGGCCAGTCCGCCGCCATCGCGGCCGAGATTTCGGCCGGCGGCCCGGCCGTGCTCGCCGGCCGGCCCGGAGCCACCCTGCCCGACCTGCTCCAGCAGGCCCGCGACCTGCGCGCGCAGCCTGCCGGGGCCGGGGCGTGACCAGGACGACAGGAAGCAGGACGACAGGAAGGAGGCCGCCCGTGGCCATGTACGCGGCGACCATAACCTCGGCCCGCTCGGCCGCCGACACGTTCGACTACCTGACCGCCTTCAGCAACGCGGCCAGCTGGGATCCCGGCGTGCTCGACGCCGAGCAGGCCGACGCCGGGCCGGTGACGCTCGGCACCAGTTTCCGGCTGACCGTCCCGTTCCTCGGCCGCCGGCTGACGCTGGTCTACCGGGTCATCCGGCTGGACCCCGGCCGCGAGGTGGTGCTCCGCGCGGCCGGGCGGCTGCTGCTGGCCACCGACCGGATCACCGTCAGCGAGGACGGCGCCACGGCCGTCGTCCGGTACGAGGCTCAGGTGCGCCTGCGCGGTCCGCTGCGCCTGCTCGACCCGCTGCTGGAGCGCGGCTTCCGGGTCGTCGGTGACCGGGCCGCCGCCGGGCTGCGGTCCGCGCTGGCCGCCGTGCCGGGGCCGGCGGCATGAGGATCCCCGCGGCCGCGCTGGCCGCCGACGCGCTGCTGGAGGCCAGCGTGGTCGGCAGCTTCTCCCGTGTCGGCATCGAGGTGCGGGCCCGGCTGCTGCCCGAGTTCGCGGCCGCCGCCGAGCCCGACCTGACCGGGCGCACCGTGGTCATCACCGGCGCCACGTCCGGGATCGGCCTGGCCGCCGCGACCGAGCTGGCCCGGCGCGGCGCGGCCGTGCACTTCCTGGCCCGCAGCCGCCTGCGCGCCGAGCAGGCCCGCCGCCAGATCATCGCCGCCGCCGATGACAGGAGCGCCCGCCGCGGAACGGTCAGCTTCGGCCTCGGCGACCTGGAGAACCAGGACTCGGTCCGCCGCTTCGCGGCCGAGTTCACCGCCGCCCACGACCGGCTCGACGTGCTCATCCACAACGCCGGGGCCATCCACCCGCAGTACCGGACCAGTGCCGCCGGCCTGGAGCTGACCGTGGCCAGCCAGGTGCTGGCCCCGTTTACGCTGACCCGGCTGCTGCTGCCCGTGCTCCGCTCGTCCCGGCCCGCGGCCGCCGGCCCGGCCCGGGTCATAACCGTGTCCTCGGGCGGCATGTACACCCAGCGGCTGGACCCCGCCGCGCTGCTCGCCCGGCCCGCCCGGTACCGCGGCGTCCAGGCCTACGCCCGGGCCAAGCGGTCCCAGGTGGCGCTCAGCGCCGAGTGGGCCCGCCGGGTACCCGCCGCCGAGGTCGCGTTCCACGCCCTGCACCCGGGCTGGGTGGCCACGCCCGGCATCGCCGCCGCGCTGCCCCGGTTCGACCAGCTCATGCGGCCGCTGCTGCGCACCCCCGAGCAGGGCGCGGACACCATCGCCTGGCTGGCCAGCGCAGACCCGGCCGTCCTGGGCAGCGGCGGCTTCTGGCACGACCGCCGCCGCCGGCCCGTCCGCCGCCTGCCCGGCACCCGCGACGTCACCCCGGACGCGGCCGCCCGCCTGTGGGACTGGCTCGCCGCCCAGTCCCCCGGCCCGCCCCTCCGCCGCGCAGGCTGATCCCGCCCCGGCCGCGGCGTTTCCGCGGAAACGCCTGCATCGCGCCGGGGCGGTCAGTCCTCCGGGCCGTCGACGGTCGCCGTCATGGCGTCGAAGATCTCGTCGAAGTCGATGCTGGCCTGCCAGCCGTCATAGCTGGAACCCGGCACCTGGGCGGACAGGCCCTCGAACAGCTCCCTGGAGTCCCGGACCAGCGCCGGCGTCAGCACCACCGACTGCTGCCCGGCGATGACGCACCAGGCCTGCCGGGCGGCCGGGTCGTCGTCGGGATCGGCGTCACGGTCCTCGTCGTCCGGGCCGGGCGCGCCGATGGTGACCTCCCAGCCCAGGGCGGCCAGCGGCTCGGCGATGGTGCGCGCGGCGGCCTCGTCGGGGACCAGCAGGAAGTGCTCCCAGCTGCGGGGCAGCTCGAGCGAGGTCCGGGCCGCGATCTGGCGCAGGATCTCGTCGTCGTCCTCGTTGCCGGTGGACAGCTCGGGCGGGGTCACGCCGCCGATCGGGGCGGCCCAGTAGACCTCCCCGTCCTCAAAATCGGATGGCGCCATGGTGCGGTGTTCTCCTAGCGGGCGGAGATGGTGATCTGAGGGTCGGCGGCGGGGCGCATCCAGCGCAGCACCTTGATCAGCTCCGGGCGGGGCAGCGACACACAGCCCGCGGTGGCCGAGCCGGTGCCGACGTGCAGGAAGATGGCGCTGCCCCGGCCGGGGACGCGGGCGGTGTTGTAGGCGATCACGGCGGCGTAGTCGTAGGCCGGCGCCTGGTGCATGGGCTCGGGATCGCGGCCGGGGTTGTGCCGGCGCTTGTCGACCCACTCGTTGTACAGCCGGCTGGACGAGTCGTCATCCCAGACGTCGTAGACGAAGGCGTGCCGGAACGGGAAGGCGAACCCGAGCCGGGGCTGGACGCCGAAGTAGAAGCTGAATCCGTATGTCCCGGACGGGGTCTTGCCGTCGCCCTCGTGCTTGCGGCCGGGCCGGGCCACGCCGTTGTAGCCGACGCGGGCCCGCCAGGGCCCGAACACCAGGGTCCGCTTGGTGCCGACCACCCGGTAGGCGCGCAGCGTGGCGTAGGTGGCCAGGTACGAGGGGGCCTGCACGGTGATGAGCTGGTGGACGGCGACGGTGCGGCCGCGCGCGGCCGCCAGGGCCGTTCCGGCCGGCCCGAGCGCCACGGCGATGACCACTACCGATGCCAGGACGGCGGTAACGCGGCCGATCTGACGAGCCCTGAGCGTCACGTGTTTCGCGGGGGTACCGCGGGGTTCGGCCACGGCATCCATAGTGCACGACGTCACAAGGTGATCCAGTACCGGCAGGTCCCCTTCGCGATGTCGGCCAGCTTGCCGCCGTTGGCCTCGATCACCCGGCGCGAGCCGGTGTTGGTGTCGTCGCACGTCAGGAGCACCTCGGTCAGATCCAGGCAGCGGCGGCACCAGTCGCACGCGCCGGCCAGCATCGCGGTGGCGTAGCCGCGGCGGCGGTGCCCGGGCACGACGTGGTAGCCGATGTGACCGCCCTCGGCGAGCAGCTGGGGCGTGAGCTGGTGGCGGATCATGACCGTGCCCAGGTACTCGGGCCCGTCCACGAACCACAGCTCAGTGACGGGCACGTCCCAGTAGTGCTGAGTGGCGGCCCGCCGGGCCGCGAAGGCGGCGAAGTCGGCCTCGGCCGCGGCCATCCAGTCGGGCCGGGCGGCCTTCTCGGCGGCGGCCATGGCGCGCTCGCCGGCCAGGTAGGACTCCCGGACCGCGATGGCGGGATGAATCAGCTCGGGCACCCCGGCAGCCTGACACGACGGCGCCCCCGGCACCACCTGCTAGCGCCGCGGGCCCAGTCGAGGAGTCTGATCCGACCGGGCCGTCGCCGCTACGATGATGCTCGTGAGATGGCGCGCCGTCGTATGGGTCGCTGTGGCGCTCGGTGTAGCGGCTGCTACGGCCTTGGTGGTTGACGTCGCCCTGAACGGCACCGGGAAAGCCTCCGGGCTGGCTGGGATCATTGTCGCGTTCTGCGAGCTGGGCGCCCTGGTTCTGGGAGTTACGGCCTGGGCGGCGGAACGGCGGACCGCGGCTGGCAAATCCTCTTCAGGCAGGCCAGGTCGCGCCAGGGATCCGGATCTAGAGGAGCCCCGCCACGCGCGGCCAGCTGGTTCCGGCAAGTACGTCGTCGATGCGCGTGGCGTGAAGGGCCTGCAGGTTGGCGACGGCAATATCCAGCGGAATATTTTCCACCAGCCGCTTCGCGATCAGCAGTCGGGAGATGACGAACTCTGAGTGCCGCTTGAGTGCGAACCCTCGTCCAGTCGCGCAGGCCGGAGGCAGACGGCCACGTAGCTGCATGGAGCTCTTATACTGGGCCGAGTTGCTCTACCAATGCCCTGATCTCGTCTTCTCGAGGCATTTTCACATCGTCATATTTTCGCACCGCGGGGATTGGAACCTGCTCGCCCATGAGTATGAGCAGCTTCTTAGCACGGACCAAATCCCAGCGGAAGCAGTTTGGCGGGCCATCAGCCCAGGCCTGCCTGAAGGCATCATGGGCATAAGACGCCGCCTGAGCTTGTTCTCCTAGATACCGGAATGTCTGAGCGAGATGGTAATGAGGGCGCTGAGCCGGATGGAGACGGCTTAGTCTGGACAGCGCCTCCTCAGCTGCAGACTCTGCCTCGCTGGTCTTTTCAAGTCGGGCAAAGATGAGCGCCGTCCGCGCCGGAGCAACCTCAAGCCCTGCGTTACGGCAGAGCTGATCATGCTCCTGCGATACGACCAGCGCTCTCTTGAGGTCACCCCGCCTCAGGCACAGTTCAGCTAGCAGCTCGGTTATATCGCGACGAAATTGCGGAGAATTACGCTTAGCTTCGGCCATGGTTGCGAGGTCGCTCTCGGAAAGCCCTCTCCCTTTTTCTAGCGCGAGATAGAGCGGGAGGTAATCAAGATGTTCCCTGAACCATCGGAATCCATCGGGGATCATGCCGGTCCTGGCCCTACTCAAAAGCCGGTGGGCCCTCCAGGCCTTGCCCAGTGCCGCACATA
>Ga0134126_10014080_pt1 | contig 10097 bp, 9 predicted proteins | sample KB31752_FD_96881 | JGI IMG/M metagenome (GOLD analysis project Ga0134126, IMG submission 96881) | Terrestrial soil microbial communities with excess Nitrogen fertilizer from Kellogg Biological Station, Michigan, USA - KB3-175-2 | ecosystem: Environmental > Terrestrial > Soil > Unclassified ...
ACGTCGAGCCGATCGACGAGCGGCGTCGCGGGGTCGTCATCGACCTCGACTGACCGGCCATTCACGATGAGATCGATCATGACTCCCCTCCCGCGACTCGCATAAGTAAGATAGACCCTCAGGAGGAACCCCAATGAAGCTATCTGTATCGGTTTTGTTCCTGGCTGCAACCCTCGTAGGCGCCGAGGCTCATGCGACGTGCACCCATCCCATGCCACCCGAGAAAGTTCCCGACGGCGCCACGGCAAGCAAGCAGGAGATGATCAATGGGATGATGTCCGTCCGGGCGTTCGATCAGGCTATCAAGGCCTATACGGACTGCCTGAAGCTCGAGCACGACACCGCGGTCTCCAAGATCGATCCCACGCTCGCTGCCGACAAAGCGAAGGCGCAGAAGAGCGAGCTCGACAACGTCTGGGCAAAGAAGAACGACGCCGCGGTTGACGAGGACACCGCCATTGCCAAGCAGTTCAACGAGCAGGTCAAGGTCTTCAACGCGAAGAAGAAGGGCTAGGGCTGAATTCTGCCGCAGTGGGGCGTACCGCGCTGCGAGTCGGCCGGTGCGCTCCACGCAGCGCCTGCAGCGCCGCGCATGGACGCGGATCACCGGAATCACGCGGATCACCCGCACCGTACTGCCATGCTGACCCCCGCCGATGCCGAACGGTTGATCGGTGAGCACCTGCCCTGCCTGCCGATCGAATCGCTCCCTCTCGCACAAATCGCGGGCGCAGTCCTTCGCGAGAACGTTTACGCCGAGCGGGACCAGCCACCGTTCGATCGTGTGATGATGGATGGGATCGCGCTTGCGAGCACCGCGGCGCGCGACGGCCTCCGGCGCCTAGGGGTCGAAGGCATCCAGGCGGCCGGCGATCCTCCGCTCGCGCTCGCCTCGCACGCGAGCTGCATCGAGGTGATGACCGGGGCGGTGCTGCCTGGCGGATGCGACGCCGTCGTTCCGATCGAACAGCTCGAATTGGCGAACGGCGAGGCCACGCTCCGCGGCGGTGCCCCCGTCGAGCCGTGGCAGCACGTCCATCGCCGTGCAAGCGACACGAAACAGGGCTCCCTCCTGCTTGCCGCGGGCACCCGGCTCGCCGCCCCGGAGGTCGCGATCGCAGCATCCGCCGGCATGGCACGCGTTCGAGTGAGCCAGCAGCCCACCCTCGCCGTGCTCTCGACCGGCAACGAGCTGGTCGAGCCCGGCGAGGCCATCCTGCCGCATCAAATTCGCCGTTCGAACGTCTACGGGATCCTGGCGGCACTGCGCGACCACGGGTTCCTGCGCGCCGCCGACGAGCATGTGAGGGATGATGCGGAGGAACTGCGCAAGCGGCTCAAGTTCCACCTCGACACGCACGATGTGGTCATCCTGAGCGGCGGGGTTTCGGCCGGACGCTTCGATTTCGTCCCCGGAGCGCTCGCGGCGCTTGGGGCTCGCGAAGTCTTCCGGGGCGTGGCGCAGCGGCCGGGGCGGCCGCTCTGGTTCGGCATCGCACCGAGCGGCGCGGCTGTGTTCGCCCTTCCGGGCAATCCGGTCTCAGTGCTCGTCTGTCTCACCCGCTACGTGATTCCGGCGCTCTACGCGGCGATGGGCCAGACTCCGACGCCGATCGAGCGCATCGCCCTCGCTGGACCGGTCGCCGTCTCGACGAAGCTCACCTGGTTCCTGCCCGTTCGGGTGGAGATCGACGAGTGGTGCCGCGCTTGGGCAACGCCCTGCCTGACCAACACCTCCGGCGACTTCACCGCTCTCGCGGGCACGGATGGGTTCGTCGAGCTGCCGCCCGGACCGAACGATTACCCCAAGGGTTTTGTCACACGCCTGTACCGCTGGTAAGGCCAGGCGCGCGCCCTCGTGGCTCCCCTGTATCATCCGTATTCCACCTCCATTTTAGCCGGTATTGCCATGTCCTCGATCGAGCAGCCTCCGGAGATCGTCGTTCCGCTCAGCGCTCTGCGCCCGCGCGATACGCTCGGGCGGCCGCTGCGGGACCTCCGAATCTCGGTGATGGACCGCTGCAATTTCCGCTGCCCGTACTGCATGCCCCGCGAGCAGTACCACGAGAGCTACCGCTTCCTGAAGACTGCCGAGCGCCTGTCGTTCGACGAGATCGTGCGGCTCACGCGCTCGTTCGTCCGGCTCGGCGTGCGCAAGCTCCGGCTGACCGGCGGCGAGCCACTGCTGCGCGCGAATCTCGCCGACCTCATCGGAGACCTCACGGCCATTCCCGGCGTCGAGGACGTGGCGCTGACGACCAACGGCGTCCTGCTCGCGCGGCACGCCGCGGAGCTCAAAGCGGCCGGGCTGCGCCGGATCACGGTGAGCCTCGACAGCCTCGACCCCTCAGTGTTCGCCCGCATGAGCGGCGGGTTCGGCGGCATTGACGACGTGCTCGACGGGATCGCACACGCCGCCGATGCCGGGCTCGCGCCGATCAAGGTCAATGCTGTCGTTCAGCGCGGCGTGAACGATCACACGGTCCTCGATCTTGTCCAACGTTTCCGGGGCACCGGCGTCATCGTGCGGTTTATCGAATACATGGACGTTGGCAATCGCAATCACTGGCAGCAGGAGCTCGTGGTGCCATCGCGCGAGCTGGTCGCGCGCATCGCGGAGCGCTGGCCACTCGAGCCCCTGCAGCGCAACTACCGCGGCGAGGTGGCCGAGCGCTACCGCTTCGCCGACGGCGCGGGTGAAATCGGCTTCATATCCTCGGTCACCCAGCCGTTCTGCGGCGACTGCTCGCGGGCGCGTCTGTCATCCGACGGCGTCCTGTACACCTGCTTGTTTGCGACGCAGGGGTTGAGTCTCCGCGACGTGCTGCGCGCGGGCGCGAGCGATGAGGAATTGACGGAGATCATTCGCCGGCAGTGGAGCGGTCGCGCCGACCGCTACAGCGAGCTGCGCGCGACCGTGCGGCGGGCAGCCGCGGAGCAGCGGAAGATCGAGATGTACTACATCGGCGGGTAAGCCTGCCCGCCGCGATGAAAGCCGCCAAACTCAGCCACCTCGATGCGCGCAACCGGCCGACCATGGTCGATGTGGGCGCGAAGGATGTGACACATCGATTGGCCTCGGCCGAGGCGCTGATCCGCCTGCCGCGGAATGTCGCCGCTGCCCTGCGCCGCGCCGGCCACCGCACGAAGAAGGGCCCCGTCTTCGACACGGCAATCGTCGCCGGCGTCATGGCCGCAAAACGAACGCACGAGCTCATCCCGTTTTGCCACCCGCTCGCGCTCGAGCGGTGCACGATCGAGATCGAGCCCGCTCGGGGGGGGCTGCGCATCGTTTGCACGGTCGCGGTGCATCATCGCACCGGCGTCGAGATGGAGGCGCTGACCGGCGCGGCAGCTGCCGCGCTCACGGTTTATGACATGTGCAAGGCGCTTTCTCACGACATCGAGATAGCAAGTGTCCGTCTGCTCGCGAAATCCGGCGGCCGCCGGCAGTTCCGGCGCTGATCGACCCCGCCGCGTCGGCGGCCGTACAATCGGGGCATGATCTCGAGACCGTCCGCGAGTGTCGCCGCCAACGCGCCCCCGCTTTATGCGCTCGTCCTCGCCGGAGGGCGCAGCACGCGCATGCAGCGCGACAAGGCGGCGCTTCCCTATGCCGGACGGACCCAGCTCGAGCGCGCCATCGAGCTGATCGAGCCGTTCGTCGCCCGGGTCTACGTATCCGTCCGGCCGGACCAGATCGACGACCCGCTCCGGGCCCGGTTCGCGCAAATCGTCGACTCGGGCGAGACGGCAGGCCCGATCGCCGGAATTCTAGCGGCGCAGTCTCACCACCCCGAGGTGGCTTGGCTCGTCCTGGCGTGCGATCTGCCCATGCTCGACGCCCAGACGCTCCAGCACCTCCTGGCCTCGCGCCGACCGGAGCGGCAGGCGACGGCTTATCGATCGAGCCGTGACGGCCTCCCCGAGCCGCTCTGCGCCATTTACGAGCCCTCGAGCCGCGAGGCGATTCGGGACTACGTCGCGGCCGGATACGACTGCCCGCGCAAGTTCCTGATCCGGGCGGACACCGCCCTGCTCGATCAACCCGAGCCGGGCGCGCTCGATAACGTGAACACGCCGAAGGAATACGGCTCGGCGGTGTACCGGGTGCTGCGGTCGACCGACGCCCCGGATGCAGCCCCCCGTCCGGGCGCATCGGGCACGGCGGCCGAGAAGCAGATCAAGGTGCAGTACTTCGCGCTGCTTCGCGAACAGGCTGGGCGCAGTGCCGAGACGGTCTCGACGGGCGCCCGGACGCCGCGCGAGCTCTACGAGGAGCTGCGCAGGCGCCATCCGTTCTCGCTCGCGCCCGAGATGCTGCGCGTGGCCGTGAATGCGGAGTTCGGCGACTGGTCGCAGCCCCTCGGTGAGGGCGATGCCGTCGTATTCATTCCACCCGTCGCCGGCGGTTGAGCCCCGACACCGTAGCGCCATGCCCGATAAGGCTTTCCGTCTCAGTGCCGATCCCGTCGATCCGGCCGAGCTGCGCGCCTCGCTCGCCGACCGCTCGTGTGGCGGATACGCGAGCTTCGAGGGCTGGGTACGCGATCACAACGAGGGCCGGCGCGTCACGCACCTCGAGTACGAAGCTTTCGAGCCGCTCGCGGTCAAGGAAGGAGAGCGCGTGCTCGCGGAGGCAGTCGAGCGTTTCGGAGTCGAGCGCGTCGCCTGCGTGCACCGGGTGGGCGATCTCGCGCTCGGCGACATGGCCGTCTGGGTCGGCGTGAGCGCGCGCCATCGTCACGAGGCATTTCTCGCCTGCCGCTACATCATCGACGAAGTGAAGCACCGTCTGCCGATCTGGAAAAAGGAGCACTACGAGGACGGCGATTCGGGCTGGGTGAACTGCGAGCGCTGTGCGGCTGCAGGCGCGGAGCAGCGCGCAGTCGGGCCCGATCGCCACCATGAGCACGGGCACGAACACGATCACGCGGCGCACGATCACGGGCACGAGCCTCAACGCGCCGCCGCGCCCGCGCCGAACCGGACTGTGGCCCTCGTGCCCGACTACTCCCGCCAGATGGCGCTCAAGGAGGTCGGCCCAGAGGGTCAGGCGCGGCTCAGGCGAAGTCGCGTGCTCGTGGTGGGCGCGGGCGGCCTCGGCGTCCCCGTTCTGACATATCTCGGCGGCGCGGGCGTCGGGCAGATCACGATTGTCGATGGCGACCGCCTCGAGCCCTCGAACCTGCACCGTCAGACGCTCTATGCGCTCGCAGACTGCGGCTGTTTGAAAGCCGAGCTCGCCGCAGAGCGTCTGCGCGCGCTGAATCCCGACGTCGAGGTCCGCGTGCACCCCGTGCGTTTCGACGCGGGGAACGGCCCGGCGCTCGTCGAGTCCTGCGACCTCGCGATCGATTGCACGGACAATTTCGCGACGAAGTTTCTGCTCAACGATCTCGCCGTGCGCCTCGGCAAGCCCGTCATCCTCTCGAGCGTCTATCAGTTCGAAGGTCAGCTGCAGGTCGTGCGACCCGACCGGGGCGGCGCGTGCCTGCGATGCATCTGGCCGGAGGCGACGCGCGACGGCCTCGTAGGCAACTGCGCGGAGGCCGGAGTGCTCGGTCCGGTGCCGGGACTCTTCGGAAGCCTGCAGGCGCTCGAAGCGCTGAAAGTGCTGCTCGATCTGCCCGGTCAGCTCGGCAATGAGCTGCTCGTGGTCGATCTGCTCACACACTCGGTGTCCCGCGTGCGCGCCCGGCGCGCGGAGGCCTGTCGCGACGGTGCGTGCGCGAGGATCGGTCCGATTGAATCCGGCCGTGACCGCAGCGTCATTGAGCTCGACTTCGATGATCTCGGTGCGGCGATCGAGCAGGGTTTCACCGTTATCGACGTGCGCGAGCCGCACGAAGTTCGCGAGGCGCCCCTGCCGGCAAGCCCGGTCCGCGAGATGCCGCTGCACACGCTCCTCGAGCTGATCCTGCGCGAGCCGGCCTCGGGCACGCGAGCGCTCGACACGCGCGGGAAATACCTGCTCGTCTGCGCGAGCGGCAAACGCAGTCTCGCGGGCGCGCAGGAGCTGCGCGCCCGCGGATTCGAGTCGGCGTACTCGCTGCCTGGCGGTCTCGCGCGCCTCAAACAGCATCAATCCGCCTGACGCCGGGTCGGGAACGTAGGTTGCGGCTCCCTCGACGATTCATAGGGAGAAGCAACGATGACTACGGGGATCGGCAACGCGCTGCGGCTGCTCGCGGGAATTGGGGCTCTGAGCGCGGCGGGGTTTCCCGCTTTCGCGCAATCCGGCCCTCCAGGGTGGACCCCGCTCGCTCCGATACAGACGCTCGCACCGACGCAACAGGAAACGTCAGCGGGATCAACCGACTCCCCGCCTGCGACGCTCAACTTCGGTGCGGCGATTGCCGTCGATCAGGGTACGGCGCTGATCGGAATGCCGGGGTATCCGGGGCGGCAGAATTCCGGCACTTCAAACGAGGGCGCCGTCGCGATCTTCGTCCAAGGCACCGGCTCCTGGGCACGCGACGGGACGCTCAGCGCCAACGATGTCGCGGCGGGTGACTTCTTCGGTGAGCGCGTGGCGCTCCGAGGCGATCTCGCAGCGGCGCAGGCCGAGAGCGGCATCTACATCTTTCGCCGTACGGGGAGCGGCTGGAGCGAGATTCAAAAGCTCGTGCCACCGGCCGGGACGCGCTTCGATGGCGGGCTTGCGATCGGCAATGCGACGATCTTCGTCGGCGCGCCCGCCTACGGTGTGCCCGGCGAGGTGTTCGTCTTCGAGCCGGACTTGAACGGTACCTGGCATCCCGTTCAAACGCTCGCATCGGGTGATGAGGCCGGTTCCGACTATTTCGGAGGTGAGATCGCCGAAGCCGGCGGGACGCTCGTGATCGGCGCAGCGGGAGACAATGCGGCATTCGTCTTCGCACAGCGAAACGCCGGTTGGAGCGAGCAACAGAAGCTCGCCCCACCGGACGAACCGGCGAGCGCTTCGTTCGGCGCCGCGTTGGCGGTCTCGCAGGAGCGGATCGTCGTCGGCGCCCCTCAGGCCGATACAAACCCGAGCGGGGATTGCGCAGAAGCAGCAGGCGCCGTCTACGTATTCGCTCTGCAGGGCAGCACGTGGCAGCAGCAGACGAAGATGGCAACGCCGGCACCCGACTGCACAGCATCGTTCAGCACAGGACTGTTCGGCACCGAGGTCTCCGTCAACGCCGATCACGTCGTGGGCGCAACTCCCAGCCTGTTCCCGAATCAGGCCGGGGCGGTATTCGACTTCGCGAGCGACGGCGCCGCGGAAGTTCCGGCAGGAGATGCAACCGACCCATCGCTCGTGAGCACGCCCGTCCTCGCGCTCTCGGATGAAGTGCTCTTCGTCGGCTTGCCGTACGATCAGGGATCCTCGACGGGCATCACCGAGATCTTCGATCTCAGCGGCGCCTCGTCGCCTGCTGTCGGCGCCGGAAAGCGGATATTTCGAAATAACGGGCACCGAAACCGTCGATCTGAAGATTGACCCGGCGGCCGGCGCTTCCCTCAGGGCCTTACCTGCCCGTCGCCGCGCACGACGTATTTGTAACTCGTGAGCTGCTCGACACCGACCGGCCCGCGGGCGTGGAACCGGTCCGTGGAGATACCGATCTCGGCGCCCATGCCGAACTCCGCGCCGTCCGCGAACTGCGTGGAGGCGTTGTGGAGCACGATCGCACTGTCGACGCGCCCGAGAAAGCGCTCCGCCGAGGCCGCGTTCTCCGTGACGATCGATTCGGTGTGCGCGGAGCCGTAGCGGGCGATGTGATCGATCGCAGCATCGACTCCGTCGACCACGCGCGCGGCGATGATTGAGTCGAGATACTCGGTAAACCAGTCCTCCTCCGTGGCGGGACGCACCCGGCGGTCCACTCGCTGCACGGTCGGATCGCCCCGGACCTCGCAGCCCGCCTCCAGCAAGTCCCGCACGATGGGCGCGAGATGGGTCTCGATGCAGCCGCGGTCGATCAGCAGCGTCTCGGCGGCGCCGCAGATTCCCGTGCGGCGCATCTTCGCATTGAGGACAATGGTCCGCGCCATCGCGAGATCCGCATCGCGATCGACGTACACGTGGCAGTTGCCTTCGAGATGCCCTATCACGGGGACGCGCGCCTCGCGCTGCACGCGCGCGACGAGCTCCTTGCCTCCGCGCGGCACGACCACATCGAGATAATCGGTCATGCCGCCGAGCAGATAGCCGACCGCGGCCCGATCGGTCGTCGGCACGAGCTGAATCGAGTTCTCGGGCAGTTGGGCGGCGCGCAGCCCCTCGAGGAGCGCGCCGTGGATCACCGCGTTCGAGCGGGTGCTCTCGGAGCCGCCGCGCAGAATGGCGGCGTTGCCCGATTTCAAACACAGCGCACCTGCGTCGGCAGTGACGTTCGGCCGGCTCTCATAGATGATGCCAATCACGCCGAGCGGCACGCGCACCCGCTGAATGCGCAGCCCGTTCGGCCGGTCCCATTCCGCCGCGATCGTGCCAACCGGATCGGGCAGCGCCATCACCGCCTCGATCCCGCGCGCCATCGATTCGATGCGCTTCTCATCGAGCTGCAGACGGTCGAGGAGCGCGGCACCCAGCCGCTTCTCGCGGGCGGCTGCAAGGTCCGCCGCATTCGCAGCGAGCAGCTCGGCGCGGCGCGCGCGCAATGCCGCGGCGGCCGCGGCAAGCGCGCGATCCTTCTGTGCGGCCGAGGCAAGCGCGAGCACCGAGGCGGCGGCGCACGCCGCCGCGCCCATGCGCTGCATGAGCACGCCCACGTCCGAGGCTTCCCCGGCCGTTGCGGTCCCGTCGCGCCCCGCCGTCACGAGGCCACCTCCTGCGCGCCCTCCGCCTTCCCCGCCGTCTCGAGAATGACGAGGTCGTCGCGATGGATCATCTCGTCGCGCCCGCGAAATCCGAGCAAGCGCTCGATGTCCGAGGACTTGCGTCCCATGATCCGCGCAACGTCCGTATCCGAATACGCGATGATGCCGCGCGCGACCTCGGCGCCGTCCGGCCCGAGAACGCTCACCGTATCCCCACGGTCGAAACGGCCGAGCGCGCGAACCACCCCGGCGGGCAGGAGGCTCTTGCCCTCGCCGAGCGCGCGCAATGCGCCCGCATCGATCGCGACGGCCCCAGCGGGGCGCAGCGTGCCGGCAATCCAGGCCTTGCGCGCCGCGACCGGGCTCGAGCTCGGGACGAACCACGTGCAGCGGACGCCCTCCTCGATCCGGCGAACGGGGTGGCGGTGGTGCCCGTCCGCGATGCACATGTGGCAGCCCGCCGAGACCGCGATCCTCGCCGCGAGAATCTTCGTCGCCATGCCTCCGGAGCCGACCTCGGAGGCGGTGCGGCCCGCCATCGCCTCGATCTCGGGCGTGACACGAAGCACGCGATCGATGAGCTCGGCACCTGGGTCGCGATGCGGGTCCGCCGTGAACAGGCCTTCGACATCCGAGAGCAGTACGAGGCAGTCCGCGCTCGTCATCTGCGCGACTCGCGCTGCGAGCCTGTCGTTGTCACCGTAGCGGATTTCCGCGGTCGCGACGGTGTCGTTCTCGTTGATGACCGGCAAGGCCCCGAGCGCGAGCAGCGATTCGAGCGTCGCGCGCGCATTGAGAAACCGCCGCCGCCGCTCGCTGTCCTCGAGCGTCAGCAGCACCTGCGCGACCGTGATGTCCTTCTCCTCGAGGAGTTCCTTGTACGCATGCGCGAGCCTGATCTGTCCGACAGCGGCAGCAGCCTGGCTCTCCTCGAGCTTGAGGATGCCGCGAGGCAGGCCGAGCTGTCGTCTCCCGAGCGCGATCGCTCCGGAGGAGACGAGGATCAGCTGCTGACCGCGCCGCCGCAATCGCACCAGGTCCTCGATCAGACTCTCGAGCCAGCTGCGATTCAGCCGCCCCGTCTCCTGATCGACGAGAAGCGCCGACCCGACCTTCACCACGACGCGGCGCGCCGCGGCGAGGGGGCTCTCCGAGCTAGGACGGCGGGTAGACATGGCAAAAACTATACGGGATAGACTCGGTTTGGGCACGCCCTTAAACTCTCGCGGATTGAAACCCGTCCGAGGAAAGCCCGCGGTGAGCAGAGATTACGAGCCGGTTCCCGGTCAGTGGTACGAGAATAT
>Ga0134126_10014081_pt1 | contig 10097 bp, 8 predicted proteins | sample KB31752_FD_96881 | JGI IMG/M metagenome (GOLD analysis project Ga0134126, IMG submission 96881) | Terrestrial soil microbial communities with excess Nitrogen fertilizer from Kellogg Biological Station, Michigan, USA - KB3-175-2 | ecosystem: Environmental > Terrestrial > Soil > Unclassified ...
CGCGGTCGGCACGCCGGCGCGGGATCGGCCGGCCCGTGACGCGGTAGCGCCCGCCGTCGCGCCCCTGCAGCGGGAACGCCAGGCAGACGCGCCGCGCGAGCGGCGCCAGCAGGCGGTTGGTCAGCCCCAGGTGGCTGTCGGCCTCCGTCAGCACCAGCGGCAGCCGCAGGCTCGCCGCGGCGAGCCCGACGGGCCCGGCGACGTAGCCACCTCCGCCCATGACGGCGTCCGGCGCGAGCTCGCAGAGCAGCGAACGCGAGCGCGGGAGCGCCGCAGCGGCGAGCCTCGCGGCGCGCGCGGCGCGGCGGATGTCGGTGCGGCTCAGGCCTTCGACGCTCAGCTGCCGCAGCTCGAAGCCGTGCGCCGGAACGAGCTGCGCCTCGGCGCGCTCGCCGCCGATGAAGCTGACCTCCGCGCCCTCAGCCCGCAGCTCTTCCGCGACGGCCAGTGCCGGCACGACGTGCCCGGCGGTCCCGCCCGCTGCGATCACGATCCTCGGCGCTCCGCTCACTGCTCCATCCTTCCTTTTCGGAGCCGCGCGCGTCGGCCGCGCGCCGCGTGCGGGAGGGGACGGAGCGCACGTGCCCGGTGGCTCCCCCCGCCACGTTCAGGAGCAGGCCCATGCCCGCGAGCATCACGATCAGGCTGCTCGATCCGTAGGAGACGAAGGGCAGCGGCACGCCGGTCAGCGGCGCCAGGCCGAGCACCGCGAACGCGTTGAGGATCGCCTGCGAGCAGATCAGGGCGGTGACGCCGACCGCGATCAACGCGCTGTAGAGGCTGCGCGCGGACTTCGCCGCCCGCAGCCCGGCGTATGCGATCAGCCCGTAGAGGAACAGCAGCGCCCACACCCCGACCATGCCGAGCTCCTCGGCGATCACGGCGAGGATGAAGTCGGTGGGCGCCTCGGGCAGGTAGAAGATCTTCTGCACCGACTGGCCCGGGCCGACGCCGAACAGCCCGCCCGAGCCGATCGCGATCTGTCCCTGCACGGCCTGGAAGCCGCTGCCGGACGCGTGGGCCCACGGGTCCAGGAACGAGGTGAGCCGGGCCCGCGCGTAGGGCCGCACGAGCGCGTAGAGGACGATCAGGGCGGCGAGCGAGGCCAGGATGCGGCCGAGCGTCCGCATCGGGATGCCGGCGGCGACGAGCATCGTCGCGATCGTGAACAGGATCACCAGCGCGGTCCCCATGTCCGGCTGCGTGAAGACGAGCAGGCAGCCACCGCCGACGACGTAGAGCAGCGGCTTGGCGAGATCGCGCAGGTCGTTGACGCGCGCGGGCCGCTTGGCGATGAGCGTCGCGCAGTAGAGCACGAGCGCGAGCTTCAGGAGCTCCGACGGCTGGAACTGGAACTGGCTAGGGCCGAGCCAGCGGTGCGCCCCGTTGACCGTCACGCCCACGTGGGGCACGTGCGTGGCCGCGACGAGCACGAACGAGGTCACGAGCAGCGGCGCCGTGATCAGGTGCACTTTCGCCACGCCGTCGCGGGCCAGCAGCCGCATCGCCACCAGCCCGATCGCCCCGTAGATCACGTAGCGGATCAGATAGCTGCTGCCGTTGCCGTGGCCCTGCAGCAGCGTCGTCGCCGAGGATGCGCTGTAGACCATCACCGCACCGAAGGCGAGCAGGCACATCGTCGCGGTCAGCAGGATGCGGTGCTCCAGTGTCTGCGGCGCGCGCTCTTTGCGCCCTTTGGCGGCCTTCTTTCGCCGTCGGCGGGCGGGCCTAGCTCTCCTTGCTCGGGCCGGTGACATCCAAGCCCCATTCGACACCAGGGGTCGGATGCCTCCGCGTCACGCGAGGCGGCTCCTAGAGAGCCTGGGCTGTGACCTTCCCGTCCTCTTGCGGCTGCGCCTCGGAGGCGTCGTCCGGCCCGGCCTGAGCGTCCGGTGCGGCGGGCGGCTCGACCCGTTCCCCGATCGCGACGGCGAGCGCCGATCCAAGCGCGCCGGCGGCGAGCTCGGCCAGCGCCCAGCGCGTCCCCCATCGCCTGCGCCCCCACAGGGCGTCGAGCGAGAAGGCACCCGGGCCGTCGTCGGTCAGCGCGAAGACCAGCGCGATCAGAACGAGGTTGTACTCGTAGCCGCCCTGGGCGACCCACGGCCCTTTGGGCCCGTGCACCTTGCGGATCGCGGTGATCATCGAGCCGCTGATCGCCGCGGCGCCGAGGGGAGTGGCGGCGCCGGCGGCGATCAGGGCGCCGCCGCCGGCCTCAGCCGCGCCGGCGGCTGCCGCGTGGGCGATGCCCGGGCGCAGCCGCATCGAGTCGAAGGAGCCTGCGGTGCCCTCCATCCCCTGCCCGCCGAACCATCCGACGAGCTTCTGCATGCCGTGGCCGAAGAACAGGCCCCCGACGATCGCGCGCAGCACAGCGAACCCAAGTTGCATCGTGAGCCTCCAGACGAGGTTGGGACCTCGCCGCAGCTACCCGCGTGGGTGGCGCTCAACCTCAGACGCCGCGGCTCTGCCGGTAGATCGTGAAGCCGATCGCGGCGCAGATCGAGGCGACGATCCAGAAGCGCAGGATGATCTTCGTCTCAGACCAAGCCTTCAGCTCGAAGTGGTGATGGATCGGCGCCATCAGGAAGACGCGTTTTCGGAACGTCTGGAAGGAGATCACCTGGATCACGACCGACAGCGCCTCGATCACGAAGATCCCGCCCAGCAGGATCAGCAGCACCTCGGTTTTCGTCATCACGGCGAGCCCGGCGATGGCGCCGCCGAGCCCGAGCGATCCCGTATCCCCCATGAAGATCGTCGCCGGGAAGGCGTTGAACCAGAGGAAGCCGATGCACGCGCCCACCAGGCAGCCCGCCAGCATCGCGAGTTCGAACTGGCCCGAGATGAACGTGATGCCGATGTACGCGAGCAGCACGATCGCCGCGCAGCCAGCCGCGAGGCCGTCGAGCCCGTCCGTCAGGTTGACCCCGCTCGTCGTGCCGGCGAGCACCAGGTAGATCACGACGGGGTAGAGCGGGCCGACGTCGATGTGGTAGTCGACGAAGCGCAGGAACAGCACGCTCGGCACGTGCGCCTTCTCGTGCGCGATGTACCAGAGCCCGATCGAGATCGCGATCGTCGCGAGCAGCTTGGTGCGGGCGCGCAGCCCGAGGGAGCGGCGCTTGACGAGCTTCGTGTAGTCGTCGGCGAAGCCGAGGGCCGCACAGGCGATCGCGGTGAAGAACACGCCGAGCACGGGCCAGTCGTAGTTGGTGAGGATCAGGAACGGGACCGAGACGGAGAGGAAGATGAGAAGGCCGCCCATCGTCGGCGTGCCCGCCTTCTGCAGGTGACCCTGCGGGCCGTCCTCGCGGATGTGCTGGCCGAACTCGCGCTCGCGCAGGAACGCGATGAACTTCGGGCTCAGGAAGATGCAGATCAGCAGGGCGGTCGTGCCCCCGAACAGGATGCGGCCCATTCAGCGCTGTCCCGAGACGGCGAGGTTGCCGTCCGCCTCGCGCAGAGCCGCCGCGACGCGCTCGAGCCCGACCCCCCGCGAGGCCTTCACGAGCACGGTGTCCCCCGGCCTGAGCATCGCCGGCACGGCCTTCGCCGCGCCCGCCGCGTCGGCGAACGAGTACGACTCGCCACCGAACTCCGCGTTCATCTCGGCCGCGAGCGGGCCGACGGCGACGAGGACGTCGACCCCGGCGCGCCGCGCGTGGGCGCCGATCTCTCGATGCAGGTCGGCGCCCTGCGGCCCGAGCTCGAGCATGTCGCCGAGCACGGCCACGAGCCGCCCGCCGTGCGGGCCTGCGGCCAGGTCATCGATCGCGGCCCGCATCGACATCGGGTTGGCGTTGTAGCAGTCGTCGATCAGCAGCACGCCCGCGGGCAGCTCGCTGCGCTGGCCCCGCATCGCCGAGAAGGTCACCTCCAGCGCTCCCGACGGTCGCACGCCGATCGCCCCGGCGGCCGCGACCGCGGCCAGCAGGTTGCGCAGGTTGTGGGCCTGCGAGAACGACGGCACGAGCTCGACGATCTGCTCGCCGTCGGCGATCCGCACCTGGCCGTCCGCGCCGGCCGAGAGCAGCCGCACGTCCCCTCCCTCGCCGAAGGAGATCGTGCGCAGGTCCGTGCGCAGGTACGGCTCGAGCAGGGGCTCGCCGGCCGGCACCACGGCGGTCGCGCCCGGCGCCAGGCCGGCGATCAGCTCGGCCTTTGCGCCGGCGATCGCCTCGAGCGAGCCGAGCAGCTCCAGGTGGGCGGGGCCGACGTTGACGATCACGCCGACGTCCGGACGCGCGATCGCCGTCAGTTCGGCGATCTGTCCCGGGCCGCGCATCGCCATCTCGAGCACGAGCGCCCGGGTCGTGACCGGCGCGGCGAGGATCGCGAGCGGCAACCCGATCTCGGTGTTGAGGTTCTGCGGGCTGGCCGCGGTCGGCAGCGCGCCCGAGAGCAGCGCGGCGAGGATGTCCTTGGTCGAGGTCTTGCCCGTCGAGCCGGTGATCGCCACCACGCTCGCTCCGAGCTCCTCGCGCCACGCGCGGGCGAGCGCCTGCAGCCCGCGCAGCGGCTCGGGGTGCGAGAGCACCGCGCCTGCGCGCTCGGTGGCGGCCGCGGCCGCGGCGTGCTCGGGCGTCACGAGCACGCCCCACGCTCCGGCGGCGAGCGCCTCGCCGGCGCGAGCGCCGCCGTCCTCGCGCTCGCCCGCGATCCCCACGAAGAGCTCGCCCGCGTGCAGCGCGCGGGTGTCGACCGCGGCTGCGGGCGGCGCCTCGCGTGAGCCCCCGCCCTCGCGCACGAGCTCGGCGCCCGCGGCCTCGGCGATCCGCCGGGCGTCCCAGCTCACGTGCCCGTCCCCGCCGATGCCGGCTCGAGCGCCTGCGCGGCGACCGCGAGATCGTCGAACGGGATCTTCTCGCCGCCCGCGAACTCCTGACCCTGCTCGTGGCCCTTGCCGGCGATCACCAGCACATCGCCCGGAGCGGCCAGCGCCACGGCGCGTGCGATCGCGGCGCGCCGGTCCTCGATCGCCTCCAGTACGCCCTCGCGCGGCGCGCCGGCGCCGGCCATGATCTCCTCGATGATCGCCTCCGGCGGCTCCGAGCGGGGGTTGTCGGAGGTGACGATCGTGACGTCGGCCAGGCGCGCCGAGATCTCACCCATCAGCGGGCGCTTGCCGCGGTCGCGGTCGCCGCCGGCCCCGAACACGCACAGCACCCGCGCGCCGTCCACCAGCTCGCGCGCCGCCCCCAGCACGTTCTCGAGCGAGTCCGGCGTGTGGGCGTAGTCGACGAGCACCGCGAAGTCCTGCCCGCGGTCGACCGGCTCGAAGCGGCCCGGGACACGCACGCCGCGCTCCAGCGCCTCGAGCAGCGTTCCGAGCCCGACGCCGAGACGATGCGCCACAGCGAGCGCGCCGAGCGCGTTGGCGACGTTGAAGCGGCCCGGCATCGGCAAGCTCAGCGGGTGATCGCCCTCCGGGGTGTGGAGCGTGAACGAGCAGCCCTGAAAGCCGCAGCTCACGCCCGTGGCGGCGTAGTCGGCCTCGGCTTCGACCGCGAAGGTCACGGGCGCCTCCAGCTCCGCTGCCAGCCGCCTCCCGTAGGGGTCGCCGGCGTTGACCACGCTCACGCGCGGCGGCGGGTCCGCTCCCTCGGGGAGGAACAGCCGCCGCTTGGCGAGGAAGTAGTCCTCCATCGTCGGGTGGAAGTCGAGGTGGTCCTGGGTCAGGTTCGTGAACAGCGCCGCCGCGAACGGGATCGCCCCGGCCCGGCCCAGCTCGAGCGCGTGGGAGGAGACCTCGATCGCGCAGGCGCGGTCGCCTCCGTCGAGCATCGCCCGCAGGTCGGCCTGCAGGTCGACCGCCTCGGGTGTCGTGCGCACCACCTCGCGCTCGCTGCCGCCGATCACGGACTTGACGGTGCCGAGCAGCCCGCACTGCACGCCGCCCGCCTCCAGCAGCTCGCGCACGAGGTAGGCGCTCGTGGTCTTGCCGTTGGTGCCGGTCACGCCGACGACTTGGAGCTCCGCCCCGGGCTCGCCGTAGAAGCGGGCCGCCAGCGGCGCCATCGCGGCGCGCACGGACTCGACGCGCAGCTCGGGCACGCCCAGCTCCAGCGGGCGCTCGACCACGAGCGCCGCGGCCCCGTCCCGCACCGCTGCGGGCGCGAAGCGATGGCCGTCGGCGCGGAAGCCGGGCACGCACAGGAACAGCGTCCCTGCGCTCACGGCACGGCTGTCGTAGGCCAGCGAGGCGATCTCGACGTCGGCGTCTCGGCCCTGCGGCCCGCCTCCGACGAGGCCGGGCAGGCCGGCGCTCAGCTCGCCGAGCCTCAAGGGAGGGTCCCCAGCTTCGGCATCGAGAGGAGTCTAGTTTCCGCCCCCGAGGGACCCTCCCGGCGCCTCAGTGGGGCTGGATGCCCAGGTAGGGCAGCGCGAAGCTCATGATCTGCCCGAAGGCGGGGGCCGCGACGGTGCCGCCGAAGATCGACCCGTTCTGAGGTTCGTCGACGACGATCGCGGTGAGCAGCCGCGGATCCTTCGCCGGGGCGAAGCCGATGAACGAGGCGACGTATTTCGTTTTGGAGTATTCACCCGTTTCGGGGTCGACCTTGCTCGCGGTGCCGGTCTTGCCCGCGAGCTGGTAGCCCGGGATCGAGACCTCGCTGGCGGTTCCTTCGGGGCCGAGCACGCCTTCGAGCATCTGGCGCACCTCCGCCGCGGTCTTCGGCGAGAGGATCCGCCGCCCGCGGGGCAGCGGCTGGGTCTTTCCTCCGACCGAGCTGACGAGATGCGGCGGGCGCAGCACGCCGCCGTCGGCGATCGCGGAGTAGGCGGCCGCCATCTGCATCGGCGTGACGAGCTCGCCCTGCCCGATCGGCAGGTTGCCCATCGAGGAGCCCGAGTAGCGGTCGAGCGCGAGCGTGACGCCCGCTTCCTCGCCGGGCAGGTCGACGCCGGTCGGGGCGCCGAAGCCGAAGCGGTGCACCCATTCGTTGAACCGGCTCGCACCCTCCAGTTTCCCGATCTCGATCGCGCCGACGTTGCTCGATCGGGCGAGGATCTGCGAGGTGGTGAGCGATTCCACGCCGTGTTCGGTGTCGTCGTGGATCGTGCGGTCGGCGACCTGGATCTGGCCCGGGACCGAGAAGCCGCTCTCCGGCGTGATCAGACCCTCCTGCAGGGCGCCCGAGACGGCGACGACCTTGAACGTCGATCCCGGTTCGTAGGGGAAGTTGACGGCGCGGTCGCGAAGCGCTTCGGGCGAGGAGGCGCCCGGATCGTTCGCGTTGGCCTGCGGCCAGTTGGCGGCCGCGAGGATCGCGCCCGTGTTCGGGTCCATCACGATCGCCGTGGCGTCTTTGGGCGAGAACTGCTGCGCGACGGCGCTCAGCACGTCTTCGGTGCGCTGCTGGATGTTCGCGTCGAGCGTCAGCTGGACGCTCTCGCCCGGCACTTCGGCGTGCGGTTCGGAGATCGAGACCGGCTGGCCGATCGCGTCGCTGACGACGCGCCGCTCGCCGGTGCGGCCGTGCAGCAGCTTTTCGTTGTCGAGCTCGATGCCGGACAGCCCCTGGCCTTCGGTGCCGACTTGGCCGAGCACCTGCGCGGCCAGCGTTCCGCGCGGGTAGACGCGCTTCATCACCGGCGTTCCCGTCACCCCGGGGATCTTCAGCGCCAGCGCCGCTTCGGCCTGGCGGGCCGGCACCGCGCGCTGCAGGTAGACGAAGCCGGCGCGCTGCGAGAGCTTGCGCAGCAGCACGTTCTGCGGCATGCCCAGCACCGGCGCCAGGCGCTGCGCGGCCGAGAGCGGGTCGCGCAGCAGGTACGGGTCCGCGGCGAGGTCGCGCGCCGGCTCGGAGACGGCCAGCTGGACGCCGTTGCGGTCGCTGATCGTGCCGCGCTGCGCGGTCACCGTTTCGTTGGTGGTCTGCTGCTCGGAGGCAAGCTGCCTGAGCGCGGAGCCGCGGAAGACCCCCAGGTAGGCGGTCCGGAAGCCCGCCAGCAACAGCAGCAGGAACAGCATCGCGAAGATCGCCCCGATGCGATGCTGGACGACGGCCACGCCGCTCTAGCCCGCCGGGGCGGCCGCCCCGCCGCCTTCGCCTGCCGGCACCGCGCTGGTTTCGCCGGTGGGAGCCGCGGTCGCGGTTTCTTCGCTCTTGGGGGCCGCTTCCGCTTCGGAAGCCGCCGGAGGCGCTTCGCCGCCACCGGTGCCGCTCGCTTCGCTTTCGCTCGATTCGGTGTGGCCTTCGCCCGATTCGCCGCTGGTGCTGGGCGCGGCGGCTTCGCTCGTGGCCGGTGCTTCGCTCACGGGTTCGTGCGCGGGGGTGGCGCTAAGCGCCGTGGCCGCCCTCGAGACGTCGCCCTTGCGGGCGGACAGGAACTGCAGGCCGGCGACGGAGGACAGCCGCATACCGAGCTGCTCCGCCTGGGACTCGACGCGGCTGCCGAGCGAGAGTTCGGAGTTTTCGACGCTCAGGGCGGCGTTCTCGCGCTGCAGCGCGCCCTCGCGCTCCAGCGCGCGGCCTATCCCCGAGTTGAGCCTCAGCAGCCCGAGCTGGAGCGTGACGATCCCGATCAGCGCGAAGGCGACGATCCCGATCCACACGCGGCTGCGGATCAGCCGGTCCAGCACGCGGTGGCTGGCGAGGGCGTCGAGGCGGCCGGCGAGTCCCAGCAGCCCGACGACGAGGCCGCTCTGTGCCTGATCGCGCGCGGCGGGGCGGGCGGGACCTGAGACCCGCCTCGGCGCCGGGACGGCGCGCGGACGCCTGCGCGGCGCGAGCGGCGGTGCCTGGACCCTCGAGGCCGCTGCGGGGCTCACGCTCCCTCCTCCTCCTCGACAACGAGCTTGCGTGCCGCGCGCAGGTGGGCGGAGCCCGCCCGCGGGTTCGCCGCCAGCTCCTCGGGCGAGGGGGCGATCGCGCGCCGCGACAGCAGCGCCGCGTGCGGCTCGCGTCCGCAGACGCAGACCGGTAGGTCGGGCGGGCACACGCAGCCCTGCGCCTGGCCGGCGAGGAAGCGCTTGACCCGGCGGTCCTCCAGCGAGTGGAAGGAGATCGCGGCCAGCACGCCCTGCTCCCGCAGTAGGCCCCACGCGCGCGGCAGCGCCTCGTCGAGCTGGCCGAGCTCGTCGTTGACTGCGATGCGAAGCGCCTGGAAGGACCGCTTGGCCGGGTGCCCGCCGGCGAACCGCGCCGGCGCCGGGATGCCCGCGCTGATCGCGTCCACGAGCTGCTGCGTGGTCTCGATCGGCGCCTCGCCGCGGGCGCGGACGATCGCCCGGGCGATCGCGCCGGCGTGGCGCTCCTCGCCGAGCTCGCGAAGCGTCCCGGCCAGCCGCCGCTCGTCCCACTCCGCGACGATCGCGCGTGCGGTGAGCTCCTGGGTCGGGTCCATCCGCATGTCGAGCGGAGCGTCGTAGGCGTAGGAGAACCCGCGCTCGCGGGTGTCCACCTGCATCGAGGACATGCCGAGGTCGAAGTAGGCGAGGTCCGCGGTCACGCCTTCATCGGCCAGGCCGGCGAGCGCCTCGGCATAGCCCGCGCGGATGAAGCGGACCGAGCAGGCGGTCTCGGCCGCAAGGGCGGCGAAGCGCCCTTCGGCGACCGGGTCGCGGTCGATCGCGATCAGCGTTCCGGACGGCCCGAGCCGCTCGGCGACCATGCGCGCGTGGCCGCCGTCGCCGAACGTGCAGTCGATCGCCACCTGGCCCGGCTGGGGGTCGAGCAGCGAGACGAGCTCCTCGGCGAGCACCGGCAGGTGCCCGCCCGCGGGCGTCGTCCGCCGCGCGGGACCGCTCATGCGGCGCGCCCGGCCCGCGCGTGCGCCGGCGCCGCGCCGGCGGCGTGCGAGCTCGGGCGGCTTGCGCCCGGCGGGCTCTGAAGGCTCATCCATCCTCACCAACTCAAGCAGCGTCGTCGACACGCGCGGTCACCTCCGCGACGCCGCTCAGCAGCGTCGATCGATGCTCGGCCCAGGTCCCCCGGTCCCACAGCTCCATGCGGTCGCCGGCGCCGACGACGACGACGTCCTTCGCGAGCTTCGCGTGCTCGCCCAGGAAGCCGGGCACCATGATGCGCCCGGCGGCGTCCAGCTCGGTGTCGTGCGAGCTGCCGTAGAAGAAGCGCTCGAGCTCGGTC
>Ga0134126_10014082_pt1 | contig 10097 bp, 5 predicted proteins | sample KB31752_FD_96881 | JGI IMG/M metagenome (GOLD analysis project Ga0134126, IMG submission 96881) | Terrestrial soil microbial communities with excess Nitrogen fertilizer from Kellogg Biological Station, Michigan, USA - KB3-175-2 | ecosystem: Environmental > Terrestrial > Soil > Unclassified ...
AACAATTGCAACTGAAAGTAAACTTGGAACCTTGGCTATTATTAATGATATGTTTTCTTGAATATAATAATATTAAAATAAAATTAAATTGATTAATAAATTATATAATATTGTAAATAATATTAATTAGGTTATTTATGTAATTGTTTAATAAAAGATATTTGGTAAAAAAATAACTTTAAAATAAGAAATGATAATTTTAGCAGCAAAAATTATAGCAGCAGGTTTGGCAACAATATCATTGATAGGAGCTGGAGTAGGAATAGGTACTGTATTTGGAGCATTTGTAATAGCTATTGCTAGAAATCCATTATTATTGAAAACATTATTTACATATACAATATTGGGTTTTGCATTGGTAGAAGCAATAGCGTTATTTGGATTAATGATGGCTTTTTTATTATTATTCGGGCTATAAAGTTATTAAATAAAATTTTATAAATGTTTATATTAATAAAAAATATATGAAATTTCTTAATAAAATGAACTTGTACAACGAATCATAAGCAAATAGGAACATTATATTTAATACTTGGTGGATTTTCAGGATTAGTTGGAATGACATTATCAATATTAATTAGAATAGAACTTGGACATGAAGGTGGTTTTATATTTAAAACTAATTCACATATGTATAATGCGGTTGTAACAGCACACGGACTAATAATGATATTTTTTATGGTAATGCCAATATTAATTGGTGGTTTTGGAAATTGATTTGTCCCTGTTTTAATAGGAGCTCCAGACACGGCATTCCCAAGATTAAATAATTTAAGTTTTTGATTCTTACCATGATCTTTGTATCTTTTAGTTGGATCAATGTTTATGGATGCAGCAGGAACTGGATGAACTTTATATCCACCTTTGAGTTCAATTAAATCTCATAGCGGACCTTCTGTTGATATGGCAATTTCAAGTATGCATTTATCAGGAGCATCTTCTATATTGGGAGCAATAAATATGATCGTAACAATAATAAATATGAGACCAAAAGGGATGAAGTTATTCAATATGCCATTATTCGTATGATCAGTATTAATAACATCAATATTGTTAGTAACAGCTTTGCCAGCATTGGCAGCTGGAATAACAATGCTTTTAACTGACAGACATTTTAATACAACTTTTTTTTCACCAGTTGGTGGTGGAGACCCAGTGTTATTTCAACATATATTTTGATTTTTTGGACATCCTGAAGTATATATATTAATATTGCCGGCGTTTGGTATAATTAGTCAAATTATACCGGCATATGCGAAAAGAAGAATTTCTGGATATTACGCAATGGTTTGATCTATGGCAGCAATAGGATTTTTAGGTTTCATAGTATGAGGACATCATATGTATACAGTAGGGATGGATATAGATACACGTGCTTATTTCGCATCTGCAACAATGATAATAGCAGTTCCAACTGGTATAAAAATTTTTAGTTGAATAGCAACACTTTGAGGAGGTAAAATTAAATTAGAAACACCAATGTTATTTACACTAGCATTTTTATTTTTATTCACATTGGGTGGTGTAACAGGTGTCATATTGTCGAATGCTGGACTAGATATAGCATTACACGATACATATTATTTAGTAGCTCATTTTCATTATGTATTGTCAATGGGGGCAGTATTTGGAATATTTGCTGGGTTTCATTTTTGGTTCGAAAAAATGTGAGGATTTAGTTATAATGAATTTTTAGCAAAAGCTCATTTTTTTTTATTCTTCATAGGATTAAATATAACATTTTTTCCAATGCATTTCCTTTGATTAGCAGGAATGCCAAGAAGAATTCCAGAATATGCCAATGCATTTAATGCATGAAATAATGTTGCATCATTTGGAGCTATGGTATCAACTGCATCAACATTAATATTTCTTATAGTTATGATTAATGCATTTTGATTAAAAAATAAAATTAAATCTAAATTTTGATTAAATAAAACATTTATTAGATTAAATATAATAAAAATAGTTAAAAGAAAAGAATCTATAGAATTATTAGATAAATTAATGAATGAATTAGAGCATACAAAATTTATAGGAATTAGATTAAGAAAAAATTTTTGATATATACCAATATTAGGAGTACCAACACCACACGATAAGCTAGTAGCATTTCAAACATCTTCGACGCCAATTATGGATGGTATAATAGATCCGCATCATGATATAATGACATTTCTAATATTTATAGTTGTATTTGTTTTATACTTATTATGTATGGTTATTTTTGAATTTAAAACAAGTAGCTCAATTAATGTACATGGATGAGCTGGAGATGATGTAAGTCATAATACACCTATAGAAATAATATGAACATTTATACCAACAATATTATTACTATTTATAGCATTACCATCATTTGTTTTATTATATTCTATGGATGAACAATTCGATCCAGTTGTCACAATGAAGGTAATTGGAAGACAATGATATTGATCATATGAATATAATGATGTAGCAATACTTTCAGATAATGATTCAAGCGATATTTTGGCATCAAATATATTGATTGATTCATATATGGATCAAGATTTAGATGAAACAAGTAATTATAGAATAATAAAGGTAGATAATGATATATATTTACCAACACATACACACCTAAGAATTTTAGTATCATCAACAGATGTTATACACAGCTGAGCTGTTCCATCTCTTGGAGTTAAAACTGATGCATGCCCTGGAAGGCTTAATCAAATATCATTATATATCGAAAGAGCAGGACAATTTTTTGGACAATTTAGTGAATTATGTGGTTTGAATCATGCATTCATGCCGATTTCATTAGTAGCTGTACCTGTGGAAATATATTTGAATTGGATAATAAATAATTAATTGTAAAAATAAATAAATAAAATTTAAGTCATCGTATTAAATAATCTATGGTGAATATAAAGACGTATATAAGAGGAAGTCAATAAACTTTAAGATTTATAGCTGTGAAAGCTCAGTACAATGAGCTGGCATTTATTTAAATCAATTCTTATAATGGAAACTATAAGTAAATATACACAAGTAAACTGAATTAACTCAGTAACTGTAGGAATTAAAATAAATCAAAAGAAATTTCGTTAGTAGTTAGGAGCGAAAGCGCAATAAGTCATAAATGTATAATATGCAGATGTTATAAATATATATGATTTATATTTAATAATAGCATATATATGATAAATTTAAGGTAACCCCAAAATTCAACTGATAAGATATTATAATAATAATTATAAAAAGTATAGCAATAAAATTACCTTTTGCTAGAAACATGAAGCACCATCTTCAGATTAAATATATATATACGATCGCTAGAGATAGTACCGGTAAGGGAAATATGAAAAAGAATCGTAAATACGAATTGAAAAGTATTGAAACTATAGATTATATAGCAATTAAAATTTTTATAAAAATAATGTACCTTTTGTATAATGGAGTAGCAACTTGATTAGTAATGCAAGCTTAAAAAAATTTAATGTAAGCAAAACGAAAGTAAGTATATAACAAAAGTTTTACTAATTAGACCCGAACGCTTAATGATCTAAATATAATCAAGCAAAAAGCGTAATTAAAGGCTGAACTCGTATCTGTACACAAGGTTGAGATGAATTATGTTTAGGGGTGAAAGTCCACGCAAATTAAGGGATAGCTGGTTTTCTACGAAATATATCTTAGTATAGCTTAACTACTGTGATGGTATAGCTACTTTTATCGCATTACAAATGTAATGGTAGAGGGAAACTCAAAACATCAATTAAAATATGTTAAAGTCAGACTTTAGGCTCGAAGGTTTAAAGTCAAAAGAGAAACAGCTCTTATTGTAAGTTAAGATCCGAAATATAATAGAAGTTTGAATAAAATTGTATATAAATGAAGTGAAATAATGAGTAGGCTTACCAGCGGCCATCTCGACTAAAAGAATGCGTTAAAGCTCAATATTTCAATTATAATTTATATATCATTATAGTAATATATTGGGCTGATAATTAATCGAAACTACAAAATTTATTTGGTAGTAGAATATTCTATACGAATAAAAACGAAAGTTATTCATTTTATAATAAATTATGCTGCTATGAGTAACACTAAATGCAAATTGAAGGTGCATCGTCGTAAATTACAGGTTTTCTGCGCAAAGAGTATTGCTGCGCAGAGTTATTCGGCCTCTAAGGAATCTTGAAAAATATATTCCAATGAGATAATTTAAATAATTATAAAATTTAAATTTAAAAACATTTATAACCGTGGTTAATATAATTTAATTGAATCAATATCATGTTAAATTTACCCTGCTAGAAAAATAAATGAACTTTAAACCTTACTGAAAACCGATACAGGTAAATTGTTAGATATTAATAAGACGTGTAAGATAATAATATTGAAGGAACTCTACAAAATGGCGCTGTAACTTTGGAAAAAAGCGTACCGGATGAAACGAAGCTGGTAGCATTAAATAGCGGATAGCGACTGTTTATCAAAAACACAAGACTTTGCTAAATCGTAAGATGATGTAATAGGTTTGACGTCTGCTAAATGCCCCACAGAGCTAAAAGAATGTTTGTGTATGCTATATGTTCGAGAATGGCGTACCCAGGGCTAATAGCGTTGCTGTATTCTGACGGTCATAAAGTAGCGAAACTCCTTGGCAACTGACATTTTGTCCCGCATGAATGACGTAACGACTGTCCGATTGTCTCCAGTATTAACTTAGTGAAATTGAATTGTCCGTGAAGATGCGGACTTATTGCAGCTAGACGGAAAGACCCCGTGCAGCTTTACTGTAGTTATAAATTGTTTAAATCTAGTTTCGCAGAGATAGTTGGGAATCAAATTATGATATTATTCATAACGATAGGAAATGAAAAACCAACCGCATAAAGAAGTTTAAAATCTGAAAATTTTAATAATTTAAATTAAAATATATAAATTTACAACAGGCAGTTTGACTGGGGCGGTCGCCTTCTAAAAAGTAACGAAGGTTTTCTTAATGGCATGTTTGAATAAATTCATTCAGATTCTTTCTTAAACACAATAGCAAATACTTGCCAGACTGTGAGATTAACAAATCAAACAGAGATTAACGTCGGATATAGTTGTCGGCTGATTTCGTATGGAAGAGTCAGCCCCAAAGGAAATTAGTTACGTCGGGGATAACAGGCTGATATTATTGAGGCAACCTACGCAGAGATATTGTTTGGCACCTCGATGTCGGCTTTTCGCATCCTGAAAGTGGAAGCTTTTTCAAGGGTTGGGCTGTTCGTCCATTAAGGCGGAACATGAGCTGGGTTCAAAACGTCGTGAGACAGTTTGGTCACTATCTACTGCAAAATATATTAATTGAGAGGATTTAGTATTAGTACGAAAGGACCGTGTAAAATGAACCTCTGGTGAATCAATTGTCAAATAAATTGGCATAGTTGAGTGTCTATGTTTCGAAGAGATAATTACTGAAGAATATATAAAGTGAAGAAGCTTATCTAAATATATTAATTGATTTATGTTAAAGAATATAACATTGTTAGTTTAAAAATATTTCTTTGTAATGGGATTTGTTAATTGTAGCTAATAATGAATATTTACGTGAAATAAAATTTTAAATATTATTATAATTAAAATTAAATTATATACTATATTAAAATAATGTAAAGTATAGAATAATGATTAGACAGTGTAAATAATTGAAATGTTTGTTAATATAATAATTATAATAAATATATTGTTATTAACTTTAGGACAATAATAATTTAAATAGAATAATGAATAAAATTATGAAATTTAATAAAATAAATAATTTTGTAAGAAATTATAATAATAGTAGAAATATAAATTCTATATATATAATAGCTGTACTTAAAAATTCTAAAACTGTTAATTATGTAAATTATATTTGAAAAAATGCGCAAATAAAAAGTAAGTTATATAATAAAATAAATAATTTTGGAAAAAACTATAAAAACATAAATTATATAAAAGTTATTTTTAAAAATTATAAAATTATTGACTATGTATATTATATTAGCAAAAATATGCAAATAAAAAGTAAGTTATATAATAAAAAAATAATTATTACAATATTTTTGAATAAAATAAATAGTTTTGTAAAAAACTATAAAAATATAAATTATATAAGAGTTTTACTTATAAATTTTAAAATTGTTAACTATGTAAATTATATTTGCAAAAATATGTTAATAAAAAGTAAATTATATAATAAAAAAATAATTATTGCAAAATTTTTTAATAAAAAATTTAATTTTGTAATTTATATATTAAATATTTATTTGTTAGAATATATTAATATAATTTCAAATATATTAAATTATAAATATGAAAAAAGAATAACTATATGAAATATAAATAATTGTATGACAAATAAAAAGTATTATAAATTAGAAAATTTTTTTATATTGTATCTAGGAAAAATTATTATTAAATATATATTATTATTAATTACTTATTTAATGTCTATATCAGCTAGAGAAGTTTTAGATCGTAAAAATACTGATATTGTTTTAGTAAAATGTTGTAAATTTTGTCGTTGTGATATTACAGACTGTATAACTGAAGTAGAATGTGAAAGTTGATTAATAAATTTAGAAATGTTGGTTATAAAAGATAATTTAGCAGAAGCACGAGTAGTTTGAAGTATGCTAAATAATAAATGTGAAGATAATGAAATTGAAATTAAACAAATATTTGATAAAGCTGTTAGTAATGAATTTAATGTATTATTAAATGAAAGTGAAAGAATTTTTTGTAGCATTTATATTTTAAAAAAAGTTAAGGACGGCAACCTAGAAATTACTGAAGATATGAAATATGCAATACGAGATTATTTTGTAAGTAAATATCAAATTAAAATGCTATACGATAGAATGAAAGAACTTAAACCATATTGAAAGAATTTTAGTATTTAATGAATTTTATAAAAATGTAAAAGAAGATATTAATTCTTGAGAAAATATTTATGAAAATACAGATAAATCATATTATTGAATTAAATATGATTATGAAGATCACGATTTATTAAGAGAAATGAAGTTTACTAAATGTAAGAAATGTTATTTTAATTGCGAAAGGTTTTGTGAATGAAAAATACTTTATTTAGAATTTTATATGAGGCATAGTTATCCAATTGAATATATTAATAAAGTAAAACCTAATGCTGATGAAATAATGTTATTTAAAGTAAGATTGAAATATTGATATCATATTTTTTAATTACAATATTTATAATACTAAAAAATATTGAATATGTTATGCAATATATTAGGAATAATTTATAAATTATTACAAAAGTTACTGATAATAAAAATACAACTATAATAAAACATTTATAAAAAAATATTCAAATTTCTAAATTAAGAAATAGCTATGATAGTACAAAAAATACAAGTCGACATCTAATAAAGAGATACCGATTTTTTTAAGACAATAAATAGCTATGATAGTACAAAAATATAAGTCGACATCTGATAAAGAGATACCAATTTTTTAAGACAATAAATAGCTATGATAGTACAAAAATATAAGTCGACATTTAATATAAATACAAATTTTTAAACAAATTTATAAAATAAATATATTTACACATAAAAAGTATATTTGTAAATTTTAATATTGTAAAAATAAATAAAATTATGGAAATAAATATTAATGTACTTTATAATTTAATACTTTAATAAATTAAATATAGAAATGGTAAAGTATAATTAAATTTCTATAAATATCAAATTAATAAATTATATTAATAAAAGAATTAAATATGCACACATAGCTCAGCGGTAGAGCAATGGTCTTTTAAACCGGAGGTCCGAAGTTCGAGACTTCGTGTGTGCAACATTTTACAATTCCGTTGGCGAAGGGGCTAACGCAGTAGGCTCAAAATCTACCATACATCGGATCGATACCGGTACGGGATAGGGGTGGAACCTATGTGAACAAGGGTATGATTGCTAATCATAAGGTTGTGGGTTTGATTCCCACTCACCTCGGATTTTATAAATTAAAAAATTTAATTATTATAACATTAAAATAAAATATGATTATAAAAAAAGAATAAATTATATTACATTAATATTTAATGATAAAATTATTACATATAAAAAATTAATAAATTTGATCATTAGAGTTTATGTTTTATCAAGCAATGTGAATGAATAACTTAATTGGACTAATATTCATTTGATAATTTAAATATTTAATGAAAGTTACGATGATATTATTCAAATTCATAGATAGCAACTAGCGAATTAAAGTTTTATATATTATTGATAAATATTTATGAATAAAAGTTTATAAATATTTAATTTTTAAAACAAATATAAAAATTAATAAAATTTTGGAATAACATAGATAAAACAATTATGAAATTAATCAATAGATAAGCTATTATATAATAATTATTTAAACAGTAAAATTTATTAATTATAAAATAAAGTAATTAAGTTATTGTTAATTATAATAAATGAATAATTAATATTATAAATTATTTATAAATATCTGAAAGGTATTCTAATAATTTAATATGAATAACCATATAATCTATAATACATATTATAAATGTAAATTAATTATGATAAATGCCTAAAATTAAGGTAATATTTTCATAATAGCAAATTATACAATTAAACATAATATAAATTCAGTAGAAACATTTCAGAAATTTATTTCGAAAGACAATAGGATGAGTTTGACTCTGGCTCAGGATGACTGCGGTGAACACAGGCGTAACACATGCGAGGATGACGCTATACTATAATAGTAATAAGCGTTGCGTCCGGGTGAGTAAACTATTGGATAGAAAGTGTCTACCTTTCAGATTCGAACAAAATTTCCTCGGAAATTAAATGCGAAATATTAAAAAAGCTCATAAGCGCTGTTAGATGACGCAGTAGGCGAGTAGTAAATCTAGTACGTTAGGTAATGGCTGGCGGGAGACAACTAGAGATCGCTAAGTGGTCAGGGATGATGGCTACTCACAGGTGAAATGAAATACGGTCACCCGATTTTCTGAAATGGCAGCAGTGTGGAATTCTGGGCAATGCATTGTGAAAATGTAACCTGGTCGGTGTTGCTAACCAACCGACGAAGATTTGATTGTAAAAGTTGGAGTGTCTTGATTACAAAACCTGCGAGACACGTGTAATCTTATGATAGTCGGGGGCAACTCTGTGCCAGCAGCCGCGGTAATACAGAGCCGGCGAGCGGTATCTTTGATGACTGAGCGTAAAGGATTAAGTAGTTGGCCACTATTTGTAAAGCTTGCTCGAAAATATTGCAATTTAATTGTAAATTGGGGCTTGCACAGTTTGGCTTTGAGATATAGAGATGTTAATGGAAGGCGATGTCGGATGATTTCGAATAACACCAGCAGGCGAAGGCGATTAACAAGCTATATTCTGACGATGAGTTATGAAGCATTGATTAGAGAAGGGAGCTAGAAGGCCCGTATTTCTTTGAGTAAAACATGTGTGTTAAAAGTTAATTAGTACGGAAAAATCTGTGTATTAAAGCTAACGCGTTAAACACACCGCTTGGGAAGTAATGGTCAGTACTGAAACTTAAAGAGATTGACGAGAATTTGTACAAGCTATGGCGCATGCTCGGTAAATGGATGAAGCGCAAGGAACCTTACCTAGTCTATGAAGAATGTCTTCGATATATTCTATCTGCCATTTCCTTAGGGATAGGCTAATTAACACCTTCGGGTAGTTAATAAGATACAATATAGAAATTTTATTCACAGGCTACGTATGGCACGTTGTTTATCTAAATAGATTTATAAAATAAATAGAATCTATTTATTAATTAAATTAAATTAGCATGGCAAACTCACGGAGATGCATGGCTGTCATGGGTCCGTGAAGTAATTTGTTCGCTTAAATGCTATAATATTTCATAAATATTGAAATGGAAAACGGACGAGACTTCATTTGTAGCTTGCCACTTTGATATTAAATCAAAAGCGCTCTACAAAACTAGCTGGTCAGATGGGAATGGTATTCCCCGCAGCGCTTGTATAATCAACAACAAGGGAAGAGAAACTGTGTCAAGTCATCACGCCCACGGACTTAGGGCTAGGCGCGTGCGACGAAGATAATTACAGA
>Ga0134126_10014083_pt1 | contig 10096 bp, 9 predicted proteins | sample KB31752_FD_96881 | JGI IMG/M metagenome (GOLD analysis project Ga0134126, IMG submission 96881) | Terrestrial soil microbial communities with excess Nitrogen fertilizer from Kellogg Biological Station, Michigan, USA - KB3-175-2 | ecosystem: Environmental > Terrestrial > Soil > Unclassified ...
AGAAGCGTGAGATTCAGCATCATAAACTACAACATCATGTCTGGATAGGATAGCATCTACGATAGACATAATACCCTGATAACCATAGTTAACAATCATGGTATCCTGTTTTCCTAAGAATTCAGACAATTCTGCTTCAAACTTCTCTATAAGATTGGAATTACCAGACATCATTCTGGCTCCCATTGGTAATGCAAGACCGTATTCCTTAGCACCTTCTGCATCAGCTTTCCTAACTTCAGGATGATTAGCAAGCCCTAAGTAGTTGTTAAGACTCCAGTTTAGTACTTCCTTACCTCTAAACTTCATTCTTGGCCCAATATCCCCTTCAAGTTTTGGAAATGTGAAATATCCGTGTGCAATGTGTGAGTGTTTCCCTAGCGGCCCCCTGTCGAGCATTAATTTTTCAAATAAATCCAAGGTTATTTAAAGTTTATGTGATACTAAAATTAACTATAGACAAATGTACATAATATAGGCTTAATATTAAAACTGCAGCCATAAATTATAGTTAATTTAGAAAAATAGTGAATATTGCAATAGAAGCGTATTTTTTGAAATTTAAATGGCAAAAATCAAAAAGATTTTGGTAGCCAACCGCGGGGAAATTGCTTTAAGAATTATGCGGTCGGCAAAGGAAATGGGAATAGCCACTGTGGCGATTTTTAGTGAAGCAGACCGGAACAGTCCCCATGTTAAATATGCTGATGAGGCAATTTGTATAGGGCCTCCTCTTTCTTCGCAGTCATATCTTTTAGCTGATAAAATCATTCAGGCAGCTAAGCAATTAGGGGCAGATGCCATCCATCCCGGTTATGGGTTTTTATCAGAGAATGCTTCCTTTTCACAAAAAGTAGATGATGCTGGCCTTATTTTTATCGGCCCATCCGCCCATTCCATCTCTGTAATGGGTAGTAAAATAGCTGCTAAAAATGCTGCTGCCAAATATAACATCCCAATGGTTCCGGGTACTAAAGATGCAGTAACGGATGTGGAAGAAGCCAAAGCCATTGCAGAGAAAATAGGTTACCCTGTATTGTTAAAAGCAAGTGCTGGTGGTGGCGGAAAAGGGATGAGGATAGTAAATAGTAAAGAAGTTTTTGAAGAAGAAATGAATCGGGCTGTAAGCGAAGCAACAGCAGCTTTTGGCGAAGGTTCAGTGTTTATAGAGAAGTACATAGGCTCTCCAAAGCATATAGAAATACAGGTATTTGGTGATAAGAAAGGAAACGTGGTTTATCTTTTTGAGCGGGAATGTTCCATACAGAGAAGGTATCAGAAAGTAGTAGAAGAAGCTCCATCTGCCGTTATAACCCCTGAAATAAGGAAAGCTATGGGAGAAGCTGCTGTAAAGGTAGCGCAAAGCGCTAATTATTATGGAGCCGGAACAGTGGAGTTTATAATGGATGAGCAGCGCAACTTTTATTTCCTGGAAATGAATACCCGCTTGCAGGTAGAGCATCCGGTAACTGAACTGATAACTAGACTTGACCTTGTAAAAGAGCAAATAAAGGTGGCAGAAGGGGAAGAGTTAAGCTTTAAACAGGAAGACCTGAAAATTAAAGGACATGCCATAGAACTGCGTGTTTATGCAGAAGATCCTAAAAATAACTTTTTGCCGGATATTGGAAAGCTAGAGAAATACCGCAGACCACAAGGCCCAGGTATAAGGGTAGATGATGGTTTTGAAGAAGGAATGACTATTCCTATTTACTATGACCCCATGATAGGTAAGCTTATTGCCTATGGAAAAGATAGGGAAGAGGCTATAGCAAGAATGATACGTGCCATTGACGAATATGAAATTACCGGGGTTGAAAACACACTGGCGTTTGGCAAGTATGTAATGCAACACCCGGAGTTTGTTTCTGGCAGATTTGATACGCATTTTGTTAAGAATCATTTTTCTCCAGACAAACTATCGACTGCAATTTCAAATGAGTTAGCAGAAGTTGCTGCGGTATTGGCAGGTTTAACGTTTACCACGGAAAGTAATAGTAAAGAGCCTGTTAATAGTAATGGAGGATCCGGTACTAAAAGTAGGTGGAAAGAAAGGTTAAAGTAGTAGCTTAGTATATGGCAGAAGTATTCCCGTTCAGGGCTTGGAGATATAATAAAAAAGCAGGTACAATAGAGAAGCTATTTTCCCCTCTTCCGGATGTAATGACCACTGTGCAAAAGGAAGAGTTATATAAAAATTCATTTAATAGTATTCATCTTACCTATCACGAAAAAGGAACATCCGCAGAAAGCCTTGCAAACCTTCTTGAAGATTGGAAAAAAGAACATTACATAGAACAAGATGCTTTGCCTGCTCTCTACGTCTACTATCAATACTATCAACTCCCCGGTACAGAACAGCTTTATTGTCGCAAAGGGTTTATATGCCATATAAAATTGCACGAGTGGGAGGATAAAGTAGTATTAAGGCATGAAGCTGTAATTCCTTCCAAAATTGAAAGTACTGTGGAAGTACTGGAAAAAACAGAAATGCACTTTACACCAACTCACGGGCTTTATACTGATCCTTTTAAGTCGTTGGAAAAGTATATGGATGAAAGCATCTCAGCCCCAATTTATGACATTACCGATATATTTGGTGTACAACATAAGCTGGCAGTTATACAAGATGCGTTAGTAGTTCGTGAATTTCAACAATTACTCAAAGATAAAACTATCATACTTGCGGATGGCCACCATCGGTATACCGCATCTTTGTTACATAGGAAAAAACAAATTGAAAGTAGGGGTGTTGATAATAATAGAGAGGGCTTCAATTTCCATTGTATGTACCTGACTAATACAGAGGAAAATAGCCATCATATGCTGGCCACACACAGGCTGGTACATGATTTACATAATTTTGATGAGGCTTTATTTATAGAATCATTAAAAAAGTATTTTGAAGTCAGGGAGTGTACAGAGAAGGAATTAAGAGATATTCCGGAGTCCAGAGAACAATGGACTTTTGGTATAATAGTAAAAGATAAATATTTAAAAATTAAATTAATAGATATGTTTAGCACTACAATCAACTGGAATTTTCCTGATATGATTAAGAAGCTTGACCTTACTGTCATGCACTATTTTATCTTATATAAGGTGCTAGAAATTAAAGAAAAGGCTCAAAAAAACGCGAAAAATATCGATTTTTCATTTAACTTTACCAAGTGCCTTTCCGATGTGAGAAACGGTAAGGCACAGGTAGCAATTATTACCAGAAATATATTGATGGATGAGGTAAAAAAAGTATGCTATAGCGGTTATACTTTTCCTCAGAAAGCAACCTACTTCTATCCTAAAGTTGCTTCTGGTTTAGTGTTTAGTTCCATAAGTGAGAAAGAATTTAATAATGGAACAAGTATTTGTTTTAACAACAACAAACTACAAGGGTTATGAGAAACATCATTCTGACTGCAGCTATTTTTAAGCTGTTTGTTTATACTCTTTTTGCAGCGCCTCAGGTAGGGGGCGATACATCTGAAATAGATAAGGGAAAGCTGAAATTCAGCAAGGGAGATTATGCAGGTTCTATCGTTGTTTTCAATAAAATTATTGAAAAAAATCCCAATAATGCTGAAGCTTATTTTAACAGAGGAAATGCAAAAACTGAAATTGCTGACTATGAGGGGGCAATAGAAGATTTTAATAAAACTCTGGAGCTTAAAAAGGAATACTATCAGGCTTATACAAAGCGTGGTAATGTTAAAATGCTGCAGGCGAACTATCAGGGTGCAATAGAAGATTACACAAAATCTATTCTTCAGAATAAAAATAAAGATGCCCTTTTTAACCGCGCTGAAGCAAAATTTAAAATGAGCGATTACACTGGAGCAATAAAAGACTACTCTGATCTTATTAATCTTCATTTACTATCTACTTTTGACGTTTATTACAAAAGAGGACTGGCGAGGAATGAATTTGGAAAGTATCAGGAAGCCATTTATGATTTTACGAAATCCATAGAGCTTTACCCTAAATACGACATGGCCTATTTCTACAGAGCTCATGCTAAAAAGCAAGTTAAAGATTACCTGGGAGCTATAGAGGATTATGATAAGTTAATAAAAATGCACCCTACTGAAAAGCTATATTATATGGATAGGGCAGATGCAAAAAGCCACACAAAAGATTTTGAAGGGGCTATTGCTGATTACACGAAAGTTATAAGCCTTGACCCTAAATTTGAAGAAGCCTATTACAACAGGGCAGAATTAAATGGTATGCATGGCAAACTTGAAGCAGCTGTAAAAGATTTCGATCTTATTATATCTCATCACCCAGGTGCTAAAGATGCTTATTACAATCGCGGACATTTTTATATGGAGCTAGATAAGTATAAAGAAGCCGAAAGTGATTTTACAACAGTGATTGAATTGGACTCTCAGGAAAAAGATGCATACTACAGCAGGGGTATTGTACGGATGAGTTTAGACAATGATGCCGGCGCTTGTGAAGACTTTACTAAAGCGGCACAGCTGGGTGATGAAGCAGCTAAGGAAATGATAGATAGAGCCTGCGATCATAATGACACTCATAATTACATAAAGAAAGACTAGTTAAATTGAATTATACTTTAATCCTTGCTTCTGGTTCTCCGCGAAGGAAACAAATATTATCAGAAGCAGGGATTAATTTTTTAATTAAGCCCGCCAATATAGACGAGGAAAATTACCCTTCTCAGCTTAATGTACATAAGGTTCCTGAATACCTGGCTAAGTTAAAGGCAGAGGCTATTGCTACTACGGATAATGAAATAGTTTTAGCGGCAGATACAGTAGTAATAATTGATAACCAGATTTTAGGGAAGCCCGTAGATAAGCAGGAAGCTATTTCCATACTTACTCAACTTTCCGGCAGAATGCACGAAGTAGTAACAGGAGTGTGCCTGCGTAGCAAAGATAAAACAGTGGCATTTTCTGATACTACAGAAGTTTATTTTAGAGAGTTGACAAGTGAGGAGATAGAATATTACGTAGATAACTACAAGCCTTTTGATAAAGCTGGAGCTTATGGTATACAAGAGTGGATTGGAATGATAGGGGTTGAAAAAATAAACGGCTCGTTCTACAATGTAATGGGGCTTCCAATAGTACCCGTATATCAGCAGTTAAAAAACTTCTGATACTTACTTCATTTTATTCTCAAGTATTTTAAACTCTACGGAAGGAGAAATTTTCTCGTAAAGTATATTATATACTGCTTTGCTAACAGGCATATCAATTCCCAGTTTTTTATTCAGTTCATTTAGAGAGTACACAGCATAGTAACCTTCCGCAATCATGTTCATTTCTATCTGTGCAGCTTTTACTGAGTATCCATGTCCTATCATATTTCCTAAAGTACGGTTACGACTGAACTGAGAATAACAGGTAACCAACAAATCACCCAAGTAAGCAGAGGCATGCAAGTCACGCTCTTTCATTGGGCTTACTTTTTCCAGGAAGCGCTCTATTTCATGCATGGCGTTAGATACCAGCACTGCCTGAAAGTTATCGCCAAAGTTTAGTCCCCTTGCTATGCCCGATGCAATGGCGATAATATTCTTCATCACGGCACAGTATTCAATGCCATCAGGGTCTGTAATTACAGAGGCCTTTACAAAACGGCAGCGTAACAGAGAAGCAATTTCTTCTGAGATAGTGCTATCAATTCCACCAATTGTTAGGTACGATTGTTTTTCCATAGCGACCTCTTCAGAGTGGCATGGTCCGCCTATTACACACAAGTTCTTTTTTTCTATGGCAAATTCACGCTCCATATAGTCTGTAACCAGGTAATGAACTTGTGGTATTATCCCTTTTACTGCAGATACCACAATTTTATTTTGCAGGTATTCTTTAGGTATTCTGTCCAGCACATCTTTTATAAAGGCTGCAGGTACTACCAGTATTACTGCTTCAACATCCTTTATGGTATTTATTACATCAACCGAGGGCTTTACAAGGGAAGTGTTTATTTCAATATTGCTAAGGTAGCTAGGGTTGTGGCGGTATTTAATAATATGTTTAACATCCTCTTCATCCTTTAACCACCAGTTAATATGCAGGTTGTTTTCTGAGAATATTTTAACCAGGGCAGTTGCCCAGCTTCCTCCGCCTATTACGGCAATACGACTAATTGATTTTTTTTGTGTCAATTTTTAAGTTAATTGGAAGTAAATTTACAAAAGCCATTCTATTTTGTGCATTTATTTTTCAATAACCAATTAATAAAAGAAGAAGACTTTAAGCTACTGACTTCTAACCGTGCTTTTAACTACGGCGATGGTGTATTTGAAACCATGGCTGTTAAAGCCGGGCAGATACTGTACATGAACGACCACTTTGATAGGCTGACAGGTGGGGTAAAAGCCTTATCCATAACCCTTCCTGAATATTTTGATAAGGCCTATCTGGAGAAAAGCATTAAAGCCCTATTGACTAGAGAGGGTTTTAATGGAGGACGTATAAAGTTACAGGTATGGAGGAAGCCAGGGGGATTGTTTACTCCTGCTGATAATGGGGCTGATTTTTTAATTACTGCCGGGGAGCTAAAACAAGCCAGGGAAGTAAAGAACAGTGTTGGCTTCTTTGATAAGGTGCCTAAGGCATATTCTGCTATCTCTCGTTATAAGACTTGTAATGCCCTGCCTTATATATTGGCGGGTGTTGAAGCTGCTAAACAGGGACTGGATGACATGATACTACTAGATGCAAATTGTAATGTATCGGAGTCTACTTCTTCTAATGTATTCTGGGAGAAAGATTCAGTCATGTATACTCCTTCATTGGATTCTGCCTGTATAGATGGAGTTATGCGAAGACAGTTATTAAGCTTCTTTAAACAGGAAGGTATTGCCTGTGAAGAAGGTCTATATAATAGAGTAACTGTAGAACATGCAGACCTTGTATTCACCAGTAATATTGCAGGTATAAGTTGCATAGAGCGTATAGATAGTAAAACCTACTCTACTACTTCCGCAATAGTAAATAAAATAAGAGCCAGATTTGCTTAGACAGCTACCGCAGCCTTTATATGCGGATGTGGGTCGTAGTTTTCCAGTGCAAAATCCTCGAATTTAAAATCAAAGATGTTTTTCACCTCTGGGTTTATTCTCATAGTAGGTAGCGGCTTCGGAGTTCTGGAAAGCTGTAGCTTTGTCTGTTCTATATGGTTAAGGTACAAGTGAGCATCGCCCAGTGTATGTACAAAATTCCCCACTTTTAAATTACACACCTGCGCTACCATTTGCAGAAGCAGGGCATAGGAAGCAATGTTAAAAGGCACACCCAAAAATACATCAGCGCTGCGCTGGTACAACTGGCACGATAGTTTCCCATCGGCTACATAAAACTGGAAGAAAGCATGGCAGGGGGGTAACTTCATTTTATTTACATCAGCTACGTTCCAAGCGCTTACTATCAGTCTCCTGGAGTCAGGATTCTTTTTTATGGAGTTGATAACGTCGGTAATCTGGTCTATATGGCCGCCATCAGGCGTAGGCCAAGAGCGCCACTGATAGCCGTATACAGGGCCTAGCTCACCTTTCTCATCTGCCCACTCATCCCATATTGATACGCCATTTTCTTTCAGGTATTTAATATTGGTTTCGCCCTTCAAAAACCACAGCAATTCATGTATAATGGACTTAAGGTGTAGTTTTTTAGTAGTAACTACGGGGAAGCCTTCAGCAAGGTCATAACGCATCTGGTAGCCAAAAACGCTTATGGTTCCGGTACCTGTGCGATCTTCTTTTTTTACGCCATTATCCAGGATATGCTGTAAAAGGTCTAGGTATTGCTTCATGATGGGTGGTTTATACAAAAATAACTAATAAAGAAGTTCGGTTAATATTGCTGTTAACTTTTTTATCAACAATTAATTTTTTAATATAATTAATTAATTTTTAATGTTTTAAAATATTTTATTATGCGGTTTTTACATTTTACACACTAGGTTTAGAAATAAATTTATAAGGGTTGAGGCTAATGCTTTATAGTTTGTGCTAAGTATTGGGCTACTATTACTAGTATAATATTACATGACATAGCGCGATGCATTGTTATCGACCTTGTAAACTGCATTGATAAGCCCCTGTAAGGTACATTGTTCAACTTGGAGGCATGTAAGGTTTGGAGTGTTTTGTGAGAGAGGTGTTATGCCAGTTGGCACAGATTGTGCTAACCAAGCTTTTTTGTGTTAGGTTTATTTAAAACTAATAATAACAGAAATGGTAAATTTTTCTTGTAGATTTATTAAGTGTAAGATTCGTAATAATTACTTCATTAAAATATGCTGGAATTACCTCATAAAAATCTCATTTTAGAAACTATTGAAAAACTAAATGATGAGAGCCTATTTAAACTTTCAGATGAAGAAGTAATGAAGGAATTACTAAATTTTAAAAACTTAGCTTTTATTGTAACTAAGATTAGAAAAGGGGATTATATATATAGGGTAAGAATTCAAGACCAAGATGAAGAACATCCAGAAAAAAGATATAAGAATAAATGTCATTTTAATTATAGAACAAATGTTGATGAGATTAAAGAATATGGCAGAGGTAACTTACCTTATAACTCTATGTTTTATGATTCTGTATATGCTACAGGTAGTATAGAAAGTAAGAAGGTACATATGACTGCATATATGGAAGTATCTTCTATTCTGCATAACTATGAAGATACAAATAGGAAGCACGAATTTTTTTATACTAGTGAATGGCAAGTAAAAGAAGATTTTGAAGTAGTAGCTATTATAAATCACGAAAAATATCAGAAGAATAATGAGTCAGCAAAATACTTGGCTTCAAAATATAATGAGTTTGCAAAAGAATTTAAGGAAGATGCTACTAATTTAAATTTAATGATTGATTATATAGCTGGGCAATATGCAAGAGAAGTTAAAAAGGATGAAAACTGGAAATATAAAATATCAGCAAATTATACTCAGTATTTACTATCTAAGGGATTAGCGGGAGTACTTTATCCGAGTGTAAAGGCAGAGGGTGAATCTTTTAATATAGTCATGCCTCCTGAACGAGCAGATGAGTTATTAAATCTAACTGGAGTTGCTTTATCTGAATCACATACCATAGGTAAAGAATCTATAATAGGTCACTGCTTATTTGGGAGAATTGATAATTATGGAAATGTTATCTGGAAGGATGTAGTAGAAAAATTAGAAACTGTCCATGTCAAAAGATTTTACAGGCAACACGGACAGTCTTATTAAGTTTAATAAAAAGGTTATAGAGAATAATAGTAATAAAAAAGTCCCGCTTTTGCAGGACTTTAATAGTTCATCAAACAGGTCTGATTATTTTTTCTCTTCTGTTGTTTTAGTATCACCAGACTCTTTCTTCATGCAGCAGCTTTTCTTAGAAGTGCATTCTTTTTTGCCTTCGCAGCTTTTATCTTTCTTTTTCTTTTTGTCTCCACCATCAGGAAGGTTTACAGAAAAAGATTTATTTGATACTACTGAAGCCTTTACTGCAGGAGCTATTGTAACCAGAACAGCGAATATTACGCTTAAAATAACTTTTTTCATCGGTCTAATCTTTTTGGTTGTGTTTTAAATATATAAAAATTTTTAACGAATTAAAAACAAACAGATAACGAGGCTATATGTTGTTTATTTTGCAGTTGTTACTCTTTTTAAATAAATACCCTATTTTTGTTCCTTTAAATTAATTGAAAATGGCTGATTATAACTTTAGGGAAGCAGAAAAACATTGGCAGACATATTGGGAAGAAAATCATGTATTTGAGGCAAAAGCAAATAAAAGCAAGCCCAAGTACTATGCGTTGGATATGTTTCCTTACCCATCTGGGGCGGGACTGCATGTGGGGCATCCCCTGGGGTACATTGCTTCAGACATTGTTGCCCGTTACAAACGCATAAAAGGGTTTAATGTGCTGCATCCTATGGGGTTTGATTCTTTCGGGCTTCCGGCAGAGCAATATGCGGTACAGACAGGTCAGCACCCGGCTATTACTACAGAAAAGAACATTACACGTTACAAAGAGCAATTAAGAAATATTGGCTTTTCATTCGACTGGTCTAAGGAAGTAAGAACAAGTGATGCATCGTACTACAAATGGACGCAGTGGAT
>Ga0134126_10014085_pt1 | contig 10096 bp, 8 predicted proteins | sample KB31752_FD_96881 | JGI IMG/M metagenome (GOLD analysis project Ga0134126, IMG submission 96881) | Terrestrial soil microbial communities with excess Nitrogen fertilizer from Kellogg Biological Station, Michigan, USA - KB3-175-2 | ecosystem: Environmental > Terrestrial > Soil > Unclassified ...
CTCACGCATATTGCCGACCGCGAACTCGTGCAACTGGTGTGCGCGTTTCGCATCATGTTTCCGGACGTCGGTCTGGTGCTCTCGACGCGCGAACCGGCGAAGCTGCGCGACGGCTTGATTCCGCTCGGAATCACTTTGATGAGCGCGGGCAGCCACACGGAGCCGGGCGGCTATACCGGCGCGGGCAAGGAACACCTGCACCAAACCGTGCGCGGCCGCATCGTTGAACTCGGCGCAAGCGAGTGGGCGGCGAGCAACAGCAATGACCGCCACGCGACGGGTCAGTTCGACATCGCGGATGAGCGCTCGCCACAGGAAGTCGCCGAACGCATCCGCCGTCTCGGCTACGAACCGGTGTGGAAGGATTGGGACGCGGCGTTGACGGCATAGAATCACTAAACCTCCTAAAGGTCATGCCGATTATCGGTCTCTTGGTAGTTGTGACGTTGTTGGCACTTGCACTCCTGCCAAGTGTTTACTGTATTTACAACCTGGTGCGTAGGGGACGAAATTGGAAATGGTGGGCCCTTGCAATCCTCCTGCTTGTCACTGGTTGCTTCGCCGGAATCAAATTCGTAAACACGGAACATCAAAACGCTGCCAAAACCCGGCGGTATCCTGGCGTTCCGCTGCCTTACGTGATTTTCGCATGGGAAGAGGATCGTTGGACTGATTTCGTCTTTCCGACGCCGATAGCGTTGGCAATTGTTAGCTTCGATTTTTGCACGGGACTTGGTTTGACGATGACACCGCTTGCCATCGCACTCCGTCGGATCAGCAAAATCCCTCGGCGCCTAAGTAACCACTCCCAAGCATGACCGACAAACTTATCACCGCCAACGGCCAACAGGTCGCCGTAAAGCTCCCCTGCTCAATCGAGGAGTTTCTGGTCGCGCAAGGTTTGTTGCCGCGCAGCGTGGTGGTGGAACACAACGGCACGGCAGTCACGCCATCGGAGTTTTCCAGTCGGCAGCTTAACGCGGGTGACCGGCTGGAAATTGTGAAGATCGTCGCGGGAGGGTGACCAGTAGAAGCACCGCACTGCGGTGTCCAGTCGGGGCAGAGCCGCTTACATGGTCCCGGCTCGCTAAGGACGCTCGTCCCACCGCTCACACTCCTTCGCCAAACAGATTCGCCATGCGCGCGGCCAGTTTGCGGCGGGCGACAGCGTACGAGAAATATTTCATACCCAGCTCGTGATTGGTCCTCGCCCATTGCTCGCGCTGCGCCCGGTCGCGCAGAATGGTCCGGGTCTTTTCGACAACTTCGTTGCTGACGATCTGCGACATCTCGATGGTCTTGAAGCCAAGCGGCGCAATGTCGCGGGCGAAGACGGCGTAGTTGTTCACAACCACCGGCCTGCCGAAGTAGATCGCTTCGAGAAACGCGTTCCCGAAACCCTCGTAATGGCTCGGATAAGTCACCAGGTCGGCGTGCGGATAGACGTCAAACAGCGTATAAATCTTCCTTCCCCCGGCATTGACGCCGCGTTCTTCACCCACGCGGTCAGCGATGAAACGCACATCAATCCTCGCGTCCTCGATGCGATCGCGCAGGAGCTTGATGTAATCGCCGCCCTCGTCGCCAGCGGGATGCGAGATGACGAGCTTCGCGCGCGGGTCGTTCAGGCGGCGCACCAGTTCGACGGCGTGCTCGATGCCTTTGCGGGCGACCACCCGGGTCGGTTGCAGAATGAAGATGTCGTCGTCGCGCAATCCAATTTCGTGTCGCAGATCAGCGTTGTAATCATCAATGCCCGGCGCTGGCGTTTCAAAGTCGAGTATGTTGGGGATGACGGTCGAGGGGAGTCCAAAACGGCGGGCAAGCTCTTTTTGCCCCATTGAGTTGATGACCACATGCTCGATGCGCGGCAGGGAGGGAGGGAACGCGGTCTGGAGGTAATCGTTCACGGCGTTCAGCGCGAAGCGGTCGCGTTCCCAGGAAAAATCATGGTGATGCGCGATGGTCGGCAGGCCGGTTTCGGCGATGACCTCGGTCATGGCCAGGCCCAGCGGGACGTGCATCGGGATGGCGAGGATGTTCTGCGGGATGAGCAGTTCGATCTGAAATTTTTCGACGAACCGGTAGAGTTCCTCCTTGAGCTGTTCCTTGAGCGACTGGATCCGGCGGGTGATTTCGCGCGAGCGCGTCGTGGCGCCGAAAATATTCTCCTGGGCGGCGAGCACGTCGCGATGCCCGAAGAACGCGAGGGGCGCGAGATGGCTGGTTTCGGACGGAGTATCAAGCAGGCCGGCCATCCAGAAACAGGAATGGCCCATCGCGGCCAGGATGCGCGCCCATTTCCGGGCTTCCAGCGTGACGCCGTCGGTGCCGTGGAACCGCGTGGAGACGAACCCAATCCGCTTTGGCGCGCCGGTGCTCAGCGCGATGGTCTTCATGCGAAGATCGTAGCGGCAAAAGGGAAGGTAGCAAAGGGAGTTTGCAGATGCACACCCATCGAATCAGTCCGGCAATAAATCCCAAGCCGGCGGGGCGTATTTTCGCCGACTGATGCCGGTTTGGAAGAGGCCGCGGTTGGCGGACATCGTGACGTTGCACGACCTCCTGCGGGCGGAAGTTTCCATCACTGAGCGAGGCGCGGCTTAACGGCTGTCCGGACGTCCACTTTTTCGGACCGCGCCCAACGGCCGGCGATTTCCACTATTTCGAGTCCGGTGGCTTGTCACGCCGCACCACGACAAACCAGCAGTCTCCCGTGCTGGAATCGCCACCAAGGATTGTCATGTGCTCGCGAATGGGCTGGTGCGAACAACGCGTCAGTTCGCCTTTGTAGTACAATCGGATTTGCGTGTTGGGCGGATCAAGCAACTTGATCTCCACCGCCCGGTCGGGCGTCAACTGGAGTTTGGCGACGCCGCCCTTCGCCAGCGTGACCGACTCGCGTTTGACCTCCCAATAATTCGTCCAACGAAACACCGACCCAAGATTCCGGCTTAATTTCGGCCCGATGGCCCTCCAACGCGGGTTTTCAGCCCTGTCCGCGTCCGTCCCGTGAATCAACTGGACATGAAATGTGATCTTCTGCGCGTCCCCGGCGCTACCGGTGAAAACCCCCATCAAACCGAGACAAACCAGCCAGAGAGATCTTTGCGCAATCGGAGACATCGGTTGTCTGACGAAGGAACGGCTGGCTGGCATTCACAAAATCTTCATCGCCGACGCTTTCCTGTGAAACGCGTGGCCGGCGCTTGCAAATCCTCTAAACCAGCAGCGTGGAGAGATGGCTGTCCAGCGCCGACCAGTCGCCCCCGGCATGTTTTCCGGGAAAAGGCGCACCCGCCAGCAGCCACGTTTGAAAACCCTGCTTTTCAGCCGGTTCGATGTCGTTGTCGTGCCGGTCACCCACCATGAGTGTTTCGCTCGGAGGGACACCTCGCAGCTGGAGACGGTCCCGCAACCAGCGAAACACCCGGGGGTCCGGTTTGCTGAACCCGGCGACGAACGAAAAAAAACACAGTTCATGGGTAAAGATCGAGCGATCCAACTTTGCCCCTGACAAGTCGTGGTCGAGTTCGCGCAGTGTGTAAGGCTGGCAATTCGAAGCGAGGCCCAGCACAATCCTCCTTTCCGCCAGGGTCGCGAGGGTCGTCGCCGCACCGGGCATCAAACGGACCGTGCGTTGGAGTTGCGCGTGCTCGAAGAGAAAATCGTCGCCTCCGGCATCGGGCAGTCGCTCCAGTTCCGGCAAAGCCTCGCGGGCGACAGACGGCCAGAAGATTTCGGGATGGCGGACGCCGGCGGTCCGCGCGGTGTCATGCTCGCGCGCGATGATTTTTTCGCACTTCGCCATGAACGCGTCCAACGTCAGCCGCGCCGGGCGGCCGAACCTGTCTTTGCACAATCGCTCCCAGCGCTCGCGCGCATCCGCAGGCGGCGGGCCGACCTCAAGCAGAGTGCCGTAAATATCAAAGATGACGGCACGAATTTTCATTCACCCATGGTGGACGCATCCGGCGGGCGCCATTTTCCGGCGCTCGATTACGTGTCACGGCTCCACAGTAGCGGAAACAGGTGCTGCGCGCAGAGCTTTTCGCGCAAGAAATCATCCTGCGCGGTCAGGGCGGAGTTCAAACGCCTGTCCACCCGGCCGGTGGCGCGCGCAATCCTGGCGAAATGCCGCGCATAAGATCGCCCGCTGAGCCAGCGGGCCGCCACACGGGGCCAGGGAGTGATCTGCAGGCGGCCACCACTGGCGCGTTTTCTCCATGTTTCCAGAAACGGATTCAGTGGCCCGCACAATTCCCACGAAACATCCGCCGGCCGGCCGAGCACTTCAAGCTGGGCGCTCAACGTCAACCGGCTGAACGGCACCGCGCGTGGTTTTTTTCCCCTCATCAGCAACAACGGCGTCCCCGCCAGTTTGCGACCGGCCCGTGGAAGCTGGTTTCGCCAGGCAGCGAACAGCTTCTTTTGTCGCGCCAGTTCGGCGGACCAATCGAACAAGCGCGGGTCGATCAGGAGTTCGTCATAACTCTGCGGAAAACTGAATCCCAACTGTCTCAGGTCCGGCGCGACGTTTGGGATGGAACGGGCGATCAGTGGACGCCGTGCCGCCGCGGCTTCGAGAAACGGCAGGCCAAACCCTTCCTGGATCGAGGTGAGCAACACGGCTTCGCTGGCGGCGAGCAGTTCGTTGACGCCCGGATTGCCGGATCCGTTGCGGTCCAGGATCCCCAAACGCAATTGCCAGCCATGTCGGCGCGCCGCGGTGGCGAGCCGGTTCGCGTAAATCTCTTCGTCCGCGGAACTGACGCCTCCGGTCGTCACGAGCCACGCGGCGGGACGCAGCCATCTCGTCAGCAACAACGCCTCGGCGATGTTCTTTCGGCGGAGCAACCGGCACGGCAGAATCCACACCGGCGCGCCACGTTCGCCGAGTTGCGCGTCGAGCCACTTGCGCGCGGCGCGAGCCCGCGCGTGCGTCGGCGCAGGCGCCGGTTCGGTCAGGTTCGGCAGCCAATCGGCGGAGCCGCGGAAATGCCGCCGCAAGGTTCCGGCATCGGCCCGGTTGATGGCGATGTGACACAGATTGGGGTACGGCGGAAAAATCGTTTCCGCCACCGCCTGCAGCGTGCGGAAGCCACAGCGGCGCATTTCCCGCCAGCGTGCCCAGCGGTTGTCGAACCACCAGTCGTGGTGATGCGCGATGAGCGGGATGTTGCGCTCCGCGCAGGCGCGTGTCAGTTCGCGCGTCAGCAGGAGATTCCGGCCAATGCCAAGGTTGTGCGCCCAGACGAGGCACCCGTCCGCCGACGCGCCGTCCAAAATCTTCCCCAGCGCCGCGCGAATCCGCCCCGCAACCTGTCCGGGCGACCGCTTCTGTCCGGAAAAATATTTGAGCGCGGGATCGATCAGAAACTCGACCGACACACCTTGCAACGCCTTCCGAAAATCGCTGTTCCATTCCCGGTCGTTCGCTTCACCGCACGCCAGCTTTACCGAGTCAATGTTCCCATCGAACGCGCGGACGATGTGGGGCGTGGCCAGTTCGATGACGCGCCGGATACCGCCGGGCCGCAGATGATAATGGGCGACGATCAGTTTCAACCGCCGGAGTCTTTCATCGGCGCTGCAACGCGGTCAAATTTTTTGGAATCAAATCTTGTCAGCGCGCAGTTCGTCCCGGCATAGTTTCGATGGTATGTCGGACTTTTTTCAAACAGGAGCCATCGCCACGCTGCATCGTCTCGGCAGACCGGATGTAAAGCGACTCGAGGGAGAGCTGCAGATGTTCGCCAAGGAGGCCCCCATCGCGCTGGTGTTGCCGTGTCATGCAAAGGAACTGGACACACCGGCACTGCGCGCCATCGTGCGCGAACTGAAAAATGTCACCTACCTCAAGCAGATCGTCGTCGGTCTGGACCACGCCACCCCCCGCCAATGGAAAAGCGCGCGGAGTTTCTTCGGCCAGTTGCCGCAGAAGCCGACCCTGATCTGGAATGACGGCCCGCGCTTGAAACGCTTGTACCGCCGGCTGGAACAGGCCGATCTCCCCGTCGGTCCGCGCGGCAAGGGCTTGAACGTCTGGACCTGCTTCGGCTACGTGCTGGCCAGCGATCAATCCCGCATGGTGGCCGTGCATGATTGCGACATCAGCACCTACAACCGCGAATTGCTCGCGCGCCTTTGCTACCCGGTCGCGCATCCGAGCATGGGCTTCGACTTCTGCAAAGGTTACTACGCCCGCTACACCGGCAAGTTGAACGGCCGCGCCATGCGCCTGATGATGACGCCGCTGCTGCGCTCGCTCCTCGGGTTGATCGGTCCGCACCCGTTCCTGATTTACATGGACACTTTTCGCTATCCGCTGGCCGGGGAATTCTCGCTCGATCTCGATTTGATCCGGCGCAATCGCATTCCGGCAGACTGGGGCCTCGAGGTGGGACTGCTGGCAGACGTGTTTCGCAACTCGGCTGCCAAAAGCATCTGCCAGGCGGAACTCTGCGAAAACTACGATCACAAACATCAGGAGCTTTCCGCGCGCGATCCCGAGAAAGGGCTGAACAAAATGGCGGTGGACGTCGCCAAATCACTCTTCCGCACGATGGCGGCGGAAGGCATCAAGCTCGACAGCGGGTTGTTCGACACGCTGCTGAGCGCCTACGTGCGCAAGGCCGAGGACACGCTCCGTTACTACGCGGCGGACGCGGCCATCAACGGACTGGAATTCGACCGCCACCAGGAGGAGGTGGCAGTGACGATGTTTGTGCGCAGCATTCGCGCGGCGGCACGGGCGTTTCTGGACGACCCGCTCGGCGCGCCGCTGATCCCGAACTGGAACCGCGTCCATTCCGCGCTGCCCAGTTTTCTCGACGAACTCAACGCGGCGGTGAAGGCGGATAATGAGGAGTGAGTCAGCGCGGGATTGACTGTGCTACTCAGGCACTGGGACGTAGAGCGTCCGCTATGTCACAAAGAAAGAATCTCGACTTTTCCAGAGCAGACTTGTCAAGGCGTCGTCCGATCATATGACTTGGACGGATAGCTGTAAGTACGATCAGCGTGTGCGTGATTACAAGCCCTCACCAGGAACAAAAGAATACAAAGCAATCCGACAAACAGAACAACCTTCCGAGGCCTGCCTTCCAAACCGATGTAGTTTAACGCGCGTCCGATAAGCCCCAATTCTAATACCGCAAACAGCCTCAAAAAAATATCGACCCAAAGCCTGCCAGTATCACGGGGTTTCTCCCCGCTCATTATGCCGACAAGCCCGTTTACCACCCATGCCACGAGGAACGCCACCAACCCGAATGCCGCCAATATTAACAAGTCGTACATGGACTTAACAACCGGGATCAGGACGGGACGCTATAAGGCACCATTCGAGCGCAACATCGGCTGCGACAGCAGCCGATGTAACAGACACACTCGTTGGCGCTAACGCCCGCTTAGGCCTTTTTCTTAAAGATGTCATAGTATGCTCGATGCTGCATCACCGCGCCGACAGCCAATCCAGCTCCAGCAATGAACTTCAAGCTGAACGCACCCGCAGAACCCATCGTGTAACCAAATATGGCAAGCCACATGAGGACATTTATTTCAGATAACTGGAATAATGTCTTTTTCATCTTCCTTCGTTCTTCGTTGGCGGTTTCTTTCTTTGCTAAACCGTATTATTCAGCCAAATGACCTGTACGGTCGACCTTTCCTAGCGCGACTTCTACTACGAGGCCATGAAAGCAGAGTCGTGAATTCCTGTGAAGGATTATTCAGGACACAAAAGCCCCGGTGCAACCCATTCACACAGATTAAAACTTGTCAGCACCCGCCCCGGTTTCGTTAATTGGACGCAGGATGAAACGAAAATTTGATCTGGTTTTCCGCGGTTACGTTTTCGCGCTGGCGGTGTTGCTGCTCTGGTCGGTCTGGAGCGTCGCGCAAACGAACACGACGCCTTCCTCCACCGGCACGAACAGCGCGGCCGCATCCGCGCCGGGCAAACCGGACAAGGAGGCCGCCAAATCCGGCCGCTTTCATCTGACCTTCGGCCTGGACAAGATCGAGGTGCTGAACACCGCCGCGCCATTCGGCGAGCCGCTCTGGAAATACATTGCCTCGCTCATCTACACCTTCCTCGCGTTTTACGTTTCCAAGCTCCTCGACTACCTCACACGCGTCTGGTTGAAGAAGTTCACGGACCGGACCAAGACGCAGCTCGATGACCTGTTGCTTGGCCTGCTCAACGGGCCGGTCAAGATCGTTTCGTTCGTCATCTTCCTCAACATCGGCCTCGATATGTTCGACTGGCCGGACACGATCAAGAAGATCCTGGACAAGAGTTTCAAGGTCATCGTGGCAGCGACCATTACCTACGCGGTGCTCAAGCTGATTGACCTGTTGATGGGCTATTGGCGGCAGCGCACGCAGGCGGAAGCGGACCGGTCCTTCGATCAACAGTTGTTTCCGATCATCCGGAAAACCCTCAAGGTGTTCGTGGTCGTCGTGGCGGTGCTGGTCACGTCGCAGAACCTCGGCTTCGACATCACCGCGGCCCTGGCCGGCCTCTCGGTCGGCGGCCTCGCGCTCGGCCTCGCGGCACAGGACACGGTGGCGAACCTGTTCGGCGCGGTGGCGGTGTTCATGGACAAACCGTTCCGCGTCGGCGACCGCATCCAGCTCGATGCGATTGACGGCACGGTGGAGACCATCGGCCTGCGGAGCACGCGTGTGCGCAACCTCGACGGCCACCTCGTGACCGTCCCGAACAAAACGATGGGCAACGCGACGATCACGAACATTTCGCGCCGTCCCAACATCAAAACCGTGATGAACATCGGCATCACCTACGACACGCCGACCGAAAAAGTGAAGCGCGCGCTGGAGATTCTGAAGGAGGTTTACAAGGACCATCCGAAAACGTTCGATTGCCAGATTGGGTTCAACAAATTCGCCGACTCGGCGCTGAACATTCAGGTCGTCCACTGGTGGAATTCGACGGATTACAAGGAATACCTGGCCGGCCTCCAGGAAATGAACCTCGCGGCGAAGGAAAAGTTCGACAAGGAAGCCATCGCGTTCGCGTTTCCGTCGCAGACGGTCTATCTCAAGCAGGATTCAGAGTGGAGGGTGGGCGGCGCGCGGGAGACCTGATTGCGCCGCAGCCTGCCCGGTTGAATCCGCCATCCCGGTGTTGCGGCTTCTCTCCCGATGCGGCACAATCCGGTCAGTTCTAGTGGTGACGGGTGAACCATGCCAAAGATTCTGGTCATTGATGACGATGAAATCCTCCGCCGCACGGTGACCGCGGTTCTGGAGAAGAGCGGCTTTGAGGTCGTGGAAGCGGGGACCGGCGCGACGGGCGTGCATCTCGCGCGCACTCATCTGCCCGATCTGGTGCTTTGCGACGTGAACATGGAGGGGGTCGGGGGCCTGCTCACGCTCTATGCCTTGCGGCGCGATCCCATGATCGCGGCCATTCCGTTTGTGCTGATGTCGGGATTTCTCGCCAGCGCGGACGCGCCGCCGGGGACCGGGCGCGGCGCCGACGGTTTTCTGGGCAAACCGTTCAGCGCGGACAAGCTGCTTTCCACGATTCGCGAGGCGTTGAACAAGGACTCGCCGCGAGCCGCCGAAACGCCGGATGGCCGCGATTCAGCGCACGCGGCTGCCGGTGCGGATTCAACGCCCGGCTTTCTCCAGCCGGTGGACCGGATCCTCAGGATCACCCGGTTGCTCGGCACGGCGCGCCAGCCCATGCCACCGAAGGAAATCAGCGACATGGCGGGCCAGGCCCATCAGTCCGCCGAAAACGTGCGCAAACGAATCGAGAACTGCCTGCTCTACGCGGACATCGAACGGCTCGCGGCCGACGCCCCGCGACTGGCGGTTCTCCGGGAACAGCGCACTGGCATCCGCTCCGTGGTGGAACCGGTGGCCCGGGGCATGGCGATATTGATCGATCGCCAGGCCGACCTCGTTTTGAAGTTTGAAGACGCGCTGGTGGTCATTTCCGTGGAGCACCTGAAAAAGATCGTGCAGGAATTGATGGACAACGCATTCCGGTATTCGCATACGGGCGGCGCGGTGCATGTGGCGACCACCACGGACGCAGACCAGGTCATCCTGTCAATCA
>Ga0134126_10014086_pt1 | contig 10096 bp, 8 predicted proteins | sample KB31752_FD_96881 | JGI IMG/M metagenome (GOLD analysis project Ga0134126, IMG submission 96881) | Terrestrial soil microbial communities with excess Nitrogen fertilizer from Kellogg Biological Station, Michigan, USA - KB3-175-2 | ecosystem: Environmental > Terrestrial > Soil > Unclassified ...
GAAACCGCGCGAAGCCTCTGTTGAACCCTCGAAGCCGGCAAACGCAACGTTTCACGCGGGCCGTGCGGCGTCAGGAAAGCCCCGCGTGGTCGTGGTCAGCGCGTACGTTCCGTTCCCGCTGGCACATGGTGGCGCCGTTCGCATCCATAATCTGACCGAACGGGCGGCTGCCGACTGGGATCAGATTCTGGTGTGTTTTTCAGAGACCGAAGATCCTCCCGCGCCAGAGCTTCTGCAACGCTTTGTGGAAGTCGTCGTCGTGCCGCGCGAGGGATCGCATATCCCGAAAAGCTCGCGGACCCCTGAAGTCGTTCAGCAGTTTGAGAGCCCGCTGTTTCGCGAAGCCCTCCGATCCACCGTTCGAAAATGGCAACCCGCGATTGCGCAGCTCGAGTTTACGCAGATGGCGCAGTACGCAGCTGACTGCGCGCCAGCCCGCACGATTCTCGTGGAGCACGACGTGACGTTCGATCTCTACGAACAACTCGCACGCGGCGATTCCGACTGGGATTTGCACCGTGAGCTCGGGTTATGGCGCGACTTCGAAACCAAAGCGTGGCGCGGCGTGAATTGCGTTGTGACGATGTCCGGGAGAGATCAGGCGCTGGTGAAAGATGCGCGAGCTGTTGTCCTGCCGAATGGAGTGGATCTGGATCGGTTTCGCGTTGCAGCGCGTGAACCGGAGCCGCGAAGGCTCTTGTTTGTCGGTTCGTTTTCGCACAAGCCCAACATGATCGCGCTGGAATTTTTTCTCCGGGAAGTGTGGCCGCTTCTGCACGGAGCGACACTTCATGTGATCGCGGGTGCAAATCACGAATATTTTCTGGAATACCAGGCGCGGGACCTCCACCTGGATTTGAGCCAACCGGGCATTGAGGTCGATGGATTTGTTTCGGATGTGCGGCCTGCCTATGGATGCGCGGCGATCGTGATCGCGCCGCTGGTCGCGTCGGCGGGGAGCAATCTGAAAGTTCTGGAGGCAATGGCGTGCGGGCGGCCGGTCGTCAGCACTCCGGCGGGCGTTAACGGACTTGACGTGGTTCCGGGTGAGGAATTCGTTCTGACGGGAAGCGGGGAAGAAATGGCCGCCGCGATCACCCGGCTGCTCGATTCGCCGGAGGAATGCGCTCGCATCGCGGCCGCCGGGCGGAAGCGGGTGGAAGAGTCTTATGGATGGGATTCCATTGCGGCGCGCCAAAACGCGCTCTATCGGGAATTGCTGCGGGCCTGACCGATATCGAGAGCCTGGAGAAACGGGAGTTGTTGCGGTTCCCCGTCCCAGCGTGTTCGGCCATCCGCATCCTGAGAGACTGACGCGGCAATTTCCACGTCACCAATTTCCAGCCTGACCGTGGCAGGCCGTTCGTTTCGCGCTGACTTCAGATAGTGCAGCAGCGGATTCATCGTCAGTCCTGGATGGCTGGCGCGGTAGGCGTCGCAATCGAAGAGCGGATGGGGGCTCGCCGCATCCTTTCCGCGACTGAGGAAATGCGCCAAAGTATTTTCGCCAGGCTCGGGCGGGTGGCTACAGCATTTCCGGTAGTAATGCGGGTCGAATAAACGATTTGGTTTTCGACCTTCCTCCGCTCCGTAGCGGAGATAGTGAAGCAGCGGATTCATGCCCGCCGCGCGCACATCGGGATTTCGGGCGAGATAAAACTCGCGGTCGAAGACCGTGGTGATCCCCTTGAGGTTTCGTAGAATCCCGGCGCGTTCCCACCGCTCCTTCGCAGTCGCCGCTCGGTGAGTGCCAGCGCCGGCACCCGGGCGATGCGCGATTTCCAGCCGTGCCTCTTCGACTAACCGGCGGTCCAGGGCCGTGACGCGCACAAGCTCCTCGAAAACTTCCGGACGGCAGGCCTGTTTCACTTCCTCGATCCGGCCCGCGAGCGTTCCCTGCATTCCTTTCGACACGTTCACAGCAGGCCGGTCGCACTTCAGTTCCGGAAAGGCGCGGCGCAACGCATAGGCCCCCGCGGCCACGCTCTGTTCATAGCAATCCACCACGCCGAGAAACGACACAGCGCGAATGCGGCGGAGCGCGAGTTCGAAATCGCGTTCATCCGGTTCATCGGAATCGCCGGCGCATGCGAGGAGATTGACCTGATTATTTCGAACGAACAACGAGTGATCTTCGATCGTTCGCGCAACGAAATCTCCGAGCGACAATCGGTTGGCGAGATGGCTCATCGGGTCCGCGGGATTGGGCCGCTGCCGGAAATAGTCATAGAACGAACGCAGCCGATCAATGGGGTCGCGCAGGAAACAGATGTCAAAAAACAAATAACCAGGCGCCGCAGGCACTGGATAGCGGATCTGATGGCTGGAAAACGCACACAAGCCGGGCAACGCGTCAAGATGCCGGAGCATCTCACTATTAGGAATCAAACCACCGTCAACAGGAGTTTCAAGTGTGCCGAATCGCTCGCCGAAACTGCAATCGAGAATCTCTTCAAGCGTGGAGCCGGCATTCTTGAAAATGTGGAAGTGAAGAAGGATGAGCCGCATGGAATGCCGCGGGGCGCTGCTGACACGGGGATAGTAACACGACGCCCAGCCGACGCGGACGTAAATGGGGAAAATCGTGCGGTCCAAAACGCCCCCCCGCCGGGAACTTTCGTACGGGTACCGGCGTCATAACATCGCTGGACGAGGGATTGCTATACATTAGAAAGGATTTTGGTATACTCCGCTATTGACCTCTGCGGTTGTCCCGGAACGGGGATCGACTCAAGCGGGCGAAGCAGGTTCCATCGGGAGGCAAGAAACGTGTTGAATCGACTGACAAGATTGGCGGCTGGACTAGTGCTCGCCGGTGCTCTGGCGACTCTGGTGTGGGGACAAGCGGCCCCGGCCTGGAAGGATCAGGGTGAATCGGACCTCGGTCTCGCCGCACAGAATGCGACCGATCCGGCAAAGAAGCTGGATTTCCTGAACAAGTGGGAGCAGCAGTATCCGGACTCCGCGCTGAAAAATCAACGCACATTGATGAAGTTGCAGGCGCTCTCGACGATTGTCAGCACGGATTACGGCAAGACGGATGCGGCGTCGCTGGCCGCGGGCGAGAAGGCGGCGAAAGATCTGAACGATCATTTCGACGAGTACTTTGCCGATTCGGTAAAACCGGCGCAGTTGACCGCCGATGCGTGGGCGACCGCGAAAAAGAGTTCCGCGGTTACCGTTCATATGTACCTGGCTTTCGACGACAGCGTAAAGAAGGATGAGGCAGGTGCGGAAGTGGAGCTGAAGAAAGTTCTTCAGCTCGATCCGAATCAGGCGCTGGCCTCCTATCAGCTAGGCAGCACGGTTCTCCGCGAGATGGCGGGCAAACCTGTGGATCCGGCGAAATACTCCGAGGCTCTGTACGATCTGGCGAGATCAGTATCGGTTACAGGCCCTACCGCACTTCCTGCCGCAACGAAGGGACCGGCCGACTCAGCGCTCACCAAGCAGTATTCCAATTATCATGGCAGCACTGACGGGCTCGACAAGCTGAAACAGCAGACGGCCTCAGCGGCGCTCCCGCCCGATGGTTTCCATGTCGAGAGCATCGTCGATATTCAGGCGGCCAAGGATAAGGACCACGCCGCATGGGCAGCCGCGCACCCGGATCTCGATTTCTGGGAGAACATCAAAAACGCTCTCACGACGCAGGGTGACGCGTACTTCGCCAATCTGAAGGATGTCGGTTTCCCACCGACATCGCCGGACTACAAGGGACCGGCGATGTTTTCGGCCAAGGTCGTCTCGCAGCCGTCTCCGAAGGAGATCCTCGTGAGCGTTGACAACGTGCCGACGGGCGACGCCATCCTGAAGTTCGACGACAACATCAAGGGGGACATCCCGGCCGGAACGGACGTGCAGTTCAAGGGCGTTGTGGAGTCGTACACGAAGGACCCGAGTTATGTCCTGACGATGAATATTCAGGATCCCAAGACCGACATCACCGGGCTTCCGGCGGACATCAAGTTCGTTCCGGATGGCGCGGCAAAGCCGAAGCCGGCTGCGGGACGGGGCTCCACGAAGGCCGCCCCCAAGGCACCGGTTAAGAAGGCTCAGTAGTTTTCCATCGTTATCAGGAACCAATGGGTGCGGCCTGCGGGCTGCACCCGTTTTTGTTTTGCGCGGACCTTTGTTCACGCGATTGTTAACATAGAAGCGGACGATGCCGATTTACGAGTACAAATGCGAGTTGTGTGGGAAGAAATTTGAGGTCTTGCAGAAATTTTCCGATCCGCCACTAACGGTTCACCCTGAATGTGGGGGCAAGGTCGATAAGTTAATATCGACCTCCGCCTTACAGTTCAAGGGATCGGGCTGGTATGTCAACGACTACGCCAAAGGCGGGACATCGAAACCCTCCGAGACAAAGACCGAGTCGAAATCGGATGGCGGCGGCGAAAAGAAGTCCGAGACGAAGACGGAGTCAAAACCAGCGGCTACGGAATCGAAACCGACCGCCAGCACTTCCAGCCCGACAGATTCCAAATAGAAGTTCAGATTTCCGACTTCGCTGCCGCCCAGTGCAGATAGCGCCGGAGATCGTTCCGGTGTTTCCAGACGAAACGAAAGAATACGGTGGCCGTGATGGTTTCCGCGTGGATGCCCGACCAGGTTTCCATGCGCCATCGCAGATACGGGCTTTGCCAGGGACGCAGGCGATAACCTTTCGCCAGCTTCCAGGCTACCGAAATCTCGTTCATTGAGGATTTGCGCTGCCGGTTGGCTTTCGGGAGGGCGTTGCCCAGTAGCCCATCCGCGTGCGCGCCACGGGGTTGCCAGGGGCCTTCACGACGACCTTAATCGTGCGGAAGGTGCCGTCCTGCTTTTCATTCAGCGGGGCATACCAGATCGAGTACTGATTACGAATATCGTGCGCGACCAGGTGAGCGATCGGGTCCACGTCTTCCACGTGCTCCGGATAGAAAACCTGTCCGCCGGTCGCTTCCGTAAGCTCCTTCAACGCCTTCTTGGCCTTGCCTGCTTCCGATTTGTCCTCTTCGCCGAGCAGCCCGATGGCATAGATCAGCGTTCCATCCTGCTGGGCCAGTTTCTTCAGGCTATCGAGCGTCACCATGCTGGCGTTATCATTGCCATCCGTGATCACGATGACCACTTTTTTATCGTGGGCGGCCTTATCGTGCAGATGATCGATGGAGACGCGAATCGCATCGCGCATTGCGGTGCCGCCCTTTGAATCGATACGCGCGAGGCCTTTTTGAAGCACGTTGATGTCGCTCGTGAAGTCCTGATCGAGGTAGGGCTCGTCGTTGAAATTGACGACAAATGTTTCGTCCTGCGGGTTGGAGTCCTTGACCAGAGCCAACGCGGAAGCTTCCACGCCAGCGCGCTTGCTTCTCATGCTGCCGCTGTTATCGATAACCAGAGCCATCGAAACCGGAACGTCTTCGTTCTTGAAGATTTTGATCGGCTGCAGGACGTTGTTCTCATAAACCGAGAACGCACTTTGCGGAAGATTCGTGACGAGGTGGTCGCTTTTATCCGTTACGGTGACGTTCAGCGGGACATAATTCGTTTCCGTTGAGAATACCGGGGTGGCCGCATCGCCGCCGGACGCGGGCGGAGATGTCAGGGCGGTCTGGGCGGCGAGGATCGCGGCGAGAGCGAAACCAGAAAAAACCGCGGAGAAAAACCTAGTTCGTGGGAGCAAAACGACCTTGTCTGAAGTATGCGTGGAGCGTCGGCAGGCCCCTCGGCTGATTGATCTTAACCAGAATCTTTCTGTATTTGCCATCACGCGCCTCGTTACTTGGACTGTAACCGATGACGTATTGGTTACGCAGTTCAATTCCGATTTTCGCGGCCACATCCGGCAATTCCTGAAGGTTATCCACCTCGAAATGTCGCCCCCCGGTGGGCTCCGCCAGATCACGGAGCATTTCGGGGCCCGAAAGCTCTTCCGGAGTCCGTCCCCGGGACGCGCCGCCTTCGTAAATGCCGATGCTGTAAATCTGCACGTCGGCCTCGCGCACCAGATTTTTGACTTCGGTCGCCGTGTAGCGGCTGCTGTTGTCACCGCCATCCGAAATGACGATCAGCGCTTTGCGCGGATTGCGCGCTTTTTTCATTGTGCTGATGGCGAGATAAACGCCATCGAGCAACGCGGTGCGGCCTTTGGACTGCGTGAACGTCAGTTGGTTCTGAATATCTTCCAGATTGTGCGTCATCGGCACGACGAGCTGCGGACGATCGCTGAATTCGACGAGAAACGCCTCATCTTCGGGGTTTGCCGTTTTGAAGAACTCCGCGACGGAAAGGCGTGAACGCTCGAGTTTGCTGCCCATGCTGGCGCTCGTATCGAAAACAATCCCGATGGAGAGCGGCGCGTCTTCGCTGCCGAAGGAAATAATTTTCTGTTTCACTTTGTCTTCGTAAACCTCGAAGGCATCCTGGTCGAGGCCGGTAACAAAACGGCCCAGAGGATCGGAAACAGTTACCGGTACCTGAACCTCTTCCACATCCGCGCGGATATTCGCCTTCGGACCCGCGGGCATCGATTCTTCGGGACGCGTTCGCGGGACAATACTGGCTGGAGCATCGCCGGAAGACGGAAGCGATGAAGAGCCGGTGGGCTCTGCCGGAAGACTGGCTTCGGGTGTGGCCGCGATTCCGTGCGCGCCATCCTGAGCGAGAAGCCCCGGCGACAGACTAACCGCCAACCCCCCGATGGTGACCGCCGCAATCAGGACAAAAATGTAACGGGACGGCATCTTGTGCGTTCCCTTCCTGGATTGGAGCATAGCACAGCAAAGGCCTTGCCAATGTGTCAGTGAAGACGCTAACCCTATAGGACTGCGGGCGCCTTTCAGCCATCCGAATCCCATCGGTTTCCGGTGTGGTAAGATCGCGTGTGCCTGCGAAAATCCTGGGCGTTATTCCTGCCCGGTACGCATCCTCCCGATTTCCTGGAAAAGCACTGGCCCGTCTCGACTCCCGCACCATGCTCGAGCACGTTTACGAACGTGTCTCCATGGCCCGCTATCTCTCCAACGTGGTCATTGCTACGGATGATGAGCGCATTCGCGATGAAGCTCGGAGCTTCGGAGCCCTGGTCCAGATGACGCGCGAGGATCACCTTTCAGGAACCGATCGCGTGGCGGAAGTCGCATCGTCATTTCCCCAGGCAGAGCTTGTCGTCAACATTCAGGGTGACGAACCGCTGATCGATCCGGGGGCAATCGATGCGGCGGTGCTGCCGCTGCTCGACGATCCCGCGCTTCCGATGGGAACGCTGAAGAAGCGCATCGAAGACCCGCGTGAGGTTACCGACCCGAATGTGGTGAAGGTGGTGACGGATCACTTTGGCAACGCGATTTATTTTTCGCGATCCGCGATTCCTCATACGCGCGACGTGGGAAACAACTGTACCCATTTCAAACACACAGGATTGTACGTTTACCGGCGTGAATTTCTGCTGGGGTATTCGGAATTGCCGGTGGGTCCGCTCGAGAAAGCGGAAAAGCTGGAGCAATTGCGCGCACTCGAAAACGGGTTCAGCATTCGCGTGGTGGAGACGGATTACGAATCGATGGGGGTAGACACGCCAGCGGATCTGGAGCGTGTTCAAACGATGTTGCGGGCCGCTCAGTCGGCCGTTAGTAAGTCCGGGGTAAGGGATGCCTAAGACGTGCGAGAGACCGAATAAATTTATTTTTGTGACGGGCGGCGTGGTGTCGTCGCTCGGTAAAGGTATCTCGGCGGCTTCGATCGGGTGTCTTCTCGAGAGCCGTGGCCTCACCGTCTCTCTGCAGAAGTTCGATCCCTACCTCAATGTCGATCCCGGAACGATGAGCCCGTTCCAGCACGGCGAAGTTTTTGTGACGGATGACGGCGCAGAAACAGATCTCGATCTCGGCCATTACGAACGTTTCACGCATTCGCCGCTGACGCGCGACAACAATCTCACCAGCGGGCGAATTTACGAACAGATCATTCAGCGTGAGCGGCGCGGCGATTATCTCGGCAAGACTGTGCAGGTGATCCCGCACGTCACCAATGAAATCAAGGCTGCGGTGAAGAAGCTGGCGGGCGATGTGGATGTTGTGATCTGCGAGATTGGCGGCACCGTGGGCGATATCGAATCGCTGCCGTTTCTCGAAGCCATCCGCCAGGTGCGCCATGAGGCGGGGCGCGAGAACTGCATCTTCGTGCACGTGACGCTGGTGCCGTGGATCAGCGCGGCGCAGGAACTGAAGACCAAGCCAACACAGCACAGCGTGAAGGAACTGCGGGCGATCGGTATTCAGCCCGATGTTTTGCTGTGCCGCACGGAACGTCCGCTGCCAGCGGACATGAAGGACAAGATTGCGTTGTTCTGCGATGTGGATAAGGATTCCGTCGTAGCGGCGAAGGACGTTTCCTCCGTTTACGAAATTCCGATTGTGTTCGCGGAAGAAGGCGTTGACGAGATCATCCTGCGGCATCTCAATCTGGATCACACCGCGCCGCGGCATCTGGATGCATGGACAGCGATGCTCCACAGGATGCAGAATCCACGCGATTCCGTGGATATTGCGCTGGTCGGCAAGTACGTTGAATACGAGGATTCCTACAAGAGCCTGAAGGAAGCGCTCCTGCACGGCGGGACGGCGCACAACGTCAAAGTCAACATTCACTGGATTGAAGCGGAATCGTTCGAAAAGGGCAAGCTGGAACGCGAGCTTGAGGCTTATGACGGGATTCTTGTGCCCGGTGGATTCGGCGGCCGCGGCATCGAGGGCATGATCAACGCGATTGAGTTTGCCCGCGTTAAGAGAGTGCCGTACTTCGGAATTTGCCTCGGCATGCAGACGATGGTGATCGAGTTCGCGCGCAATGTTTGCGGATTGAAAGACGCGAATTCGACTGAGTTCGATCAGGTGGCTCCCCATCGGGTGATCTACAAACTGCGCGAATTGAAGGGAATCGATGAGTTGGGCGGCACGATGCGACTGGGCGCATGGCCGTGCACGCTGAAGCCGGGAAGCATCGCAGAGCAGGCTTACGGCGCGGCTGAGATCAGCGAGCGGCATCGTCATCGCTATGAATTCAATCGTGAGTTTGAAGAAGTTCTGACTTCGCATGGCCTGAAGATCACGGGCGAAACGCCCAGCGGAACTTACGTGGAGATTTGTGAGATCGCGAATCACCCGTACTATCTCGGTTGCCAGTTCCATCCGGAATTCAAGTCGAAGCCGCTCGAGCCGCATCCGCTTTTCAGTTCGTTCGTCGGCGCTGCGTATAAATTCCGTGAGCATCGGCTGGCGCGCGAGATGGCGCCGTTGCTGCCCGATACAGAATAGCCCGCATGGCGATTCGCTTCGAAGACTTTGCCGATCCGTCACAGTTGGTCCTGCTCGCCGGACCGTGCGTGATCGAAAGCGAAGAGCACGTGAACCGCATGGCGGATGCGATCTCCGCGATCGCGCGCGAGGAAGGTTTCCCGTACGTTTTCAAGGCTTCTTTCGATAAGGCGAATCGCACGAGCCTTCGCGGATATCGCGGGCCGGGGTTGACGGAAGGACTGCGGATTCTTGGCGGTATTCGCAAGCGCGGGTTTTCTGTCGTGACCGATGTGCACGAGACGTCGCAAGTCGGGCCCGCAGCGGAAGCAGTCGACATCATCCAGATTCCGGCCTTTCTGTGCCGTCAGACGGATCTGCTGCTCGAAGCAGGGCGCTCCGGGCGAATCGTGAATATCAAAAAGGGCCAGTTCGTCGCGCCGCATGATATTCATCACGCGGCGGAGAAGGTGGCATCCACCGGCGACTCGCAGGTTGTGCTGACGGAGCGCGGATCGTCATTCGGCTATAACAATCTCGTCGTGGATATGCGCGGGCTGCGAATCATGGCGGATGCCGGATGGCCCGTGGTCTTCGACGCGACGCACAGCGTGCAGCTACCGAGCGGAGGTGGCGGAGCTTCGAGCGGGCAGCCGCAATTTATTGAGCCGCTGGCTTCGGCGGCTGTTGCGGTAGGGGTTTCCGGAATTTTCGTGGAAGTGCATGACAATCCGGCACAGGCGCTTTCGGATGGGCCGAATACCCTGCGGCTGGACCTGCTGCCCGGATTCCTGCGGCGAATGCGCCGAATTCAC
>Ga0134126_10014088_pt1 | contig 10096 bp, 7 predicted proteins | sample KB31752_FD_96881 | JGI IMG/M metagenome (GOLD analysis project Ga0134126, IMG submission 96881) | Terrestrial soil microbial communities with excess Nitrogen fertilizer from Kellogg Biological Station, Michigan, USA - KB3-175-2 | ecosystem: Environmental > Terrestrial > Soil > Unclassified ...
AGAATTTTATCGGTCCGTAGAAGATCTTGCAGCCCATGCCGAACAGGATCCGTTGCCTAAATTGAAAAAAAATTTGGTGGAATTGGGTATAGACGGAAACGATTTAAGCGAAATTGAATCTCGTTCAAAAAGCGAAGTCGCAGAACATTTTAAGAATGCTGCTGAATCAGCGGAACCTGACCCGGCAAAAGTTGAAGACTACGTTTTTGCGCCAACGTTAGTTACCGAAGAAAAGGGTGAAAAAAGTCCGCCAGGCAATGAAAAAATAATAATGGTTGATGCAGCTTTATTTGCCATTCGTGAAATTATGGAAGAATATCCGGAAGCCGTTCTATATGGGCAGGACGTAGGGCGCAGACTGGGCGGTGTTTTCAGGGAAGCGGCAACTTTGGCTGAACAATTTGGTGATCATCGCGTATTTAATACGGCTATCCAGGAAGCCTATATTATCGGTTCAACTGTGGGAATGTCTGCAGCCGGTGTAAAGCCAATTGTTGAAGTCCAGTTCGGCGATTACCTATATCCCGGCATCAATCAATTGGCAACTGAAGTTGCAAAAAGTTGCTATCTCACTTGTGGTAAATTTCCCGTGCAAACTGTAATTCGTGTACCGGTTGGGGCCTATGGCGGTGGTGGCCCTTATCACAGTGGTTGTGTAGAAAGTTTACTGCTTTCTATCAAAGGAATTAAGATAGCGTATCCTTCCAATGCGGCAGATATGAAAGGATTGATGAAGGCTGCATTTCTCGATCCCAATCCTGTAATTATGCTGGAGCACAAAGGACTTTACTGGAGTAAAGTTCCCGGTACAGAAGATGCGAAATCTGTGGAGCCTTCCGGCGATTATGTATTACCGTTAGGAAAGGCTTCTATTATTTTAAAGGCCGACGAAACAAAAATAAATAATGGGGAAAGTTGTTGCATTATCACTTATGGAATGGGGGTTTACTGGTCAAAAGAAGCCGCAAAAAAATTCGATAAGCAGGTGGAAATTGTAGACCTCAGAACTTTATATCCATTAGATGAAAATTTGGTTTTCTCAACTGTAAAAAAACATGGTAAATGTTTGGTGCTTACCGAAGAACAACAGAATAATTCTTTTGCAGAGGCCCTGGCAGCAAGAATTTCAAAAGAATGTTTTCGTTTTTTGGATGCACCCGTGGAAGTGCTGGGTGCTTTAAATATACCGGCGGTTCCAATGAATATACATCTTGAAAAGGCCATGTTGCCCAATGCCGAAAAAGTTACTGCCATACTAAAAAAAATTCTGGATTACTAAGTTCAATTAAATTGAAAATATAGCAGGGCAATAGCTGCCACTGACATTAGTACAAAAGTTGCCATACCGAGAATATTGGAAAGTGTTCCATTCGTGTCATCTCCCATGATTTTTTTGTTGTTACAAATGTGTAATATCACACCAATAAGTACGGGTGCCGTTATTCCATATACGACGGCAGTAACAAATAAAGCCTGGAAAGGGGTAATTTTTGTAAAGTTTATTAATAAACCGATGAGTAAGGAGATTATTATGGTAATGTAAAACCCTTTTGCCTCGCTGAATTTTTTATCAAGCCCTTCTTTCCATTCGAATGTTTCGGCAAGAATATAAGACAACGAACCAGCCAACACCGGTATGGCAAGTAACCCGGTTCCTATTACACCCACGGCAAATAATAAATAGGAGAGGTTTCCTGCTAATGGTTTTAAGGCTTGTGCAGCCTGGTCTACAGTATCTATTTTATGAATCCCCGCATTAAACAGAACCACTCCTGTTGTAAGAATAATAAAGAACATAACTACGTTGGAAAAAAACATTCCTGTAATAACATCTGAACGCATTTTACTAAGAAAAAATTTGTTAACAACTATATTAGTTTGTTTGTGAGCCTGGTTTTCCGCTTCCATATTTGTTTGCCAGAAAAATAAATAAGGCGAAATAGTTGTTCCCAAAATAGCTACAAGTATTTCGCAATATTCGCGGTTGAAATGAATAGCGGGTATAAAAGTATTTTTTAAAACAACAATCCAGTTTTTTGTTACTAAAAATGGAACTATGATATAAAGAAACAAAACGATGCACAGCCATTTTAAAATACCAGCGAGTTTTTTATAAGAATATTGAATAATAGCATACATAAGTAAACCGGTAAATAAAATGCTGAAGACAAAAGAAGGAATCGCTGGAATAAGAAGATTTGATACCGCGCCCATGCCCGCAATATCAGCGCCAATATTAAGAGTGATTGCAGGAAAACTTAAAACTAACATTACGTACAGAAGTTTTTTAGAATAATGTGTTTTGATAATATTGGTAAGGCCGTTACCTGTTATCAGCCCGATGCGTGCACACATTTCCTGGATGGCTGCCATTAATGGAAATGTAATCCACGCAGTCCATAATGTTGCCATTCCAAATCCTGCGCCGGCCTGGGAATAAGTAGCAATACCAGACGGGTCATCATCACTCGCGCCCGTTATTAAACCAGGCCCCAGAGATTTAATATAATCCTTAAAGTCCGTTTCGGTTTTTTTTATTGAATTCATGCACGCTAATTTTAAATCATAATTGTCTCAAAATCTTCGCAACTTAAATTATTTGGCACACCTATTTAATTATATTTGGCTGATTTTATTTTTAATTTTATAAATGAGTTTTAATTGATTGAGAAAAAGACAAAGACAGAAATAAGATTTCTCGAAGGACCGCAGGACAGGTTTAAAGATTTTAAATATGCGTTGAGTGTTTTTTTTGAATTTATTAAAGGATTCAGGGCATTACATTTTGTCGGGCCATGTATTACAGTATTTGGCTCTGCACGATTTAAAGAAGATCATGAATATTATCAACAGGCAAGGAAGCTCTCCGGTGAAATTGCAAAATTAGGTTTTACCATTATGACCGGCGGCGGTCCCGGTATTATGGAAGCTGCGAACCGTGGAGCAAAAGATGTTGGCGGTAAAAGTGTTGGATGTAATATCGTATTACCCCATGAACAACATCGCAATCCATATCTTGATAAATGGGTAGATATTAAATATTTTTTTCTTAGAAAAACATTACTAATAAAATACTCTTACGCATTTATTGTGATGCCTGGCGGTTTTGGCACACTGGATGAATTTTTTGAAGCGTTGACTTTGGTACAAACAAAAAAAATAAGCACGTTTCCCATCATTATTTTTGACCAGGATTTTTATAAAAAAATACTGGAGCACAATAACCGCATGCGGGAAGCGGGCACTATCTTAGCCGCCGATGAGAAATTGTACTTTGTAACAGATTCAATAGACAAAACGATCGCATATATTAAAGAGAAAAGTATTATGGCTTTTGGGCTGAAATATATGCAGCCTAAGAAACCCTTCTGGGGATTTTTGGAGAAGAGGTAAAAATGAATCACGTATAATTAACTTTGAATATGATCCTAAATTAATTAGTATATAAGAAATGTTTAAAAGTTTTCGCAAAAAAGATATTGATAACAAAAAGAAATAACAAACAATGAAAAATAAAATACTTTCATCAACTATTTTTTGCGCATTGTTCCTTGCAGCCTGTGCAACCGGACCTAACTATAATGGCTACATGCAACCAGTTTATATCGGCCCCTCAGTTGGGCTGGGAACTATTATTGCTGTTGTTGTTTCGTGGAGTAGGAATAAATCAATTCTTTGGGCAATAATTCATGGTATATTGGGATGGTTGTACGTTATATATGCATTGCTTGTTAAGCCGAAATAAAAATTATTTCGGCTTAACGAAACAACGTGTTAGTCTGGTTTTGGGAAATTGATAACTTCTCCGGGACTTATTCCAAACTCATCTTTAAAGCATTTAGAGAAATAGGTGTGACTGCTAAATCCAACTTTATAAGCAACTTCCGATGGCGTCGCATATTTTTTTTGAAGCAATTCTTTTGCTCTAAGTAACCTTGTGCTGCGTAAAACTTCACTGGGTGCCTGGTTAGTAAGTGCAATCAGTTTTCGATGCAGTTGACTCCGGCTCATAGCAACTTCCTTTGCTAATTCTTCAACCCCAAAATCTTCATCACTCATGTTTTTTTCTATCGCCTGCATTACACTCGTCAAATATTTTTCATCTGCACTGGTAACAGCTATTTCAGAAGGCTTTAATATTATTTCTCCTGCAAATTTTCGTCGCAACAATTTTCTTTGCTGGATAAGGTTTTGAATTCTAACGGTTAATTCTTTTGCATCAAACGGCTTATTCAGATAATCATCAGCGCCGGTTTCCAGTCCTTCTACTTTATGTTGCTGGCCGGCTTTAGCCGTTAATAGTATAACGGGTATATGACTGGTGTGGCTATTGTTTTTTAATTTCTCTGTCATTTTAAAGCCATCCATTAAAGGCATCATAACATCACTGATAATAAGATCAGGAATTTCCGCAATGGCTTTTTCGTATCCTTCCTTACCATTAGCTGCTTCTATAACCTTGTATTCTTTTTCAATTGTTTCATAAATAAAATGCCGCAGGTCGTTATTATCTTCAACAATTAAAACAAGTGGTAACTGATCCGAACCAGCGGGATTGAGAAAATCAACGTTATCACTATCTTCTTCTATCGCCCTGTTAGAGTTAATTGCGTTGTCTTTCCATTCGCCATACACAATCTCGTTTTCATTGAAAGCATTTTTGGCGGCAGGCAAGCTCACTTTAAATCTCGTTCCTTTACCGGGTTCACTGCTCACGCTTATCTGGCCACGATACAGGTCCACCAATTCTTTCACTAATGCAAGTCCTATTCCCGAACCTTTATCTTCACTGCCTTCAACCTGGTAAAAGCGATCAAATATTTTTGCCAAATCTTTTTTTGATATACCGGGCCCACTGTCATCCACTTCAAGTCTTAACCTATCTTCATTGCATTCCACATTCAGTGCCACACTTCCTTTTTCGGGCGTATACTTAAAGGCATTTCCTAAAAGATTGGTTACTATTTTTTCTAATTTGTCCTTATCAAAAAATGCAATGGTAGTTTGTTCCGGCAGATGAATATAGTAATGGATTTGTTTTCGCTCTGCCATTGATTCAAACGATGCTGCCAACAACTTGATGATTTGCATTACATCACCTTTTATAACCTGTAAATTCATCTTACCGGAATCGAGCCTGGATAAATCAAGCAACTGGTTAACGAGTTCGAGCAAGCGGTCCGTGTGCCTTCTCATTATTTTAATCTGTCGCAAGGGAACTTCTGTAAAACCATTGGGAGCGTTATCTTTTACCTCTTCTTCTATTTTCTGTAATGGCCCCTGGATAAGCGTTAGCGGTGTTCTGAATTCATGCGAAATGTTGGCAAAGAACCGGGACTTGATATCATCAATGTCTTTTATGTTATCCGCCTCTGCTTTTGCCTGTACGTTTAATTTAATTTTATAAGCCAATGCCACGGCAAATATTAATAGTTGTCCCATTTGCCCTACAGGGAATGGGCGGAAAGGCATAAATCTGAATGCATTATCGAGGAAGCCCAAAATAGAAAAGCATAAAAGCCATAAGCCACCTGTAATAAATAATCTTGCAAAAATATTTTTAAAGAAAGCAAAGCGAATAACAAACAGAAATGTGAATATGGTAAAAATGAGATTAGAAAAAGGAAAAATAATTGAATACTTATCCGTAGCTAAATGTACCAGCTGGATAAATACAATCATACTCCACCCAATCACAAATATTTTCAGGAGGTTATCTGTACGTTTTGATAAAGAAGGTAAGTTGATAAAGGATCGTCCGAAGAGGAGAAAGAACACGTACACGGCTGGTACTGCCAGCAGATTAAAACCAATATACCATTGCGGATGTTCCGGTATATACCAGTCGATAAAAGGAAGTTGGGAGTGAACTGTAAGATATACCTGGGTGAGAAGAAAAGTATAAATGCCAAAAAACAGGTACGACCTTTCTTTTACAAAAAAGAAAAGGCAAAATGATAATAATGAAACAAAGAATATGATGCCACCCCTCATCATTATCCATTCGTCTTTGTTATTGCCGGGTATTGGTACAGAAGGGTTATGAACTTCAATATAGGGTGGTGCAGTTCCGCCTGTGTTATTATAGATTTTTAAATAAACAATTTGTTTTTCACCGGGCGAACCGGAAAAAAATACGCGGCAGATTCCTGCCATGTTTTTTATTTGCTTTTGCGAACGTGGAACAAGAGTACCGGTTCGCTGCTGTGATAAAAGCTGTTTATTTTCATTAGAAAAATATACCTCCACAAAATTATATTGCACTGCATCGGAGTTAGAGGTGTAATAATCCCGAATAGTATCACGCAACATCAACCACCAGTTCTTTATATTACCCCTGGTTTCAATTGAAAGACGAATCCAATAAGTAATATGAGTATTAAATGTTTTGAAGGAATTTAGAGGCAGAAACTTATTATCGAATTTTCCGGATGAGGCATCCTGCATCGTTAGTTTGTTCGTTTCATCAGCAAATACAAATGTAGCCGAACGCAAATCATGTATTTGAATTGCTGAATCAATTACAAAAAAAGAATCTGTTTTATTGGTTGTGTTATTTTGTTGTGCCGATACAATTAAATGCAGAGAGATAAACAGCGTTATAAAATAAAGTCTCCTCATGTTTGGTAATACTTATTTGAAAAGTACCGAATTAATTTTGGAAACAGGAAATAAGTGGCTTTCGATGCAGCAATTAAAGAACAAGGCCGGCAGCGCTGCAACACGCTGCAAATAAATAAACGTAAAGATTACCCGTATTCTTCATCAATTATCAATTGCTATTTACACTTGTAAGTTCACACTTCATCGTATGAATAAGCCGGAATTATTTTTATTGGTATTTGTTCTATTTTATAGGAAATCCATTGTCATTGTAGGTTTACCGCAGGCACAAAAAAGGAGGCCCGAAAATGCAATAAAAAAAAGGGGAGTTATTTTCATGTTTTAAATTTTTATGGTGACGTTGTTTTATTTAATCTTTTTTTCTAGGTCTTCGATGCGTTTCGTTAACAGATCTATTTGCTGCTGAAGGGTTTTTATCATCGTTTGTTGTTTTTGTAGTAGCTTGCTCAATTCTTGCGTAGCAGAAATATTTAGTGTAGTAAGTCCTTCATAATCGACGGTTCTAAAATCATCCACTTCTTCACCATAAACAAATATTTTATCGGCATTTAAATCAGTAGCTTCAATAATAACTTCTTTATCGTCGGGTATGGCAACAATATTGAATTGCTGCATTCCATCTTTACCTGGCAAAACCAATTGCAATTTTTTTGCATCGATGCCAATATGGTGTTTTCCTGCAAAATACAACAGGTAACCATTGGTTACTTTTTCAATTTTACTTGTAAGCTGGTAAACATTGGGAATAAAATCGGTATGCTTTGACACCACCTGCGGATATACTTTTTCCACCTGCTGTGCTATTACTTTTTTATAGGTCTTATTACCATGTTGAAAGTTATCCTTTAAGGTGTAATCAGAAATCTGTAAATGTTTGATGATTTCCAGGTCCCTGGTACTATTGCTGATGCCAATAATATTTTTAATACGGGCATCTGAGTATGCATCAAATTCTGTTGCGTAAATTCTGCCGGATGACATGATCGAAATATCTGGAATACTTGCACCTCCGTCGGTGGAGACATGCCCAATACCGTTATTATAAGTTACATCATTCATATAAGAATATTGTATGGCCAGCGCTGTTATATTGTTTTTACCAACAATATCCAACGGCGCTCTCGGCGTTGTTGTATTAATACCAACCCTACCAGCACCAGATTGTGGCATTAAAGCAATATTGGTTGAAGAATAAACTTGTAAATTAGCATTTGATTGAAAAATGCCGGTCGCATTGGTTCCGTTGCCCAATGCAAGATCATTGCCGTTAAAACCGGCAGCGCCCATTGAACCGATCTGCAATTTGTTCACCGCACCTGTTACGCCAACGCCCACATTACCGGTGGGCTCAATATTAATAACGGCTGTACTGTTTGCTATTAATCTAAAAACATGATTAGAATACGTACCAAACGTGGCTGAAACTCCTCCTACAACATCCTTTAGTATAATACCCCCGTCACTTTCATGGGAGAAACCATCTGTGTTATTAGGAGTATGTATCGTAAGCTTTGTGGCGGGTGTTGTGGTGCCAATTCCAACATTCCCATTAGTAGCTATCACCATTTGTTGCAAGCTATTGTTGGTAAAAAAAGCAAGAGGGTGGTTAGATTTGGTACCTAACCAACCGTCACCCAAACCAATATAAGTTCCTACGGTAATAGTGCCATCCGTGTGGGCTATTCCATAACTATTGGTTAGTGTTTGTACGGTAAGTTTATTAGCAGGGGTGGTAGTACCGATGCCTACATTACCGGAAGTATTATTATAAATGTCACTACCGCTGAGTGACCAGTAATTTGTAGAGCTGCCTGCAGACAATACATTCCACGCCGTGCCGTTGTAAAACCATAGACTATTGGTAGTAATATCAAATACCATCAGCCCATTAGCAGGTGAGGAAATGGCCGTTCGTTGCAGGCTCGTCATTCTTGGAATAAGCAGCCCTTTGGTAATGCTTTTTATATCTAATATGGCACTTGAATTTGGGGTCGTTCCATCGGTGTTAATGGCCACGCTTTGGGCGTTAAGTATATTATTACCTGTAATAGCCAGGAGAAAAATAAAGGCATAAACGAATATTATTTTTTTCATGTGTTGATGTTTATCTTTTGAAACAGTTATTTACTTTATAATTAATGCCGAAATGTCTTGGGGATTTGTATAGAGCTGTGGAACAATAAAAATACGTGTATGCGGCAGGTGGTGTTAGCGATTAAGTAGCACATCCTGAAACTGGTGTCGCATTTTTGTAAAAAGAGGTTCTAAAGACAAGCCGGAAGGCATTATTAAAGGGAATCAACAATGAAAAGGACAACTAAGCAACGCTGATAGCTTTGAATTTGCCATTAATAATCTTTGGCTAATATCCGTTCAATCCAAGATAAAAATTATCGTTTATTACAACGTCATCTCAATTATTTTTGCCCATAATAGATTTTAAAAGATGTTTAAAGGTAAAGTGGTAGTAATTACCGGCGGAAGTGATGGAATAGGAAAAATATTTACAGAAGCTTATTTCGGTTGCAGCGATAAATTAGTAAGAAAGTTTTTTTCAAAAATGGTCAATTGGTGAAGTAAATATATCTTCGTTCATCGCTTTTTATACCTTTTAATTTTTTGAGAATTCCGTAACAAAATTTGAATGCCTTTAATAACGCTCACATCTGATATAGGACGACAGGATTTTTTAACCGGAGCCATAAAAGGCCAGTTGCTGCAGGTTAACGGCAGTTTCAATATTGTTGATATATCGCATGAGCTTTCGCCATTTAATTATCCGCAGGCGGCTTATGTGTGCCGCAATGCCATAAAAAATTTCCCCGCAGATACTTTTCATATTGTATTGGTAAATCTTTTCGATAAAAAGCCAGATCATTTATTATTGATTCAGCATAACAACCAATTTATTGGTTGTGCTGATAATGGATTAATAACAATGATTCTTGAAGAAGTTCCTGAAAGGATGGTGGCGCTTCCATTGCGGACTTCTGAAAAAAAGAATACGTTGTATTGCGCTTCTGTTTTTGCAAAAGCCTACCAGCAAATTCTTGATGGAAAAACGATAGATGAAGTAGGAGATAACAGTGTATCGATTGAAACTAAGAATCCGTTGCGTCCTTTGCTTGGGCCAAAATTTATAGAAGGGCAGATCATCTTCATTGACAATTTTGAAAACGTAATTATCAACATTACTAAAGAAGAATTTGAAGAGCAACGCCGCGGGAGAAGTTTTAAAATTGTTTTTAAAAGAGATGAGGTGATTGAAAAAATCAGTGAAACGTATGCTGACGTACACGAAAGTGAAAAGCTTGCTTTATTCAATTCGGCCAACTATCTTGAAATAGCCGTCAATAAAGGAAATGCAGCAGGTTTGTTTGGGCTCGAAGGTTATTCAGAAAAAGTAAATATGCAAACACAGTATATGCAAAACCGGTTGTTGTATCAAACGGTGAAGGTTTATTTTGAATAG
>Ga0134126_10014089_pt1 | contig 10095 bp, 7 predicted proteins | sample KB31752_FD_96881 | JGI IMG/M metagenome (GOLD analysis project Ga0134126, IMG submission 96881) | Terrestrial soil microbial communities with excess Nitrogen fertilizer from Kellogg Biological Station, Michigan, USA - KB3-175-2 | ecosystem: Environmental > Terrestrial > Soil > Unclassified ...
AACAGACGGCTGTAGATGTCGTAGGCGCGCTCGCCCCGGCTCGTCTGCTCAACCACCATCGGAACCAATGCCATGCTTGTTCTCGCTCTTTTCGTCTCTTTGAGGGCAACGTTCGCCCTGGTTCCTGGCCAATGCCACCGCGCTCGTTCGCGATGTCAGGGGGAATCCGGCCTGGCTCAGCCCGGAAGCCGTTCGTATAACAATTGAGCGGTTTTTTCGCGTTTCAGTTGTTCCCGGATTCTAGCCAGCCCGCCGTCCTGCGTCAAACGAGCCCGCAAAGTGTCAACAGGTTCCCGGGATTGAATTGCGGCGATCTGGATCTCGCGGTCCAGTTCGTCGTCGGATATTTCCACTTTCTCTTCGTGAGCGATTTTGGCGAGCAGCAGGCTGGCCTTCACCTCGGCAGCGGCGCTGTCGCGCTGGGCCGCGCGCAATCGGCCGAAATCGAGTTTCCGCATCTGATCGGTGGACATGCCCTGCGCCGCAAGAGCTCGCAGACCGCGGTCCAGGCGAGCATCAATCTGCTCCTGCACCAGCGACTCGGGGATCGCGAAAGGGAAGCGCTGGATGAGCGCCGCCATCAACTGGTCCTTGGTCTCGCCTTCCACCCTCCGGCGCTTGCGGTTCACCAGATGTTCCCTGACCCGGTTTTCCAGCTCCGAGAGGTTCTCGTACTCTCCCAGCTCCCGCGCGAAGTCGTCATTCAGCTCCGGCAGGGTGCGCTTCTTGATCGCCTTCACCTCGATCTCGTAGTCCACCGTCTTGCCCGCCAGCTCGGCCTGCGGGTACTCGCCGGGGTAGTCCGCCGAGACATGCAGCGTCTGGCCAACCGTGGCGCCGCGCAACGCCGATGTGAATGCTTCTACCGTGTCCTTCCCGCCGACTTCGACCAGTGCATCGTCGCTCTTGATCGGCGCGGCGTTCTCGTCGCCTTGAATCGTCCCGGTGTAGGCGATCTGCGCCCAATCGCCATCGCGCAACGGCCGTTCCTCTTCAACCGGCTCCACGGTGGCGCGGCTGTCGCGAAGGGCATCCAGCTCCTGCCGAAACTCCTCGTCGGTGATTTCGGCCGGCGGCTTGGGGACCGTCACGTCTTTGTAGCCTTCAATGGAGAACTCAGGAATGTATTCAAAGACCGCCTTCACATGCAGCGGCTTGCCTTCTTCCACGCTCAATTCCGTCACCTGCGGCTGCCCCACCGGGCTCACGCCGGCTTCGCGCACCGCTTGGTTAAAGCGCTCCGGAAGCAGGCCGTCGATGACGTCTTTGCGAATCTCCTGCGCGAATTTGCGACGGATCACCGCCTCGGGCACCTTGCCGGGACGGAACCCCGGAATGCGCGCCTGGCGCTGGAAGTTCCGCGTCACCTTACGGAACGAACGATCCACATCTTCTGCGGGAACATCGATGACTAGCTCGCGGGTGCAGTCGGGATTCAGAACCGGGCCGTGGGTATGGTTGTGATCCTGGTCGTGATCATGCTCGTGGTCGTGACCTTCGTGCCCGGTCTCATTCAGTGCCGGATTCTCATTGTTCTCGATGGTGTCAGTAGAGCTCAACGTCTCTGCCTTCCAGGCGCACCGGGCGCCGCGTCCAAAAAAGGGCCATGCGCGGCGGCGTCCGCCGCCCGCGTGGGAAAATGCTCTCCTCATGGTAAGAGGGAAGCGCGGACAGGGTCAAACTACCCAGCCTCATCAAAAGTTGTAGACGACGCGCCCTGGTTAATGACTGTTCCGATGCCTCCAGCCTTGTTGCGTGCGCGGCATGGAACCTGCGAGCGCGTCTCCACCGCCCGGGAAAGTGACGCGGTGGTCGGCAATGCTGACACCCTTTCCAGTCAGCCGCACGTCTGCGGTAACGGAGCAGGCGAACGCGTCCTCGAAGTCTCGCTGCACCAGATCTCGCCGCACCTGCGATCCAACATTCAGAAGCCGCCGCGAATTTGCCCCAGAAGCTCCCCTATCAAATGACAAGAGGGTTGGGGAGTGTTGGGGCTCTGGATGCGGCGCTGCCCGTCATGAGCCCTGCCCCGCCGTTCTAATGCGAGCGCCGGCCGGCCACCTTCGCTGCCTGCTTGCGATCCGGCTTCGGCTGCGGCAATACCGTCATGGTTTCCCAGGAGTAGGGCAAGTGTGCGCCGCACTTGAGGCAGACCTTGTAGGTCTCGCCCTGATTGGTGAAGGCGCGGCTCAGCTCGCGGTGGCGGCAGCCGAACAATAAATTCCAGATTTTGCTTCCGATTGGCACGCTTGTCCTTTGCCTGGCAATATTGCCTCCGCAAACACACTCCCACCTCGCGGAGGGCTCCTGCGCCAATGGGATGAAGGATGCGGGCTGGGGGTTACCCCGGGGTCCGTGTGGCGCCTTGCTGTCAGTAATGCTACTAGGCGGCTTCGCGATACACCCCTAGAGACTTGACCATCGCGCAGTGCGGCCCCAGGACCTCCAGCGCGCGATCGGCTTCTTCGCGCATGCGGAGCTGGCAATCCACATAGAAGATGTACTCCCACGGGCGGCCATGCACTGGGCGCGACTCGATCTTCGTCAGATTGGTGCCCAGCGCGGAAAGTTCAGTGAGCGCGGCGACGAGCGAACCAGCGCGATTCTCCAGGCTGAAGGCGATGCTCACCTTGTTGGCGTCCGGGGCGACCGCGGCGTCCGCGGTACGGCGGATCAGGAAAAAGCGGGTGTAGTTCTCGGGATTGTCCTCGATGTCGGGGAGGATGATTTGGGCGCCGTAGTACTCCGCGGCGGCGGCGCTGGCAATGCCGCCCGCATGCCGGTCGCGGAGCTCCATCAGCTGCTTCACGCTCCCCGCGGTGTCATAGTAGGCGAACGACTCCATCTCCGGGTGCTCGGCCAAGAAACGGCGGCACTGCGCCAACGCCACAGGGTGCGAAAAGACCCGCCCGATATCCTCAAGCGTGGTTTCCGGCATTCCGATCAGATTGTGCCGGATGCGCAGCAGCGTTTCCTGCTCAATCTGCACGTCGTGGGTGAGCAGCAGGTCGAAGTGCTCGAGCACCGATCCGGCCAGGCTGTTCTCGATCGGAATGACAGCCGCGTCCACGCTGCCGGCACTCACCGCGGCGAAGACGTCGGCGGAGAGCGACGTGGGCACAATGGCGCCATAAGGGACGAGCTTCAGCGCAGCCTCATGGCTGAACGAACCCGGCTCTCCCTGAATGGCGATTCGCATGACGCGCGCGCTGCGCAGGACCTCTCTTTTCAGCACCATACCACAGTGGATGAGGCAAGGGGACGGAGATCGGAGGCTGGGCGGCGGCCGGGAGCGGGAGAGGGGTGGGATTATTTTTCAAGTTAACAGAACAGGGCTGGTGTGTTGTCGAGTTAGTAAATGGCCACAACGGAACCGGTGACGGATTACGGCTGACCAGTATCGCGGTGGGGAAGGGGGGAGGATAATTTTGTCGCCAACAAGGCATGGTCGCGTTGTTGTTGTTCTGGTAAATACAAGCGATCGCGCTGGGGATTGGCGGGAGGATGCGCGCGGGCTCCCGAACCAGGGTGGGGGAGGGGTGGGGTTTATTTTCTCGCCAATGTCCCACGGGTAGATATTTACCGGTTTGTCAATGATGGGGTGGAGCGCGAACACTCCACCTCTGTCTCCTCTCGAGGAGCGCAGAGTGAGTATGGCGGGGTCGAGGTGCACACGCCGTGCGCGTGGTCACAGGTGTGTGTGAGGAGTAAGAACGAGGAGGTCTCTGAGGAGTTGGTGATTGCAAGTCCACAGGGGTATGTCATCCATGGAGTCGATCGGCAGGCGGGGGGATCAGGCGCGGAGCCAGAGGTCGGCCGCTACGAAGGCGAAGAACACGGTGGCGATGACGCCGTTCATGGTGAAGAAGGCGGCGTTCAGCCGGCGCATGTCCTGGGGGGAGACGATCGAGTGCTCCCAGGCGAGCAGCATGGCGACGGCGGCAATCCCGATCCACCCCGGTGCCTGGAAGTGGAACAGCATTCCGAACCACACCAGCAGGCCGAGCATGGCTATGTGCATCAGGCGCGCCGCCCAAAAGGCTCCCGCGATGCCGATGGAGCGGGGCAGGCTGTAGAGGCCGGCCTGGCAATCGTGCTCGTAATCCTGGCACGCGTAGAGCACGTCGAATCCGCCCACCCACAGGGTCACCGCGGCGGTGAGCACCAGGATGCGGGCGTCGAGCGAGCCGCGAACCGCGATCCATGCAGCCGACGGCGCCAGGCCGAGTGCCAGCCCGAGCACCAGGTGCGACCAGCGGGTGAGCCGCTTCATGTAGCTGTAGCCGAGCAGCACCACCAAGACAACCGGCGACAATATCAGCGTCAGGCGGTTGAGCTCGGCGCAGGCGAGAAGAAAAAGCGCGCCTGAAATAACAGTGAAGCCGAGGACAAATTGCCGCGAGAGCTGCCCTGCGGGGATGGCGCGCGCCCGGGTGCGGGGGTTCGCCGCGTCAATATCGGCGTCGGCCCAGCGGTTGAACGCCATCGCGCAGGAGCGGGCGCCGATCATGGCCACCAGAATCCAGAGCAGGGTGCGCAAGGCGGGTAGACCGCGAGCGGCGAGGATGGCGGCGGTCAGCGCGAAGGGGAGCGCGAAGATCGAGTGCTCCCACTTGATCATCTCCAGCGTCGTTCTGGTCCTGGTCCAGAGGTTTGGCATCATGGAATCCAAAGAACAGTTTACGCGGAGCAGGCACAGGATCGACTGACCACGTGCTCCGGTGCCGAGAGACCCACGGCGAGATGGCGTTCAATTCAGCGCTTCGGCGTCTGCCACCGTCTGGAGCAAGGAAATGATGGTTTGCACGCCGATCATGCAGGACCGGCCACGGATGGTTCCAGGACTGTGAATCAACCGATCAAGTGATCAAGCGAACGAGAACTCCAGCAAACCAATGCTCTAGTGACCGAGTGATCGAGTGATCGAGTGGTCAAGTGATCCCGGCTGTCATGGACATCAGTCACTCGACCATCCAGCCACTCCGACCACCTGACCACCTGACCACTGACCACCGCTACTTTCCAGGCTTTTCCTCCGGTTGCTGCCCGGCCACCTGCAGGTGGTTTTCAACGCTGAACACGCCTGGGACCGTGTTGGCCCTCATGCCCGCCACCTCCTTGTCGGCTTTGCTATCCACAACGCCATAAAGCTGGACATGCCCGTTCTGCACCGAGATGCGGATGGGCTTGGCCGGGTCAGTGAAGTACCTGTTCAGTTGGGGCGCACCGTATACGGCGCGGGCCACGGCTATGCGCGTCTGGTCGTCCATGATGGAAGTTGGATCGACCTCGATGTCGTCGTCGAGCTGCTTGACACCGGGGAAGGTGCTCGCGAGCGCCACAGCGGAGTCACGGTCAACGTAAGTGCGCGCATGCCCGCCGAGGGTAACCACGCCGTTCTGCACGTTCACTGAGATGGCGTTGAACTCGTTACCATAGCCCACCCGGTCATACTGCAGCTTTTCCACCAGCTTCTGCTGCAGTTGCTGGTCGGGGATGTCGGGGCCGGCGACCTGGATTTCGTCCCTCACGCCTTTGACGCCTTTCACCTTTCCTGCGCGGCGTTCGGCGTCTGCCTTGTACTCATACAGGTCGACGGAGCCGGTGAGGGTAACGATGCCGCTCCCGTCCACCTCGGCCTTCACGTTACTGAACTGTTTCTTGTCGAGCTTTTTCTGGATGTCGGACGCCAGGTTTGAGTTGTCCTGGGCGCGTGCGCTCAAGGCAGCAAAGGGAAGAGAGGCGAGGCCGGCGGCGAGGACCGCCGCCATGACCGCGCTTCTGGGGAATCGTATCGTGCTGAACATGTGTCTTGCTCCTCTCCGGAATGTCGCTGACCCGTTCGGGACCTCACAGCGGCGTCGGAAGTTAAAGTCCGGCGTCGTTATAGACACAGATTGAGAAATGGCGTCGCGGGTTTTATCACTGGATGCGAAATCCGGAACCGGCCGGCGTCGCCGCGCATGGGAGCCCGTCTTCTCCTCGGCCGGAATCGGCGGGGAATTCCGGCCTGATAGCCGGTCCCCAGGCCTTCAGTCCAGGTGCGACCCGGCAACTTTGCTTTCTTCAGTTCGCATCAAACAAAGTGGGTTTATCCCAGGATTCCAATTCCAAATAGTCTTCCGGACGTTCGGAGGCATATTGTTCCTGAATCAAACCACCTCTGCCGGGGACGCCACCCACGCGTCTGACAGACGCGGCCTCACCCGAAACTCGCCCCACAGCGTGCATTTCTACGAGGATGACTCTCTGTTTCTCGACAGCCTGGGCGAGTTCATAGGAGCGGCGCTCGGGGCTGGCAGTGCCTGCGTGGTAATCGCCACCGACACGCATCACAACGGGCTCGCGCACCGGCTGACCGCCCTGGGACTGGACCTCGGCCTCGCGGCGGACACCAACCGCTATATTGCCCTCGACGCGGCCGAATTGCTCACTCGTTTCATGGTCGACGGATGGCCCGACGAGACGCGATTCGTTCAGACCATCGAGCCACGACTGCGCCAGGCGCGCAGCGGATCGCGCAAGCTCACCACTCCGGTCGTGGCATTCGGCGAGATGGTGTCTGTCCTCTGCATGCAGGGCCTGACCGAGGCTGCGCTGCGGCTGGAGCAGTTATGGAATGAGCTGGCGAAACGGCACGCGCTTTCCTTGCGCTGCGCGTATCCCATGGAACTGTTTTCCGGCACGGGCGGCAGCGACGTGTTCCACCGCATCTGCGCTGAGCACAACGCCGTCATTCCGGCGGAGAGTTATCTGAAACCGGAGGGCGCCTCTTTCCCGGCGGGGACGGAGCTGCATCTGCACTCGACTCCCCTGCATTTTGCTCTGGAGCTGCGGCAGAAGGAAATCGAGCAACGGCGCAAGGTGGAGGACCGGCTCCGTGCCACGGAAGAGTTTGCATGGGCAATCGCCGAGAGCAGCGTCGATTGGATCACCGTGCTCTCGCTCAACGGGCGCGTACAGTACATCAATCCGCAGGGCGCGGAAGCGCTCGCGATCGACGATGTAAATAAAGTTCTGGGCCAGAAGTGGACCGATCTCTGGGACGAGACGGACCGCGCCCGTGCGCAATCGGAGCTGGCTGCCGCGGCAACCGGCCAGGTGGGCAGCTTCCAGGCGGAGTGCTCCTCCCAGTTGGACCAGCGCAGGTGCTGGGACGTGAAGATCACGCCCGCCAGGGGCATCGACGGCCGGGTGGAGCAGCTCATCGCCGTATCGCGCGACATAACGGAGCTGCGTCTGGCGCAGACTGCCGCGATTCATGCCGAAAAGCTGGCCACCGCCGGGCGAATGGCCGCGAGCATTGCGCACGAAATCAACAACCCGCTTGAGGCGGTGACCAATTTCATCTTCCTGGCGCAAACCTCGCCCGGCGTGCCCGAGAGCGTGCTCCGGCACCTGGAACTGGCGGACCGCGAACTGACGCGAGTGGCGCACATCGCCCGGCAGACGCTCGGCTTCTATCGCAGCACGTCCGCCAGCCGATGGATGCCGGTGGCCGAGCTGGTTCGCGATGCGCTCATGATTTACGAGCGCCGGCTGCGCAACAAGGAACTCTCGGTGGAAGTGGCGATCGATCCGGAGCTGAAGGTGTACGGCAAGGACGGCGAGCTTCGGCAGGCGCTGCTCAACCTGACGGCGAATGCGATCGATGCATGCCATAGCGGCGGAAGGATCTGGATTCGGGCACAGCGCAATCGCAACTGGACCAATGGCGCCGAACAGGGAATCCGCTTCACCCTGGCCGATAACGGCACGGGTATGGCGCCAGAGGTCAAGAGCCGCGTGTTTGCCCCGTTCTTCACCACCAAGGCGGATGTGGGCACCGGGATTGGCCTGTGGGTGACCAAGTGTCTTGTCGAACAGCGCGGCGGGTACGTGCGCTTCCGCAGCCGGCAGGGCGACCCCAGCGGCACCGTCATGAGCTTCTTCTTACCCGAGGCACACCTGCGCGAATCGGATGTTCAGCCACAGGAAACGGATGTTGCGCCATAATGCGCCCATCCAGCCCGCCGTGGCAGGGCGAACAGGCTGCGCAGGAACTCCGTCCGTTATCCGAAAACGCCTAAGGGGCGGGATTCCGTGAGCCGCAATACGCCGGCGCTTCCTCTCTGTTGGCCCTGCACCATGCGGCAATCGCCGCAAGCTCCGCTGCTATGATTTCTTCGAAGCCGAGGAGCAAAGAATGACAGCGAGAGTACTTGGATTGTGCGCGTTGGCCGCATCCCTTGTTGCCGCACCGCCCATGGGCCGCGCCCAGGCTACCGAGAAATACCAGCCCACGATCGACTCGCTCAATCGGCATCCCCTTCCTCAGTGGTATGCCGGCGCCAAGCTGGGCATCTTCATCCATTGGGGACTCTACTCCGTCCCCGGATGGGCACCGCTCTCGCATCCGGAGCACGACTTCGCATCCACTGATTACATCAAGTACAACCCTTACGCCGAGTGGTACCTCAACGTCATGCGCATTCCCGGCTCGTCCACGCAGCAGTACCATCGCGAGCACTACGGCAACATGGGCTACTACGACTTCGCGCCCGTCTTCAACCGCGAGTCAAAGAAGTGGAATCCTGATGTTATGGCCGCCGCATTCAAAATGGCCGGCGCCCGGTACGTGGTGCTGACAAGCAAGCATCATGAGGGCTTCACCCTGTGGCCGAGCACCACGCTCAATCCCAACCCCAGCATTCCCATGAACGAGCGCCATGCCGAGCGCGACATCGTAGGCGAGCTGACAAAGGCCGTCGACAAGCAGGGCATGAAGATGGGCCTCTACTACTCCGGTGGCTATGACTGGACGTTCAACGCGGGTCCGATCGAAGCGCCCGGCGATTACGAATCCGTAAAGCCAGAGAACAAGGCCTACGGCGACTACGCCTTCGCGCAGATTCACGAGCTGATCGAAAAGTATCACCCCATGCTGCTGTGGAATGACATTGACTGGCCGAAGACCGGACGCGCCATGCAGGTGGAAGCCGACTACTACAACGCGATTCCCGACGGCGTGATCGACGACCGCTTTGGTATCAAGCATGCTGACTTCACTTCGCCCGAATACGAGAAGAAGGACACAATCAGCGAAAAGAAGTGGGAAGAATGCCGCGGCCTCGGCCGTTCCTTCGGCTACAACCGCGCGGAAGGTGAGAAGGAAACCATCGCGCCCGCCGAACTCATCGCGCTGCTTGTCGACATCGTGAGCAAGAACGGCAACCTCCTGCTCGACGTCGGCCCCGAAGCAGACGGAACCATTCCGCCGGTGCAGATGGAGCGCCTCAAAGCGCTAGGCGCATGGCTCAAGCAAAATGGCGAAGCCATCTACGACACCACCCCGTGGACTCACGCGGAAGCGAAAAGCGCCGAGGGTGATGACGTCCGCTATACCCGCAAGGGCGACGATCTCTACATCACAATCCTGGGCAAGCCTAAGGCGCAGACCATCACCCTCGCGGATGTTCCGGCAAAGCAGAATGTGGCCGTGACGCAACTTGGCGGAGCAGACCGGCTCAGCGCGGCTGCCGAGGGCGGCGGAACGCGCATCGCGCTCCCGGCGCAACTCACCGGTGATTATGCGTACTCGTTCAAACTGGCCGGCTATTTGAAATGACGGGCTTTAGCCCCCTCCGGTTTGTGCAGTCTCCTCGAACGGATCAGCGCATCAATTGCCGCACGGTCCGTTCGAGAAGATTGCGCGCATCCGGGAGCGCGGCCTCCATCTCGCGACTGAGCTGCTCTCCAACATCAATCGACCCCGCCCCGATCGTGAGCAGACACGCCTGCCGAGGCCGCCCCGAGTAAAACTCCTCCGCAACGCAGAGCAGCTCCGCCGCGCCCAGGTGATGCGTGACCAGCCCCGGCTGAATCGATGCCGCGGCAATCTCCTTCACTAGAACATGCCCCGGCGCCTGATCGAGCGCGCAATCCACAAACAGCACCGTCTCTGCCCCGGCCACATCTTCCGCCAAATCGGGAGTCCACTGCTGGCATGAAATGGCGCGTACACCGGGGTCCTCGGCGAAGCGCTCTTCGGCCCACGCGCAAAGCAAAGGCCCGACGCCATCATCCCCCCGCAGCGTGTTGCCGCAGGCAAGAATC
>Ga0134126_10014090_pt1 | contig 10095 bp, 7 predicted proteins | sample KB31752_FD_96881 | JGI IMG/M metagenome (GOLD analysis project Ga0134126, IMG submission 96881) | Terrestrial soil microbial communities with excess Nitrogen fertilizer from Kellogg Biological Station, Michigan, USA - KB3-175-2 | ecosystem: Environmental > Terrestrial > Soil > Unclassified ...
GATGTAGGGAAACACAAAATACCACGTGGCCATGTTAATGATACTGACAAGCCAGAGCTGAGAAGATGAGGTGCACATCGCGGTTACGAGGCAGCTAATGCCCTGCACCGCGAGTCCCGCTACCAAAGGTATCGTGAGGCCGGCTCGGCAGCCGAGCCAGGTCGAGGCCACGGTCCCCATTATCCCCAGACCCACGGCCACCGACAGCATATTGGCCACCTGCACGGTGTCCATGCCCAGCGCGCTGCCCTCGCGCTCGATGAATGTATACATGGAAAACACGGCGACGGAGAAAAAGATCATTACCGCGATCGCCGCAACGACGGCGTGTCTCGACGGGCGCATCGCCGGATCGACAATTTGGCGCTCCAATGGATTGGCGGTTCTCTCGGGTAGAAACAGCATCGTAGGGATCAGCGGCGCAGTGATACATGCGATACCGAGAAATACACCCGAATGCGGCAACAGCGCAAAGGGTCCAATGTTCATAAAGCGCATCGAATGCGCCAATATCTGCGGAATCATGATGCCGAAGATGATTGAGACACCCATACCCACAGAGTAGGCACGTTCTGGAACGAGCGCTGCAGCACCCGCCGCACTGGCGGCGCCCAGAATGCAGCCGAAGCCAGCGCCTGCAAGCGCACGCGCGATCCCAAATACCACGATATTGTCGGTAAAGCCCGTCAAGAATGTGGCTAGAAGCGCGACCGAGCCCCCGACCAGCGCGAACCGTCGGATAGGCAGTCGATGTATGAATGGCGAGACGATGATGTTCGTGACCGCGTAGGCACCTAATTCCAGAGTAGCGAGCATCCCGGTAGTGCTCGCCGACAGATGAAGCGCGTCCCGGATAGCGCCTACCTCAAAAGGTAACGAGTTCAAAGGGGCGTGCGCCAGCGCCTCCGCACAAGCGACGCCCAGGTAAATCCGTGATTCGCGCGGGTTCGCAAAAATCACTCCGTACTCCGCGATCCAGAACTACATTCATTTGGTTGAGCCTGCGTTGCCTCAACCACGGCAGTCGGTAACGAGATGCTCTTGCGCCCTTTGAGATGCGCCCGGCCCGGCGTTACCGCTACCCTGCGCGTATTGCCTGAGGGGGTCATGCTAAAAGTTGTAGCCGAACTTCACGCCGATGACCCGCGGCCGGATCACTGTCTCGGCAACCACGAATTGTCCGGTGTTGGTGAACACGCTGGCGTTGGAATCGGCCAAGTTTTGAATATAAACGTGGGCATTCCACTGGTTCTTGGCGATTCCTGCCGAGGCATCGTAGGTCGAGTAAGCCGGATTCTCAAATCGCAACCCGGTGGTACTGATGACCCCGTTCGCGGCGATTGACGGGTTGGCGCCGGCTTGCGTGTACGAATGGCCGGTGTGAGTAACACCGACCTGGACGAACGGCGTGTAATCGTTGAACGTCCACTCGTAGCGCGCGCGCAAGCTGAACTGAATCGGTGGAGAGTTCGCACTGGGATTGCCGATGGGGCCGAAGAGATTGGAGATCGGTTTGCAATTGGTGCCCGAACTCTTGCAGGACTCCGTGATCGGCTTGCCGAAATTCACGCTGGCCGGATTGCTGTTGATCAACGCCGGCGAGTTCATTTGTTCGCTCTGGTTCCAGGAAGCGGCGCCCTGCAGCGTCAGCCCCGACGTGACCCTCGCGATCAGCGAGGTCTCTATTCCCCGAATGCGGAAGTTCTGGCCATTGGTGCCGAAGCTCAGGTTGCCGGTCTGACCCGGATCGAAAAACCCGACCTGTACATTGTCCCAGTTCTCCTGATACAGCGCGCCGTTCCACTGCAACCGATGATCCAAGAACTCCGTTTTCCAGCCCAGCTCGTTGTTGGTTAAATTGTCGGACTGATAAGTATTGGGTATGGTGAACTGCTTCAGGCCATCGGGACCCGTGATCTTGGTCGGCACGTCGGCACCGCCGCGGTTGAAGCCGCCCGGGCGGAAGCCCTGTGACCAGGTGTAGTACAGCATCACGTCCGGCGTCACGTGCCAGGTCAGGTTGGCGCGGCTCTTGAAGCCCGACTCCGAGTTGGATAAGCCTTTCGCGTCGAGGTTGGTGCCGCCCGCGGTGCATCCCCCCGCCGGAACACCCCCTTCGAAGCAGCCGAAACTGCTGAGCACGCTGCCCTTGAATGAGTAATCGAAACTGTAGTGGCGCGTGCCCGCGGTCAAGGTCAACACCTTCGGGATCAAGTCCACGTCGACCGAGCCGAAGAAGGCCGTCTGTTTGAGGTGCCGAGTGTCGTCCTCGAAGAAGGAGACAGTGTCGCCGGCGACCCCCGGGTTCTCCACGGTGGTACCGGGTATGGTGCCCACATTGGCGAAGCAGTCGGTATTGCCGGGCGTGCCCGGAGCCCCATTCGATGTGCAAGCCGGAACGGTCGTGTACAACCAGGCGGTCCGGTCGAAGAGGTTATTCGTCTCGTAGAACGCGCCGACGATGCCGCGGACGCGCAAATCGTCGGGCGTGCTCAGGCGAAACTCATGGGTCATGTGCTCGTTGCGCTCCTGCTCCTGCCAGGTGCCGCTGGGCGAGTAGCAGGTCGAGGGATGGCCCGCGGACGGCCCGACGCACTGGTAGTAGTCGGCATATACACCGCGCGCATAGTTCGTATAATCGCCGACCTGGTTGACGTGGCGCACCAGGTAGGCACCGGTATAGACGGCCTTCAGAAAGCCTATCTTGCCGTTGACGGTCCAGGCGGTGTTCTCGAATTTATCCTTGTTGTAGGCGTTGTTGAACAGCGTCACTTCCCTGGGCTGCAGCGGCGCGCCGTCGGAAGAGTCGGGCATCTGGTAGAACACGCCCTCTGAGTCCATGTTCTGGTAAGACTGGGCGAGCAGAATGTTCCAGTCGTCGTTGATCTGGTACAGGGCCGACAGGCGCATGCCCTGGTAGGTGACCGGGTTGATGTCCCGGCCCGCGATATTGTTGTTGTTGATGACCGGTGCGTTGGCCGGCACGCCGCCGCCCGGATTGTTCGCATAGTGAATGCCCAGATCCGTGTCCTTGCGGGTGAAGGTGGCCGGCACATTGTCGATGTAGCCGCCGCGCCGGTCGTTGTAGATCACGGCGCGGACTGCCAGGGTGTCCTGGATCAGGGGCAGATTCAGCACCGCGGTCAGATCGCTGTTCGGCTCGCCGTGGGCCGTGACGCCGTAGCCGGCCTCGACGTTGCCCTCGGTGACATTGAGCTTGGGCTTGTTGGTGATGTAACGGACCACGCCGGCCTGCGCGCCGGCGCCGAACAGCGTGCCCTGCGGGCCTTCGAGAATTTCGATGCGCTCGAGGTCGGCGGCGTAGACGTCGAGGTTGCGGGCCGGGAGCTGGCCGGACTGATCGTCCAGGTAAATGGCGACATTGGGCCACCTGCCGAGCGTCCCGCTCGATTGGCTGCCCGCGGAACCGACGCTGAGACCGCGCATGAAAATGTTGCCCTGGCCGGGGCCATTGCTCGGCGCCGTCACATTGGGCAGATACCTGACGTAGTCATCGAAGGTCGTCACGCTGAGCTGTTTCAGCGTATCGGCCGTCAACGCTTGAATGCTGATGGGCACGTTTTGCACGGATTCGCTGCGACGCTGCGCCGTGACCGTGATCTCCTGAATCGAATCGGACGAGGTAGTGTCGATCGCCGTAGCCGCGCATGCAAAACCTGCAAGGCCGGTGCCGCTCAGGATCGAGGCAATGGCGTAGTACAACTTCTGATTTGTGTTCATGCTTGCATCCCTATTCGTGTCCCGTCTCAAAGGTGGCAAAACGCCATGATCGTTTTCTAATGGATTTCTAATGAGTTTCTAATGGGTTCGGAAAATGGGATGGCCCGCGCCATGCTCCGTGGTCACCGCCGCCGATCCGATGCCGCCAAGATGAATGACCTGGCCGCCCGTAGCCTGGATTGCCGGCTCGCGCCGCTGCCCTGTCGAATTGACGATGTTTCGACTTCACGTCGTAGTACCCGGGATGAAACGCTCTGCGGCGCCGGGATTTGTATACCTGTACTCAATGTCTCCGAAGGCGTCTTGCGCGAAGCAATAGGCCAGCGATAGTCCGGCCTCACCGGCGACGACGCCATGCTCGCAATTGGAAGGAATGAAGATTGCGACACCCTGGGCAATCCCGAACGTTTCGCCGTCGACGGTTACCGTGCCTACTCCACTCAATCCGAAGTAGATTTCGGCCGGGCGGTGTCGATGCAGATTGAGCTTGCCGTGCGGCGGGAAGTTCGCGATTCCGAGGACCATTTCCGCCGACGGCATGCGGTCGGCGGAAATCAACGTCTTCCAAGTTAGATTGCCCGACTTGGCGTCCCCTGCTCCCTCGACCGGGGTGCGATCGAGGTGGATGGCGAAGGGACGCACGCTACGCGTCGAGATGTGCTGTTGGTCCTTATTTTCGACTCGATCGGGCGTGTCCATTTGCGCAAGTATGCCGGCCGACCAACGCACCGGATGCGTAAAAAGCTGATGCTAAGATACGGCAACGTTATATTCCCACGCGTTGAACAACGCGTCACGATGCGGCTTGCAATCAGCGGGTCCGCGCGGGAGACACATGCTGTGTACTCGGAGGCCGCTGACCCGTGGGCTTACCGTGGTCGAGCAGCCACTGCGCGATGGCGCGCGCCGGAGCGTCACGTGCGAGGTTTACGTCGTGCGTGACGAAATAGCCGCGCGGGGACGAGACCGATCGACTGCTCAGGCGAATGAGGGCGCCCGAGGACAAAAAGGCGTCAAGAAGTCCCGCCCAGCAAAGGCACACGCCTTGGCCGGCCAAGGCGGCACTCACCACCAATGGGTAGCTATCGAAGTACAGCACTCGCAAATTCGATTGGGGCGGCGAATGTAGCGCTTCGAACCACGCCTGCCAGTCGTACCAGGGCTGGCTGTTGACCCTCATGTCGAGGAGACGAGAGTTCTTGAGCTGATCGAGCGAAAAGGGCACACGGCGGCGTTCGAGGTGCAGCGGGCTGCAGACAGGGAAGACTTCCTCATCGAACATTTTGGTCGCGACGGTTCCCGCCCAGCCGCCATCGCCGAACCGTATTTGCACATCGCCCGTGACGTCATCTTCGTGATTGTGGGATTGGCTGCTGATGCGAAGTACGAGCTTCGGGAATGCCGCTTGTATTTCAGGCAGGCGCGGAATGAGCCAATAGGCCGCGAGACCAGAGCCTGCACTGATCGTCATGGAATTCGACTCTTTGGCGCCGCGAATGCGAACAATGACCGCCTCGAGGTGCCGCAATCCTGTTCTAAGCACCTCGAACAATTCTCTGCCGTCTGGAGTGAGGGTTAGCGGCTTGGTGCGCCGATCGAATAGCGGCTGGCCAAGATCGCCCTCCAGCGCGGCAACGCGCCGGCTGATCGCCGGCTGGGACACGTTCAATTCCTCCGCCGCGCGGGTCAAGGAACCATGGCGCGCCACTGCGTCGAAGGCAATCAAATTGGAGAATGAAGGGAGACGGATCAAATTATAACCCCTGGGTATCATAGAATAATGTTTTTGCGCACCGCCAGCGGCCCATCCCGTGCCAGTATGGCTCACGGGAGCACGATCAATGATAGCAAGCACTTTCCGGTCCTACCTCATCGTTCGCGACGATCGAGGCGTAAGCAGCAGTTTCGTGGACAGGACGCAGGACGACATGGATCCCGGTGAGGTCGTGATCCGGAACCGTTACGCCAGCATCAACTACAAGGATGCGCTGGCAGCCACTGGTAAAGGGAAGATCGTTCGCCGCTTCCCTTGCGTCGGTGGTATTGACGCAGCCGGCGTTGTCGAGACGTCGACGGACTCTCGTTTCGAACCGGGTGACGAAGTAATCGTGCACGGCAAGGGACTGGGTGTATCGCATCACGGGGGCTATTCCCCATGGCTGCGCGTACCGGCGGATTGGACCGTGCGTTTGCCCGGCGAGCTCTCGCTTCTGGAAGCCATCACGGTCGGCGTCGCTGGTTACACCGCGGCCTTGGCGGTGGACCTGATGGAACTCAACGGTCTTGCCCCCAAGGGCAAGGTGCTTGTGAACGGAGCTACCGGCGGCGTCGCCAGCATTAGCATCGATCTCCTCGCGCAGCGCGGATTCGAGGTCGTAGCACTGACTTCGAAGCCGGGCGAACGCGACTATCTGCTCTCCTTGGGTGCCATCGAGGTACTGTCCACCAAAGAGATCCAAATGGGGGCCCGTCCGCTGGAGTCGTCCATGTGGGCCGGCGCAGTTGACTCGCTGGGAGGCGAACCCTTGGCCTGGTTGACGCGGACAATGCAACCGGAAGGCGTGATCGCCAGCATCGGTAACGCCGCGGGAATCGATCTGCACACAACGGTGATGCCGTTCATCCTGCGCGGAGTGCGGCTAATCGGCGTGAACTCCGACAACTCCCCCGCAACAACGCGGCGGATCTGGCAACGCTTGGCCACCGACCTTCGACCGAGTCATTTACGGAGCATCGCACGGGTGATTCCGTTCGACGAGCTGCCGCAAGCGATCGATGCGGTGATTGCCGGAAGGATCAAAGGCAGAACCGTTGTGCAGATTGATTGAATACACATCGGATAGCTGTTGTTCAAGTGAGTAAGCCGGGAGTCAACAATGCCTACGCTGATGAAAGCGGCGTGTGAATTCGATTTTGACGCCGAGGTTCGCCGCACGCTCCAAGGTGATCTTTTATCATTGAATGCGTGTGTTGAATGCTGCGATCGGCACGATCAGGACAAAATAGCCCTCTTCTGTGAGAACGAAAGTGGAGAGTCGGCGCAATATACCTTCGGCCAGCTTCGCATTTTTTCTGAAAAATTCGCCTGCGCTTTGCGAGAACGCGGAATTCAGCCGGGACAGTGCGTGGGCGGGCTGTTGCCAAGACGGTTGGAACTGCTGATCACCATTCTCGGCACCTGGCGCGTCGGGGCCGTCTTTCAGCCGCTGTTTACGGCATTTGGTCCAAAATCGATCGAGCATCGTGTGACGACTGCGAACACGCAGATCGTTGTGACTAATGCAGCCAATCGTTCAAAGCTCAACGGCATTACCGGCTGTTCGATCGTTACGGTAGGACCCGGAGGCGAAATGTCGGACGGGGATTTCTGGGCAGAACTCAATTCGGCTCCCGAGGGCTTTTTGCCGGAAATACTCACGGGCGACGATCCGTTGATGATGATGTTCACCTCCGGCACCACCGGCCTCGCCAAACCTCTAAGGGTGCCGATCAAGGCGCTTGCTGCTTTCGCAAGCTACCAACGTGATGCCGTTGGCTTGCGCCCCGATGACAAGTTTTGGTGTATCGCCGACCCCGGTTGGGCCTATGGGCTATATTTCGGTATAGCGGGTCCCCTGGCACTCGGTCACGCAATAACGTTCGTTGACGGCAAGTTCACCGCCCAAAGCTGCTGTGATGTCATCATCAAGCACGGGATCACCAACCTGATTGGAGCGCCGACGGCTTATCGGATCCTGATGGCAGCGCCGCCGGAAATCACGTCCGCGCTGAAGGGACGGCTGCGCGCTGTCAGCAGCGCGGGTGAACCGCTCAATCCGAAAGTTGTTCGCTGGTTCGATGAGCATCTCTCCGCGCCCATCTACGACCACTACGGTCAAACCGAGGTAGGCATGGTGCTGTGCAATCATCACGGTCTAGAACACCCTGTCCGAATAGGGTCGGCGGGCTTCCCAAGCCCCGGGTACCGCCTCCTGGTACTCAATGAAGATCATGTCGAGCTGCCTGCGGGCATCCCCGGCATGCTCGCTATCGATCGTCGCGCTTCGCCTTTACTTTGGTTCTCCGGATATATGGGGATCGAAACGAGCTCATTCGTGGGGGACTACTACCTGACGGGTGATACGGTTGCGATGAATGCAGACGGCAGTATCACATTCGTCGCACGAGCGGATGACGTCATCACGTCGTCCGGCTATCGTATCGGTCCGTTCGACGTCGAGAGTGCGCTAATTGAACATCCCGCCGTGGCCGACGTGGCCGTCGTTGGGAAGCCTGACTCAGAACGCACGGAAATCGTAAAAGCCTTTGTCGTTCTGCGTGGTGGCCACGAGCGCTCCGACGCCTTGGTCAAGGACCTTCAGCGCCACGTGCGCGAGCGTTTGTCGAAACATGCCTATCCGCGAGAAGTTGAATTTTTGGATGTTCTACCTCGGACGCCTAGCGGCAAGATCCAACGGTTTGCTTTAAGGAATGGTGCTCAGAAGTGATGTGCCGGGTCTTCAAGAACACACCCGTGCCGATCATGTGGGCGACATTCACGGCCATGGCCGCCCACGGCCCCACCCCGCGCGTGAGCTCGCCGCGAACCGCCTGTGCTGCCGATCCCTTGATCATCATGGTGTAGTATCGGGTAAATGCCGGCGGACTTTTCGAAAATCGGACCCTATCTGTTTGCCGCCCTGCTGATCTTCGCGATCTATCGGAGGTTTCGCCGTAATTTCGGACGGCAGCCGCTGCGGCCGGCGCGCATGAAACTACGCATCGCGCTGCTTGCCTTTGTTTGCGCGTCGCTGGCGCCGACGGCGCTGCGCTCCGGCGTCTTCCTGTCGGCGGTGGCCGTCGGCGCCGCCTGCGGCGCGGCCTTGGGCGTCTGGGGTGCGCAGCGGACTCGTTTCCTGACCGTGGCGCAGCGATTGCACTATGTGCCCCACACCTACACCGGAGTCGCCGTGTCGCTGCTGTTCCTCGGCAGGCTGGTGTACCGGCTGGTCCAGGTGTACTGGAGCCCGCATGCATCGCCCGCCGCTCCAGGGTTCGACCCCGCGGCAGGCATGTCTCCCGCGTCCATGGTGCAAAGTCCGCTGACTCTGGGCCTGTTCTTCGTTCTCGCCGGCTATTACATTTGCTACTACGCGCTGGTGCTGTGGAAATCCAAACACATCAAGCCGCAAGACATCGAAGCCGCCAGTGCCGATGTTCAGATCGCTGTGGGAAAATAACGCCATCGCTCGCCGTCGCCCGCGCCGGCGCGGCCGTTTAGCAAGCGCTACTGTCCCGTCTTGATATCCGGCCACGCCCGCGTGCGCAGCCGGTCGTATTCCTGACCGAGTTCGGCCGGCAGATACAATCGCGCGCGCAATTCGGGCGGGGGATACACGGCGGGATCGTGCAGTATGCCGGCATCGACGAAGGGCGCGGCGGCGAGATTATCGTTGCCGTAGTGCGTGTCATTGGTGATCTGAGCGATGATGCGCGGCCGCAAAATAAAATCCAGGAAGCGGTGAGCCGCCCGGGGGTGCGGCGCCGACGCCGGAATCAGGAAGGCATTGTAGGTGATGTTCGAACCTTCCTTGGGCAGAGTGAACGCCAGGCGCGCTCCGGTGCCGTCCTCGCGGGCACGCGCCTGGGCCACCGAGTAGTCGCTCGACCAGGCGATCGACAGACAGACTTCCTTCGACGCCAGTTCATGCCAGTAGTTGTTGGAATCGAAGGTCCGCACGTAGGGCCGCACCGCCATCAAGAGCTGCTCCGCGGCGCGCAAATCTTCGACGCGGCGCGAATTGGGATCCCGATGCAGGTAGGCCAGTGCGAGCTGGATGACGTCCTCCGCCGAATCCAGGAAGGTGACCCCGCAATCGGCGAAGCGCGCGATGACCTTGGGGTCGAATATCATGGCCAGACTATCGGTGGGCGCGTCCGGCATGCGCGCCCTCACCAGATCCACGTTGTACGCGAAACCGTTCATGGCATGCAGATAGGGCACGGCGTAGCGATTGCCGGGATCGGCCGAGGCCTGCACCGCGAGCACCGCGGGGTCGAGATTCTTCCAGTGGGGCAGCCGCGACTTGTCGAGGGGCAGATACGCGCCGGCCGCGATCTGGCGGCCGTAGAACTCGGTTGTGGTGCTGACGATGTCGTAGCCCGAGCGGCCGACCAGCATTTTCGCTTCGAGGGTGGCGTTCGAATCGTAAAGCTCGTAGACCACCTTGATGTGGGTCTCGCGCTCGAACTCGGCAATGGTGTCGTGACCGATGTAGTCGGCCCAATTGTAAACGTTCAGAACCGGCTCTTCGGCCGAAGGCGCCGCGGGGTGCCGACCGCAGGCCGCCGCGCCGATCCCGAGGCCGGCCAGGA
>Ga0134126_10014091_pt1 | contig 10095 bp, 8 predicted proteins | sample KB31752_FD_96881 | JGI IMG/M metagenome (GOLD analysis project Ga0134126, IMG submission 96881) | Terrestrial soil microbial communities with excess Nitrogen fertilizer from Kellogg Biological Station, Michigan, USA - KB3-175-2 | ecosystem: Environmental > Terrestrial > Soil > Unclassified ...
ATGGCTGCGTAAACCTCCAGCGGAGTGGAAGCCGCAATGAGCTTGCGGTTGTCCTCGATGGTTTCCATCAGGCGGATCAACGCATCGGTGCCCGGTTCACGCACAAAGAGCCGCGCGAACGCCGTGGCTTCAAGAAAGTAGCAGCTCACACAACCCCCCGTTCTTCTTCCAGAACGGCGGTGAGAGATTCGCCATGAACGGCGACGGGATGGAAACGCTGCGCCTCTTCGGGGATACCCGCTTCGGCGCGATTGAGGCGAATGGTGGTGGTCGGGTAGGCCGGCGTCTTTGGATTGGCGATCTTGCTGGTCAGCACCACGCCACGCTGAATTGCCTCGGCCAGCACCGTCTGGCGCGACTCGGGATTCTGATTCCAGCGGAACGTCTTGCGCGGCAGGAACGAATCGCGGAACCACTTCAGCGCGATGAACGCATGGCCTCCGCGTTCGGCTTCGGCCAGCGCCGCGCAGAGCTCTTTAACCCGGGCGTCCATGTCGGCGGATCCCACCTCGCCGCTGTCATCAAACTCGGAGGAATTGTCCGCGGCCGCGCGCGGGGTAGCCCGGACGGAACGCGAAACCCCCTCTTCCCCGCCGATGCGCTCGAAGTAAATGCGCACCTCGTCTTCCTCGGGCGACCAGCTGTCTGCCGTTGCATTGCGGCGCTTGCTGCGCCCGTTCTCGCTGCACAGTTCCACGATAGCCTGGTATCCCGGGGGCGCCAGAAACCGCAGCGCGCGCACCAGGCCCGGGTCTTGTGAATAGGCTAATTCGTTCAATGCCTCTTCAATGATCTCTTCTGCATCGGGAATAGCAAGACTACTTACATCTACGCTGGCTTGCGCCACTCTTGCCGTCTTCATACTTTCATCTCCGTATACCGCAACTCCGACTACCCGCGACCGCGGTCCACCTGTCCGGAGGGGCGAAGGGCGGAAGGCGATGCGCCGCACATCCCGCGTCGGCGCGGCCATGCGTACGAGCCGCATTGGCAGTTCCCGGGGGGGTGTTTTAGACAACGGCTCCCAAACTTCGGAGCATGAACCTTGTTTGTTTGACTGAACCCCGAACCAGGAAGGCTCTACATAATCGAGTGAAGACTAACTCGGGTAAGTGTAAACGATCTCTCGATCTGTGGTCACGTGAAATTTTTCCTATTTTAAACGATTTTACCGGGCATGGAAAGCTTTCCGCTCGGAAAGGACATCTCAAGTTGGCGTCAGTTGCCGATCCCGGTAAAATGAGCCTATGCGCCGTAGTTTGCCGCTGCTGTTGCTCGGCTTGTTGTGTCTGCCCTCGTGCCTGCATGGTCAAAACTCCGCTTTCGACTTGGTCGGTCCCAAGATCGATGTGCACGTAAAGCGGGGCGATCTGACCCTTCCCATTAGCCAGGCAGCCAACCTGATGCCCGGCGACCGTCTGTGGGTACACCCCGATCTGCCGGAGAGCCAATCCACTCATTTCGTGTTGGTTGTCGCATTTCTCCGTGGAGCCACCAATCCCCCGCCCAACGACTGGTTCACCCGCGTCGAGACGTGGACGCGGCAGGCCCGGGAAGAAGGCGTCTTCGTCACCGTTCCCAATGAAGCGCAGCAGGCGCTGGTCTTTCTGGCGCCCGAAACCGGCGGCGACTTCAGCACCCTGCGCAAGGCCGTCCGCGACCGGCCAGGCGCATTTGTGCGCGCCGACCAGGACCTCCTCGCCGCGAGTTGGGACCGCATGCGCCTCGAAGCTTACCTCAGCGACGTGCGCACAACCAGCCTCTCCGACGCGAAGAGCCTGAAAGAACACGCGGAGCTAGCGTCGCGCTCCCTGGGCATCAAACTGGATCACCAGTGCTTCGATAAGCCCGCCGACCAGCAGGCCACGTGCCTCACCCAGCACACCGAGGGTATGGTGCTCGACGACGCCAACGCCCAGTCCCTGGTATCGCAGATCGCCAATGGCTCCACCGCGGACCTGATGAATCAGCTCAGCTACTCCACCATCGGCGGCGCGGGCATGTACAGCCCCTACGTCGGCGCCATCGTGGATGGGGTGCGCATCCTGTCATCGCTGCACACAGCCCATTTCCAGTACATTCCTGCGCTCGCGCTGCCCACCAAAGACACCCTGAATCTTCGCCTGAACATGCCGCCGTCGTTCCGCGATCCCAAGTCTGTGGTCGTGGTGGCGCTTCCCCCCGTGGGTCCCACCAAAACGCCGATTCTGCACCCCATCAACCCCTCTGAGTCTCTCTGCGCGCAGAAGCCCGGCCTGGTGCTCGCCGCCGATGGGGCTCCCCTGGTGTTCGGAACTTCCCTTGCGCACGACCTCGACCTGCATATCGACTCGGCCACCAAATCCCTCGACGTACCCATAACCGCCAGCGCTGGGAAGGGCGGCTTTGTGCCCGCCGGGGCCCTGCCCGATCTCCCTCCAGGCGAGCTGACCGCCGTAGTGCGCGGAAAGTGGGGATTCGACTCCTGGGAGGGTCCACATTTCAAGTTGCAATCGGCCGCCTCGCAAAAGTGGACTGTGGCGCCAGACGACCAATCGGCCCTGATCGTTGGACGCGAAGACACGCTGCACATCCAGGGCGATAACACCGTGTGCGTGTCGCAAGTCGACCTGCAGGGCGCCAAACCCGTTCCGCTCAAATGGTCACCGGCCAAGCAGTACACCCTGTCCGTGGCGATGCCCATGAAGGATGCCACGCCGGGAACCCTCACCATCGCGATTCACCAGTACGGCGTGCCCAAGGCCGACACCTTCGACGTGAACGCCTACGCCGAAGCCGCGTCGCTCGATCGCCTCACGTTGAACGTGGGCGACAAGACCGCAACCCTCAAAGGCACGCGGCTCGATGAAGTGGCCAAAGCTTCGTTCGGCGGAATCACCTGGACCCCCGCCAACCTGACCCGCGTGCAGGATTTCGACCAGCTCGCCCTCCAGACCAGCGGCAAGACGTCGGAACTGGAACCCGGCTCGCCTTACGTGGCACACGTCGAGCTGCGCGACGGCCGCGAACTGAAGGCGCCCGTACGCGTCGAGCCGCCCAGGCCCCAGGTCACGTTGTTGAACAAGGGATCGCAGGAGATCGACGTATCCACCGGTGCATCGCCCGTTCACATGGGCAGCCCTGACGACCTGCCGATTTCCCAGCGCCTGGTCTTCTTCGTTAAGTCGGTCGAGCCGCAAAAGTTTCCCCGCAACCAGAGCGTCGAGGTTGCTGCCGAGGACGGCAGCTTCCACACCACGCTTTCGCTCGCCGACGGCGGCCTGATGCTGGAGGACGCACGAACCGCTCTCGGCACCGTGGAGCCGCTGACCCGCTTTGGAGCGTCGGCCTTCGGACCAGTGCGCGCGCGCGCCGTATCGGCGGACGGTGTTCCAGGCGACTGGATGGCGCTCGGTACCCTGGTGCGCCTGCCTGTATTTCGCGAGCTGCGCTGTCCGCATGCCGCCAGCAAACCGTGCATCCTGACCGGCAGCAACCTGTTCCTCATTGATTCCCTCGCCGCCGCGCAGGACTTTGACAACGCCGTGGAAATCCCCGCCGACTTTACCGGAGCACAACTCGCAGTCCCCCACCCGGCGAACGGTACGCTTTACCTCAAGCTGCGCGACGACCCCAAAACTGTGCAGACGCTCACCCTGCCGGTAACGCCCGCCGGCCTGCCCCTGGCAAACACAGCAGCGGCTCCCGCGGCGGTGGCGCCCCCCGCTGCTGCCACAGCGGCTCCGACCACATCCGCGACCGCCGCACCGGGTGCTTCTACGACGAGCACCGCACAGGTGCAGAAATCCCAGTCCGCGTCCGACACCGCCGCCCCAGCGAAGCCCGATCCGCCAAAGCACCAGTAACCGGCCCGCGATGGCTGATACCGCACAATGCACAGCCGGTCTCCTGACCGGCTGTAGTGCGGGTGTCCTCACCCGCACACGTTTCTTTCAGGGTGCGACTCTTGCTCGTATCGACAAGCTGCACGTCGAATGATCGCGGCTTGCCGCCTCCGGACCCCAAAAAGCAAGGGTTAATCCCAGTTCCCTGCGGATGCCGGCGGTCCTACGCTCTAAAACAAGCTAAGCGATGCTGGTGGCGGTGGCTTGCGATTTGCAGCTATCGGCCGGCTTTTTTGCGTTGCCGAAACGAATGAAGCACCAGCCGCACATCTTGATTGTCTGTACCGATCCCGCGCTTATGCAGGTGCGTAAACTCGTGCTCGGAACGTATTTCCAGGTAAGGACAGCGGGAAGAGTCTCGGAAGCCGCCGAAATCCTCTCCGGCGACGAAATCGACCTCATGGTGCTTTGCGAGACACTCTCGGATCATGATCGTTCCGAACTCATGCGCATCGCCGCGGAGATGCGATCCCGCGCCCTGAAGCTTTCGCTTCTCCGGCCTGAATCGGATCACCAGGAGGCGTTGGTCGAACAGCCCATGGCGTCCACACGCGGGCCTCTTCAGCTACTCAAGGAATGCGCCGACACCTTGGGCGTCATCCTCAGCCCAGCTCAGCGCGGCCGTGTAGGTGGCTCGCTGTCGGGGCAGCTCTAGCCTAGAATTCCTCGCCTCACAACAAGGACGGCCGTCAGCCTTCTGTCTCCACTTCCATCGCCAACAGCGCCGAGCCCAGGCATTTTCCGTGTGCATCGAGCAGCAGCGAGCGTGTGACGGTATTCGCCACGGGCCGGCGCAGCACAAAATTCAGCGCACCGAGGTGCGGCAGTGCGTAGCGCTCTACCGGCCCCTCGATAAGTTCCCGAAAATGCGCGGCCACGCGCTCGGCCGTCACCTGCCGCTCCAGCAGGGTGAAGTCTTCCACGCGATAGGCGATCAGAGATATGGTGACCAGGTTCCCTTTGTCACCGGTGCGCGCGTGCGCAATGTCATGCAGAAGCATCTTCAGAACTCCGGATTCACGACTCGAGAATCTCTACGCGCGGCGAGACGCACTCCCGCGGCACTAGCGCCGAAGCGATGGCGATGACTTCCTTCGTGCTTCCCGAAGCCCCTCCGCCGCCAGCCGGCCCGTTGGTGTAAAGCGCTTCCACTTCGCGAACAACGAGCGCGGCCGCCCGATGCGAATCGGCACGGCCGGCGGCGCGCACGCGGATCTCGTACGGCACAGGGGCATCGCGCGACAGCAGCGCTCCGTGGATCGAATTCAGTCCGATCAGGTCGAAGCGCAATTCGGCAAAGGACCCGCCGCCCAGCCGCTCCGCAAGAATGTCTCGCGCCAGCTCCGCGCGCGCCAGCGCATTGGGCCCGGCATACGAGATCTGGCCCTCTCCGAGAAACCCGTCGTGATAGCCAATCGACACCTTCAGCGCTGCGGGACGCACCCGTCCGCGGCCGCCTGTGACGCGTACCCGGTCACGCCCCACTTCTTCAATCGCGACATGCGAGAAATCGGCGAGAACGTCCGGCGTGTAGTAAGCGGCCGGGTCCTGAATCTCGTACAGCAGTTGTTCGGTGCACGTCGCGCGATTGAGCAGCCCGCCCGAGCCCTCCACCTTGCTGAGCACCGCGCTGCCATCTGCGCTGACCTCAGCCAGCGGGAATCCAAGATGCGCAAGCCCCGGCACATCCTTGCGTCCATCCTTGCTTCCAGGATCGGCAAAGTAGCCGCCCGTCAGTTGGCCCGCGCATTCCAGAAGATGCCCCACCACGGTGCCCTGGCCCATCAGGTTCCAGTCGTCCACGCTCCATCCAAACTCGTGAATCAATGGCGCAAGAAACAGCGCCGGATCGGCCACGCGCCCGGTGAGGATCACATTCGCGCCGGCCCGAAGCGCATCGAGAATCGGCGCAACACCCAGATACGCATTGGCGGAAAGCCACCGGTCCCCCGGCGGCAACGCTCCCTCGAGAGACTGCGCCGCCACAACTCCCGAGCGCAACGGCTCGATCACGTCGTCGCCCGAAACCGCCGCGATGCGCAGCCCGCCAAGTCCCATGCGACGCGCAATCTCGAGCGTCTTCTCCGCCGCCGCCGCGGGATTCGCCGCGCCCATGTTGCTCACAATGCGGATGCCGCTTCGCGCGCACAGCGGGAGCACCGCCTCCATGCGCTCTTCGAGCAGCGGATCGTAGCCCGCGGCAGGATCGCGCAGCCGCGCCTTCTGCGCCAGTGCAATGGTCCGCTCCGCCAGGCACTCAAACACCAGGTAGTCGAGCGCGCCCTTCTCCGCCAGCTCCACAGCGGGCTCGATCCTGTCGCCCGAGTAGCCGGCGCCCGCCCCGATCCTGACTGTCTTCATGCGGTCTCCGTTTCTATAGCGGAATGAGGCCAAACGCGACGGCGGCCGCCGTCATCAGCAGCGACGCGGCAAACAGATACGGAATGCTGAACCGCTGATGCTGCGCGAGGCTGATTTCAGATAGGCCCACCACCAGGTACGTGGCCGGCGTCAGGGGGCTTACGGGAAAACCCGTGGTGTGCAGGCCCAGCAGCGCCGCGTGCGCCACCGTGACCGGCGCGATTCCCGCCGATGCCGCGGCCCCGGCCAGCACCGGCAGCACCCCAAAGTAAAACGAGTCGGGATCGAAGAACAAACTGAGCGGCATGGAAACCAGCGCCAGCCCCAGCGGAAGCAGCCGCACATCGTGCTGCGGCACATGCGTCACCACCGCGGCGGCCATCGCGTTGATCATGCCGCTGCCCTTCATGATGCCGGTGAAGGCTCCCGCCGCGAACAGGATGCTGGCCATAAGGATCGCCGCCGGAGCATGCGCGGCAATTCGATCCTGCTGCGCCTTGAGCGCGGGAAAGTTGATGGTCAGCGCAACGATGGTTCCCACCATGAAGGCAACGGCGGGGTCAATGCGCCCGCTGATCATCGAGCCGAGCACCAGCAGCGTCAGCGTAACGTTGAGCAGGAAAAAACGCGGCCGAGCTGCGGCGCCTGCATTCGCGGGCGCAGCGGCCCCACCGCCCGGTTGCGGATGAGCCTGTGACTGCGCGCCGAGCCGCCGCTCTTCGCGCCTGCCCAGCCAGTACGCCATGAGAAACACAAAAGCGAGGCCCACCGCCTGCACGCCGATCATGGGCACGAACAAGCTTGCCACCGAAACATGCAGCGCGGCCGAGGCCCGCAGCGTAGGCCCGGTCCAGGGAAGAAAGTTCACGCCTGCGGCCAGCGAGGCCACGCACGCGAGAATGCGGCGGTCGATGCCCACTTCGTCATACAGCGGCAGCACCGCGGGAATCGTCACCAGGAACGTCACGGCCCCCGACCCATCCAGGTGAACCAGCAGCGCGAGCAGCGCTGTCCCAGGCACAATGCGCGACGGCTTGCGCCCAATCACCCTCAGCAGCCACGCGATGAACGGCTTCAGCATTCCCGCGTCGGTCATGATGCCAAAGAACAGAATGGCAAACACGAACATGCCGATCACGCCGGCGATCGCCTCAATGCCCGAAATCATGAACTTGCCGGTGCGTAGTCCGAATCCGCCGGCGAGCGCCGCCGCCACTGGAATGCCGATCAGCGCAACAATAGGCGAGATCCTCTTGCTGAGAATCGCGGCCATGAGCGTGAGGATGGTGAGCGCACCGAGAGCGGCAAGCATGTGGGATTTGAACGTCCGCGGACCTGATTCAACCCACTATATAAGAGAGAGGCGAGCACGGCGGGCGGCCGCACGCCACCATGGCTCAAGCCCTGCCGTTCAGAGGTACGGCGCCAGCAGGGTATCGAAATCCTCCACGCTGCTGTACTCGATGATCACCCGGCCGCGCCCATTCTTGTCCTCAATCGTGACCTTCAGCCCAAGCGCACGCTGCAGCTTTTCCTTCACCTCGCGCACGTTCGGGTCCACCTCTCGCTCAGCTTTTTCTTCTTTCCTTTGCTGCTTTTCCGGATTGAGAATTCCCTGCACCATGGTTTCCGTTTGGCGAACAGAAAGCGAAAGTGCAGCCACCTTTCCGGCTACTTTCTCCAGGTCCGGCCGCTCCGCCAGCGCCAGCAGCGCCCGCGCGTGCCCAAACGTCAGCTCCCCCTGCTCCACCCGAGTTTGGACCGAGCCCGGCAGCTTCAGCAGACGAAGGAAGTTCGCCACGCTCGTCCGGTCCTTTCCGGTGCGGGTCGCCATCTGCTCCTGCGTCATGTGGAACTCCCGCGACAGGCGCTCGAACGCGCGCGCCTGCTCCATCGGGTTCAGGTCGGCGCGCTGCAGGTTTTCGACAATGGTGATCTCCATCGCCTGCTCGTCCGACACTTGCCGCAGCAGTGCCGGAATCGTCTTCTTCCCGGCCTTCATCGACGCCCGCCACCGCCGCTCCCCGGCAATTAACTGGAACCGCCCGTTCGCCTGTGGCCGCACCAGGACCGGCTGCACCACCCCGTTCGCCGTGATCGACGCTGCCAGCTCACCCAGCTGCGCGTCATCAAATGCCGAGCGCGTCTGGAACGGATTGCGGTCGATTAGGTCCACCGCGATCTCGCGCGGCTTGCCGCCCTCCTGCGGTTCGGCCGGCTGAGCCGTTGCCGTTGCGGCGACCGCTTGTACGCGGGGTAGCAATGAGTCCAGTCCTTTGCCGAGAGCGCGGCGCTTCGTATCGGGGGTAGCAGTGGGCATGGGGGGTAGATCCTTTTGTGTTGGTCCGGCTCAAAGGCCGGAGCTTTTTCCAATCGAAACTCGACGTTCGTCACCGCGCCGGGGCCGCAGGCGGTCAGTGGTACGGCCAGAAACGAACCCCGCGCGTCGGCTGCTGTGCAGCCGACGCCTTCCGCGCCTTGGCCCGCGGGCTTTCCAACTTGTTACGCGACAGAAACTCGGCCGCCAGCTCGACATACGCCTCGGTGCCTTTGGATCGCGCATCGTCGAGCGCCACCGGCTTTCCGTGGCTAGGCGCCTCCGCCAGGCGCACGTTCCTGGGAATCACCGTTTTGTACAGCCGCTCATTGAAGTACTCGCGCAGCGTATGCGTCACCTGCTGGGCCAGGTTGGTGCGATCGTCATACATCGTCAGCAGCACACCCTCGATCATCACATCCGGATTAAACGCCGCCCTGACCCGCTCCAGCGTCGAAATCAGCTCCGATATTCCTTCCAGCGCAAAGTACTCGGCCTGCATGGTCACAATCAAGGTATTCGCTGCGGCGAGCACATTCAGCGTCAGCAGGTCCAGGGCCGGAGGGCAGTCCAGAAGAATGACGTCGTAGCGCTCCTGGATTGCGGCCAGCGCGCTACGCAACTTCAGCGCGCGATCCTCCGCATTCACCAGCTCCACCGTGGCTCCGGTCAGGTTCTTCGACCCCGGCAGCACGCTCAGGTTTTCGATCTCCGTGGGCAGAATCACCTGCTCGGCCGGCGAGTTCCCCATCAGGACATCGTAGACGGAATGGCGGTCGTCGTCCCGCGCGATCCCCAGTCCCGAGCTGGCATTGGCCTGCGGGTCGCAGTCCACCACAAGGACACGAAGCCCTTCCAGGGCCAGGCAGGCAGACAGATTTATAGCCGTGGTGGTCTTTCCGACGCCACCTTTTTGGTTCACGATGCCGACGATTTTGCCCATGGGTATCCAGACTAAAGGCGCGCACCTCTCTGAGCCACCCGCCCAGCCTGTGGAGAAAATCGAAAACCTGTGGAAAGCTCGCCGGGCCCCGACGGGACTAGACCTGCAACCCTCGAAATTGGTGGGAGTTAGTCCATTTTTCAGCGGCTCGAAGCAGCGAGCCCAAATTCAGGGCGGCGGTGGAAAACTGTCCCCATTAAACGTGCCCGATCTGTCATGAAACGGGGCGGCGAATCGGGGGCATTGGGCGATCTGGGTTCAGACGATCTGGGGTTCTGCGAACTGGATCGCTCTCCCACAAGGTCGACGGGTTCGTTGAGTTTAGGGACCCAGGCTTACCGGTAATCGGGGATGCGGGAGAGAGGGGGTGTGGGGTATTTTGTAGGATCGCGATGTTCCACGTGGAACATCTGAGGTGGGGACGGCAGGTTGATAGCTGTTCCACGTGGAACACTCCGCCACCTGAACTGTCCCACAGCGAAAGCACCCCACCCCCCCCCCCCCCCCCCCCCCCCGCCCCACCCCCCCCCCCCCCCCCAGCCCCACCCCACCCTCCGCCCCCAGCCACACTCCACACTCCACCCCCAGCA
>Ga0134126_10014092_pt1 | contig 10094 bp, 7 predicted proteins | sample KB31752_FD_96881 | JGI IMG/M metagenome (GOLD analysis project Ga0134126, IMG submission 96881) | Terrestrial soil microbial communities with excess Nitrogen fertilizer from Kellogg Biological Station, Michigan, USA - KB3-175-2 | ecosystem: Environmental > Terrestrial > Soil > Unclassified ...
CGGCGGCCCATTGCCGACGACGATTCTGATCGAGAACAAGGTCTGGCTGAACGAAAAGCTTTCGCCGTGCGGAGCCACCCTTCTCCCAGCAGGTCCGCCTTGGCGGATCGGCTGGTTCGGAATCATCCGCTGCAAGCGCAGCCTTGATATGCTCGTCGAGGTGGCCCGGCGAAATCCAGGTCTGCTCGAAATAGTGATCGCTGGGCGGCCCGCAAGTGACGTTGTGGGCGATCTCTCAAGCGCGCTGCCCGAAGGGAGCGGCGTGAAATACCTCGGCACCTTCGCCGACGAAGCGGAGCTGGCTCGGCTTTATCGCTCAACGCATTTTTCCTGGCTCGTAGATTTCTATGAGGCGGGCGCGAATTCCGACTGGCTGCTTCCTAATCGGCTTTACCGCTCCGCGTATTATGGCAGCGTGCCGATCGCGCTTACGGGCGTGGAGACCGGGCGTTGGCTCGAAAAGTATGGGGCAGGGCTACGGCTCGAGCGTGTTTCGGCGGAAAAAATAGCGGCTACACTGTCGCAGTTCAGTGCTGCTGACTACCTGCGCGCGAAAGCCAAATTGGAGGCGATCCCCACGAGTTCCCTCGTCTACACGGGCGCCGAGTGCTCGGAGTTGGTGCGGCGCCTCGCCGCGCCTGAAGCAGCGTCATTTCCTGCTTGCGCCGACATTCACACCCTCGATCCGCTGCCGCCGAGCGCTGCGGCCGGCGTGTAGCCTCACCCCGCATCCAAAAGCCACCTCGGACGTTATAGGCCCGCGCTTTCGGAACGAAGGCTGCGAACCGGTCGTTCGCCCCCGCGGGGGCTGGAACCCGCCTCAGAGCGCGAGGATGAAAAAATGTTGAGTTCGCACATACCCGTCTTTGCGGTCTCGCTTCCAAGATTCAGGAAGCGTTACGCGTACATCAACGGTCATCTCGCGGCGCGATTTGGAAATGGATACGAGATCGTTGGAATTTACGGAGCTGAAGTCGGAGCAGATTCCGTTGCAGATCAAAAACTTACGGCCGGTCAGATAGGTTGCGCACTATCCCACCTCGCGATTTACAGGATGATAGTCGAACGAAATATTCCACACGCATTTATAGTCGAGGATGACGTCGTTCTTCCAACGAATATATGCCAGATCTTAGAAGACCTAAGACCTTATTTGTCCGATGCAGGTGTTATCCAGCTACATAATTGGGGTGGAGGAGAGGAATATAGCAACCACATGGCCGTCATGCTCCCTGGAAACATGTCGTTATATTATCCGATGCGTCCGTCAGATCTTGGGGCGACATCAGCTTACATTATTGGCCGCGAAGCAGCGCGCGGCGTATTAGCGGCCAATTATCCCGTTAGAGTATCGGCAGACAACTGGGAATTTTTCTTCAAACACGGTGCCTTCGAAACTGCCCGCATCCTTCATCCATCGCCCATATCCGAAAAGCCATTCGAGACAACAGTGCTTCCAACAACTTACAGGAAAACCTACTTAGGGAAGGCTATATTACTCGCGAAGCGGTCTATACTTTTCCCGTTGTTTATGGTTCGAAGGAAAATAATGATAGAAAAGAGGCGTCGAAAAGTAAAACTGTGTGACAGACCGTCTGAAATTTCTATTTCGCCATAGCGTATATACATCAACGCGTTTGGCACGTTCTTAGCGACGGCGCGCGTGACACAGAAAATGGCCAAGTCACGATTTGTAGGGAAAGACAATAGCCCCCGGGCGGACTCGTACCGGTTTTGAAGCCGTAAGATGCGCGATGTCGCCCGTACTAACTTTGCCGAAACTGTTTATCCATTCGGACGTTGTCATGCTGGCTAACATTTGATTGAGTTTTCATGACACCCGCGCCTTGGGAGGCTCCTCAGGCCGGCGCTCCGTTTGCCCAACAAGCCGAGCGCAAGACTTGGGACGCGATCGTCATCGGCAGTGGCGCGGGCGGCAGCTCGATCGCTCTTCGTCTGGCGCAACACGGCGTCAAGACGCTCGTCGTCGAGCGCGGCGATTTCCTCAAGCTGGACCCGCCCGACCGAGACGCTCCCGAAGGCCGCTTTCTCTACGATATTGTCGAGGCCGGCGCGTCGCTCGATTTTGTCGGCGGCCAGACCAAATTCTATGGCGCGGCCTTATATCGCCTGCGCGAACGCGATTTTCGCGGTGTCGATCATGGTTGCGGCACGTCGCCGGCATGGCCCTTCGGCTACGACACCATCGAGCCCTATTACCAGCAGGGGGAAGTGCTCTATCGCGTTCACGGCGCGCCGGTGACCGACCCGACCGAACCGCCGCGCCACGGCGCCCTGCCCCATCCGGCCCTGCCCCATGATCCGCTGGTCGCGCGCCTGATCGCGCGGCTGGAGCGCTCCGGGACGAAGGTCTCCGCCGTCCCGCGCGCCATCGATTATGGTCCCGAAGGCAAATGCGTCCTGTGCGCCGGTTGTGATTCCTATTACTGCGCGCGCGATGCGAAGATGGACGCGGAGATCGCGGCGCTGCGTCCGGCGCTCGCGACCGGCCATGTCGAATTGCTGACGCAAACCGAGTGCCTGCGCGTGCTGACGAGCCCGGACGGGCGCCGCGCGACGGGGGTCGTCTTGCGCGATCGCCATGGGGTCCAGAGCGCTTACGCCGCGACGGTGATCGTTGCCGCCGGCATCCCCGGCTCGCCTCTCTTGCTGCGGCGATCGCGCACCGACCAACACCCGCAAGGGCTGGGCAATGCGGGCGGCGCGCTCGGCCGTTACATGTCGGGACATTCGGTCGGCATGGTCTTTCCCCTCGTCAGCTGGCGCAAGCTGCCGCCGATCCACTCCAAGACCATCGCGATCAATACCTACGACGACGGCGCGCCGGACTGGCCGCAGCCGCTCGGCGTGATCCAGCTCACCGGCCAGATGCCGTTTTGGCGGACGGCCTCTGGCGCCTATCGCGCCATCGCCTGTCTCGTCGGCCAGCATAGCCTCATCAGCTTTTACGCCACAGAGGCGCTGCCGACGGCGCAATCGGGTCTCGTCTTCGACGGCGACACGATCGCCGAACGCGTTGACCCGGTCCACAATCTCGCCGCCTTCGAGCGGCTGCGCGGCCTTGCCGTCGACGCTTTTCGCCGCGCCGGCTATCGCGTCATCGCGCGTCGTCGTCCGCCCTATCTCTGGCACGAGGTCGGAACCGTTTGTCTCGGCACCGACCCAACACGCTCGGTGGTCGATCCCGATTGCCAGGTGCATGGCGTCCGCGGCCTTTACGTCGTCGATCAGTCGGTGCTGCCCTCGGCAGGCACGGTCAACACCGCCCTCACCATCATCGCCCTGGCGCTCCGCGCCGGCGATCACATCGCCGACGTCGCGGCGGTACCAGCGGCGGAGCCGGTCGCGAAGTCACCGAGGATATATACGTGATATACCTGCAAGCCAAGGGAACCGCCGCACGGTTCTCGCAGTTAAGTTCCAGCAAAATCGTGTGTGGATCAGATGCCTGTGAATCCGCCTGTCCTCGTCACCCGCGCTCATGTTGGCAAGGGGCCGGGAATCGTCCTGCTTTCCTTTGCGGCACCGGCGGGAGAGCTCGGCAAGGGCTCTGTTGAGAATGTAGAGGTTGTCAGGGTCGCCATGACCCATGCGACCTTCAAGGAATTTGCCGGTCTGTTCAACTACACGCTCGCAGAGCTCGGAATGGGGCCGCCGACCGGCCAGCCGTCGCCAGCCGCCAACGAGCCGGCGCGGCGCTTCGAGCGCCGCCCGCGTCCCGTGCCCGTTAAGCCGGTGCCCGAGAAGGAACAAACCTGAGGGCATCGCCCATCATCGCGGGTTTGTGCCACGCTGAGAATTAGACCCATCACCGGGTTACGCGAGCCGGCCCACACGTGTGGGGCTTCTTTGTACTTATCGCGCTAGGCACCGTCACCGGCATTGCCGCCTCGGCTCTCCGCGCGGCCCAACACAGGATCGCCGAGGTCGCGCAAATGCGTACGCTCGTGGCAAAGTTTCCGGCATTGGGGGCGTGCCCATAACGCCGCATTGCGCGAGTGCGTCGCCGTGTTATCGCGGCGCACTCCCTCATCCAATTCATCCAATAATGCGCGCGGTTCCGGTAATGCTGCTGACCAGACCGTAGCCGGAAACTTTTTGTCTCCGTGACGCAAGCTCGACCGTAACCGTCGTTAGCTTGGCTGCAGATGCAGCGGAAGCTTTGCCGTATGGGATGCTCTCACGAGCTTCGAACAGGCAAAGAGAAGAAATCGGGTAAGTGCGTGAAGCATGCAGGCGCAAACTTCGCTGCGATCCTGTGCGAAAGATTTCATGGCCGCGCCTTATTGTGGCCAAATTGAAGATCAACGCTACGAATGCTCGTTGCTACTTATGCTCGTTGCCTAACTTGTGGACCACGCGAATGAATTTTTCTGACTCGCTCGACAGGGGTTGCAAGCGGCAGTCCTGTCGCGATCGCCCGGTCGCCAACCGTCGTGATGCCGGGAATGAGGTCACAACATCTCTCTTCGCTTTATCCGCGAGTCCATCTTCTCGAGCCACGCCGAGCAGCCGAATCATGTCGCTTCGCGACGCGCTCTTGTCCTGATCTCGCCGGCTGTCAGTGAGCTTTCATACATGCTATACCACCCGAACGTTCTCGGCTCCGTTTTAGCAACAGCAGAATTTTCCCTTCCTGTATCAGAGTTCGAATAGGGAGAACCTCATGTTGTTGCAGAGCCGTGATACCCAACCCGCGACGCAAAACATGCATCCTGGCGCGGCTTTCGCCATGGATCTAGCAGAGTTGACGCCGTTCCTGCTCGCACGCGCACTATCGCTGACTGGTAAGCGGGAACTCGCCGAAGATCTTGTGCAAGAGACAATGGCTAATGCGTGGCAGGCGCGCCAATCGTTCACGCCGGGCACGAATCTCAAAGCGTGGCTCTGCAAAATCCTGCGGAACGAGTTTTATTCCCATCAGCGTCGGGCTTGGCGTCAAGCGCCCTGGTGCACGGTCTTCGAAGAGACGATCCCCTCGCCGCCCGGCGAGCAGATGTCGGCGATCGATCTTTGCGAGGCGGCGTGCGCTATGAACGACCTGCCCGATCCGCAGCGCGAAGCCCTCATTCTCGTCGGTGTCTGCGGCTTTTCCTATGAGGAGACGGCCCTGCTTCTCGGCGGCACGCTCGGTACAGTCAAGAGCCGCGTGGCGCGGGCGCGCATTTCGCTTCTCAACACTCTGCAAAGTCGGCGGCTTCGGCGGACCAAGTTGCATCCCGCGAACTGCACCGCTTTCGATGATTGGCTTGTCCAGCTTGATCAATTGCGCATCGCCGCATGTCAGGTACTCGAAGCGGGAAGCGGCAAAGACAAGCCCAAGCTGACAGCCGTACCGAAGATCCCGCTCCGAGCGAGCAATAAGCTCAATGCCGTTCTCCTGCGCGCGGACGATCGTGTCATCGGGGAAGATCAGAGCAAAGAACATGATCGCAAAGAGGCGTTCGGTTCGGCCGCGGAGCCGGTATTGAGCCGCGAAGACCTTATCGACCTAGAAGAGGTGTCGGCCTCCCTTTCTCCTCGAACGCTGGCCACGGCGACCTGACACAGCATCCATTTCGAATATAAGCGACCGACGGAGGGGGCCATTTTGGGCGGGCGTTACGCTGTACTTTTCAAGGCATTTACGACCGACGATTTCGTGAAGCGAAGGCTTGCCCACGTCGTTGCGGCGGCGCCGTCGGGTGACGTCTATTTGATGATGGACGAGACCGATCAGCCGGGCGGCGACATCGATTTCGATCGCACCATTCGCTATCAGGAAGCCGATCTCGTGCGGATCGGCTTTCCTCATATCTCACAGGGCGCGCTCTTTTGGTACAACGCCGATTACCCGCTCTACTATTTCCGGCATCTGAGGCCCGAATACGACACCATCGTCACGGTCGAGTACGACGCGGTGCCGAACGTCGACATCGACGATCTCGTCCGGCGGTTCCGAGGAGAGCATCTCGATCTGGTTGGCCGAACCATCATAAGTAAAACGCCGCACACCTACTGGTGGACGAGTACTATGCTGGCCTTCTACAGCCTGGATCAGGTACGGCCTTATCAGATTTGTGCGACCATTATGTCGGCGCGCGCAATCGATCACTTGGCCGCGACACGCAAACGTCACGGCGCCAGCGGCATAACCGATCCTCACAATTGGCCGATCGGCGAGACTTTTGTAGGGACGGAGCTCGCGGTTGCCGGCTTCCGGATGGGCGAGCTATCCGATTTCGGCAAGCTGACACGCTTCGATTGGTGGCCACCGATCCACGAGCGCGAATTACCCCATTGTATAGGCGAAGTCTTTGTCCATCCCGTGCTGTCGGGGCGGCGCTATGTGAAGTCGCTCTTCAAGAGCAACTTCCGTTCGGGCATGATCGTCTCCGCTAAACTGATTGCAAGCGCGGTAGCGGGCGGACCGCGGAGACCGGCGTCCGCCCGGTCGGCTTCGCTGCTTCGGCCGCTTGGATCTGCCGCGCGATCAAGCCGCCGATAGCATTTTGCCATTGCCACAGGCTATTGGTTTGTCCTGAGAAACTGAGCTCGCCTCCCACCAGCTCGCGTGAGAAGAAGCCGCTGCCGAGGCCGATGCCGAGGAGACCCTCAATCGGCGTTCCGTTCCGATCAAGAACACGGCATTGGTCGTCAACGAGGGGCCGCGCGCCGGTATCGTCGGCAAACAATTCGAGCCGCCGCCCGGAAGCAGTCAATAGCGGCAGAGCCTGCGGACGATAGCCAAGCGCGCCAATGACCACGTCCGCTTCGTCGAGAATCGTCAACGCTGTGCGATCGAGACCCGCCCCTACCTGATATAGCTGCAGCCGCTTTTCAGACGGTCGGCCACCGATGCCACGCACCGCCATCAGCAACTCGCGCGCTTCGAGACGCAGACCGGAGAGTCGGAACACGAAGCCGCTAATCGGGCAGATATCCTCGGAGCTGAATTCGTTGTACCCGTCCGCTATGGCTTCGGTCGCGGAAGGATAGAAAATGTGCAACGGGCGTCGATGCAGCAGCGTCACCGCGCCCGCATGGAGTTTGCCGCCGAACGGCGCCCGCAGGATCGCATTCGCGCAAGCCATCGCACTGCTGGAGCTGCCGACGATAGCAACCCGTTTGCTTCGTCCCTTCTCGAGGCGATCACCGATGGCGGCGAGACCTGCCGCGGTCAACGCCTCATCGGACTGAATAAGCTTCTCAGCGCAACTGGGCAATAAGGGCCGGCCACCGATGCGCCGGCGTGCAAGATAGGACAGCGGTTGATGCCCGCCTGTCGCCAACACGAGGAAGCGTGATTCGACGAGAACTTCGGCCCCATCCGAACTACGGCGCAACTTCGTCCGCCAAAAGCCATCGGTCAACTGCTTGCTGCTGACCGCCTCGTGGGCCAGCAACACGTCATTGCCACTGGCGATCAGAAGATCGCGTAACGCGCTACCAACAAGCAGCATAAACTCACCGACGAGAGCGAGCGGAACGCTGCCGTCCTGGTGGGCCGCAACAGCTCGCGCGATGGGATGGTCGCGCAAAGCGGCCAGCGCCGGATAAGGATTGTCGCGTATACAGCTGATCAGCGTATTCGCGGTACTGTCGGAATTGATGGCGAAGCGCCCGATGCGTCCGGCGCCGATCAAAGTGCTCCGCTCGGCGAGCACGATACCGTCGGACAGAATGCGATCGAGCAGCCCCGATCGACTTGCGGACACCAAGGGCGCTAGACCGGCGGGGCCACCGCCGACGATCAAAGTATTCACGATCATGTGCTTAGCTTCCGGTCCCGTTGAAGGAGCTGTTCGCGGCGAAATTCTCGTAGCGAGCGCGGGGTCGACGTGAGGAGTGGGCGCGGACTCGCGGTTGCGGCGAGCATGCTTCCCGGAAAGCGCGGCAGACGTAATCGACATCGCTTTCCGTCAGCATGTCCGAGACCGGTAGCGCGACGATGCGGCGAGCGATCTTTTGCGTCACCGGCAAGGCGCCGGCGATGCAGGTTTGCTGGAAGAAGGGCTGCTCCGCGAGATGAGGTACGAAATAGCGGCCCGCACCGACACCTCGGACGCGCAGGGCCTCGATTACCTCGTCAACCCGCCCGCTATGGCTTTCAGGCACGAGAACGGAGACGAATTGATGCGCCGTACGTTGGCCGGTCAACTTCTGAAAAACGAATTCAGGCAGAGAGGCGCGATAATAGTCGAATATCGCTTGGCGGTGCCGTGCCGCTGTCTCGTAGTCGCTCAATTTCGCGAGACCGAGGAGAGCGCAGACTTCGCTCATTTTGGAATTGAGACCTGGCATGGTCGCGGCACGCGGCTCGCCGAATCCGAAATTACCCATAGCGCGGATATCCGCGACGATCTGCCGATCGGCGCAATAGATCAGTCCGCCCTCTGCCGTCGCGAACGCCTTCGTCGCATGCATCGAGAACACCAGAGGATGCGGACAGCCGACACCGAAGGGCTGCCCTTCGCTATTGAGGCTGCCTAACGCCGCAGCCGCGTCGACAACGAGCGGAATGCCGCGTTCTACCGAGATTGCGTGATAGCGCGCGAGATCAAGACAGTTACCGAAGGTTGCGTTCGGCACCATCACGGCGATCTCGTCGCCATATCGGGCGATCAGCTCTGCCTCCGCGTCGGCGGAAGGCAGCCAGGTCTCGTTATCGATATCGGAGAGGAGCGGCGTCAAACCGCACCACAACGCGGCATGCGCGCCGGCGGCGAAAGTGAACGACGGCATCAGCGCGTAGCGGCGACCGCGCGGAGTCCATCCTGCCGCCCTTTTGATCGCCAGCATCAGCCCAAGCGTCGCATTGGCGACGGTGACGCAGCGGTGCTCCGCACCAAACAAAGCCCGCGAAAAACGTTCCTCAAGCCGCGAATTCACCGGGCCGTAATTGGAAAAAATGCCGCTGCGCTCAACCTCCGCTAGTCGGGCGATTTGCCGCGACAGCTTTGGCGGGTTCGGGCGAAGAAAAGGTATTCGAAGGTTCTCGGTTTGGACACGAGAATTTGCACGCGCGCTCGTGAGCTCGAAAGTTATTGATTTCATGCCACGGTCCAAACGTGCGACCAGCAGATTTGTTCTCACGATCCTGTGATTTTTTCATCTGCGCGACGATGGGAATGGCCAAGGTCACGGCTGCAGCGCAGCGCTTATCCGACAGATCTCCGAATCCGGTTTACAGCGCTACGCCTGCGCAATCGCCACGCGCGCACAGCCCTGTCGGCTACTTTCCCGTCGGCGGGTCGCGGGACCGCGCAGAATATCGTCTACAATGTGGCGCAGCCGCTCTCGCGTGACTTCCACCGCCGGATGCAGGTCAGTTCGAATACCGACCTATACTTCACTCGAAAGTCGTATCGATCCGTTGGGGGCCAACGCACAGCTGGAACAATAGCGGTTTTCAAGCGTTTGCGGCACGCTGCCAAAGGATTGTGCAATTGGAGTCCTGTCCGTATGCGCTGCCGAAACCCCTCGTGGGTCGATATTTTTCTCATCTCGCGCCAACGAATCGTCGGTAAGACGAACGGCAGTTCCGCCTACATCCTTAGCATTGCGGAATATCTCCGATCGAACGGCTTCCGCGTCCACTACGTCTCTCCATCACCGGCAGCGTTTGGACGCTGGCCTTTTTTTCGCCTGCGCCCGGAGATGGCCGTCTTCGACAGCTATCGAATTCGCGGTTCGATCAAATGCGGTCCTTTTCTCATATTGCCCAATCCGAAGGTGTTTTGGCGCGCGCTTATCGCCATACTCGATCGCGTGCTCGCCCGCACAGGCCTGAGCAAGCACCGCTGGGGAAAGCCCGCGCCTCATTCGATTACGGTCCCTCTCACCACCCGTGACTCAGAGTTCCTGGAAAGGCATGTCCGCGGAAGAGCGGGTGCACTGATTCTCGATTACGCATTCCTGACTCCATGCATTAAACCTGCTGGAGCGCCTCAGACGCCGACCATCGTCATCATGCATGATCTGTTTTCGGCCGTGATCCCGGATTTACGGAAGGTGGCCGACGATCAATACGTATTCGAAATTTCAGAAACCGAAGAAATGGATCTGCTCTCGGCGGCTGATCTCGTCGTGGC